>Ga0187818_10000562_pt1 | contig 13603 bp, 16 predicted proteins | sample NC_wetland_sal_i_14_FD_130581 | JGI IMG/M metagenome (GOLD analysis project Ga0187818, IMG submission 130581) | Wetland sediment microbial communities from Neuse River Estuary, North Carolina, USA - SO4_3 | ecosystem: Environmental > Aquatic > Freshwater > Wetlands > Sediment | place: USA... | reverse complement strand
TCACGACCCCCTCCTCGGACCCGGACGAGCGCTCGTTAGCGCATCCGGTTCTTATCGCAGATGAATGGCGGCAAAGCGTGCATCCGGAAAGGGATGAAGCGTGCTCGGTTGAGGAAGCCAGCGTGAAGCCAAGGTGAGGATACGTGTCCACGAGAGTCGGCGTTGCTGGCTCCGGCGGCGTAGAGTACGCCACCAGAGCGCAAGCACCCGGTCACGGAACGCCCCCAGACTTGCGAGGTTTCCTGGTACCGCGTAGTAGTTGAAGTGGCCTTGGACGACCGACTGCAGCCATCTTCCGGTTTGGGGCCGGGGATCGTGCATGCGCATCCGAAGCTGCTGCTTGATCTGTCGCAACTTGCCTCGCAGGCGTTTGCGGATCATCGTGCGCCGTACCATGAAGCGCCCTAGACTGTTCTTTCCGCTGATATGCGTGAAGCCCAGAAAGTCGAACGTCTCAGGTTTCCCTTCTCCTCTACGTTTCCGGTTCTCTTCGGCAAATCGCCCGAATTCGATCCGGCGCGTCTTATCCGGGTGTAGTCCCAGTCCAAACTTGGCCAACCGCTCTCGCAGGTTTTCCAGAAAGCGATCCGCGTCCGTACGATACTGAAATCCCACGATCGTGTCATCCGCATATCTGACGACCACGACCTCGCCTTGCGCCCATTTCTTGCGCCAGACGTTCACCCAGAGATCGAAACTGTAGTGCAGGTAGACGTTCGCCAGCAACGGTGAAATCACCGCGCCCTGCGGTGTGCCTGTCTCCGGTTCCGACCATCGGCCTTCCTCCACCACTCCAGCCTTCAAATGATTAACGAGACGGTAGCGTCTGGCCTCTCTGCGCCGATTTTCAGACGTCCCAGACCTAACCCAGACAACCCGCAGCTTGACAAGGATGATCCGCCAGTAATCCAGTTGCAGGCGTGTGACTTGGTTGCGTGGGAAGTTAGACGCGGGCAGATTGACTATCTGGTCAAGAGACCGCTACGAAAGTCACTCCACGCCGTAAGCGCAATCAAGAACAGGAGATGGAACAAAATCGTAGATCAGGACTTGGCTAACCGCCTTCGTAACACCCAAATCCCACTCCGGCCTGCGTGGAAATTCCTAGGGCCTACTGCTGCTAATTATCAGCGATATTACGAGAAAAGCAGGAAACGCTAAATCCACAGATTTGTTGTGACTCCCTCAGTGTCGGTCGCCAGAGTTGCAGGAACGATTCGCGACTCCATCGTTGGAGGCGTCCCTCATCTTCTCATCGGGAAAGATGACAGCGAGTCCGACCAAATCAAGTTTTCGGCTTTCCGATTGCGAATTGGCCTACGTCGATTTTCGTGACGAGCGGAGGTTGTTGGTGAAAGGCGATGTTACAAACTCTGACTGTCCGGATTTGCGCTGTGGCTCTTGGCGATCACCGCACATCAAGATGTGACGCCTGTCACTGACAGGGCGGATTCATTCGTCTAGACATCAGAACATCCCGTCTCACCGAAGAGCAGGTCCCACCACGGTGTGCACACCCCCTGAGGCGAGAGCTTTGACCCTCGGCCATCTAGTGATTGTATTGTCGGTCACGATTTGTATTTGCCTGACACCTCGATGGCGGAACGCTCGTAGCTGAATGATCGATCTCGATCATGCCGCCTACTCCCGTCCGTGAAGGAGGCCTGCTATGACCCGCGAACCCACTCGTAATTATTTCCTCGGTGTTGTTGCGGCCATGGTCGGAGTTCTGGCGATTCTGACTCTCTTGATCGTGGCCGCCTTGAAAGTAGGGTGACTGGAAGTGCAAACAGAGGGGAGTGGCGACTATGGACACTGACGGTGAGTGGATAATGAGGTCTGCGGGCATCGGCGCATCACTCGGTGGCGTCGCCGGGTTTTTCTGTGCAGCCTACATCATGGCGACCATGGACGTTCTCAGCTGGACAGGTGTAGTGGACACGGTGGAGTCCGTTGTCGTTGTTTTTATATTCGCGGTCATGATAGGTAGCCTTTGTACCGCAATTGGTGGGCTGGCCGGACTGGTCTTAGGCTTCGTTACGTCCCCGCTTAGCAGGGTCTTTGGAGCGGCGACGCGATCGGAGTCATCGAATCCATCTGTGCAGCCGGAGCTTCCGTTGGCCAAAGCGGCTGCTCCGGCCCGCTTCTTCTCGGATCGCGTCCCTATATCGCCAGCTGTCCCGCCCTTGCAGGTGCCTATTGATGTCCTGTTGCTTCAAATTGAAAACCACGTCCGCTTGGAGCAGGCTGCCGCGGAGTCGTTCATAGCATTTCCCTCGCAAGCGCGGTTGCACAGCAAGACGACTTCGCCGTTTGTGAACTGAGGGAGTGGCTCATGACGCATGAACTTCTGAATGGTCTCTCGTCCGTCGAAGCCGGGCAGGTTCTGGAACTCGGCACCAGGCTGATCGTTCCCAGCGGAGTCTCGTTGTTCCGGCTCGGAGATCCAGCTGATCGCCTGTTCCTGACCGAACGTGGCCGAATCAAGCTGACCATGCCGATGCAGGTGCGGGGCCGGGAGGAGGATGTTTTCGTGGAAGAAAGATCCTCCGGTCAGACCGTGGGGTGGTCGGCCTTGATCCCGCCCTACCGGTTCACCCTCACCGCCACCGCGGCGCTGTTTGAAGCGGAAGTGATCGCTCTGCCGCGGGAGGCGTTTCTCCAGTATTTTGCCGCTAATCCGGCGGCTGGGTACAAAATAGCTCTGAATCTGGCAGTCATCATTGGACATCGCCTGCAGCTTTTTCAGACGATGTGGCTGCGCGAAATGCAGCGTACCGTGGAAGTGCGTTCTGCTTGACTGGGGAATCAGCCTGTGAGACCGCCGATCCGGATCCCGAGTGGTTCCTGCAGCAGGACGCGCAGTGAATGACCGCTCAGCTTTCCCAACCCAACCTGCTGCCAATGAATGGCGAACTCGGCAACCAACATCTGCGCGACTTTCAGGACAACTCAATTCGATTTCGAGCCTTGCGAAGCTCCATCGTGTACTCCCCGTAGACCGAGTGGAGAGCCACGCATCGCAGAAGAGCACCGGCGGATAAGGGCGCTATGGAAGTTAACAGTGGCCTTGGCATCTTCTTGCGCAACATGCGTCACGCTTGCTTTCAAACAGGGCCTGCATCGCCTACAACGAGGTGAATGACCTGATTCCCAATGATGTCCGTTCCCCGGAGGATCTGGACGACGTGCTTGCCACCATCAGCACGCTGGGCATTGACGTGCTTGAACGCCAGCCCAAGCTACCTTCGTCCGTCCTGAAAAGAAAATTTGAGGAGGAAGTGGATCTCGGCGGGGACCTCGGACTCGACTTGGCCCCCGGCGCTGTTGAACAGATCAACGCTCACTGTAATGGGGTATACAGCGGTTAGTTTGCGATATTCCGCAGAGCATGCAAGGCGTACATCGTGTCATCCAGAGCCTCTTCCTCTTCGATGTTGTCTCCGGCTACGTTAAACAACTCCCGTGCCCTCAGTGCAAGTGCCTTCTCTGCTTGCGCAATGCGCCCCGGGAGTTTGGTTTTATCACCCTCAAAGAGCGCGACCTTGTACAACTCCCTCCACGCTGTGCGGTCCAGAGATTTAGAACTGCCTGTATTCATAATTCCCCCTGTTTCGCTTCCCCAATGCTCTGAAACTGTCTCGAATTGTCTCGAATGGCGTGGAGGAGTGTTGCCCAGTCGACTCATGGGTTCGGCTTACCTCCCGGCCATCCCGCAACGGTCATACGCCCGGCCCGCACTCGGCGATAGGCCTTATGCGACAGACGAGAGTCTTAGCCGCTCTACCCCGTATTCAGGAACCTTGTGGCCGGCCATGACCTCATCGACGCAGGTAGCAGATAGGTACGTTGGAGGCCCAACCAGGAAACTAATCCGCTGACGTGGGTGCTGGCACCGAATCATTCTCCAGAACGCCACTGCCTCTTTGGACCTCTGGCGCGCATCCAGCAATACCAAATCGAAAAAATCAGGTACCCAGAGCAACTCTGCTTCGGCGGCACTTTTAGCCAGATGCACGTGAACTCCGTGGCTTCTCAGCACGGTGGCGCGCAGATTCTGCATCGCTTCGTCGCCGTCGATGACCAGCACATTTTTCGTGGCCATTAGAGAGGAAATCGGTGATTTTTGGAGCACAGAACACCTCCAAGTTTTCTGGGGGCGGGCTTTCGGAAAGCCAGCAAGCAAAAAGGGGCGGCGGACGTAGCCACCCCAGTCGATTGACGAGCACTGTCTCAGGCGGCCACGGCGATGACTTTGTGCATAGTCGAGCAAATCACATCCGTGACTTGCACCTTGGGAGTGCCGTCTAATACCTTATCCAGAATCTTGAGCACTTGTGGGTAGCCTGCAGTGTTGTAGGCGTCCGCGTGCTCCTTGGTATCCCAGAGACTGTATGCGACCACATCCAGCCCACCCGGGATGGCAAATGCGATTTCATCCTGGAAGCCAGTCTGCTTCCGCAGCATGGGGATCACTTCTTTATCGAAAGTCCGAGTGAACTCGCTCAGGGTGTTTGGTTTCAGGCGTAGAGAGACATTGCGAGCAAACATGATCAACCTCCATCGATTGGCTAGGTGATCTAAGAGAGAGAACTTCAGATGGGCTGACTTAGCTCAGGAGACCTGGACGAGCGAGAAGAGGTGCTCGCTCAATTCCCACCCTAGGCTTCTACCGTGGGATTGTCAACCGAAATTACGGTCTGCAGACCGATGCCATGATTGCGGCTGCGGTTCAGTGGGCCGAGCGGATCATGCGGAGGATTGACTGTGTGTTTCAAGGTGGAAGCTGAGACGCTTATGTTGACTCTATTTCGCCGAGCGTCGCCAAAATTCTTGCACTCGGCGGGGTGCGGGGAAAGCGGTTTGATGGCATGCGGGTTGTGCGGATCGGACAAGCAGACCAAGTTCGGTACTGAGATAAACATCCATATCCCCGGAATGAAGAATCTAGACAAGCCTCCTGTCTTAGTATTCCCAAAGCTTCTAGTCTGCTTAAGTTGCGGCTTTGCGGAATGCACCTTTCCGGAAAATGAGTTGCTGCACCTCACGAAAGCTAGCACTGCGTCATGGAGCGAAAGATCGCTGTCCGCTACACCTGCGAACCCGTTGGACCAGTTGAGCCGGGCCAAATTCCTTTAGCCTTCAGCTCGTCGATTTGGTCGATGAGTGTTGCCTCGGAGAGCGGAGTGACGCTAGTCACAACTTGATGTGACGGGAGCTACGGCAGCGCAGCGCGCTTCGGCTCACACTGAGCTTGCTCGGAAGTGCGGCCGGCTGACAACAAAGTCGGACGAGAGGCTTGCCGCCTGCGAGGTGAAGTATGAGCGGAACGGTTTGGATCACCGTCGCCATTCTGGTGATCGCGGCGGGGCTATTCGTATTTCGCGCTGTCCCAGGCGTGCGGGCTTATTTTGCATACCGAGGTAAGCGCCTCATCACCTGTCCAGAGACCCACAAAACTGAAGCTGTTGACGTAGCGGCTGGCAAGGCTGCGGTAGACGTCTTTCTATCCGAACCCACTCTGCGCCTGAAGCAGTGCTCGCGTTGGCCCGAGAGGCAAGACTGTGGCCAGGAATGCCTGCAGCAGATCGAAGCAGATCCGGAGAACTGCCTGGTCTGGAATATTGTTTCGCAGTGGTATGAAGGAAAGAAGTGCGTGATTTGTCGCAAGACTATCGGAAAGCTTCACCACCTGGATCACGCTCCAGGGCTGCTTGGTCCAGACCACAAGACGGTTGAGTGGAGAGAATTGCGGCCTGAGCAGCTTCCCGAGGTGTTTGCCACCCACCGCCCAGTTTGCTGGGATTGCCATGTGACCGAGATGTTTCGACGCCTCTATCCCGAACTGGTTGTGGACCGGGAACCGGACCCAAAACGTATCCGGTATTAGTGCGGGATCTCAGCAAGGATTCTTTGGCGGCCCGCGGACCGATGCGGGATTACCCAACTCAGCATTGACGGGGATAGCTATGGCGATCACCCAACAGCAGAGATGTGACTCCCTCCAACTCGGGAGCGTAGTACGGCACCACCGCAGGCACGGCCTGCACTTCCTACTCTGCCGACTACGGAGCGGTGTTCAAGGTCGATTCCAGCGGCAGCCAGACCGTGCTGCATATCTTCAGTTTCACGGACGGGGCATGTCCCTACGCCCCACTGATCCGGGATGCCGATGGTAACCTATACGGCACGACCTTACAGGGCGGCGCATTTGGCTATGGGACGGTGTTCAAGTTGGATCCCAGCAGCAAGGAGACCGTGCTGCATAGCTTTGCCGAAGGAACTTTGGACGGATACTATCCCTCCGCCGGATTGCTCCGAGACGAAGCGGGAAATTTGTACGGAACCACGGAGAACGGCGGCGCTTCCGAATACGGAACCGTGTTCAAGCTGGATACTGGCAGTGATGGTATGTCGGCGACTCTCCGCCAGCAGTTCGCGTCGCGCTTGTTGCCGCAAGTGCTGCAGCATGTCCAACTGCTGGTAGAGTTGCTCGGCTCGCCGGCGGGTTCCGGCTTCGGGAATTTTCTCCAACCATTGCCTCCGATGGCGAGTGTAGTAAACGTCCCGGCCGGCACACGGGATCGCCCAGCTACGGTACAGGGCCTTCAGTCGATTCATCACACGAGAAAGATCTTTGACCACGGTGAGATAACTTCGGGGCAGCTCGCGCAGCATGCGTATCCCGGTTTCGCCGTGGTACCCCGATATTGCCCGGTGTAGGAGTCCGTCAAGTCGGGAAAGAAGTAGAAGTTTTCTGTGCTGACCGTACTTTTCCCCGCCTTCTGCGTCAGTTCTTCGCCGAGCGTCAGTGCGGCATATCGGTTCGTCACACCATAAGAAGTGTAAGTAGGAGGAACCGTGACCGGCGTGACTAGCGGACCATTCGAGTACGTCTCATGCGTGTAGTTCAGACCGGCCAGAACGTCCAATGTGGTCTTGTCTGACTTAATCGCGTGGTAACCGAGACCTCCGCCGTACACCCCGCGCAGATCCAGGTCCTGCAGTGCGTTGCTCATAAAGTCCGCACCCACGAAGCCGAACAGCCGCGCGTCGATATTGCGATCGTATCGAATGCCTGCTGTGACGAGACGGGCCACTGTGCTGGGACTCACTAATCCGTTGGTTGTATCGATCGAAGTTGTATATATGGTGATCTTGTCGTTCAACGTAGGATGGGCGGCATTGATGGCCAATGCCAGATTGGTGGTTTCGCTGTTGCCGCGCGTCAGGGAGAAACCCACGCCGGCCCCGCCGTTCCACCCGTGCAGCAAGCCGGGATGCAGAGACTTGTCATAGGCCTGCGAGTTGCAGAACTTCCTCATAACAGGCGCGAAGAGAGATGCGATAGGCGAAGCCTTTGAGGTGTTCACGTGCGGAACTTTCTGCTCAAACGACGGAATATTGACCAGTGGAAGAATGATCACCGTCCCGGAAATCTGTGCCGGATCAAGAGACTGGATCAGCTTTTCCAACGCAATGATGGATGCGTACTCGGTCCCGTGCGAGCCCGAAACGAGCGCCAACACCGGCCCGGGTTTCGCACCGCGGAACACTGCCACCGGAATAGAAGCGGCAGCATCGCGCCCCGCAGGAACTTCAATCGAGTAGTTAATTCTGCCCGTCCCGGTGCGGTCCGCGTTGACCTTATAGGTGCCGGTTTCGCCGGTTTGAAAGTTCTTTGAGGTGGGAGTGCCGTTAATCACGACAAAATCGACTTGGGTGAACTTTCCGTTTCCGTCGAAATTTGTCATCGCGACTCCGTTTCGGGGTAGTACGGCGCCGCCCCCAGGCAGAATTTCGCCGGAGATGGTTTGGCCATACTTGCCTTTTAGCGAAGCATTCGAGCACGCTGCCGCTTGCGCCGGGGATGCTGCCACGAATGTCAGGCAGGCTACTGCTGCCGCCAATGTTGCTTTGCAGAACGTTGCTTTGCCGAACCAGGTTTTCATTTCTTTTATCCTTGAGATTAATTTTCTGGGCCCTAAGACCTCAGTCGTTCCCGTTCGAGCGGCAGATTGACCTAACCCGGCGGAGCTGGCAATGGCGCGCCTGACGATTCGCTGACTTCTTCGTGACTCCGGAAGTTGCTGAAAAGACGGTCGTTCGTCGTTTCCGGACTGAGTCAATGTCGAAGTCGTCCTCTTCCATTGGTGTGGTCGCGATATGCCCATCGCGACCACCCCAGTGGATTTGCTGAGATTCGTATCCTGCGATTCCTCTGCCGCAATCAGCAAACCCAGGTTCAGTGTTTGGAAGACCGCCTTTTCCCGATGCTGCCGGTGGCAAGGACCCCCTGGTCTCCACCCGCACTGATAACGACGGTGTCGATTTCGTCACCATTCGCTGCCACCACGAAGTTTGCGACCACCGTCGGCCGGTTATCTTGGAAGTTGATAGTGAAGGTGCCAGTGCAATCGGCGCTGACCGAATAGGTGCCGGTTGCTCTTGGGTGGGTCCAATCGGCGACGACCTCGCCGGCAATGGTTACGGTGTCAATTTGGCTCAGCCCGCCCTTGCCGTCAAATTGCGTCATGGCGACACCCACCTGTAGACCAGTGGGTCCTGCGCCTGCCAATTTCGTTCCCTGAACGGTGAATCCATAGTTGCCGGCGATGAGTTTGTCGTTGCAGGCAGCGGAATTACTCTGCGCGTATCCTGACCCCAAAGCCGCGAGCGTCAGCAGAACTAACCCGGCTGCATTTGTTACGAGCTTTTTTTTCATAAGTCTCTCCTCGATTTTCGATTTGATTTTGGCTACTCTTCCTCAGCCGTCCGCTTTGACTGCGGAAGATCTGCTGAGGTGTGTTCTATTAGCGTATAACCTGGGTCCGGTCAATTGACCGCGCCTGAATCATTCCTAACTTGGTAAGAGAAGGCTTCCGAAGGAGTTATTGAGTTTCCTGAATTGGATTCATGGGGTAAAATCATGGTCCCCTGAGCGGGATGTCATGGAAGCGCCTGCCAGTTTCGGCCGCCGTGTTCGCGCCGGACTTTTCGAAGTCGACCTGGGCTCCGGTGAAGTGCACAAGAGCGGGCGGAGAGTGCCCCTGCAGGAACAGCCTTTTCGGGTTCTGGCCATACTCCTGGAGCGTCCCGGTGAAATTGTTACGCGCGAAGAGTTGCAGTCCAGAGTCTGGACGGCCGATACTTTTGTCGGTTTCGATGAGGGGATTAACACGGCCATCCGCAAACTACGCGTCGCCTTCGGCGACTCGGCGGACAACCCTCGATTCATTGAGACTATTCCGCGCCGAGGATACCGTTTTCTAGCACCAGTCCACGATCTGGTCGCGGACCCTGCGCAATCTCCGGAGAGCGTTGTCGAAGGGGATGCAATGGCCGAGCTACCGCGTGCCCGACCCGCGGACACCCTGCGTTTAGCCGTGGCATTGTCGGCGGCTGCTCTGCTCGTCGTTCTAGGAAGCGTCGCACTTTTGAAGCGCCAGCATCCGCCCGCAAACCCAACCCCCCAGAAACGAGTGATGCTTGCGGTGCTGCCTTTCCAGAACATGAGCAATGATCCGGCGCAAGAGTACTTCAGCGACGGCCTGACGGAAGAGACAATTACCGATCTGGGCCAATTGAGCCCTGAGCACTTGGGCGTCATCGCTCGCACCTCCGCGATGGCCTATAAGCACACCAACAAGACCATCAGCCAGATCGGGCAGGAACTGGGCGTTGACTACATCCTGGAAGGAAGTGTGCGGCGCGAAGGTGGGGAAGCCCGCGTCAGCGCTCAATTAATTCGAGTCGGCGACCAAACCCATCTCTGGGCACAGAATTATGAACGTGAGCTGCATGATCTGCTGCAAATCGAGAACGAGCTGGGAAAAGCCATTGCGCGGCAGGTACAGATTAATCTCACGCCAGAGCAGGAAATAGATTTGTCTAGAATCCGCACTGTAAATCCAGAAGCCTATGATCTGTACTTGAAAGGCCGTTTCTACTGGAACCAGAGAAATCCAGCCGCCATAAAGGAGAGCATCGGGTACTTTCAGCGGGCCACCGCGCAGGATCCTAATTTCGCCCTGGCTTACGTCGGCCTTGCCGATGCCTACAACATCGGCAACATCCTTGGTGTCTACTCGCCGAAAGAAAGCCTTCCTCAATCCAAGGCAGCAGCCACGAAAGCTTTGGCGCTCGACCCTTCCCTGGCTGAGGCGCATGCCGCCCTGGGCATGGAGAAGTCGCACTATGAGTTTGACTTCCCCGGGGCCCAAAGAGAATTTCTGATAGCCATCGAACTGAACCCAAACTCCGCCTACGCCCACCTCTTTTATTCCAATTGCTATCTCGCGCCTATGGGTCGAATGTCAGAGGCCATCTCCGAGAACCAGCGGGCGTTACAACTGGACCCCTTGTCGTTGCCGATAAACAATTTCATGGGCATGACATATATGTTTGCCGGGAACTACGAAAAAGCCGATCAACAATTCCAGCACACCATTGCGATGGATCCTACTTTTCCGCTTGCCCACGAGTATTTTTCCTCGCTTCTAACGGCAATGGGAAGATACGAGGATGCGATTAAGGAGAACGAGAAGAGCGAGTTGCTGGCCGGTGCCAGCCCAGAGGACGCGACTGCAGAGGCGGCCACCATGCTGCAAGCCTTCAAGACCGGCGGAGAAGAAGGATTTTGGCACAAGAATCTTGAGCGGACCTTGCAATCACTAAGGGCGCCGGAGGGAGAGTTTGTGGCAGCAAGCCAGGTGGCTGCCGCCTACGCGCTTGCCGGCGACAAAGACAACGCCTTCCAATGGCTTGACAAAGCTTATGCAGAACGCGACGGCGAGGATATCACGCTGCTGAAGTGCGATCCTTCTTACAAGAATCTCCGCGGCGATCCCAGATTTGCCGACCTGTTGCGGCGCATGGGCCTGCCTGATTAGATGACGTTGTTTTCCATCTTTTGTAACTGCCCAATGGGTTCAGTCCGGAGCCAGTGTCAAAACCACGTGGTGGTCTATCCATAACCCGTTGCGAAGATCACTTTCCCGTCGGTCCGTCGGTCCGGGCAAAATCGTCAAGCAGCTATTTCCTTTCAAACCTTGGCCACGGGAAATTACTGCAGCTTCGCGTACTCGGCCTTGGCTTCCTTCAGGATGGGGATGTCGGGGTCGGCGGCCTTTCCAGAGAGTGAGGGCGCCCCGGAGAAAAATGAAGTGATCAGTGTACCGGTCCCAGATAACGGTCCAGCCAGTCGAGGACTTCTTTGATCAGCAGATCGGGCGGGGGGACGTGCCCAGAGTCGAAGACCACATGCCGCTTGTCCTTTTCAGGCGTGCCCAGCAGGTGGAACAGCGGGTCTTGCGTAGTTTCCTTCGGGAAGAAGAAGTCATACCGGCCGTTGACCATAAGCACCGGGATCTTTACGTGCGGCGCGAAATTGAAGGGATCAACCTCGGGAAGAGTTGATTCGTATTCGAGACCACCACCCATCCAAACAGAGGTCTTGATTCGCGGCTCCACTGCAGCAAAGATGGGCCCAAGCGCGCCTCCCCAGCTGATGCCATAGTAGGCGATGCGAGTGGAATCGAGATCGTTTCTCGTTTGTATGTAATCGAGAGTGCGAGCGACATCTTTGTACCAGTCGAACACATGCTCGCGGTAGGAATCCGTGCGGTTCTGATAGTCGCTGTTCAAACCATCGCCACGCTCGAACGTGCTTTTGTAAATGGGAAATACCACGGCTCGGCCGCTCTTGATCAGGAACGCCAAGTAGCGCATGGCCGGCAGATCGCGACTGGAGCGCAAGTAAATCACATTCGAACCGGGAAATACGATAACGGTCTGATACGGCGGCCGTGCGGTGCGCGGCAAAAACATGTAGACGAAGACGCGCTCGCCGCCGTAGGCGGCATCGAAGGTGATTTTCTCTTTTCGCCAGCGTTCATCGCTATCGTCAGGTGGATCGACCGTGGCGTTGAGTACGGTCTTGTCGTAGGTGTAGAAGCCGCGAAAGACGTTGAAGACCGTGTCGGAAACCGGCTTCTCCTTATTGAAGTCGCGATAGGGCCATTCCATCGGTGCGGCGACGGCAGCGGGCAGCTCTCCGCTGTACTTCACCAGGCGAAAGCCGAAATTGTCTGAGCGGGAAAACGGCAATTGGGCGTCCGCGTCAGTGAACATGTACGAGGGCTCATTCCATGCACCGCCCAGAATGTAGCGCTTGTCGCCAGTCGCGTTGAGGCACCACTCTTTCGCGTTGCCAGCCATGTCGTACGTTCCATACGGGCCGATGCCACCGAAGGTGCCTGAAGCCGCGAGTCCCTTGCCGGAGAAATTACTGGCAGGAACGATCGCGGCAACGCTGGGTATACCGGCAGCCTGGCTCCAGTGATAGATGGTGGGCAAGCTTTTGCCCGCGAACTCGGCATACGCTGCGGCTTCGTACCAACTCACACCTGTGACCGGATAGTCGCCTTTGCCTTCGGGAAAATCACCCGATTCCCAGGTGGACGGACCCGGCCGTCCGGTGCGGTCGACGAAGAACTTCATGGCCTCGTCAAAAGGAATCTTGCGTCCATCTTTAATGAAGTCCTGCTTCCAGATGCGTTGGTCGGAGTAGCCGCCGGCCCGCACAAAATCGCGATACTGCCGGTTGTTGACTTCAAACTTGTCGATCCAATAATCGCCGAGCTTCACCGAAGGGGCCGCGTCTAGCCCAGTAAGAGCTAGCGTGGAATCGGTGCCCGGGACGGCGACCATGCCCGCGGGCGCGGTCCCTGTGGACTGCAATTTGAATCTCAGGACCCGAGCTCCGTATTGTGGAGTGACACCCTCCAGAGTGTCGAAACCTGTTTTCTGTAGACGCCAGCGCAAAACGCCGAGGGGAACACGCGTCTTGCAGGGAGTTCTGCAGAGATGCTGCCACTGGGAATCAGTTCCCGGATAAGAGTTGATGTAAACGTCCGCGTCGGCGGGATCGGATCTGACGTCTTCGACTCGCGCCACTTCACTGAAATCCCTCTGCAGCCGCGGATCGCCGGGAATGTAAGCCTCAGCGCGTTCTGCAATGGGCAAAGCCTCGATATAGCGGCTTTGCTCGGTCAGTCTTTCGATCTGCGGCAGTGCTTCTTCGTGCGCCCAGCGGACCTTTGCGCCGGCGTGAACGCGCCAACCTATCAAAGCAGCGGCTGCAAGCAGAACGATTAAGGTAAGTGCAACGGCGCGACGATTACGCAACGCAGCTCGCGGACGAAACGCGGGCATCGACTGCGTGGTCAGATCGCGCTTGAGCCGCTCAAGCTCCGCCTTTAATTCTGCCGCGGATTGATATCGTGCCTCCCGCTTCTTTTGCAGACATTTCGAAATGATAGGTTGAAGCGAAGTTAGAGCGTCGGGATTAATCTCCAGGATCGGTGAAGGATCTTTGTGCAGGATAGCGTCGAAAATCAGCGCGGTGGTCAAGCCACCAAATGGCGGACGGCCCGTGCACATCTCGTACATCGATGCACCCAAGGAGAACAGGTCCGAACGCGCATCCAATTCTTCTCCCCGCGCCTGCTCCGGCGACATATAGGCCACAGTGCCAATCGTGCTGCCGGGGCTGGTCAGCAACTCTTCGCGCAGGCTGACTGTGGGATTCGCCGCCGCGGTC
>Ga0187818_10000561_pt1 | contig 13606 bp, 15 predicted proteins | sample NC_wetland_sal_i_14_FD_130581 | JGI IMG/M metagenome (GOLD analysis project Ga0187818, IMG submission 130581) | Wetland sediment microbial communities from Neuse River Estuary, North Carolina, USA - SO4_3 | ecosystem: Environmental > Aquatic > Freshwater > Wetlands > Sediment | place: USA... | reverse complement strand
GGCGCGGCCCTTCATCTCAGCGGTTAACTGCCACGCGCGTCGCTTTTCAGTGCTGGCAGAGAAGAAAACGGGGTGCCCGGCTGCTCGCGCTCTTCGCCGCGTCTTGTGATCCGTCCATCCCGACCGTATAGTGGAGGGTCCCGAGGTGATTATGGAAACGAAGGAATTTGTGTCTCTGCTGGAAGAACGCATTCATCAATACGACTTGCTCTGTCATCCGTTTTACAAAGCCTGGTCGGCAGGCGAGCTGACCCGCGACGATCTGCGTGAATACGCTGAGGATTACTACCCTCACGTGGATGCATTCCCGGGCTACCTGGCTCAGCTTGGCGTCCGGCTGGAGGAAGGCGAGCTGCGCCGCGCGGTTCTCGCCAACATGACCGATGAAAAAGGCGGCGAAGATTCCTTCGGCGAGCCGGAACGTTCGCACGCCGAACTGTGGCTCGACTTTGTGGAAGGCGTAGGCGGAAGCCGCGTTCCGAAACGGCGGCCGATTGGGGAGGTTCGCAAACTCATCTCCTGGTTCCACCGTATCTCGAGCGAGGGCACTCCGGAAGAGGCGCTGGCGGCTTTCTATGCCTACGAATCGCAGGTGCCGCGCTTGGCGCAAGAGAAGGATCGCGTCCTGCGCGAACTCTACAACGCCGATGAGGAGACCCGCGGCTATTTCACTGTGCACGCCATCGCCGACGTACTCCACGCGCAGGTGTGGCGCACCCAGCTCGAGAAGCGGATCAAGGCCCATCCCGAGACTGCCAAGAAAGCATTGGCGGCCGCCGAGACTGCGGCCAAAGCTTTATGGACCGTGCTGGATGGCTTCGAGGCGCGGCGGCTGGAACGGACGGCAGCCTTAGCTTCAAGTCGGAATTAAGAAGCCCGCCTGTGGAGACGGGGCTTGCCCCGTCTCAGACGCGGCAAGCCCCGTCTCTGCGGGACTTTAATGAAATTGTGACTTTTGCTTCTGCCACTCGGTCGTCATTACTTCTGCGATCCCGTTTTAAGCAAGAATGGCTCGACCCATCCCTATCGGCGCACGCGGCGAGGCGGCTGAAACCGTTGAGTTGAAGCACACTCTTTCCGCACATCATGCGGAGTTGCCACCCGTGTATTCGACTCCGGACATGATTCGGCTGATGGAAGCGGCCTGCTTCAATGCGCTGCAACCGTATTGTGATGAGGGTGAAATCACGGTGGGGATTTCGATCCACGTCGAACACCGTGCGGCCAGCGGGATTGGAATGCGAATTAACGCCGAGGCTGAACTGGAATCGTTTGACGGGCGCTTCTATATCATGCGCGTCCATGCCGACGACGGCATTCAGGAGGTCGGGCGCGGGACGGTGGGGCGCGCCGTGGTGCACGTCCCCAGTTTCATCAAGCGCATGCGCGATAAAGCTCGCGGCAGGTGACCCCGCTTGAAACTTTTGTTGCTCACCTGTTGACCAGATTCATCATGTGTTCCGGGTAGCGCAATCCCGAAGCCGCGCCGGAGGGAAACACTTCGTTCAACCGGCGCAACTCATCCGAAGTCAGTTTCAAATCCACCGCCGCAACATTTTCCTCGACATACTTGCGCCGCTTCGTGCCGGGGATGGGGACAATGTCGTTGCCTTGCGCCAGCACCCACGCCAGCGCCAATTGTGACGGGCGACATCTCTTTCCGCGCGCGATCTCTTCGACTTTTTTCACCAGATCCAGATTCTTCTGAAAGTTTTCGCCCTGGAAGCGCGGCGAGAAACGGCGATAGTCATCAGCCGCGAGGTCTTCAAACTTCTTGAATTGGCCGGTGAGGAAGCCTCGTCCGAGCGGACTGTAGGCGACGAATCCGATGCCCAGTTCGCGGCAGGTCGCCAGGATTTCCTCTTCCGGATCGCGCGTCCAAAGCGAATACTCCGTCTGCAGCGCCGCGATGGGATGCACCTTCACGGCACGGCGCAGAGTGTTGGCGCTGGCTTCCGACAAGCCAATATGGCGGATCTTGCCTTGCTTCACCAGTTCCGCCAGGGCGCCAACCGTTTCCTCAATCGGCGTGTTCGGATCGACGCGATGCTGGTAGTAGAGGTCGATGTGCTCGACGCCCAGCCGCTGCAAACTTCCTTCGCAGGACTTCTTCACGTATTCGGGCTTGCCGCTGACGCCGCGGATATTGGCGTTGCTGGGATCGCGGACAATCCCGAACTTTGTGGCCAGCACGATCTGGTCGCGCTTGCCTTTGATCGCTCGTCCGACGAGTTCTTCGTTCTTGTGCGGCCCGTAGACGTCGGCAGTGTCAAGAAAGGTGATGCCGAGTTCGATCGCCCGATGAATAGTCGCGATCGATTCAGCATCATCGCGCCCAGAGTAAAACTCCGACATGCCCATGCAGCCGAGGCCGAGGGCGGAAACTTTGAGAGCGGAACGTCCAAGATTGCGGGTTTTCATTCGAGTGCTCCTTTTTTGCGATCCGAAGAGAGATTGTTGCAGACGGACAACGTTGGATTTTTCGTAGAGACGCGGCTTGCCGCGTCTCCACCCACCACGTCTCCGCCCACAGCGAGACGGGGCAAGCCCCGTCTCTACAGACGGGAGATTTCAGGGACGCCTATATAGATGAGAATTTCATCTTCGGCGTTTCAGAAAACCAACGCAGGTCAGCGAATCGTGATCGGCGGCTTGGCAGCCGTCCGCACTTTGCCGATTTCGACGGCGGGAATCCCGGCATCCTGCAACGCTCGTGTGAGCGGGCCGGCGTCTTCGGCGGAAACCGAGATCAGCAGTCCGCCGGCGGTTTGCGGGTCGAAGAGAAGCGTGCGGATGTCGGCGGGAACCGACGGATCGTAGCCGACCAGGCATTCGGCAAAGTCACGATTCGCTTTGAGCCCGCCGGGAATGTAGCCGGCGTGGATGCAATCGAGCGCGCCTTCGAGCACGGGAATGTTGGCGGATTGGAACACGAGGCTGACGTTCGATGCCAGCGCCATTTCGCGAGCGTGGCCGATCAGGCCAAAGCCGGTGATGTCGGTAAGGGCATGGACGGCAAAAGTGTCGCTGGTCGCTGGTCGTTGGTCGTTGGCGGGGTCGTCGGCCGGGTGCCCCACGTCTCGCGCTTTTCGAGACGTGGGCCTTTGCTCCGCCCATACGTGTCCGCCCGTGATCACCTCGGCCGCCGCCTTGTTCAAAGTTGTCATCGACTTCACGGCCGCGTCGATCCACTCCTGCTTGGCGACACCTTTCTTGATCGCCGTCGAAATGACCCCCGTGCCGAGCGCCTTGGTGAACAGCAGCTTATCGCCGGGTTGCGCGCCTTGATTGGCCAGCACGCGTTTGGGATGAATCACTCCGGTGACCGAATAGCCGAATTTCGTTTCTTCATCGCGGATGCTGTGGCCGCCCACCACGGTGCACCCGGCCTCGATCATCTTCGACAAGCCGCCAGCAAGAATGCGCTCCAGAATATTGAGATCGGCTTTATCGGGAAAGCAGACGAGCGCGAGCGCCGTCAGCGGCTTTCCCCCCATGGCATAGACGTCGCTGAGCGCGTTGGTGGCAGCGATCTGGCCGAAGGTGTAAGGATCGTCCACGATGGGCGTGAAAAAATCCACCGTCTGCACCAGCGCCGTCTCGGGCGTGAGCAGATACACACCGGCGTCGTCGGCGTGATCGAAGCCGATGAGCACATTTGGGTCCTGTTGCCGGGCTAATTTCCCAAGCACCGTGTCCAGCGCCGCCGGACTCAGCTTGGACGCTCAACCCGCGGCTTTAACGGACTCCGTGAGACGGAATGGTTTGACGTCGGCCACGAGGCCATTGTAACGGAGGCGAAAGAAGCGGCTGTGGGCCGAGCGCATGCTGTTCCGGATGGCATTTCGGATGGTCTATTTCTTCGCACGTTTTTCGCACCTTCTCCGCACAACCACGTTTCCTTCTGGTACCCTCTTAAAATCTATGCGACTTCGCCACAGCCTGTTTTTCTTAGCCGCCGTTGCCGGATCCATCTTCGCCCAAAACGTCAAACCGGTTGCCGACCGCCTCGCCGCCCAGAACGCCCTCTTCGAAGAGCAGTATGAGTCCGATCTCCGCAACTTTCCCGAGCGCGCCACCTCCTTCGGCGACTACCGTTATAACGACAAGCTCGCCGAATATTCACTCCAAGCCATCGCCCTGCGCCACAAGACCAACCAGGATTTCCTTGCCCGGCTTGAAGCCATCCCGAGTGCTGGCTTCTCCGATCAGGACCAGCTCTCTCACGACCTCCTAATTCGTGTCCTCCAGCAGCGCATCGCCGACTTCAACCTTAAAGAATATGAGATGCCAATCAACCAGCAAAATGGGATCCATACCAGCCTCGCCGATCTGCCGCTCTCCGTCCCTCTCGATTCGGTCAAGCACTACGAGGATTACATCGCCCGTCTTCACCAGATCCCGCGCGCCCTCAGCCAGATCACCGAAGTCCTGCGCGCCGGCATGAAGGACAAACTCATGCCCGTCCGCTTCCTGCTGGAGAAGCTACCCGTCCAGTGCGAGGGCATCATCGACGCCGACCCTTTTCTCACTCCAACCAAGAAATATCCTGCGAGCATCTCCCCCGAAGAGCAGAAGCGCTTGACCCAGCAGATCGCTGACGCGATCAATACCGGCGTCATCCCCGCCTACAAGACCTTCGCCGCCTTCCTCCGCACCGAATACGCCCCCCAGGGCCGTACCACGCTCTCCGTCACCTCACTGCCGGACGGCCAGAAACGCTACCAAAACAACATCTACGCCCGGACCACCACCCGCATGACGCCGGACGAGATTCACCAACTCGGTCTCCGCGAGATCGATCGCATCCAGGCCGAGATGACGGTGATCGCCAAGAAGGAGGGCTTCGCCGACCTTGCTTCCTTCCGGGCCTCAGTCAACACCAATCCCAAATACATTCCGGCTTCCGCGGAGCAGATCCTCGACGATTTCCGCCGCTACATCGCCCAGATGGAGCCCAAACTTCCGGAGCTCTTCACCCTCCTTCCGAAGTCGCCGGTAACCGTCGAAGCGATACCCGCATTCCAGTCCGCCGCTGCAACCCACTACGTCACCGGCACGCCGGACGGCAAGCGCCCCGGACGCGTCGTCGTCGCCACTTCAGACTTCGCGCAACGCTCGCTCATCGACGACGAGGCGATCGCCTACCACGAAGGCATCCCCGGACATCACATGCAGCTATCCGTGCAGCAGCAGCTCACCGGATTGCCCAAGTTCCGCCTCCATGGTCTCGGCTTCAATGCGTACATCGAAGGCTGGGCCCTCTATGCAGAGCAACTCGGCAAAGAGGTTGGCTTCTACCAGGATCCCGTCTCGGACTACGGCCGCCTCTCTTCCGAGCTCTTCCGCGCCGTACGTCTGGTCGTCGACACCGGGATCCACTCCAAAGGATGGACCCGCGATCAAGTCGTGGACTTCTTCCGCAAGTCCGGCGCTGTCGACGAGCCCACCATCCAGTCCGAAACCGACCGCTACATCGCTTGGCCGGCGCAAGCCCTCAGTTACAAGCTCGGTCAGCTCAAGATTCGCGAACTCCGCGAACGCGCCCGGAAAGAATTGGGCCCTAAATTTGACATCCGCAAATTTCACGACGAGATGCTCGACGGCGGAACCCTCCCCCTCGATCTTCTCGAAGCCCGCACGGACAAGTGGATCGCACAACAGAAATCACAGTGACGGCTAACCGTGTAGAGCGGACACTCCTGTCCGCTGCCTTTGACGTTGATTTTGACGTTGATTTTTCGCCGCGGGGAAGATCAAACCAACACCAAGATCAAAAGCGGCGGACAGGAGTGTCCGCCCTACATTCTTACTTTACCGTGACCTGCGTGATCTGCAGATCCGGGTACGCATGATTCCACTGGGCGGAGATGTTCTCGAAGGTCAGGCGGAAAGGCTTGCTCTGGCCCGGCGCGAGCGGTGACAGGTTGAGATCCACGGCTTCGTCGTAGGGTCCGCCGGTGCGTAGAACGCGGATGGGAAGTTCTTCGCGCTGCGCCGTTTGTCCCATGTCGTCCTTGAACGTGATCTGCGCCACGGCGTGGATGACGGTCTTATCGCCGGTGTTGGTGATGTTGCCATCGAGATAGCTCACCGTGGCGCCAACAAAATTCTGCGCGGCGCTTGTCTTCAGATCGGAGAATTTCAGGTTTGCGGCATAGGCTGGAGGTGCGGCGGGCTTCTTCTGCTCGGCGCGGAAAATCAGCGCGAGAATGCCGACCACAATCCCTACGATGAAGATCCCGATAAGTATCGGACGCAGGCTGGACTCTTGCTGCTCCGTCGTGGGATTCACGTTCGGCTGGATCAGGCCACCCATGGCGGGATTGTACTACCGGCGACTCCTTACGATCATGGCGCTGGCGGCGGGCCAAGCTGCGCTCGGCTTGGACGGGCGAGGGCGCCCGTCCCTCCACCGGCGTTTCAGTAGCGGGCTCCGGCGCTGGAAGATGTCGCTTTCGCGGAATTCCCCGATTCCCGCGAATCGGTAACGCGGTAGTTGTTGTATTCAATCGTCAGCGTGGCGCGCCCGCCGAGCCGAATGTAGCTTACCGACTGGTTGCGCCGGGGAAGCCAGAAATTTTGCACCTTTGTGTACTCGTGGTGAATTTCGCTTTTCTTCGTCCAGAAGGAAGGATTCTGGGCCGGCTCGGCGTCAATCCGGGTCACGGCGAAATCGGTTCCGTCAACCCACACTTTGCCGCGATAGACGTACTTGCTTTTCGCTTTCGGATAGACGGCGAGCACGTATTGGCTGCCCTGCGCCGAGGACTCGAAGCCGATCAGCACCATGTCGTAGTTGTCGCGGTTCAGCAGCGTGCGGGCGTGCATCTCCGGCTCGGCAGCTTCTCTTTCGCTGTCCAACAGCCTCTTGAACACGCGGTCGATGATCAGCTTCGATCCCGTTTGAGAGATGACTTTGAAGCTCTTGGTGGAAGGACTGTCATAAGTGGCCTCCACGGTCATTTCGGCGTCGCGAGCGCCCGGGAATCCGCGATAGGAAAGACGGTAAACGCGGGTGGATTCGTAGTGGCGCAGAGCTTGTGCCCGCGCTTCATCTTTGCGGACGAGATTGTTCACGACCTGGTCGACCGAGAGTGGCGCGGTAGTGATGGAAGGCGGGAGCGGACTGGAATCAACGACCGCCCCGAACGCGCCAACCAGTGTGGCCGCCAGCAGAAAGAAAAGTCTGGTCGAGCTTTGCATCGAACTTGGGATCGAACTCAAGATTGTGCGCATGCATCATCCGTCGAATGGCCTAGATTACCACTGTCGTTGGTCATCCCCAGGTGTTGGCCGGGCCGGACGGCGGAGCGGCTGCCAACTGTCAAGATTTCGGCACTGGGTTCGGCAGCGACCGCGCAAATTTCTCGGGTTCATGGCGATTTGACCTCACTCTAGCAGGCAGGCCGCCATGCCGGGGAATGTTTTCAATTACTTGTGGAAAAGAACAAATGGATAGATAATTGCTATCGCATTGCAACAAGGAGCCCTCCCCCATGTGGATCCGTGAAAGCGAAAAGTGTGTTCATTGGAACTGGATTGCGATCTTCTCCTACGCCGCGTCGCTGGCTGTCAGCTTGGCGATTTGGAGAGGTCTATTCCGGGCCGTTGAACACCTGGTGAAGTAAGCCGAGAAGCGAAGCGGTATGCACTTGCGCAGCACGGTGCCGGCAGAGCCCGGAAGGCCGCAGGTGCCGGAGCTGCGAAATTACCGCTCATAACCTTTACCGGTCGTAGTGCAGCAGCGAGAAGACGTCGTACTTCTTCAGTTTCTCGCGACCTCTCAGGAAGTCAAGTTCGACCACAAACCCCAGTCCCGCAATCCGCGCGCCCAGGCCGCTGGCCAGTTCCGCAGTTGCGACCGCCGTCCCGCCGGTGGCCAGCAGGTCGTCTACGATCAGAACGCGCTGACCTTTCTCGATGGCATCTTTGTGGACCTCCAGCGCGTTGCTGCCGTATTCGAGTTCGTAGCTGACCTTGACCGTTTCGGCGGGCAGCTTTCCCGGCTTGCGGACAGGAACGAATCCAGCATTCAGCCGGTAGGCGAGCGCCGGGCCGAAGATAAATCCGCGAGCCTCCATGCCCAGCACCAGGTCAATCTCCTTGCCGATATAGTTTTCCGAGAGCGCGTCAATCAGCCGCGCGAAGCCGACTTTGTCCTTGAGCAGAGTGGTGATGTCGTAGAATAGAATGCCCTTCTTGGGGAAGTCGGGCACCTCCCGGATCAGCTTCTTCAACCCATCGCAATCTACTGGCACGGTCGACATCTTAAGTCAATCTCCTCGAACTTGAAAGGAATGGAGCCCCGCGACCGGCTCGGCCTCGGATTCTTCTACTTCATCCACCCGCGCCGCTCGCGGCCCTTCCTGCAATCGCGACCGCAACCCAGACAACTGCTCGCGCGTTCCCATGGCCAGCACTTCGACGCTACCATCGTGATTGTTGCGGACCCATCCTGCAATTTGCAAGATGTCAGCCTCGCGCTCAACAAACCAACGGAAGCCGACGCCTTGGACACGTCCGCGAACCAGGAAGCGACGAGCTTGGGTAGTAGATTGGTCTTTGGCGGTAGTCATCGTTGATTGCAGAGGTCAGAGGTCAGATTGCAGAGGTAAGAACCTTCGTTTTGGGTTTTCACCTCTGCAATCTGCCCTCTAACCTCTGACCTTACTGCGCCCGCGACAGATACGTCCCCTCAGCCGTGTCCACCTTGATCTTCTCGCCTTCGTTGATGAAGGGTGGCACCTGCACGATGAGGCCGGTTTCGGTTTTCGCCGGCTTGGTCACGCTCGATGCCGTCGCGCTCTTCAGGCCGGGCTCGACTTCCGTCACGGTCAACACCACGGTCTGCGGCAACTCGATACCCACGGCCTTGCCATCGAAAAACTCCACCTTGATCTGGAGGTTCGACGTCAGGTAATCCACCGCGTCGCCCAGCGTGTCGCGGGTCAGGTGGGTCTGCTCGTAGTTTTCGGTGTCCATGAAGTAGTAGCTGTCGCCGTCGGCGTATAGGAACTCCATGTTGACCTCATCCACGTTGACTCTCTCGATGGGGTCGGGGGAACGGAAACGGTGCTCGAACATAGCGCCGGTGCGCAGGTTGCGCAGCTTCGCCTGGATGAAGGCGCGCAGGTTGCCCGGGGTGCGGTGCTCGACGCTGAACACGGAATGCAAGTCATTGTTGTGCTTGATGATCATGCCGGGACGGAGCTGGGTCGCTGGAATCGACATTGCTGTTTACATCTCCTTCACTCTCTAGGAATTCTGGGCAGCGGGGCAGGTCCGGGGTCCCCAGTGGGCCCGCTTTTGGCCTGCCGGGGTGGAGGTCGCCGGGGCTTCCGCCGCACTTGGGATTAACCTTTTATTTTACACAGGCGGAGAGGATTGTGGGCAATTTGTAATTTGGTAATTTGTCATTGGTAATTTAGGCCCCGGAAAGTCGCCAGAATTTCAATTACCAATGACAAATCACAAATTACGAATTCAGTATTCAGGTCTAGAATAGGGATGATCGGGAGGTCCATATGCGCATTGGAAAATACGAGAGTTCGGAGGGCACGGCCGGGACAGCAATTACTTTTCTGCTGATCGGGCTTGGCGTCGGCGCGGCCCTCGGTCTGTTGCTCGCTCCGAAGACTGGGCGACAGATGCGGAAAGACCTGCGGCGCTCCTACGACGACGCCTTGGAAACCGCCTCCGACTGGACGGACGAAGCGAAAGACCGTTTCGAGGAAGTGGTCGAAAAAGGCGGCGACTTCGCCGACGAAGTGCGGGCCAAAGCCAAACCGTTGAGCGATTTGCTGCGCCGCCCGTAAATGGCGGGCCAAAGCTCGCGGACAGCGTCATCACCGGCAGCGACGACGAAGCCCGTACCCTGCTCACGGCGGGCTCGTTGGTCGTTGGTAAACCCGTTATCCGCGAACGATTAACAACTCTCCGGAGTCTTACGGTTCGGCCTGCGTTTCGTCCTCGAGCGTGCGCTTCTTTTTGTGCACACTGCGGATGACAATGCCCATCGAGAACCGGAAGTTGTCCTGCTTCTTCTTGCCGAGCAAAGGAAACGCGGTGCCGGTCTGCAAGTAATCGGCCTTGAGCCGCAATGCGAAACGCTGATTGATCTTGTAGTCGGCGCCGCCGCCGGCCAACAGCGCCCGGCCAGTGCCGACTTCCGTGAAGTCCGCCCCCTGCGCGCTCGCCTCGCCCCTTGTGCCCTGATGTCCGTACATGATCTCGCCAAACGGCGTCCAGCGTTCATACTTGCGGCGGGAAAACTGCGCGCCGAAAAGAATGTTGTACTCTCGCGTCGTCGCGTTGAACGTAGGCGACGTCGTCGGGCAGAAGGGCGGACAGGTTGGAAAGGGCGCCGGCACCGCTACCGGAATCTTGGAGGTTCCGAAGTATTGCCCGCCCTCCACGACGATCCCCAGCCAACTGGTCGCGTTCAGGCCGAGAGAAGCGTCCCAGCCGGGCAACCCCGCCCAGTGTCCAGCGTTGAAAAGACCGGCCTCGGCGTACGAACCGCCGGCAAAGAATTCGTAGCGCGGGAACTGGGGCGCCCGTGCGGGGATGGCAGGTGGAGTTGGAATCGGGGCTGGCGAGGGGACTGGAGCTTGAGCTGAGTCTGCTGGGGCTGGAGTTGGACCCTGCGCCCACGTCATCACACCCAGCGCAACCACCCCAGCCAAAACTCCCAGGTATTTCCTCACGATTCCTCCTTGAAATGCAGTTGCCAGTACTCCAACTTGGATGCGTCCGACAAACTATTGAGTATACCGTGAGGGCGGGGACGCTCCTGTTCACGACCCGCTCGGCGTCAACAAAGGGCAAAGTCAAACGCACCGGACAGGAGTGTCCGCTCCACACAGGCACTCTATACAATGAATGGAATCCATGGAAATTAGGCTGACGGAAACCGAAGTCCGCGTGCTGGGGTCGCTGATCGAAAAGGACATCACCACGCCGGAGTACTATCCTCTGTCGCTGAACGCGCTGGTGAATGCCTGCAACCAGAAGTCGAATCGCGATCCGGTGATGCAGTTGGACGAAAGCGCGGTGCGCGACGCGCTGGACGGTCTGCAGGAGCAGCGCCTGGCTGGACCCGCGCGCGGCGCCGACAGCCGCGTGACCAAATACGAACAGCGGTTGCAGGAGGTATTTAACTTCATGCGTCCGGAGATTGCAGTGCTCTGCGTGCTGCTGCTGCGCGGTCCGCAGACACCGGGCGAACTGCGCGGACGCGCCGAGCGCATGCACCGCTTCGCAGCGCTGGAGGACGTGCAATCGGCGTTGCAGAAGTTGATGCAGCGCGAGCCGCCACTGGCGAGGGTGCTGCCCCGACAGCCGGGAACAAAAGAATCTCGATATGCGCACCTGCTTGCCGGGGATGTGGTGGAAGCGGAAGCGCCGGTGCAGGCGGGCGCGGCGGTTGAGCGCAATCCGGCAGACGCGGAGCGCATCGCCCGGTTGGAAGAAGAAGTGGCTGAATTGCGGCGGGAAGTCTCGGAACTGAAGGATCAGTTGGCGAGATTCCGGAGACAGTTTGAGTGAATATCACCGCCGAGACGCCGAGAAACCCAAACAACGTTTTTTGTTTTCTCTGTGACCTCGGCATCTCGGCGGTGAAAAGGCTCTTTACCTACAGCACGCGTTCCTGCGTGTAGCCTGCTGCGCCCAAGGCCGAGATGATTTCGGCGATGTGGTCGGGGCCGCGAGTTTCCATCGTGATTTCAATGGCGGTCTCGCCCAGCCCCACGCCGTGGTAGGCGCGGTCGTAGTCGGTCTCGACGATATTGGCGCGATGCTGCGCCAGAATTGACGTGAGGCGATTGAGCGCGCCGGGATAGTCGGGCAAATGGACGCGCAGGCGCACCAGACGTCCATCTTTGACGAGGCCGCGCTCGATGATGCGGGAGAGCAGCGTAACGTCGATGTTTCCGCCGCAAACCAGCACGGCGACTTTCTTTCCGACCAGCGTCAGCTTGCGGTTGATCAGGGCCGCGATGGCTGCTGCGCCGGCACCCTCAGCCAGAGTTTTTTCGCGCTCCAGCAGCAGCAGGATGGCGTTGGCGATTTCTTCTTCTTCGACGGTAACAATGTCGTCCACGTACTTCTGAACCAGCGGCAGGGTGCGGTCGCCGGCGCGCCGGACAGCGATGCCATCGGCGATGGTGAAGGCCGCCATGAGCGTCACGGGCTTGCCTTCCGCAACGGCAACTTTCATCGACGGCAGGCGCGAGGGCTGAACTCCGAAAACTTGGATCTTAGGATTCGACTCTTTCAGGGCGCAGGCGATGCCGCCAATCAAGCCTCCACCGCCGATCGGGACAACAACGGCTTCGAGGCCGGGATGCTGCTCTAGGAGTTCCAGGCCGATGGTGCCCTGTCCGGCGATGACCGCGTCGTCATCGAAGGCATGCACGAAGGTGAGGTGCTCAGCCTGACCGCGGCGCAGGGACTCTTCGTAAGCTTCGTCGTAGTTGGCGCCGTGCAGAACCACATCGGCACCATAACCGCGCGTCGCCGAGACCTTGATGAGAGGCGTGGTCAAAGGCATGCAAATCTGGGCGCGGATGCCGAGCTTGCCGGCGTGGTAGGCCACGCCCTGGGCGTGATTTCCGGCCGAGGCCGCGATCACGCCCTGGGCGCGTTCTTCGCGGCTGAGCGAGAGCAGCTTGTTCAGCGCGCCGCGCTCTTTGAAAGAGCCGGTTCGCTGCAGGTTGTCGAGCTTCAAATAGACGTGATTGGCGGTGGACTCGGAAAAAGTCTCCGAACGCGCGCAGGGCGAAAGGTAGATGGAGTTGCGAATGCGGCGCAAGGCCGACTGGATGTCGTTTAGCGTGATCATGTTCTGATTGCGGCTGCGGACGTAGGCACCATCTTACCTGAACGCAACCGAAGCGGGCCAAAGGGATGCCCCTCGCGGCTTGAACAGGCTGCGGAAAAAGTCGGATGTCGGCGCCCAGCCCTAAAAGGGCGCCTGATTTCCCGTAGAGACGCGGCTTGCCGCCTCTCCGGAGACGCGGAAAGCCCCATCTCTACGGGTGGAAGAAAAAACGAAGGGAGTAAGGGTAACGGGTCCAAGTACAACTTCCGTAATGGCACCTTAGGACAGGGGCTAGGCCCTTCGAAACCTATGCAACCGTGGAAAAGCCCGTCAGAATGGGGTTTCAGAGGAGTTCATCCCTGGCGCTCATGCCTACCTCGACTGGTACCGTTCTCGCCCCCATTCCCGCCCATCGAAAGTATGCTGCGCGCGTCGCACTGTTTGACCTGCCCGAGGCGTCTGCGCAGCTAATCACGGAGTGTTTCCGTCAATCTAGAATCGAAACGGTTTCGATTACGCTTGAACACGCGGATCGACTGCAACGCGAAAAGTTCGAGGCCTGCGTTTTGCCCCTGGGAGAAACAGCCGGCCGCATCATCGAACTGGCGCGAGGATCGGCTTCCAACGCCCGGATCATCATTTATGGGCTGGGCGGGAGCGCGCAGGATGCCATGCGTTATTCGAAGTTGTGCCTCAACGCGGTGTTTCACGAACCGTTGGAGCGGTCGGCGGCGATGAAGCTGGTGCGCTCGACTCGCATGCTGGTGCTGCACGAATTTC
>Ga0187818_10000560_pt1 | contig 13609 bp, 10 predicted proteins | sample NC_wetland_sal_i_14_FD_130581 | JGI IMG/M metagenome (GOLD analysis project Ga0187818, IMG submission 130581) | Wetland sediment microbial communities from Neuse River Estuary, North Carolina, USA - SO4_3 | ecosystem: Environmental > Aquatic > Freshwater > Wetlands > Sediment | place: USA... | reverse complement strand
GCAAACCGCATCTCCGAGGTCAAGCTGGTGATTGATCCCACGTCGGCTGAGGCGTAAAGGCTGCCAGGAAACTCGCTGTTGTGTCTGATTTTGGGTGGCGCCCTCTGGGGCTAAAGCCCATTCCTCTGCCACCTCGGCCGCAGGCCTGGAAGGCCTGCGTCACCCACAATCAGGTCGACATTGAATTTTTCTGCAGCCTGTTGAATCGTGCCCTTCCCATGCCCATCCACTTGGGACTGGTTCTATCCCGAGCTACAGCCCCAGCCCTCCATCCACCGCTAAAACTTGTCCAGTAATAAACTGCGGCGCGGTGGCGAAAAACAGCACCGCGTCGCCGATCTCCTCGGCGCGCCCATTACGCCGCATCGGTGTCTGCTTGGCCATCCGCCGCATGAAGGCCGCCGCTGACTTTTCCTTCAGGTCAATCATTCCGGGAGCAACCGCGTTGACCGCGATCTCCGGCGCCAGCGCCTTGGCCATAACCTTCGTGAGCATGTGCAAGGCCGCTTTCGAGGAGCAATAATGCGCATTCGTCGCCCAGGGCCGGAGCCCGCCCAGTGACCCCATGTTGATGATTTTGGCTTCAATCGGACCCTGCCCCCGACCGCGTCGCATCCACTTCAGGGCCTCGCGCGATACCAGAAACGGACCGCGTGTATTGGACGCAAAAATCGCATCCCACTGCCGCAACGTCAGCTTTTCGAATTCCGCCGTCTCGTAGTTCGCGGCATTGTTAACCAGAATGTCGATCCGGCCCAACTCGCGCCCGGCCTCCTTCATCATGTCGCGAACACTGGCCTCGTCGGTCACGTCGCAGCGCAGGGCAAACGCACGCACACCCAGGCCTGACAGGTCGACCACCGTCTCTCTCGCCTCCTGCGCTGAATTCCTGAAGGTGATGGCCACGTCGGCACCGGCTCCGGCCAGTGCCAGTGCGGAGGCCCGTCCCAGACGGCGCGCCGCCCCTGTGATCAATGCGGTCTTGCCTCGAAGAGGTTTTGCCTGAAGCTTCTGCATGCAGGGATTCTACCGCCTCCTAGCGGTCCGATTCAGAAGTTCGTCTCTGGCAACGCACCAATCCCCCACGATAGAATCTCTTCGCATGCCAGTGTCCCGCAGTGTCGTCGTTTATTCCCGCAAAGGCTGCCATCTCTGTGAAGTCGTGAAGGAGAGCCTGGCCAAGCTCTCCCGCCACGGCGGTTTCACCTGGCAGGAGGTTGACGTCGACGCCGACGCCGAACTTCGCCGGCAGTTCAACGACGAGGTCCCCGTCGTTTTTATTGACGGCCGCAAGGCCTTCAAATACCACATGGACGAGCAGGAGTTCCTCCGCCGGCTTGATAGCTAGCGTGTTCTAACCCGCCCCGTTTTGTACTGTCCTGGTATGTTTTTCCGCTACAATCTCTCCCTGCATGTTGCGCACTCAACTCTACGCGGACCCTCACAATCTCTTCGTTCACGATCTTGTGCTCGACTCCTGCCGCCGATATGCGCGGAAGGTCGCGCTGGTGGACGCCTCGTGCGGTCGCCGTCTGACCTATGCCGAGTACGGAGACACGGTGGAATCGCTGGCCCGCGGCCTGATCGCTGCCGGGGTGCGGCCCGGAAATGTCGTCGCAATTTTTCTCGCCAACTCCTGGGAATTCTGCGCCGCCTACCACGCCATCACGCTCGCCGGCGCCATTCCCACCCTGCTGAATCCAACCTACCGCGAGCGCGAAGTCCGCTATCAGCTGGAAAACTCCGGAGCGGTCATTTTGATCAGCGATGGCGCCAACCTGGAAGGCATCAATCTCGCCGGGCTGCCCAATCTGCGCCGTGTTTACACCACGCGTTCGCCAGCGCCGGGATCTGAGGCATTCGCCGGCCTGCTTACTCCGGCGACCGCCGCTTATCCCAAACCCGATCAATCCTCCGAGCAGACCCTCGCTGCGCTTCCCTATTCGAGCGGCACGACCGGACTGCCCAAGGGAGTCATGCTCTCGCACTTCAATCTGGTGGCCAACGTCTACCAGCTTCTCGGCCCAAACGCGACCAGGCTCAGCTCCGCCGACAACATTCTCTGCTGCCTGCCGCTCTATCACATCTACGGTCTGAACGTGATTCTCAATCCCGCCCTGATTCTGGGCGCCACGCTGGTTCTGATGCCGCGCTTCCAAACGCAGGCTTTCATCCAACTGTTGCGCGATGAGGCCATCACCATGATGCCGCTGGTGCCGCCCGCGATTAACGCGCTCTGCCAGGCGGCCGAAGCGGGCGAGTTCCCCGCCGATCTCAGAGTCCGCTGGATCAAGTCCGGTGCCGCTCCACTTGCACCTGATCTGGCCCGCCGCTTCACAGCTCTCACCAACATCCTCGTTTGCCAGGGATACGGCATGACCGAGGCCTCACCCGTCACTCATCTCGGCTTTCTGGAACCGACGTTATACCACCCGGACTCCATTGGCCATCCCCTGGCTCAAACCGACTGCCGCGTCCTTTCGATGTCCGACATTGATCCCGCCCAAACGGCGGAAGATCTCACCGAGGTTCCCACCGGCCAGCCCGGCGAACTGGTCATGCGCGGACCGCAAATCATGCTCGGTTACTGGAACGAACCGCAAGCCACCGCCGCTGTCTTGCGCGACCGATGGTTCTGGTCCGGCGACATTGTCACGCGCGATGCCGAAGGGTTCTACCGGGTTGTGGACCGCTGCAAAGAGATGATCAAGTACAAAGGTTTTGCCGTGGCTCCGGCGGAAGTCGAAGCCGTGCTGCTCGAGCATCCGGCAGTTAAGGAGTGCGGCGTGGTCGGCCGTCCCAACCCTGATGCCGGAGAGATTCCCGTCGCCTTCGTCGCCCTGCGTGATGGATTTGTGGATGGCAAGAAGCTGGAAGCCGAGCTCTGCTCTTTCGTCGCCGACCGCCTCACCCATTACAAACAGCCGCGCGAAATACATTTCGTCAGCGCCGTTCCCAAGACCGCCTCGGGAAAGATTTTGCGCCGCGAGTTGCGGAAGGCCATTGGCTGACTCGGAGGCTCTAGTCTCTCCGCGCAGGAATTGTCATGCCTGTAATCGAAGATGTGACACGGTTTTGACAACCTCCTGACAATCTTCGACATCGTTGCCCCCACACTGACCTCCATGCCCGACGGCAAGCCTTTTGCCGTGAGCCGCGGGTATGCGGGAACTGCCCTGTCCGCGCGCCGTTTGGCTGGATCTGGGATACCCGTAAACCACTTCAACGCAGTTGCATTGCCGACAGGAGGATTGTCATGAATTTGTTTCAGCTTAGAACCTGGGCCTGCGCCGCCTTGCTCGCCGCTGCTGGCGCTCTTTCCGCCCAGGCCCAGGGAAACTATTTCAACACGCCCGGCGACATTCTGATTTCCGATCAGTACAACAACCGCATCATCGAGGTGAATCCTGACACTCACCGAGTAGTTTGGCACTTCGGAAACGGGTCGAGCACCGCGGGACCGCACTCCGTCGTCGCCCCCAATGACGCTCAGCGTGTGGGCCCGTTCACTCTGATCGCAGGCACGGGAGCGCCTCAGGGTAGCGAGCCCACTTGCGAGGGCGCCAGCGGTTGCCAGGACAATCGCGTGCTGCTGGTGGATCCCTGTGGCCATATCATTTGGCAGTACGGCCTGGCAGGCGTCGCCGGCTCGGGCTGGAATCGGCTCAACACTCCGGTGCAGAACACCTGGCTGCCCAACTTTCACATCCTGATTACCGATCAGGCCAACGAGCGCGTCATTGAAGTCAACCTGGATAAGGACATCGTGTGGCAATACGGCCAGACCGGCGTCGCCGGAGATGGCGCCAATCAGCTCAGCAACCCCAACAGCGCCGAATTGCTGGAGAATGGCCATATCCTCATCGCCGATGAGAACAACAATCGCGTCCTCGAAGTCAACCGCCACAAAGACATCGTGTGGAGTTATGGCTGCTTGAGTTGCAGTGAACTCAGCGGCGCCGCTTTCGCCAGCCGTCTCCCCAACGGGAACACACTGATTACGGATTCGAACAACAATCGCATCCTGATCGTGACTCCCAAGAAAGATGTTGTCTTCACCTATTACACGAACACCCGCCCAGGAAGCGTGTCGTCGCCTCTCCCGACGCGGGCCGTTCAACTCAGGAATGGCAACATCCTGATCAGCGACCAGTACAACATGCAGGTCATTGAGATCGATCGGGAAATGAACATCGTTTGGAGCCAAGGGACAATCGCAGTGCCGGGCAACACATTCGACATGCTGAACGGCCCTTACGATGCCAAGGTGATCGGCGATTACACCGGTCTCACCGAGCCTTTCTAACCCTCGGATCGAGCCTGCACGCTCGCAAATCGCCTCTCCGAGCATCGTAGGAACTGCGAGACAGGCGCGGGAATTGGAACGCGCGGAAACCTGGCCGGAAGGAGCGAGCACTAGAAGAACGGGATGCCCTGCCCTTGTCCTCCTGATCTTTGGGAGGACAGGGTGGGGATTCTGACTTTCATTCTCCGGTCAGGAATTTGTATTGCGCTTCGTTCAGCGGCACCACGCTCAGTCTTCCCTGCCGCACCAGCGGCGACTCCGCAAACAACGGATTCGCCTTCGCCTCGGCCAGGGTTACAGGCTTCGCGTTAGCTGCACCTACCTTGATCTTCACTTGCGGATTCCTCGCGTCCGACGCGTCAACCGACACGACCGTCGCCGTCCCCACTGCGCTCTTTTCATCGCCAGTGTGATAAATCACCAGCCGCTCGCCCGGTTTCATCCCGCGCAGATTCTTCAAGGCCACGGGATTCGATACTCCATCCCAGACGGTCGTTTTTTCCCGCTGCAGATCGGCAAAAGAATAAGTAGAGGGTTCCGTTTTCAGCAGATAGTCCATCATTTCCCCAATCGTCGATTTTCCCAGTCGTCGAATCGCGAACAAGCACGAAATTACAGCGGCTCTAGTTCGGCTTCTTGTTCTGATCCGCGGGCGGCGCGTCCTGCTTGGGCGGAGGGTTCGAGCCCGAGTCCTTGGGATGCTCTTCGTACACCGAATACTGCCCCTGCGGCCGCTTCAGCTTGATCGTGATGTCCACCTTGTGCTGATTGATGTCGAAATCTTCGCCGTAAGTCTGAAATCCCGGCGCCAGCACCTGCACCCGCAATTTGCCGTAAGGAATGCCGTCGAAGCTTGCCTTCCCTTCCTGGTCGGTCTTCAACTCCAGGTCGCCTCTCTCTTGCTTTCCCTTGGTGTTCACTGCGTGCATGATCACCGCGGCATTGCGCACCGGCTTGCCGTTGTACTCTCTGAGCACAAGAAAGCCCATCACGGCAGTCGGCTCATCATCGGCATCTCTCTGTGCGGTGGCAAGGCCTGCCATGGCGAGCACGGCCACCGTTACCCCAGCGATTGCAATCCTCTGCTTCATGCCCACTATTTTATGCCCAAAGGGATTTGTACGTCAGCCATGACCGTTCTCACAGGCAAAGTTCCAGTGAGAGGCGGGGGTGCGCCCATTTCTCGCGCGACCTTTGCGCGAGAGTGGGGGAGTTGCGCGAATCCCTGGAACTTATGTTGAGTCTTATCCGTTCCTCCACTACGCTGTCCCCAGCGGAGGAATCTTGCACCTCTCTATCGAAAGTGTCAGCAAACGCTACGGCAGCGGAACATGGGCCCTGCGCAACTTTACTCTTCAACTAGGCCCGGGCGTTCTCGGTCTTCTGGGTCCGAACGGTGCGGGCAAGACCACGCTGATGACCATCCTGGCCACCATCACGCGCGCCACAGAAGGCCGCGTCGTATGGAACGACGCCGATTTGGCCGCCAACCCCGACGCTCTGCGTTCAACTCTCGGCTACCTCCCGCAGGACTTCGGCGTGTATCCCAATCTCAATGCGGTCGAATTCCTCGAGTACCTCGCCGCCGTCAAGGGCCTCGACGCAGCCGCGTCGAAGAAACGCATCGACGAACTCCTGAACCTTGTAAATCTCACCGACGTTCGCAAGCGCCCGCTGGGCGGCTATTCCGGCGGGATGAAGCAGCGCATCGGCATCGCCCAGGCCCTGCTCAATGATCCGCAATTACTTATCGTTGACGAGCCCACCGCCGGCCTCGATCCCGAAGAACGTGTGCGCTTCCGCAACTTGCTTTCTGAACTGTCCGGCGAACGCATCGTCATTCTCTCCACCCACATCGTTTCCGACGTCGAAGCCACCGCCACCGACATCGCCCTGATCTCGCAAGGCACGCTCGTCGCTCACGCTTCGCCGGAAATGCTCCTGCAAGAAGTCGAAGGCAAAGTCTGGGAGTGGGTTCTCCCCAGCGCCGAGCTGAACGCGGCGCGTCAACGTTACCTCATTAGTAACACCGCCCGCCGCAGTGACGGTGTCCACGCCCGCCTGCTCAGCGACGCTCCACCCAACGGCGCTCAGCAGGTCACTCCCAATCTCGAAGATGCGTACCTCTACTGCCTGTCCCAGCATCGTGCCGGGCAGGTTCAATCCGGACATCTCCAATCCGGGCTGCTCAATGACGACTCGCCGCATGAACACGCCGCGCGTGCTCTATCACATGGTCCGCGCCGATTTCCTGGAGCGCGTTCGCCGCTACAGTTTCCTGCTCACCCTGGCATTCGCCGTCTATCTTGGTTACGCCGCGTTCAGCGGCGGAATCATCATGCGCCTCGACGAATACCGCGGAATCTACAACTCCGCCTGGTTGGGCAGCTTGATGGGGTTAGTCGGCAGCCTGTTTCTTAGCCTGGTTGGCTTTTACATCGTGAAGAACTCGATTCAGCGCGACCAGGACACGCGCGTCGGCAGCGTGCTGGCCACCGCTCCCATGAGCAAAGCCTTCTACACGCTGGCCAAGACGGCAAGCAACTTTGCCGTGCTGGCTTCGATGGTCGTCGTCATGGCTGGTGCAACGTTGCTCATGCAGTTTCTCCGCGCGGAGGATCCCCAAGTCGATTTTTGGGCTCTGCTTGCGCCACTCGTTTTTCTGGCTCTTCCCGCCATGGCCTTCACGGCGGCGCTGGCGGTTTTCTTCGAAACTCTGCCCGTCTTGCGCAGCGGCATGGGCAACATCATTTTCTTTTTCGTGTGGACCGCGTTGCTGGTCGCCCCCGCCACCCAGGTTTTCGACAGGAGCGGGCCTGTCCCCGCAACCGGATATCTCGTAGACTTCTCGGGAATCGTTTCGACGCTCGGACAAATGCAAGCGCAAGTTCGCCGCACCGATCCGGCATACAGCGGTGGTGCTTCCCTGACCCTCGGTGACGCGCAAGCACCGCCTGCGAAGCGCATCGTCTGGAGTGGTCTTCATTGGAACTCCGCATTGATTCTCGGCCGGATCGCCTGGAGCGCCTTGGCCATCGTGGTCGCGTTGCTGGCCTCCATCTTCTTCCATCGATTCGATCCCGCGCGCGAGTGGGCACGCAGCAAGAAGCCGAAGCCACTTGCGACTGCAGCCCCAGACATCGAGATGCATCCGGAACGGATCGCAACCGCACAATCATCTGTGGCTTACCTGTCGCCGTTGCCACAGACGAGCCGGGGGGCCCCATTCTTCAGGCTCGTCACGGCCGAACTTCGGCTCATGCTGAAAGGAAAGCGCTGGTGGTGGTACATGGTGGCTGCGGGACTGTCCGTCGCTGGCCTTCTAGCGCCGCTGGACGCAGCTCGTGGCGGAGTGTTGATCGCTGCCTGGGTTTGGCCGATCTTGGTTTGGTCGCCTATGGGATCGCGCGAGGCCCGCCATTCCACCGGGTCTCTTATCTTTTCTTCCGCCCGCGCCCTGTCCCGGCAGCTTCCGGCGGTTTGGTGTGCCGGCGTTCTCGTGGCAATCCTTACCGGAGGCGGCGTCGGTCTGCGCTTGCTTCTCGCTGGCGACGCGCATGGTTTCGGGGCGTGGCTGGCGGGTGCGCTCTTCATTCCCAGCATGGCGCTGGCTCTCGGCGTCTGGAGCGGAAGCAGCAAGGCTTTCGAGGCAATCTACATTGTCTGGTGGTACCTCGGTCCCGCCTATCACACTCCGGGCCTCGACTTCATGGGCACCACGCCAGCCTCAAGCACTCCCGCAACCTACGCGCTGACCGCAGTGGTCCTGCTGGCTGTTTCCTACTGGGGACGCCGGGCCCGCCTGGGCTACGTGTGAAAGCTTTGGCAAGGGCACGACTTCAGTTCCCAGTTTGCCCTGAACGAGCGCAGCGAGCCGAGGGGTGCCGCGGGACGCCGAAACGGCTATACTAACTAGTTTGCGCGTCACCCTCAATCCGCTATCACGCGTTGTCCGCCGAGGTCCAGATTTTCGATCTAAGAAAGGAATCTACCCATGGCCTCTCCCGCAGTTGATTTTGCCCGCAGTAATCAGCAGCGTTTTCTGAACGAACTCAAAGATCTTCTCCGCATCCCCAGCGTTAGCACGCTCGACGAGCACAAGCCCGACATCCAGAAGGCTGCCGATTTCGTCGCCAACGAATTGCGGCGCATCGGCATGGAAAATGTCGAGATCATCCCCACTAAGGGACATCCCCTCATTTACGCCGACTGGCTGCACGCGACGGGGAAGCCGACAGTTCTCTGCTATGCCCATTACGACGTCCAGCCCGCCGAGCCGCTGGACGAGTGGCACACTCCGCCTTTCGAGCCTACCGAGCGCAACAACAACATCTACGCCCGCGGCGCTGTGGACGACAAAGGCCAGCTCTGGATGGAAGTCAAAGCCCTCGAAGCCCTCATGCAGACCGGCGGTGGCAAGCTCCCGCTCAACGTCAAGATCATTTTCGAAGGTGAAGAAGAAGTCGGCGGCGAATCCATCGCCGAATACCTGCGCAAGCAGAAAGCCAAGCTGAAAGCCGACTTCGCGCTGGTCTGCGACACCGAACTTTTCGCTCCCGATCTTCCCACCCTCTGCGTCGGCTTGCGCGGCCTGGTCTATACCGAAATCGAAGCCTTCGGCGCCAAGACCGATCTGCACTCCGGCATGTACGGCGGCGCGGCCCCCAATCCCTTTTTCGCTCTGATCGAAATGATCAGCAAGATGAAGGACACCAAGGGAAAAATCATGATCCCCGGCTTTTACAAAGGCGTGAAAGCTCCGACCAAGGATGAACTCAAGGCCTGGAAGCGCCTGCCCTTCAACGAAGAGCACTATCGCAAGACCGAAGTCGGATCGAAAGTTCTGACCGGAGAGCCCGGCTATTCCGTTCTCTATCGCACCTGGGCGCGGCCCACGCTCGAAGTCCACGGCATGCCCGGAGGCTTCATCGCCGCCGGCGCCAAGACCGTGATCCCAGCGAAAGCGCAGGCTAAAGTTTCCATGCGCCTCGTCCCCAACCAGGACCCCGACGACATTCTGAAGAAATACACCGCCTTCGTAAAGAAACACACGCCCAAGGGCATCGAAACCAAAATCAAAGTCTGGAGCAAGGGCCCGGCCGCCGTCGTCGGCACCGACAACCGCTACATCAAAGCCGCGACCGAATCGCTGCACGACGTGTTCAAGAAAGACACGGTCTTCATTCGCAGCGGCGGCTCGATTCCCATCGTCACCGACTTTCAGGACGTGCTGAAAATTCCCAGCGTGATGATGGGCTTCGGCCTGCCGGACGACAACCTCCACGCCCCCAACGAGAAGTTCCACATCCCGAACTTCTACCGCGGGATCGAAACGATTTGTCTGTTCTTCGAGAAGCTGGGCAGTTAAGTCGTTCCGGGCTGGAACTTTCATCCTGAGCGAAGCTGAGGCATTCGCAAGCGAATGCCTCAGCAGCCGCAGGATCCCTGCACTCCCATCGAGGCATCCTATGACTACTTCGCGGCGCACTTTTTTGGAGATAAGCGTCGGCGCGGCCGCGTCGACGATGTTTCGCCCTCTGGCTGGCGCAGTTGTTCCGTCTGATCAAAATGCAACGTCGCCTCCAGCGGCTCGCGCGGTCGTCCGTGTACACGCAGCGCCCAACCAGGTCGTCAACTCCTTCGATCCCGATCAGGCCCTGGCGACATCGATGGACATTCAGTCGCGCGAGTCGATCAATAAGATCTACACGCCCGAAAACGTAAAGGTTTGCTTGTCTGCGGGCTGGGGACCGATCAGCTATCGCCTGCACACTCCGGAGACCATCGATTATTGGCACTGGAATCCGAACGGCCGATGGACGGACGAAGCCAACCAGCGCGGATACTTCGTGGGCAGCTCGGAGTTGGGTGAACCCATTCGCGATTCATTCGGCTACAGTCTCCCCCACCGTGGCTGCACGCACAATGGTGGCACCGAGCGTGGCTATTCGCGCCTCACCGATGGTGATCCCAACACCTTCTGGAAAAGCAACCCTTATCTGGCAAAAGCGTTCACCCACGAAGACGACTCTTTGCATCCGCAATGGATCATCGTTGACCTGGGCCAATACTATGACGTGAACGCGATCCGCATCGACTGGTGCGAACCAAGCGCCCGCGAGTACGAAGTCGAGTATTGGGTCGGAGCCGATCCCATGAACTGGGAAGAGCCGGCCATGGACTCTACGAACCAGGGAGGCGAGTATCTTCCTGTCGCCAATCAGGCCATGGGCAACTGGGTTCGTTTTCCCAAGGGTTCTGTTCGCGAGGGCAAAGGGGGAAGCGTAACGCTGAAGCTTGCGGACAATCTGATTGCAACGCGTTGGGTGCGCGTCGTGATGACGCTATCGTCCAATCAGCCCGGGCCGCACGGAAACGATGACCTGCGGCACCGAGTGGGATACGCCATCTATGAAGTTCACGTCGGCAGAATGGAGCCCGATGGCAGGTTTGCGGATTTCGTGAAACACGCGCCAGACGGCCGTCAACAGACCGCTACGTATTGCTCTTCCACAGACCCATGGCACACCGCCGGAGACCTGAGCCCGCACGGGGACCAGACCGGATGGGACCTCTTCTACACCAGCGGCATCACCAACGGTCTGCCCGCGCTGATCACCGTTCCTCTTATCTACAGCGTTCCCGAAGACGCCGCTGCTATGGTCGCTTATCTGAAAAAGCGCGGGTATCCCGTCAGTTGGGTCGAAATGGATGAAGAAGCCGATGGGCAATACTACATGCCCGAGGATTACGCCACACTCTACATTCAATTCGCGGATGCAATGCTCAAAGTCGATCCCACCCTTAAGGGTAAGTTGGGCGGGCCCGTGTTCCAGGGCATAGATCAGGACGTCTCGGTCTGGCCTGATGCGCGCGGAAACAAGTCCTGGTTCGGCCGCTTTTACAATTATCTGAAATCGCACAATCGTCAGGGGGACCTGTCGTTCGCTTCTTTTGAAATCTATCCTTACGACGCCTGCACCATGAAATGGGACGATTTGTACCGTAACCGCGAGCTGACGCGCAAGACTCTGCAGGCGTTTCGCGATGACGGATTGCCCGCTGCAATTCCGCTGATGAACACCGAAAGCAATCTCTCCGGTTCGCTGTCGGGCTACATGTCCGATATTTTTTCCGCCCTATGGCTTGCTGACAATGTCGGCAGCTTCTTCGTTGAGGGTGGCGCGCTTTACATTCATTCACCCATCGAACCCAGCGGCATCGAGCAGGGCTGCCAGGGCTGGGCAATCTGGGGCAACGCCCTTTGGGACCGCGATGCCAAGATCACTGGCTATACCGCTTTCTACCACGCCAGCCGGATGATCAATAACGAGTGGGTCACGCATCGCACCGGCACCCATCATCTGTATTCCGTCGATGTTGGAATCGAAGACTCCGCCGGGAATGCTCTGGTCACGAGCTATGCCGTGCGGCGCCCAGACGGCCAGTGGGCCTTGCTGCTCATCAACAAAGATAAAGATAATGCACATCCCGTCCGAATCGCCTTTGAAAGCAGTGGCGGGACCGGACATTTTTCCGGCACAATTCACGCGGTCACATTTGGCAGCGAACAATACGTTTGGCACGGCGCGGATCAGACCGCTCACGCCGATCCAAACTTGCCGCCCGTGGTTTCGTCCATCGACGCCTCTGCACAAACTGTGTTCATGCTCCCCAAAGCTTCCGTCACCGTTTTGCGCGGCGAAGTCGCAGGCCTCACGGCCTAGAAGTTCGGCATTGGGGTGGCCGGGTTTTCTAAGAGAGAAATTCCCGGAGGCTGGATCATTCGTTGATATATCGGTCGCGCTAATCACCCTCGTTCGAGGGGGGCGGTCCGCAACGGAGCCGAGATGATTCTGCCGAGTGTCGGCCAACCGGAAGTTATCGGATGGCCCACCCGTTAGGCAAACCATCTCAAATGGCGAAAAAAACGCCATTGCGCTCAGTGATTCGAATGCGCTAGCCTTATTCTGCTCTCGCGGTTCTCCCACCTCGTCTTTCCTCCGTCCATAAACTGGCCGTCTGCTGCAATGTCTGTGCAACCCAACGCGGTCCCCCGTAAGGCCACACCATATATAGTGTTATATTGCTTGACCCCGGCCCGTTTTCGCCGTTACAGTAGCTTCAATCTGTGTCCGCCCTGTCCAGCCTGGGGTGAGAAAAGGGAGGGGTCGTGGTTTGCGCAGGCGTTGGGTAGGAGGAGGAATCTGCCTGGTAAACAGATTCGCACCGGCGTGCTTTGGTGGCGTACAGAAAATCCCCACGTTTCGCAAGAAAGCGCGAAACATGGGGCATCCGATATGGGTGGTCACGACCTGGCACCGGTCACTGATCACTAGCCACTGGTTTTAAGGAGTCCAAGTTGCTCAAACTGAAGAAGCTTCAGATTCTGGGGTTCAAGTCTTTCTGCGACCGCACCGAACTCAAGTTTCACGGGGACGGCATCGCGGCCATCATCGGCCCCAACGGCTGCGGAAAATCCAATATCGCCGATGCCATCTCCTGGGTGCTGGGCGAGCAGTCGGCGAAGACCTTGCGCGGTTCGCGTATGGAAGACGTCATCTTCGCCGGCACGAACGACCGGAAGCCCACGGGCATGGCTGAAGTTTCGCTTACCCTGATTGACCCTGAAATCTATGCCGGCTCTGACGCGAGCGCGCCCACGGAAGTCGAAATCCAAGAGGACATGCCGGGAACAGAGGACGCTCATCTTACCGACGACTGGGACGAAGCTGCCGTCCGGGCCCGCGCCGCCCAGGATACGGAGCGCGCGATCGAAGATGCCCAGCCCGGCAAGCTGGAAGAAGTAGAGGTTCCCCGCTCGAAGATCAACACCATCTCGGTGGCCTTCCCCGATGACGAACCCGGCTTTTCCCTGCAGATCGGTTCCCTGCAGATCAGTGCGCTGCCCGCGCACAACGTCACCCCGCCGCCGACAGCGGCGTCTCTGGGAACCGCGGCTCCGCACGTTGTGCTGAAGATTCGCCGCCGCAAGTTCAACCAGCAACAGTTCCATCACGGAGAGATTGTCGTCACCCGCCGCCTGTTCCGCTCCGGCGACAGCGAATATCTGCTCAACGGCAAGCTCTGCCGCCTGCGCGATATTCAGGAACTGTTCATGGGCACCGGCCTCGGCCCCGAGTCCTACGCGCTCATCGAGCAAGGACGCATTGGCCAGATCCTGAGCAGCCGCCCCACGGACCGCCGGGCGATTCTTGAGGAGGCCGCCGGCATCACCAAGTTCAAGACCAAGAAGCGCCTCGCCGAAGCGCGCCTGGAAGACGCCAAGCTGAACCTGGCGCG
>Ga0187818_10000557_pt1 | contig 13626 bp, 8 predicted proteins | sample NC_wetland_sal_i_14_FD_130581 | JGI IMG/M metagenome (GOLD analysis project Ga0187818, IMG submission 130581) | Wetland sediment microbial communities from Neuse River Estuary, North Carolina, USA - SO4_3 | ecosystem: Environmental > Aquatic > Freshwater > Wetlands > Sediment | place: USA: North... | reverse complement strand
TGTCTCGGTGAACTGCGGCGCTTTCCCGGAGACGCTGCTCGAAAGCGAACTCTTCGGCTATGTCAAAGGCGCGTTCACGGGAGCGAGCCAGAACCGGCGCGGGCTGTTCGAAGTCGCCGACCAGGGCACGATTTTTCTCGATGAGATCGGCGAAATGACCATGCCGATGCAGGTCAAGCTGCTGCGTGTGCTGCAGGAGCGCACCGTGCGACCGGTGGGCGGCACGAGCGAAATTGCGGTGGACGTGCGCATCATTGCCGCCACCAACCGCGATCTCGACAAGCAGGTCAGCGAGGGCACATTCCGCGAGGATCTTTACTATCGGCTCAACGTGATTCCCATTCGTGTACCCAGCCTGCGTGAGCGCCGCGAGGACATCGCGCTACTGGCAAATCACTTCCTGAAGAAATACGCTCCCGGAGCGGGAATGAGCATTCACGCCGTGCACGCGGAATCCATCGCCGCCCTTACCGGCTACGATTGGCCGGGCAACGTTCGGCAACTTGAGAACACGATCGAGCGGGCGGTCGCGCTCGAGACCGGCAATGAGTTGCACGTCGAACTGCCGGCCGAGCGTCCGCGGGCCCGGGCCGTGGCTGCGGGCGCCGAAACTGCCATGGCAATTCCCGCAGGCGCGGTGTTGCCCGAAGGCGTCAACCTGGACCATTATGTAGCGCAGATCGAGCGTTCCCTGCTGCAATCGGCTTTGGGTCAAACTCAAGGCGTGCAGGTGCGCGCCGCCGACCTGCTTGGCATTTCCTACCGCTCGTTCCGGCACTTGATGAAGAAGTACGAATTGTAAACTCCGGCTCTTGGCTCTCGGCTTTCGGCCTTTCGGCTCTCGGCTTTCGGCTCTTGGCTTTCGGCCAACACCACGTTGAGCACGGTCCAATTATTCACTCGAACCCGAAAACTCTTTGTTGGTCGTGTATGGAATATGGAAGAAAGGGCGCCTTTGGGATGGATGTTTATCACCCGCGTCGTGTCTTCGGTCAGCAGGGTGGCTCGACGTCTTTGGACCCCCCTGGTAGCGGTCTTTTAGAATGAAAGACTTAGCACGCAAGAGACGCCAGGTCTTTGAGAAATAAGGACTTAAAGGTAAAGTATTTATTAATCAATAACTTAGCGCGGATTTCGAGCCTGTTCTTGGTCCAGTTTTCCGCCAGGTCTTTGAGAAATAAATACTTTAGCGGTCATGGGGGTTTGGCAACGAGCGCCGGGAGTCCGCGAGAGGGCGCAGACAGGAGCGTCCGCGCTACACAGACGGTTCTCAACTAAGACTCTGCCGCAGCGTTATCCTGACCGTCAACACGGTCGGCTGGCGTCTCACCGCGCGAGGACCCACTCATCGCAAAGTGCGCGATGAGTGGGGTACCCAGCCGCCCAGACAACGGGCGGTAGAGGGTTGGTTGTGATTGTTATTACGGCAGCCGCAGGAAGCCGTGAAGCGCACCGTTTACGTCCACGAAGAATCCTGTGATCGCTCCGGCCTCGTTGATCTCGTAAGCAAAGCTACCTTGGCCAGGGCCGTTGCCGGCGTCCGGCACATCGAAAAACGTGAACTTGCCGCGAGCGGTGCGCAGGAAGCCGTGAGCTACACCATTCGCGTCCACATAGTATCCCGTGGTTGCCCCAGCTCCGTTGCTGCCAACGGGTTCGGTACCCTGGTAAGCGCCCGTACCCGCCCCCGGAGCGTCGAACTCCGTGATCCCGCCATAGAGGTCGCGCACAAAGCCGTGAAACACATTGTTCGAGTCCTGGTAGAATCCGTCGATCGTCCCAGCCGGGTCGATGGCGACGGCCACGGTCCCCAGTGCCCCTGTCGCGCCGGGAGCGTCGAACTCTGTGATGGTGCCGTCGGGGGCACGCACATAGCTATGCCACGCATAGTTCGCGTCTATGTAAGTTCCCGTGACCGCCCCTGCCGGGTTTAGCGAACCGGGCTCGTTGACTTCGGTACCCTGGAAGTAGCCTGTGCCCGCGTCCGGAGCCTCAAATATCGTGAAGGTACCGTCAGGGTAACGCAGGAAACTGCGGAGGGCGTTGTTCTGTTCTATGTAGTTGCCTGCAACCTCACCTTTCGGGTTGATATCAAATCCGCCGCCCCCTTGGTTGGCACCTTTGCCTGCCCCGCGAGGGTGGAAAGTGGTGATCGTGCCGTCGGGTGAGCGGACGAAGCCGTTATAGGCGCTGCTCGCGTTAGCGTACCATCCCGTGATCTCCCCTGACGGGTTGAGCATCCAGGCACCGGTACCTTGACCAGCGGCCGTACCTGCGTCGGGTGCGTCGAATGTGGTTACAGCGCCCTCGGGAGAGCGGAGAAAGCCGTGATAGACACCACTCGCATCGATGTACCATCCGGTGATCGCCCCCTCCTTATTGATGTCGTTGGCCTGGGTGCCCTGGCCAGCGGCCGTACCTGCGCCGGGTGCGTCGAATGTGACGATTCTGGGTTTGCGTTGTCCACGCGATTGCGGCCACGCGGACAATGCGAAACACGTGCAGAAAACCAACAGCAAAATACTGATGCGTTTCATAATTGCCTCCAATGGGGTGGTTGTGAATCTGTTACTCAGGTCGATCGTGAAATCGTCACTCGCCGGAAGGGTGCAGCGCTCCGTCGGGGCAGCTGCCCTTCTGGAGGCAAAGGGAAGAAACGGTGCGCCCAAAGGAGCGCTGAGAGATCCCTTACGGCAGTCCTTACCTTCGCTAGCGTTCAGTCAGGGAAAGTCCGTCGCACCCATCCGGTTTTCGCCCACGCCCCACTTAGGGCGTCGGCGCTTTCAATGTCACTCCTGTCCCGAAAGAGGGCAATGCAAACGGGCTACAATCGAAGTACAATTTGACGACAAACAATGTGACATCCGTAAGTTCAACAGATGGTGGGAGTTGCGGTAACGCTTTCTTCCCGCGCCAATCGGAGATTTTCCTTGTATCTCCCGGTTTCAAGTTGGCGCTAGAATTGTCCCTACAAGTTCGAGCGAGGGCGTCTTGCAACTTCCGGCGCAGACCGTCCGTTTCGGCCCTTTTCAGTTGGACCTGCCCGCCGCCGAACTGCACCACAACGGCGCCACGATCAAGCTGGCCGAACAACCCTTCAAGATTTTGGCTGAACTAGTTCAGCATCCTGGTGAGCTCGTTACCCGCGACGAATTGCGGCAGCGTTTGTGGCCCTCAGACACGTTCGGAGATTTCGAGCACGGACTGCATTCGGCGGTCGGGCGCCTGCGGGATGTACTGGGGGATTCCGCGGAGAACCCGCGTTACATCGAAACGGTTCCGCGCCGTGGCTACCGTCTGATGGTTCCGGTGGAAAGCCAGATATCGGTGGCCGCCGTTCCCAAACCACACCTTGGCAGGTGGAAGGTTTGGTTAGTCGGTGCGGTCGCGGGAGTCTTGATCGCAATCCTCGCAGTTGGCCCGTTGTGGCGGCAACGCCCGCGCCACGTGTACGCGCTGAAACCCTCTGACACAGTCGTGCTTTCCGACTTCGTCAACACAACCGGGGATCCAGTTTTCGACGACACCTTAAAGCAGGCGCTTACGGTGCAGTTGGAGCAGTCGCCGTTTCTCAACATTCTCCCTCAGACGAAGGTACTGGAAACGTTGCGCCTCATGGGACATTCCGCAAACGAAGTCCTGACACAGGAACTAGGCCAGGAACTCTGCCAGCGCGCCGGGAGCAAGGCGCTGTTGACGGGTTCGATAGCTAAGCTGGGCAGTCTGTACGTGATCGGACTGGCGGCGACGGGGTGCAGCACTGGCAACTTTCTGGCCATCGAGCAAGAGCAGGCGGCGAACAAAGAGGATGTGCTGAAGGCGCTGGGCAAGGCAGCTTCCGAGCTGCGAAGGAAGTTGGGGGAATCGCTCAGCTCTGTTCAAAAGTTTGACGCTCCAATTGAGGAAGTAACCACGCCCTCGCTGGAAGCTTTGAAAGCCTACAGCCTGGGTGTGAAGGCTCGGAATGACAAAGGAAACCTAGCGGCGATTCCGTTCTTCGGACGCGCCATCGAGTTGGATCCCAACTTTGCTATGGCCTATACAGGATTGTCAGTGGCGCAAGACGCGCTTGACAGATATGACCTAGCGAGGGATGCCGCCGGGAAGGCATTTGTCTTGCGAGATCGCGTCAGTGAAAGGGAGAGGTTCCGGATCTCGGGGATTTACTACTCACTGGTCCCGTCGGACCTGGAGCGAGCTGTTCAGGTATACCGGCAATGGGCACAAACTTACCCGATGGACGCGATACCTCACATCAACCAGGGCATGGTCGTGCACTTTGGGCGCTGGGAGGAAGCCGCCGCAGCGGAGCGTGAGGCCCTGCGTCTCGACCCGGATAACTCTGTAGCTTATTTTACCCTTGCCTTTTTCAATCTTGGCCTAAATCAACCACAGAGTGCCGAGGCAACGCTTGGCCAGGCGCTCCAGCACAGGGTTAGTGCTTCCTGGTTGCGCCAACCCATGTACTACCTGGCCTTTGTCCGGGGAGACACAACCAAGATGGCGCACTTGCTGGAGGAAGCGATGGGGCAGGAAGACGAGCGATGGCTTCTGTCCGCACAGTCGGATACGGAAGCATATTACGGGAGGTTGACCCGGGCCAGGTCCTTTTCCCGTCGCGCCATGGAGTCCGAACTCAAGACAGGATCCAGGCAGGCGGCCGCACTGTGGCAGGTAAGGGCGTCCTTGCGCGAGGCCGAGTTTGGCAGTCCGGCCCTTGGCCGGCAAGGAGTGGCGGCTGCCCTGGCACTGGCTCCGAGTTGGCAGGTCGGGACGCTGGCAGCGTTGGCCGTGGCGCGCATGGGCAACACCGCACGGGCCAGGGCGATGGTTGAGAAGCTAGAGAAGGACAACCCATCGAATACGTTACTGAATCTCTCTTGGCTGCCAACGATCAAGGCAGCGATCGAAATGAAGCAGGGCAACCCGAGCCGGGCCATTACGGTCTTGGAAGAGGCAGCTCCCTACGAATTGGCCCGTCACACACCACTACTTGTCGGAGGGCTGTACCCGGTCTATCTTCATGGCCAGGCCTATCTGCTGTCACATGACGGAACCGCCGCCGCAGCCGAGTTTCAGAAGCTGCTCGACCATCGCGGAATTGTGCTGAACTCTCCGCTGGGCGCGCTGGCGCATCTACAACTGGGCCGCGCCTACGTCATGTCCGGGAACACCGCAAAAGCCAAAGCCGCCTACCAGGACTTCCTCACCCTCTGGAAAGATGCCGACGCCGACATCCCAATCCTGAAGCAAGCCAAAGCCGAGTATGCGAAGCTGCGGTAGCAGCGTGGCGACATACGACTCAATCGGCGGGTCGAGGTGAGTTCAACGGCAGGCCGCGTGAATTGAAGACAAAGCAGTAATTGGTCGGGGCGATCGGATTTGAACCGATGACCCCCTGCGCCCAAGGCAGGTGCGCTACCAGGCTGCGCTACGCCCCGACTCTACTGCTTTGCTGATTCTAAATCACTTCCACGAATGGCACCACCGCAGCGACTCGAACTTGTGCCCCATTTCTTGTGCATGGAGTGAACCCCTATTCTGAGAGAGTTTTGCCTGCAAACTTTGCATGGCAGGACTGCAAAGCTGTACCTCATGGCAGAATAGTAATATCCATAAACTGAGCGGAAGTGGAGATTTGTGGCGGTCGGTTCGAAGGAGCAGCGGCTCCAGTAATCTGGATGGAATAACGGTGCAAGCAAGGCATCCGCTCAACTACTGGCGCTGCAGATCTTGATTGCGTAGAGTTCGGTTCGGTCCAAATTCAAATTCAGCGCGGCCCGATGACCATCTCACAAGAGCTCGACCTTCTTACGCCGGAGTCCCGATGGGCAGCATTGCAATCGGGACAGCATCGGGCGCGGCTTGCTTGTGCAGTTGCCTCGGCGGTCCCTCTCCTGATGTTTGCCACGGTCGTCGTTTTGCGCGGGGGCTTTCCCACTCCCGTTGGCGCTCTGTTGAAGATAGCGGGAATTTCTCTCCTGGTGGTCAACGCCAGCACGTTTGGCTCGAAAAGACACTGGTTGCTGTGCGGACCGATGATGTCCCTGCTCACGCTGCTGACCGTCACGGCCGTAGGGCTGTCCCCGATTGGCCGCAGCGCGTTTGTCGCGTCGGTGATCGCCTTAGCCGGCGCAGTGGCGTGCGTATGGAACTTCGCGGCGGTGGCTGCACGTATGAGCTTTCTCCGCACTGCTGCGCTCCTTAGCTTGGGCCTTTCCCTTGGGCTCTATGCGGAGAGCATGTATTGGCGCGTCAACTCAGCGCATGACGTCGTTTATCCGGAATCCATCATTGCGGGGCGGGTCGCCACGGATGTTGCCGAACAGGCAGCGGTGGTAAACATGATTTCCACCTACAGAGTGGCCTCCACTGGCCTGGATGGGCTCCTTCCATTGAAGTATCACAACGGGTCTTTCTGGATTGCGGAAGGGTTGCGGCGGCTGTGCGGTTTTCGCGCCATTGATTTTCTTGCATTCGGTTACGGAATCCTGCTAATCCCTCTCTATGTCGTGGCGTTTTTCGGGTGCGCTGAACTCTTGCGGGCGGCCGTTCAGAGGGAATTCACCTCGCCACCATTCATTTTCTGGGCGGCGAGTGTGGTTGCGTTTGTCGGGGTGTTTCCATTTACGGACGACCCCATGCACCTGAACTTCAACGAAACCATCATCAACAGCGATTCTTTTCTTCTTGCGGTTACGTTATCTCTGCTGCTCATCGGCGCCGGAGTGTGGTTCCATGGGTCGCTTTGCGCGCGAGGCTTCATGTGGCCGCTGCATGAAAAGACTGCTCTGGCCGTTGCTTTGCCTGCGGCCTTAGGTCTAGTCGGGTGGGTGAAAATCTCGCAAATCTATCTACTCTTGGGTTTGGCCGTATACCTCTGCTGGCGCGTAAGACGGCTGCGAACGTGGCCGTTTCTGCTGGGGACGGCAACTTCCGCCTTGATGTTCGGGATCATGCTTTACAAAGAGACCGGCGCCGTCAAGTCGGGCTTTGCACCTCTGAATTTCGACAGAATTGCTCCCGAATGGGTCCCGTATTTTTTTGTTATCTATTTTGCCTGGGCCTGGTTGCTGCTTTTGGTTTGGGCGCGCTCTCGCGGAGTTCGGACTTTGGGAAACCTCGTGCAGGCTGTAAGAGGGGGAAACGCCATTCTTGTCGAACTCGCGCTTGTTACTGTCATTACCGGCCTTGTTCCCTATTTGCTGATTAATTTTTACGCTCCAAACTGGAAGTACTTCACCGAGTTCCAGGGGGTGGTAGCGGGCTTGTTCGTGATTGCCGTTCTGCCCCAGTTTAGGTTGGCCGACGTTTTGCGACGCGTGCGAGACGGCAGCCTGCGCCTGACGAGCACAGTGTTACTGGGGCTCACGGTTGCGGTCTGCGGACATTTGTTAATTACGACCGTGGCTTCAACATACCGCATGCTGAAACGGGGTTGCGAGACTCGCGCTGTCCTGGCGGGATTTCCCGCTGCGGCGTGGCGCCAGGAATTAAGACAGATCAAGGCGCGCCAGTCAGCCCTGGCGTCGTCGCTTGCTCCTCGCGTTCAACTCATTCAGTGTCTTGATCGCCTGGGGCAGCAACCTGTTGAACAGCGCAGGGGTACGGTCCTGTACATCCCGAAGACCAACCGTACCTATTGGGACATGCGCCAACTGGGTGACGGAACCACACCTTTCATCGCTCCTGCATTTGCTGGACTACCCATGGTTGAAGGGCTTCCCGAATTCGAGGACATCGGATGGGCGGAAACCGGTTGGGGTTACCCACAATACAAGCTGCCCACCGGGCCGGAGCCGCCAACCGAGAAGCTGGGTGAGGCCACAGAAAAGGCGCGAACAGATGGTTTTCAGGAACTGCTCGTGCTCCGGGGCGTCACTGCCAGTGGCTGCGAATTCCAGGCAGTCTCGCTCAGGTAGCGAACGGAACTGACTTTAGATCAGCAGAGCTAGTATTTGTACGCGCCCACCCCGGGTGCCATCCAGTATCCGAGAAAAAGGAAAGTATAGGAACGGTGCCAATCCATGGTCTTTCTGCACAACCACCTCAACTTAGAAAGCGCCCTAGTGTTTGTTCGTTGGGTCGTACTCCCTTCACTTTTTATTGTTTCGTGGTTTGCGCCCCGTCTGGGGGAGAGCTGGCTCGGTCCGATTGAAAGAGCAGCGTCGCGGTTCGCGAACAACAAAGGCAAGACAATCGTCGCCGTCGCGTTCGTCGCGACACTGGCACGGCTCGCTCTGCTCTGGCGGATGCCGGTTCCCGTACCCCATGTCCACGACGAATTCAGCTACTTACTCCTTGGGGATACCCTTGCGCACTGGCGGCTGGTCAACCCTCCGCATCCGATGTGGATTTTTTTCGACACGTTCCACGTACTCCCGCGACCGACTTACGTGTCAATGTTCCCTCCGGCCCAGGGGGCAGTGTTGGCACTGGGCCAATTGCTGGGTCAACCATGGATTGGAGTGTTGTTGAGCATGTCGGCCGCGTGCGCAGCCATCACATGGATGCTTCAGGGGTGGGTTCCAGCCAGGTGGGCACTGCTCGGCGGAATTCTGGCTGTGATGCGAATCCACTTAGGTAGCTATTGGGTGGACAGTTATTGGGGTGGGGGGGTGGCCGCCATGGGGGGGGCGTTAGTGGTGGGAGCGCTCCCTAGGATTCTCAAGAAGCAGCGGCTTCGCGACGCCATCATAATGGGCCTTGGCGCAGGTTTGCTGGCCAACAGTCGTCCACTCGAAGGCGGGTTGTTCTGCATTCCGGTTGCGGTACTGATTTCTGCATGGACATTCTCACAGCGTGGTCCGTCCTTCCAGACCAAGAGCTGGCGCGTAGTCTTCCCTCTGGCCTGTACTTTGACGGCTGCGCTGCTTTTCATGGCGTACTACAACTGGCGAACCACCGGTAACCCTCTTCTGATGCCACATCTGCTGTATTCTCGCGAATACATAAATTACCCCATTTTTGTGTGGCAATCGCCACGGGCGCCGCTGCACTATTCGAACCCGCAGTTTGAAACCTACTTCAATGACTGGGTCCGCACCACTTTTAAAACGTCCTGGAGTTTGCTATGGAACACCTGCCACCAGTGGCGGGGATTCTTTCTGGGTGGATCACTCTCGCTGCCCTTCCTCGCTTTGCCTTGGTCAGTGCGAAACCGGCGGGTTCGCTTTCTTTTGATCCAGTTTATTTTCTGCGCCATTGGCCTGCTGCTCGTGGTTTATTTTCAACCTCACTACGCCGCGCCGATGACTGCGACTGTTTTCGCGCTGCTTATACAATCGATGAGGTACCTGAGACGATGGGAAATCACCCGGCGCCCGATCGGCATCTTCTTGACGCGCCTTGTTGTCCTGCTGGCGGTGGTCAGAGTGGTAGCGGTAGGGGTACAAACCGATCACAGCAGGGAAACTTTTTGGAGTTTTCATCGCGCACGGATTGTGGCCCAACTGGAAGCGACGCCGGGCAGTCACTTGGTCTTGGTCCACTATCAACCTGACCACTCCTTCTATGAGGAATGGGTCTACAACGCGGCAGACATCGACAATTCCAAGATCGTGTGGGCACGGGAAATCCCTGGCGTAGACCCGAAACCGTTGCTGGACTATTTCAAAGAAAAGGTCGTATGGGAACTCGATGCGGACGCAAATCCGGCGCAGATCCACCCGTATCGAGGAGCAGTCTCGACAGTGGAGAGTTACGAACCGACGGCAAGAGTTTGTTTCCTGATATCATTTCCTCTGCTCAAGCATTGTGCAGACATCGACGGCGTTTTTGGCCTCTAGTCGTCTGGAACCGGCTGCGGGTGTCACCGCGAAATCCATTGTTAGGAATTGCCATGCCGAAGGCGGAAGCGACTCTGGGGCCCCCTCGCGGGTGGCGGCCATGAATCTTGCGGCGAGCATGCTGGAGCACACCTTGGTGTATCGGGCGTGGCAGGCGCCGTTTGCCGGCCAGAAGTTCGCGCCGGTGGTCGAGCACAACGCCCTGCACCGTGTGCGCCGCGTGCTCGACGTGGCGTGCGGGCCGGGTACGAACACGAAGTACTTCGCCGACGCGGACTATCTGGGAATTGATTTCAATGAGCGCTACATCCAGGATGCACGCCGGCGTTACGGCCGCAAGTTTGTGGTCGCCGACGTGCGAAGCTATGTGCCTGCCCCCGAAGATCGGTTCGATTTCGTTCTGGTGAACAGTTTTCTGCACCACCTGGACACGAAGGACGTGCTGGCGATCTTGACTCACCTAAGATCCTATTTGACCGAAGACGGGCACATTCACATGCTGGAGCTCGTGCTGCCCGAGAAGCCGTCCATTGCCCGCTTGCTGGCTCGGTGGGATCGTGGCAAATTTGCGCGCCCTCTGGAGGAATGGCAGGACATCTTCGAAGGGCTTTTCGAGCCGGTTGTCTTCGAGCCCTATCGTCTGACTGGCCTGGGTGCCACACTGTGGAACATGGTGTACTTCAAAGGGAGGTCGCGGGCATGAGCAGACCGGCTCGGGTTTCGTTGGCCATCCCCGTCTATAACGAAGAGGCCGTCGTGCCGGAACTCATACGCCGGACGACCGCAGTGCTCGACGACGTTCCGGGCGGTCCGCATGAAATTGTTTTGGTGGATGATGGCAGCTCCGACCGCACGTTGGAACTCCTGGAGCAAGCTGCGGAGAAGGACGCGAGGATCGTGGCGGTCTCACTTTCCCGCAATTTTGGCCATCAGACGGCGTTGGCGGCGGCCCTGGACCAGGTTTCCGGCGACGTGGCCGTTCTGCTCGACGGAGATTTGCAGGACCCGCCGGAAGCCGTGCCCACGCTGCTGGACTGGTACCAGCAAGGTTATGACGTGGTCTACGTGCGGCGCGTGAACCGGAAAGAATCGTGGTGGCTGCGCGCCTGCTACTACATCTTTTATCGCTTGCTGGCTGCGCTCTCTTCCGTTCAGTTGCCTTTGGATGCCGGCGACTTCGGCCTGATGTCGCGCCGGGTAGTCGAAGAAATCCGCCGGATGCCGGAGCAGCACCGCTATCTGCGCGGGTTGCGCACGTGGGTGGGATTCCGCCAGATCGGAATACCCTTGGAGCGATCGGCGCGTCATGCGGGCCGGACCAAATACAGCCCACTCAAGTTGCTCAAGCTGGCGTCCGACGGGATTTTTGCGTTCTCCATCGTGCCCCTTCGCGCCGCCGCAGTACTGGGGGTGGTTGCGATTGGCCTGTCGTCCCTGTATTCGCTCTATTCCCTGTATGCAAAGTTCTGGATGCACTCGCCGCAGGGCTTCACTGCGCTAATCCTGGCTTTGACGTTCTTTTCCGGGGTCAATCTTTTTTTTCTAGGGATCATCGGAGAATATGTGGGCCGGGTGTACGAAGAGGCGAAGGGCCGTCCGCATTATGTGATCCTCAAAATCGTGAGACGGGGCGGCAGCGGCACGGCAGATAAGAATGGCGTTCCGCAAGCGGAGAGCGTAGTGCGCCCGTAACGAAAGTGGAATGGGCCGAGCGGCGATGGGAAAGGGCCGGGATTCCTGGTGGACCCAAAGTACGGCGAAGCATATCGCGAACTTTTCGAGAAGCACTGGTGGTGGCGTTCTCGCACCGAGTTGATCGTTGACAAGCTCCGTCAGCTGCGGCCAGCACAGGGTTGGAAACACATATTGGACATTGGCTGCGGGGACGCGCTGTTTTTCGATCGGCTCGCGGAATTTGGCGAAGTGGAAGGCGTCGAACCGTGCGCGGACCTGGTCCGCCCTAATAGTCCCCATCGGGACCATATATACATTTGTCCTTTTGACGGAAACTTCCGTCCGGGCAAGCGATATTCGCTGATTTTGATGTTGGATGTGCTTGAGCACCTGGAGGATCCCATCGGTGCATTGAGTCATGCGCTGAACCTTCTTGCGCCGGAGGGCCTGGTGATCGTGACGGTGCCGGCCTTTATGGCGCTGTGGACCAATCATGATGCGCTGAATCACCACCTGACTCGCTACACCAAACAAAGTTTTCGCAAGGTGGCCCGGCAGGCCGGTTTCGAGATGCAGGAAGAGCGTTACCTGTACCACTGGACATGCCCCGTCAAGCTTGGAGTGCGAGTGATGGAGCGTGTTTTTCATCCTAAGCCCGCAGCGCCCAAGGTCCCCTCGGGCTGGGCGAATGAAGCGCTGTTCCGGGTGTGCCGCTTCGAAGAAAAGACCTTGAGTGCTTTGCCTATGCCGTTCGGCAGTTCGCTCATGGTCGTAGGCTGCAAAGGGAAGCCCGCGTGACCGGCCTGTACGCGGGACACTACCTCGTAAGGTAGACTGTGCCAGGTCACGCTATTAATGAGCCCACGCAGCTTCATGAAACGGCAGCACTTGGACCGCGCCGCCATGGGAACATTCGTGACTTGGTCACGTGTCGCGGGTGACCTTCGTGACACGGCCCGAAGGTGGAGTGCCGCTACGGGCCGCCATGAGACTATAATTCCGCTTTGAAAGCATGTCTTCTTCCCGTTACGCACTGGTAACGTACGTCAGGAATCCGGTCGGGCAGTTCGTGGAAAAGCTGCGCCGGGAGCTTCATCCCACCCTACCCCACATGGCAGCTCACCTCACGATTCTCCCGCCGCGCGAACTGGCCGGCAGCGAGGCGGCGGCGCTGGAGTTTCTGGAGGAAGCCTGCAGCCATATCGTCCCCTTCGACGTTGAACTGGGGGACGTGGAAACTTTCCTGCCGACGACGCCCACGGTTTTCATCCAGGTCAAGCGAGCAGCGTATCGCATGCGCGAGCTGCACGATCAGCTGGGCGAGAACATGCTGTGCTGCGCCGAGAACTGGCCCTACATCCCGCACCTGACGATCGTGAAGGCCGAACAGGATGAGCAGGCGCGCGCGGCGACCATCGTTGCGCGCGAGCGCTGGCGAGAGTTCCAAGGTCCACGGCAGGTTCGTGTGGAAGAGTTGATGTTTGTCCGTGAGGCGGATGGATTCTGGCAGGACGTGGCTCCGCTGCCGTTGGGACGCGGCCAATTGTCCTCGAAATCGTAGCGCGCGCGGTTCGAGCGCGTTCCGGGAAAACCCCTCAAAACCCTTAACTGACGGCTTGTTTCGCGGACCGGCGGTACATGTACTTTCCGCCCGTTGCTAAGTCTTGTAGCGGGATTACCATAGACATACTGGTTTGAGCACCAGACGCCGGATCCCAGGCTGCGGGTTGATCGGAAGAGTGCATATGCAAATTGGCGTTTACGGATCCGGTTATCTCGCCACCATCATCTCTGCCTGCCTGGCCGATTTCGGCACGCCGGTCTGCTGCTGTCATGCCGACGGCACCCGCATCCTGGAAGTCGCCAAGGGCAACATCCCTTTCTACGAGAAGAATCTGCAGGATGTGATTCGGCGCAATGTGCGCTCCGGGCGCCTGGTGTATTCGGTTGACCCGGAAGACCTGGCGCACAGGGCGCAGGTGATATTCCTCGCCGAAGATTCCCCCGAAGGGCTGGAGGAACTGGTGCTGCGGCTGGCTCGAGCCGCCGGCCGCTTTCAGGTGCTGTCGGTGGTCACGCCGGTGCGCGTAGGCGAGACCTCAAGGCTTGAAAAAGCGCTGAAAGACAACGGGCTTAAGAGCCTGCTGGTGTGCCAGCCGATGTT
>Ga0187818_10000554_pt1 | contig 13680 bp, 10 predicted proteins | sample NC_wetland_sal_i_14_FD_130581 | JGI IMG/M metagenome (GOLD analysis project Ga0187818, IMG submission 130581) | Wetland sediment microbial communities from Neuse River Estuary, North Carolina, USA - SO4_3 | ecosystem: Environmental > Aquatic > Freshwater > Wetlands > Sediment | place: USA... | reverse complement strand
GGCGACCGCCTTCGAACGGATGAGCCATGATCGATTATCGCAGCGACAATACCGGGCGCGCCGCGCCGGAGATCCTCGAGGCGCTGGTGAGCGCCAATAGCGGCACGGCGCTCGGCTATGGCGCCGATGACTGGACGGCGCAGCTGCAGGACCGCTTCAGTGAGCTGTTCGAAACCCGGGTGCGGGTCTTTCCGGTGGCGACCGGCACCGCCGCCAACGCCCTCGCGCTCGCCGCGATCGCGCCGAGCTGGGGGCTCGTCTATTGCAGCGAGGCGGCGCACATCAACACCTCGGAGGCGAACGCCGCCGGGTTTTTCGGCGGCGGCCTCAAGCTCGTGCCGGTCGCCGGCATTCATGGAAAGATCGCCGCTGAGGCGCTCTCCGAGACGCTCGCCGGCATCCCGCCGGGCGCGCTGCATCGCGGCCAGCCGGCGGCGGTCAGCCTCACCCAGGCGAGCGATCTCGGCGCCGTCTACCCGCTCGCCGAGATCCGCAGGATCGCCGAGATCGCCAAGGCGCGCGGGCTCAAGCTGCATATGGACGGGGCACGCTTCGCCAACGCGCTGGCGCGGCTCGGGTGCAGCCCGGCCGAGATGAGCTGGCGCGCCGGGGTCGACATCCTGTCGTTCGGCGCTACCAAGAACGGCGGCGCGTTGTGCGACGCGATCGTCGTCTTCACGCCCGAACTGGCGGATGGGCTCGCGGTCCAGCTGCGCCGCGCCGGCCAGGTCTGGTCGAAGATGCGCTTTGCCTCCGCGCAACTCGCGGCCTATGTCGCCGACGGACTGTGGCTCAAGCTCGCGCAGGCTTCGAACGCCGCCGCCTCGCGCATCGCCGCCGGCATCGCCGGCCTCCCGGGGCTGCGCCTCGTCGCGCCGGTCGAGGCCAACGAGCTCTTCCTCGAGATTTCGAGTGCGGTGATGGACGCGCTGGAACGCGACGGCTTCCAGTTCTACCGCCGCAGCGCCACCCTCGCCCGCTTCGTCTGCCGCTTCGATGTGACCGACGCCGAAGCCGACGCGCTCGCCGCCGCGCTCAAGCGCCACTGCGCCGCCCCGGCAAGAGCGGCGGAGTAGAACAGTCAGCAGGGCAGCGCCTCGTGCTCGCCGGGCGGCACGGCGGAGGGGGCAATGCCGGAGATTCGGTGGTCGGGCGTGACCCGAATGCGCGTGCGGATGTCCGTCATGGCGCATCCTAAAGGCTTTCTATTATCCTACAGGCTTGCGCGAATAACACGATCGGAATTCATGCCTCCCGCGCGCCGCTGACCCTTGCGCGCGGCGGCGTTTCGCCGAAGGATGCGCGCCTCGTCCGATCAGCAGCGAGTGGCCTCGTTATGCCCGCACCACACCCCCTGACGCCGCTTCTCGCCCCTGGCTCGGTCGCGATCTTCGGCGCCTCCAACGATCCGACCCGGATCAGCGGCCGCTCGCTGCGCTACTATCGCGAGGCCGGTTATCGCGGCGCGCTCTATCCGATCAACCCGACGCGCGAGGTGGTGCAGGGCCTGCGGGCCTATCCCGATCTCGTCGCGGTGCCGGGGCCGGTCGAATGCGCGGTCATTGCGGTGCCGGCCAATCTGGCGATCGAGGCGATGGAGGCGTGCGTCAAGAAGGGCGTCAAGGCGGTCGTCATGTTCACCGCCGGGTTTGCCGAAACGGGCCCGGAAGGCCGGGCGATGCAGGAGCGCATCATTCAAATCGCGCAAGGCGGCGGGATCAGGCTGTGCGGGCCGAACTGCCTCGGCCTCTTCAACATGCGTGTCGGCCACACCCCGACCTTCAGCTCGTTCCTCGAAGAGGGTCCGACCCCGGCCGGGCCGCTCGGCATGGTGACGCAATCGGGCGCGTTCGGGACGCATCTCCTGGCGCTGACCGCGCGCCGCGGCATCCAGGTCGGGGTGTGGCTCAGCACCGGCAACGAAGCCGATGTGTCGGTCGCCGACGGCATCTCGTTCCTCGCCGACGACCCCGACACCGCGGCGATCGCCTGCTATGTCGAGCAGATCAAGGATGGCGGGCAATTCGCCGAGGCGGTTGCGCGCGCCCGCGCCAACGGCAAGCCGGTCATCGCGATGAAGGTCGGCGGCTCGGAGATCGGCGCCGCCGCGGCGGCTTCGCACACCGCCTCGCTCGCCGGCAGCGACGCCGTTTATGACGCCGCCTTGCGCCAGCTCGGCGTCGAGCGCGCCAAGACCCCCGAGGATCTGGTCAATATCGCCTATGCCTGCACCCGCGGGCGCCTGCCGCGCTCGCGGCGCCTTGCGGTGATGACGATGTCGGGCGGCGCCGGCGTGTTGATGGCGGACGCCGCCGAAGAAGGCGGGCTCGAGCTGACCCCGCTCGCCGAGGAGTCGCAGAAAGAGGTGATCGGCTGGGTCCCGTTCGCCGCGGCGCGCAACCCGGTCGATGTGACGGCCCAGGTGCTGAACGATCCGTCAATCCTCGACAAATCCTTCGACCTGTTGTTCGGCAAGGAGAATTTCCCGGCGATGGTCGCCTTCTTCACGACCTGGGCGAGTTCGCCGCAAATGGCCGAGCCGCTGTTCCAGGCGGTAAGCTCGGCGGCGGCGCGCTACCCCGACCGCTATTTCGCGCTGTCGGCGATCGCCGCGCCAGAGATGCAGCGCCGCTACGAGGCGGTCGGGGTCGGGCTGTTCGAAGATCCGTGGCGCGCCGTCGCGTCGATCGCCGCGGCGGTGCGTGCTGCCGAACGCCTGGCGACGAAGCCGCTGCCGGTGCCGCCGGTGCCGCAGGACCTGCCGCCTTTGCCGAAGGGCCGCATCGCCGAGCACGAAGCAAAGCGCATCCTCGGCGCGGCTGGCATTCCGGTGCTCGAGGAGCGACTGGTCATCGACGCCGGGGAAGCGATGGCCGTCGCCGCGCGGCTCGGCGAGCGCCTCGTCCTCAAGATCGTCTCGCCCGATATCCTGCACAAGACCGAGATGGGCGGCGTCATGCTCAACGTGCCGGCGGCCGAGGCGGGCGCCGCCTACGACCGGCTCGTCGATCGGGTCAAGGCGCGGGCGCCTGACGCCAAGATCGAGGGCGTCTTGCTGTCGCCGATGGTCACGGGCGGGGTCGAGGTGATCCTCGGGGTGCAGAACGATCCGGTGTTCGGCCCGGTCGTCATGCTCGGCCTCGGCGGCATCTTCGTCGAGGTCCTGCGCGATGTGACCTTCCGCATCGCGCCGTTCGGGGTCGAGGAAGCGCACCGGATGATCGCCGAACTGCGCGGCGCCGCAATCCTCGAAGGGGCACGCGGCCAGCCCCCCGCTGATCTCGATGCCCTCGCCGCGGCGCTGTCGCGGCTGTCGCTGTTCGCTGCGGCGAAGCGCGCCGAGATCACCAGCATCGACATCAACCCGCTCCTGGTGCGGCCGAAGGGCGAAGGCGCGGCGGCGCTCGACGCCTTGATCCTGACCTCGGACCCAACCCCCGACGATGGCGCTGCGGCGCATTAGATCGGAATCCGATGAGATGCGATCACCCCCAATCGTCATCCCCGGGCTTGACCCGGGGATCTCGGGGACGCGCACGGAGATGGCCGGGTCAAGCCCGGCCATGACGAGAGAAAGAGGGCGATTCAACCTGATCGAATCTTGCTCTAGAGCCGCATTCTCTCAGGCAGAATCACTCACTCAACCCCTGGGCCGGGCTTGACCTGTGGGCCTTCAGCCCACGGACTTGATCCGGCATCCGCGTCTTCCCACACGGGTGAGGTTGCCGTGATCGATATTTCCGCGGCGAATACAGTCCCCGCCCCACGGTTCCCCAACAATAACCAGAGGATACGCTGAGATGAGAATGACACGTCGCACCCTGCTCTCGCGGGCTTCGATCGCGGCGGCCGGTGCCGTCGCCGCTCCGACGATCCTGCACTGGCCGGCTCACGCCGCCGAATTCACCTACAAATGCGGGACCGCGCTCCCCGATGGCCACCCGATGTGCGTCCGCGGCCGCGAAGCGATGGCAAAGATCAAGGAGGAAAGCGGCGGCAAGCTCGACATCACGCTCTACACCAACAGCGTGCTCGGCCAGGACACCGCGATGATCTCGCAGGCGATCGCCGGGGCGCTTGAGATGTATTTCCTGCCGATCGACCTGCTCGCCCCGAAAAACGAAGCCTGCGGAATTTTCGGGGTCGGCTTCGCATTTGATGGCTACAAGCATATCTGGGACGCGATGGACGGCGATCTCGGTAACTATTTGCGAGGGATCGCTGAGCAGATCGGCTTTCATTGTATCGAAAAATGCCCCGATCACGGGTTTCGCCAGATCACGTCAAAGTCGAAACCGATCAACACGCCGGATGACCTCAAGGGGATGAAGATCCGCCTGCCGGTTGCGCCCTACCTGATCGCGCTGTTCAAAGCGCTCGGCGCGTCGCCCACCCCGATCAATTTCGGCGAGGTCTATAGCGCGTTGCAAACCGGGCTGGTCGACGGCCAGGAGAACCCGCTGATCCTGATCGACACCGCCAAGCTCTACGAAGTACAGAAATACTGCGCGATCACCAATCATGTCTGGGCCGGCATCCATTTCTCGTTCTCGAACCCGGCATGGAAGCGGCTGCCCCCCGATTTGCAAGAGCTGTCGACCAAGCATTTCAATGCCGCGGCGCTGACCGAGCGCGAGGACTGGCAGAAGATGACCAAGCAGGAGACCGAGAACCTGACCGGCAAGGGCATGGTCTTCAACACGCCCGACACCAAGCCTTTCCAGGAGGTACTGAAAAAGGCCGGGTTCTTCGGCGAGATGAAGAAGAAATCCGGCGACCAGGCGTGGACACTCCTCGAAAAATATGTCGGCCCCTTGGCATGAGCACCGACGCGCCCGGTTTGGCTGGACCCATCGCTGGGAGCGCGTCTGCGGAGGTGGCGCGAGGCGGCCTGCGCCGCGCTGCCTTCGCCGCCGACAAGTGGATCGGCATCGTCACCGAATTCATCGGCGCGGGGCTGGTGTTGGCCGAGACCTGCATCCTGTTTGCCGGCGTTGTCTCGCGATACGTATTCGATAGCCCGCTGTTGTGGACCGACGAACTGGCAACGTTTCTGTTCCTCTGGCTGGCGATGTTCGGCGCCGTCGTCGCGCTGCGGCGCGACGGACACATGCGGTTGACCACCTTCGCCACCTGGGTCGGACCGGAATGGGGCGGCTGGCTCGGCACGGTGGCCGAGCTGATCGTCATCGTTTTCGTCCTCGAAATCCTCTTTCCGGCGGCGCAATACCTGCAGATCCAGCAGACCACCGAGTTGATCACGCTGCACATTTCCGATGGGTATCGGGTCTTCGCGATCCTGGTCGGGGTCGGGCTGATCGCGACGGTGGCGATGTTGCGGCTTCTCGAATCGACGACATGGCCGCGATTTTTACTGGCGGTGGCGCTGATCGGCGGCATCGCCGTGGGGTTATGGTCGGCACAGTCGCTGTTGGCGGCGATGGGACACGGCAGCCTGATACTGTTCTTCGTCGTGATCGTCGGGGTCTGCGTCATCATCGGCGTGCCGATCGCCTTCACCTTTGGCATCGCGACCTTTTCCTACCTGGCGCTGACGACGCCGTTGCCGCTGGCGATTGTCATTAATCGCATGGATGACGGAATCTCAAACCTGCTGCTGCTCGCTGTGCCGATGTTCGTGTTTCTCGGGTTGTTGATGGAAATGACCGGCATCGCGCGTGTCATGGTCAATTTCCTCGCGACGCTGGTCGGGCATGTGCGGGGCGGGCTCTCGTACGTGCTGCTCGGGGCGATGTACCTCGTCTCCGGCATTTCCGGATCGAAAGCGGCGGACATGGCCGCCGTGGCGCCGATCCTCTTTCCCGAGATGCAACGGCGGGGCATGCACCCGGGCGAGTTGTCATCGCTCTTGGCAACATCGAGCGCCATGTCCGAGACGATCCCGCCCAGCCTCGTCTTAATCACGATCGGCTCAGTCGTGCCGGGCCTTTCGATCGCGGCGCTGTTCACTGGCGGGCTGTTGCCGGCGTTCGTCGCCGCACTAGCCTTGGTTGTCGTCGCGTGGTGGCGCTCGCGTTCCTCCGATCGCGGCGCCGGCGAACGCGCCCCGGCGTCGCTTATGCTGCGGACTTTTCTGATCGCAGTCCCCGGGTTGACCTTACCCTTCGTGATCCGCTTCGCGGTGGTTGATGGTGTTGCCACGGCGACCGAGGTCTCCACCGTTGGCGTCGTCTACACGGCCCTGTTGGGGCTTGCTGTCTACCGAGAATTTGATTGGCGCCGCCTCTATCCGATCCTGGTCGAGACGGTATCGCTGACCGGCGCCGTGATGATGATCATCGGTACCGCGACGGCGATGGCCTGGGCCTTGACCCAATCCGGGTTCTCACTCTGGCTGGTTTCGGTAATGGCCGGCGTGCCGGGCGGCAGCTGGGGTTTTCTCGCGATCACGATCGTGGCGTTCATCGTCCTCGGCAGCGTCCTCGAAGGGCTGCCGGCAATCGTGCTGTTCGGCCCACTCCTGTTCCCGGTAGCGAAGGCAATGGGCGTGCACGAGGTGCACTATGCGATGGTGGTGATCCTGGCGATGGGCATCGGTCTGTTTGCCCCGCCGTTCGGCGTCGGGTTTTACGGCGCCTGCGCAATCGGGCGTACAAACCCTGATGACTCGCTGTGGCGCATCTGGCCCTATATCGGCGCGCTGATCATTTCGCTGCTGATCGTCGCAGCTATCCCCTGGCTTTCAATCGGTTTTTTGTAGTCGCCTGACCAGGCGCCGCGCCGGCTGTCGATCCGGAACTCATTCCGCGATTCGGTCGGCAAACGCGGCGTTTCGGCCGCGAAGGCGATGGCCGGTCATGTCGGCTCGCGCCGGTGCCAGTCTAACGAAAAATTAACACCGGTTTCCCTAAAAGCTAAGCTGCGATTTTTTGAGGACCAGGAAGTGCGCTTTCGGTACGGCAGGCCGCATCCGGCGACCCCGCGCGGCGCAGAGGATGGCGCAGCGTCGGGGTGGTTCGGGCGCCTGCTCAATTCGATGCTCCTGCAGCATGTAACGGCGGTGGTCTGCACCGTCGCGGTGATCGCTTACAGCGTGAGTGCGTTTGTGCCGATGGCGCCCAACCACCGCGAGCTCTTGATCGCGCTGATCTCGGGCAGCCTCGGCTGGCTCATGCTCGCCTCGCTGGACCGCCAGCAGCGAGCGGTCCGCGAAGTGAGCGCGCGCGAGCAGCAATTGGCCGCACAAAGCGCGCTGTTGCAGAGCACGCTTGAGAACATGGGGGAAGGTCTCAGCGTTTTCGATCGCGATGGGCGGCTGATCGCCTGGAACAGCCGGTTCGCCAGATTACTGGCGTTGCCGATCGATCTGGCGAGCGCCTCGCTTTCCGACATTCTGCTGCAGCAAGCGGTGCGTGGCGATTTCGGTCCGGTCGATCCGGTGCCCGAGGCGCGCGAGCGGGCCGAGAGCTTTTACCGCGACGTGCCGGTCGTCAAGGAGCGCACGACCGCGAATGGTCAGGTGCTGCAGATCCGTCGCCGGGCGATGCCTGGTGGCGCGGTCGTAACGATCTATTCGGACATTACCGAGCGCAAGGCCAGCGAAGAAAAGATATTGCAGGCGCTCTCCCAGGCTGAGCTCGCCAATCGGGCCAAAAGCGATTTTCTCGCCAATATGAGCCACGAGCTGCGCACGCCGCTCAATGCCATCATTGGCTTTGCCGAGGCGGTGTCGAGCGAGGTTCTCGGGCCGGTCCGCGACAAGAAGCAGCTCGAATACATCAAGGACATCCATACGAGCGGACTGCTTCTTTTGTCGATCATCAACGATGTTCTCGACATGTCGAAAATCGAGGCCGGCAAGCTCGAACTGACGCGCGAGAGCGTAGCGGTGCAACCGCTGATCGGGGAAGCGGTGCGCATGCTCAGCGAGCGGGCGAAGAACCGCAAGCTCGCACTGGTCGCCACCGTGCCAGGAGACGAGATCTCGGTGTGGGGCGATGAGCGCGCGATCAAGCAGATCCTCCTCAACCTCTTGTCGAACGCGGTCAAGTTCTCGCATGAAGGCGGACGGGTCGACATCCGCGCCTCGCTCGACGAGGCCGGCGACCTGGTGATCGAGGTCGAGGATTACGGTATCGGCATGGCCGAGAACGAGATCGCTCGCGCGTTGGAGCCATTTGGACAGGCCAAGCCTGCAGTGACCAAGTCGCACGGCGGCACGGGGCTCGGGCTGCCGATCGCCAAGGGCCTGACCGCCGCCCATGGCGGCAAGTTGGTCGTCAAAAGCACGCCTCGACGCGGCACACGGGTCACCATCCTGCTGCCGCAGCAAGCAAGATCACCCGAGGCTGCCGCTCAAGATTTGCGCGCGACCGTCGACCCCTCCGGCGCCGAGCGGGCGGTGGCCTAGTAGATTTCTCCGTCTCGCGAGGCCGCGCTCAAGGCTCGGAGACGATGGATTCGATGCCCGTCTCGCTGTCTCCGATGCGAAACACGAAGACGCCGGGAATGATCACGGCGGCGGCAATCGCCATCATCGTGAAGCAATCGGCATAGCCCAAGAGCGCGGCGGATGTCGCGAGCCGTGCCGGCACCGGCGTTCCGGCGGCCACGCGGCTCGATAGAACGGCCGTATGCATCGATATCTTGGCCTGCAGGACGCCGCTCATCAGCGCGACGCCGGAAGCGTAGCCGAGCTGCCGCAAGAGGCTGTACAAGCCGGTCGCATCAGTACGCAGTCCCGCGGCCAAGGTCGAGAAGGCGAGCGTGCTCAGCGGGGTATAAAGCATCCCGGCGCCGACCGCCTGGATCGCGCTGCCGGCAATGATCCAGGCGAGCCCCTGGGCCGGCCGGGTGGCCGACAGGACAATCAGCCCGGCCGCCATCAGCAACCAGCCGCCGATCAGCGGGACCCGGTAGCCGATCATTTCGATCGATTGTCCGATCAGCAGGATCACCGCTGTCATCAAGACCGCCCGCGGCACGATCATGCCGCCGGCCAAGGCCGCGGAGAACCCGAGCGGCCCCTCGCCAAGCAACGGCAGAAACACGATGGTCACGAACAGGATGGCGCTCAACATGAAATTGTAGAACGCGGCGGTGACAAAATTCACATCCCGGAATACCTCGGGGCGGAACGCGGTGAGGCCCTTGCGACGTGCCCGCAGGGCGAGCAGGACGAAGGCGGTCACGGTTATCGCCGCTTCGCCGAGTATCTCGGGCGAGGCAAGCCAGGACCGCTCCACCCCCCTTTGCAGGAAGAGCTGCAGCGCCCCGATGCCGAGCATCAATAGGGGGACGCCGAGAGCGTCGATTCTCAGATCGCGGGCTGTTTCGATCCCCGATGGCAAACGCCAGATGCACCAGATCGCGAACAGGCCGAGCGGGAGATTGATGATGAAAACCCATCGCCATGATGCCAGGTCGGTAATCAGTCCACCGATCGGAGGCCCCAAAATCGGGCCCGCCATCAGCCCGGCTCCGAGGATCGACAGCATCCGGGCGTGCCGTGCCTTCGGATAGATGTCGAGCAGGATGGCCTGCGCCAGCGGATAGATCACCCCGCCCGCCGCGCCTTGCAGTATGCGAAACAGGATGATCGCGGCAAACGACGGAGCGATCGCACAAAGGAGCGACGCGAGGATGAAGGCGCCCACCGCGCCCGGAAACAGACGGCGTGCCCCGTATCCGCGGCGCAGCCATCCGGTGAGCGGCGCCATGACGGCAGTGGCGCATAGATAGCCGGTGATCACCCATGTGCCGAGGCCGATGCCGCGGCCGAAATCCTGCTGCAGCTGCGCCAAGGCGACATTGACGATAAGGGCGTCGGCGGCCTGCATCGCCGTCGCCACCATCAGCCCGCAGGTCGCGATCACCCGATCGGAGCGCGCCGGCAGCTCCGCGGGGTGCGCTAACGCACCGGCGTCCGATGCCGAATCATCGGGCACGGGCGAGCTCGGGCCGAGATTTCGGTACAGGCGGTTGAAAAAACGACGATCGATTCATCGTCTCTTTACCGTGAAGCGACTAAATGGCGGCTCCGGCGCCGTCCCCGGGCGGGGCCGTGATGAAACGGAGGCGAACGTGCAACGGCTAACGATGTTGGTCACCTCGGATGCCCAGTGGGTTATCCCCGAGACGCCGGAATTCTTCGAGGCGCTGGGCGATCCCAACCCGGACTATGACAGTATCGCCTTCGCTGTCAAAAATCTCGGCTTCATCAAGTTCCAGGTGGTGGGAAACTCGATCATTGAGATCGAGCTCCATCCGCGCAATGTCGAATTGCCGGCGCTCCTCGCTGTCCAGCAGGAAATTCTCCGGTCGCAGGTCGGCTTGTTTCGCATCAAATTCTTCGATACCGAATGGCGTTCCGAAATTTCATCGTCGCCTGAACATATAATCGCGCGTCTTTCCGAATTGTGTGCCCCGCTATTCACTTCGCCGAAGACAGAGCGCTTTGTGGTCCAGCCGCAGGATCTGTCGACGCTGTTCAGCGACGAAGAGAATGTGCTGCGGCCCTTGGCGCAAAAATGGCGGGTTTCCTTCGGGCAGTTCGATCCCAGCGTGATCTCTCTGGCGGTGACGCACCGGCTCTTGTCGCGGTTGATGATCGCCGGGATCAGGCCGCACGTGCCGGAACCGCGGTGGCGCTTTATCGGCGACGGGCACACCTGGATCGGCGGGCAATATCAGCATCTCGGCATCGGCGAGAAGGTCGAGAACATGCCCGACAAGGAATATGGCGGATGGGCAAACCAGTTCTACCGGTCCGTCGCGGCTTCCGGGCAGCCGCGCTACGACCTCATCACCGCCTTGGTCGATTACCAGGATGAAGACAGAAAGCGGCGCTCGGTGTGTTACGAGCGGCTGATGCTGCCGTGGAAGACGCCGTCGGACGAGGTGTTCGTGACGATGTGCTCGAGGACGACGTCCAAGGACGGCGTCGCGGTGTCGCTCGGCGCAATGCGCGGCACCTCGGTCGCCAGAAAGCTCGTCAGATCGGCATAGACATCCGCAACGGCGGTATAAGAGAGCACCTGTTCGCCGTGCGGCGAGCCTGGATAGAACACGCTGTAGCTTAGGTTGCGCTGGCCATAGCTGTTGGCGAGGCCTTTGTCGACGTTGCTGCGGCCGATATAGCCGACCGCCCAGTCGAGCGGCCAGCGCGAGCAGGCGTAGGCCTTGCCCACTCGCGGGATCAAATGCGACAGGTGGCGCCCGCGAAAATCCGGCCGGACCCAGGACGCGCCGGCGCACGCGACGACCCCGGTGATCAGCTTTGCCGCTTCCGCCGTCACGACGCAGGGCTGTCCCGCATTGCGGCCATACCACACCGAACGCGCCTCATCGGCGAACGTCGTGCCCTGCCAGTTGAAGATGCGGGCGGCCCAGGTGACGACGACCTCCCCGTCCTCGTTCTCGCCGGACACCCAGAACCCGTTCTCCGGATTCAGCTCGGTGCGTTCCGGGTTGAACGAATCGAGAAGCGGGTACCATTTGCCGCTTTTTGCCTGTTGCTGGTTGACCGACAGCAATTCGTCAAAGTCGTAGCGGATCCGCAACGACACGCCGATCCGGCGCGCCGCCTTGTCGCTCTCCAGGAGAAACGGCGCGAGAAGCCGGGCCGGGCCGTGCTTTATCGTGACCGCGTCCGGCAGACGCAGATTGTTCTCGGGGACGATGTTGGGGAAATCGAGCGGCATGGGCAGACCCGCGATCGGCCGCCGTAGAAGGGCAGGCGACCGATATTTTGGTTAACGATTCGTTAGGAATTGATACAAGCTTCGGCGAAAGCAGTCAAGAATTGTCTAAAATGTGCGGCAAGTCCTCGGGGCCCATCATGGTAATTGCGGCGCGCCGTTCGATCGGCCATAGGCGTCCCGCCGGCGCCGTTTATCGTCCCGCCGGCGCCGGTTACCCGGCCCACCACAAGACGATTTCGCTCAGCGCGAGCGCCACGGCGATCACAAAGCCGGCAATCGCGGCCAGCCTCATCGGGCGCCGCCAGCGTGAAGCGGGCGGGGCGCCGCTCGCCACGAACAGCGCCATCACGACCAGGATCAACGCGCTCAGCAGGCGCTGCCGATCGAAGTCGTTCACGTCGGGTGTTTCCCCAGCTTGCTCATGGCGAACCGCCGGGTCTTGCCTGTATGCTCGCGCACCAGGTGCGGTGGCCGGCGCGCGCACGCGCGGCACGGCGCCGCGGCGCGAGCGGCCGGGGGTTTGGGAGCGGCAATGAGCGGCAAAGACCAGCTGACCAAGGAAAACCTGAAACAGGCCGTGTGCGAGGCGATCGACCGCCACGGCAACGAGATTATCGAACTCGGCGAGCGGATCCTCCATCATCCCGAGACCGGGTTCAACGAGGCAAAAACCTCGGCGCTGGTCGCCGAGCGGATGGCGGCGCTCGGCCTCATGCCGCAAACCGGCCTCGCGCTGACCGGGGTCAAGGGCCGGATCCGCGGCCGCATGCCCGGGCCGCGCCTCGCCTTCATCGGCGAGCTCGACAGCCTGCGCACCTCCGACCACCCGCTCGCTGACCCGCATACCGGGGCCGCGCACAGCTGCGGCCACAACGCCCAGGTCGCCGGCATGCTCGGGGTTGCGATGGGGTTGTCGGCGATCGGCGCGGCCGAGCACCTCGCCGGCGAGCTGGTGTTTTTCGCCGTGCCGGCCGAGGAATTCATCGATGTCGAGGAGCGCCTCAGGCGGCGCGACAAGGGCGAGATCGAGTTCCTGCTCGGCAAGCCGGAGCTCGTCGCCAAGGGCCATTTCGACGACATCGACATGGCGATGATGATCCACGCCGGCTCGCACGATCAGATGACAAAGCGCTCCTACATCGCCGACTCGTCGAATGGCGCGCTCGTCAAGATGATCCGCTTTATCGGCCGCGCCAGCCACGCCGGCGGCGCCCCGCAGCACGGCATCAACGCGCTCTCCGCGGCGATGCTCGCCTTGCAGGCGATCCACGCCCAGCGCGAGACCTTCTGGGACAAGGACACGGTCCGCATCCATCCGATCATCACCAAGGGCGGCGATGCGGTCAGCGTCGTCCCAGCCGAAGTGACGATGGAGACCTTTGTGCGCGGCGGCTCGCGCGAGGCGATCATCGACGCCAATATGAAGGTCGATCGCTGCCTCAGGGCCGGCGCGATGGCGATGGGCGCCGAAGTCGAGATCACCACGATCCCGGGCTATCTGCCGCAACGCAACGAGCGGCGGCTCGGCGAACTCTTCGGCGCCAATGTCGAGCGGCTGTTCGGCCCGGGCTCGTTCGATATCGGCGGCCATCGCACCGGCTCGACCGACATGGGCGACATCGCCCATATGATCCCGGTCATCCACCCCTATGTCGCCGCCGCGCTCGGCAAGACGCACGGCGCGGATTTTCGCATCAACGAGCCCGAGCACGCCTATCTGACCCCGGCCAAGCTCCTGGCGATGACCGCGATCGACCTGCTCTACGACGATGCCACCCCGGCCCGCGACATCCTCGCCGACTTCCAGCCGGCAATGGCCAAGGACGAATACCTCCAATTCGCCCGCGGCCTGTTCAAGACCGAGCGATTTGGGCCAGAGGGGTGACCGCTTTATCACGCCGCTCTCGCCCGATTGCGGGCGGCACCGGAATTGGCATCAGGACAAGCCCTGCGCGTCCCCCTCCGCCGCCGCGGCCAGCGACCAGGTGGTAGCCCCGCCCCGATAGCGATCTTTCAG
>Ga0187818_10000552_pt1 | contig 13715 bp, 11 predicted proteins | sample NC_wetland_sal_i_14_FD_130581 | JGI IMG/M metagenome (GOLD analysis project Ga0187818, IMG submission 130581) | Wetland sediment microbial communities from Neuse River Estuary, North Carolina, USA - SO4_3 | ecosystem: Environmental > Aquatic > Freshwater > Wetlands > Sediment | place: USA... | reverse complement strand
GGCAGCGCCCCGCTCGCGACCTCGGACGCCAATGACGGGGTTTCCTGCAACTCGGCCCGCGCCGGTGCGGCTGGCAGCAGCACCATTGCGAGCACGAGCGACACAATCATCGGGCAGGCGACAAGCAACCTGCCGCGGCACGGCGGCGTGTCCGAGACGGCGCGCCGCGCCTCCTCGGCATGCCATGAGTGTGTGATCGCCTTGAGAACGAACGTCATTCCGAGGAGCCCGCCCACGTCAGGCCTCCGGCCGGCCCGAGGACAGGCTCCGCGGGTCTCCCGAAGGACGCACGGTAATCTGGGACGATCCGGCCATCAGGACTCTCCGGCGAGGCTAACCTCGCGCACCCGCATCGCATCGGCCATCGCGCTGGCTTCGACGCAGTGACCCGGCGCGACGTCGATCAGCTGGGCCAGACGCCCCGGCACCCGCCGGAAGGGCTCCGGCCAGGCTGTCGGATCGGAGGCCCGCCCCTCCATCAGGCGATTGAAATCGAGGTGGTGCTCCGGATCGGGCACCGGTATCGCCGCGAGCAGCGCCTGAGTGTAGGGGTGAACAGGATTGCGGAAGAGCTCGCCGCGCGGGGCAATCTCAACGATGCGCCCGCCACACATCACCGCGATCCGGTCGGCGATGTAATCGACGACGGCAAGGTTATGCGAGATGAACAGGTAGGTCAGTCCGAGCTTTTTCTGCAAATCCATCAACAGGTTGAGGATCTGCGCCTGGATCGACACGTCGAGTGCGGAGACGGGTTCGTCGCAGATCACCAGCTCGGGCCGCAGCGCGAGGGCGCGGGCGATGCCGATACGCTGGCGCTGTCCACCGGAAAAGCTGTGCGGGTAGCGCCGCAGATCGCGCAGATCGAGCCCGACGAGAGTGATCAGCTCGGCAACCATATCGAGGCGGCTGCGGGCGTCGCCGATGCCGTGGATCACGAGCGGCTCGGCGATGATGTCATGAATGCTCATCCTCGGATTGAGCGAGCCGAACGGATCCTGAAAAATGAACTGAACCTGGCGGCGAAAGCGTTTCAGCCCCTCGCCTTCAAGCGCCAGAACATCGGTCGCGACGCCCTGGTCGCTGAACGTCACCGAACCCGAATCCGGCGTCAGCGCGCGCAGCAAGACCTTGCTCAGGGTCGTCTTGCCACAGCCGCTTTCGCCCACCAGTCCAAGGCATTCGCCTCGCGCGATCCGCAGGCTGACGCCGTCCACCGCGACAACCTGCAAATTCGCCCCGGCAGTGCGGAACAGGCCGCCGCGACGCAACCCAAAACTCTTGCGGATGTCGGTGCATTCGAGCAGCGGTCCGATGGCGTCCGTGGGCCACGGCGGACGCTGCGCCATCAGATGGGGCGCGTCCCCCGGCGGAATTTCGCGGAGCGGCATCAGACGCTCGCCCGGTTGCATGTCGAAGCGCGGCACCGCCCGCAGCAGCGCGCGCAGATAGGGGTGCCGGGCCCGGTGGAAAATATCGTCGAGCGCGCCGCTTTCCATGATCTCGCCGCGATACATGACGATGATCTCTTCGGCGACATTGGCGACGACCCCGAGATCATGGGTGATCAGCAACACGGCCATGCCAAGCTCGTGTTGCAACTCGACGAGCAGCTTGAGGATCTGCGCCTGGATCGTCACATCGAGCGCGGTCGTCGGCTCGTCGGCGATCAACAGAGCCGGTCGGCAGACCAGCGCCATCGCGATCATTGCGCGCTGCCGCAACCCGCCCGACAACTCGAAGGGAAAGCTGCGCCAGGCTCGCGACGCGTCGGGAAACCCGACGAGGCGCAGCATATCGATGGTCAGCTCCTTCGCCTCCGCCGCCGACCCGCTGCGGTGCAAACGCAGCGCCTCGCTGACCTGATCGCCGATCGTGTGCAGCGGCGACAGTGAGCTCATCGGCTCCTGAAAGATGATCGAGATCTGGCCGCCGCGGATCGCGCGTATTGCCGGTCCATCGCCCGGCAATTGGGTGAGATCGACGGGCTCCTCCTTGCCGCGCGGATCGGCGAACAAGATCCTTCCCTGGGTGATCTCGCCGTTGCGCGGCAGGATGCGCAGAATGCTCTGGCTGACCACCGATTTGCCCGAACCGGACTCGCCGACCAGCGCGGTCGTCGAGGCCGGCCGGATGCGGAACGTGACGCCTCTGACCGCCTCGATGAACCGGCCCGGGGCCGTGAACCGGACACGCAGATCCTCGACCCGAAGCACATCCCTCATCGCTGCGCTCCAAGGTCCGACAACCTGATCCCGAGCGCCTGGAGGTTGTCGAGGGTTGCGTCGTTCAGCGCGATGCCGCGCGCCGCGGCGACCTCGGCCGCGCGCCGCACCAGCTGATCGAACCCAGCAATCCGACTGTCCAGCCTGACCTTGCTGCCCCCTGCGGCGAGTTCGAGCTGCATCCAGCCGCTGCGCCGGTCGCGGCGCGTCGAGTAATAAGTGAGCTTCATGCGGTCGAGCTCGGCCCAGCTGAGCCGGCAGGGCCAGGCGCCGGACGCGCGCAGCTCGGTGTCAGTCATCTCGAGGCTGGTCCCGTGGCGCAACACGGTCCGCAGGCCGAAAATGCCAAAGACCGCAGCAAAGCTGCCGAGCACCGCCGCCGCCACGGTGCTGACCGGTTCGGTCGCAAACACCACCCCGGTCGGCACCAAACCGGCGGCGGCGCGCAGATAGTCGCCGACCATGGCCGTCGCCGGATAAACATGCCGGCTGGCTCCGGCCACCTCTTCGGCAACCCCCTCGACCGGCATCATTGCAGCAGCTCGGCAGCGGTCGCCCAATGGACCGCGGCATGGGTGCGCGTCAGCTCGATCAGCCGATCCAGAAACCCCGCAGTCGGGCCATCCATAACCAGGTGATGTGTCAGGATGCCGATCGGCCCGGCCGACGCGGCAGGACCAAGCCGGTTCGCCCGCAAATGGCCGACAAGCCCACCCAGCGCTGCGGCCGCGCCGATAAACCCGCGGTCGCCGTGCCACGCGACAAGATCGACATGGACATCGATCGCGACGAGCCCGGGCGGCAGGGCGGCGCCGCTCGGCGACACCATCGTCGAAATCCCGGCGATCCCATTGGCGGGAAGCAGCGGCAGAAATTCGCCGGCAAAGCGGTTCCACGGCGGCGCCAGCGCAGCCACGGCGCGCCGCCCGAACAAGGCCTTGAGGCGCGCCTGTCCGGCACCGATTTCGGCCGCCACCGCGGCGGCGCACCGCCCCTGCGGGTATTCGCTTTTCTTACCGTTCGGGGCCCGGTTCGCATGCTGCCAGCCATGCTGCAAGACCGCGACAAGCGGCATGCTGTCGAGGGTGGTGGCCAGCTCGGGCCGGGCCAAGGCCGGAATCACGGCGAGCGCGACCGGCACTTCGCCGGCAAGCCGCAGCAGGTTGCCCAGCTGCGGCGTGACCGTGACAGCGTCATCGTCGCGCCACCACAACATCGCCACACGCCCGACCAGCCCCCATCGATCGAGCTCGTCCACGAGATCGGGCCACCCGGCCGTCATTGCCTGATCGACGCGCACACGATCAATCATTGAGCAATAATACCCTGGCTCACAGCTGCCACAAACCCTCGGCGGAACGCTAGCCCGTATGCTGCATCGTGGCGATCAGCCGCGCTGCGGACGCCGCTCCGCCGGTGTCAATCGTCACCGTCGCCGGCTCGCTTGCTGCGGCGCGTTCGATTGCCGCGGCAAGGCTTTGGGGCGACAGCTCGTTCTCGCGCACCAGCTCCGCCGCACCCAGGGCGGCGAGCCGCTCGGCACGCATCAATTGCTCGGTCTCGCGGCCCGCCGCGAACGGTACGAGAACGGCGCGCGCCCGCGCTGCCAGGATATCGAGCACCGTATTGTACCCTGCCTGGCTGACCGACACTCGGCAGCCTCGCAGCAGGCCAACGAAATTATAACAAAATCGTTCAACGGCAACCCCTGCGGGAAGGTCTGCCCTGAGCGCTGCGAAATCGGCCTCCGGAAGATTGGTGCCGGTGAGGAGCCGCCAGGGGAGGCCCGCGAGACACCCGGACCGGCGCGCCGCGAGCGCAGCTTCAAGCAGGGCATGGCCGGCCGCTCCGCCGCCGGCGGAGACGACGACCTCATCGCCGCCGGTCGCCGCCGCGCCGCTCGGGGCCGGCGGCGGGCAGACATAGCCGGTATAGATCACCCGGTCGGCGATGTCCGGCGCCGCCGGAAAACTCGAATCGAACCGGATCAGGGTAGGGTCGCCATGCACGAGCACCGCATCGAAATCGCGGCGCACGCGGTCGACGATGTCGCGGTGCCGTTGCGGGTCGTCGCGCACCACCACGATGTCGCGCACCGAGCATATGAGGCATGGCCGCGGCTCCGTCGCGCGCACCGCCGCGATCAGCGGCTCCAGCTCAAAGCGAAAGGCGCGGCGCGCAAACGGGTATCCCTCGATGATGACGGCATCCGGCCGGGTCGCGGCAAAGGCCGCGAGCAACGCCGCGCGCCGCTCTTCGCGCAGCGCGTCGTCGACCGGCCGGCCCGCGCTGTCGAAGAGCTCGAAACGCGCGTCGCGGGCCCGGATCGGCGTCAGCTGCACGATGCGAACCGACGGATCTCTCGGCAGGGCGAGCGGCGGGCCGCCGCAGACCAACGTCACCGCGATGCCGTCTTGCACCAGCGCTTCGGCGATGCGCAAGGAGCGCTGCAGGTGCCCGATGCCGAGCAGATGCTGAACATGGAACAGCACCGAAGAGATCACGCCGCCCGCACTCCGCGCAGCTGCGCCAGCACCGCGTCGAGCCGCGCGGCGGCTGCGGGCAGGTCATGCTCGCGCTCGATTTTAGCGCACGCCGCCGCCCCCATTGCGGCGCGCGCCGGGCCATCGAGGATCAGACGACGCACCGCCGCCGCGAAGGCCGCGACATCGCCCGGCGGCACGAGCAGCCCGGTTTTGCCCGATACGACGATGCCGGCGACCCCGCCACTCGCCCCGGCTACCACCGGCAACCCGCTCGCCTGCGCCTCGAGGAGCGCCATGCCGAAGGCCTCGTTGACCGCCGGCCAGACAAAGAGATCGGCCGCGGCAAGCGCCGCCGCAATCGCGGTTTCATCGAGCGCGCCAAGATGACGAACCCGCGCCCCGAGCCCCGCCAGCGCCGCTTCGACAACATCCCGGGCGGCGCCGTCGCCAACGATGTCGAGCGACCACGGGACATCGAGCAGATCCGCCAATGCCGTTCCGAGCAGGCGGTAGGAGGCGAGCTTGTCGCCGTGCCGCATCATCGCCACCGCGATCAGGCGAGGTGGCGATGATGGAAGCCGGGTCCGGCGCCCGCGATAGCGTCGCGCGTCGAGAAACGGCGACAGCGCGATCCAGCGCCGGGGATCCTGCAACAGCGGCAGGACACATTCGCGGTCGGCGGGGTTGAGCCCGAGCACCGCATCGGCCCGGCGCAGCGCCTCTTCGACGGCGCGGTGGCCAATCTCCCAGTCCCCGCCGGCCCGTTTCGGGGCCGCGGACGCCTCGGCGATGACATAAGGAATGCCGAGTGCCGTGCTGACCGCGGGACCCAGCCAATCCGGCGCCTTGTAGTAGAGGTGATAGGTGAACCACAGTTCGGGAGCGGCGTGGGGTTCCTGGCACCATCGCCGCATCAGCCGCCCGGCCTTACCCCGGGCGATCCGGCCGAGGCGAGCCTGGCGCGACGGGTCTCCTTGGCCGTCATAGCTGCGCAGCCGCGAAGCCAGAAACGGCTCGTGGCCGGCGCCGCGCAACGCCTCGCAAAACAGCTGTGCGATCCGGCGGTCGCCCGACGGCATCGGATGGTCGGGTGGCTTCAGCGGCGCATAAAACGCGATCCGCATGGGTGCTGGGGGAATAGTTAGTCTGCCGCAGCCGCCGCCGGTATCCGGGCGGACGCCGGAGCCTGCTCCGGCAAACCGAACAGCCCCGCCAGCACGGCAATCCCGCCCTCCATGGCGAACTCCCGGCGGACCCGCGCCTCGCCCGCGGCGCCGAGCCTGATGCGCTGGCCCGGATCGCGGATCAGGGCTTCGAGCGCCGCCGCCAACGCCCGCGGATTCCCCGGCGGCACCAGCACGCCGGTGCGACCATCCTTGATCAATTCGGCGATGCCCGGCAGCTGCGTCGCGACGCAGGCGAGGCGCTGGCTCTGCGCCTCCATCAGCACATTGGGCAGGCCATCGCGGTCGGAATCCCGGCCGATCTTGGCGGCGAGGACGAAAAGATCGGCCTCGCGATAAGCCGCGAGCACCTCCGGCTGCGACCGCGCGCCGCGCCATTCGATGCGTGCCGCCAGGCCGAGGCGAGCCGCATGCTGCCGCAGGCGCTTTGCCAGGGCACCGCCGCCGATATGGACAAAGCGCCAGGCAAGGTCGGGCGGCAACAGGGCCAGGGCGGCGACCAGATCCTCGTAACCCTTTTTTTCGACCGCCCGGCCAACCGAGAGGACCGTGACCGGGCGAGCGGGATCGCTGCCGTCGCCGCCCAGGTCTCGCGGTCGCGGCGGCGGAAACCGATCGAGATCGAGCCCGTGATAGGACAGCGCAACCGTGCCGGGCGACGGTGCCAGCCCGGCCAGGTGGTCGCACCCGGTCTCGGTGCAGGTGACCGCCCATTGCGCCGATGCGAGCTTCTCGCGCTTTTCCCAGGCTGGGGTCGTCCAGATGTCCTTGGCATGGGCCGACACCGACCAGCGTATTCCGCGCATCATCGCGGCATAGCGCGCGACCGATGCCGGCGTATGCAGAAAATGCGCGTGCAGCTGGACAGTATCGGGCGCCAGCTCGGCCGCCAGCACCAGGGCCTGACCGAAGCGGCGGATGCGGTTGGGCGTCGGGTCGCGCGCCAGATCGGCCAGCCAGGCGCGCCGCGCCGCAGCATAGCCCGGCAGCAGTCGCGCCCGGCGCCAACCCGCCAACACCCGCCGCGGCTCGTCCTTGAGGTATTCCGGCAGATAGAGCACCGGCGCGCGGATCTGGCCGTGCACCGGATGACGCGCGCGGTCGGTCGGGTGGCGCAGCGAGACGATCTGGATATCCAGGTCGCGTTGTTCGAGCGCGTGGATCTCCTGGGCGATAAACGTCTCCGACAGGCGCGGATAGCCTTTAAGGACAAAGGCAACCCGCCCCCCGGACGGCGGCGGTGATCCCGGCCCCGTCATGCGTTCCGCCGTGCGCGCACCCGCATGCGCTCCGCCCGACCCTGGTTGAGCCATTTCTGCGTGAGCCGATTAACGCTCGCCATGCCGTCGAGCAAGCCGGGAATCACCACCGCCGACGGCCGCGGTTGCTGCATGAGCTGCAGCAGCGCCGCCGCCATCGTTCGGGGGTCGCGTTCCGGGGTGTCGGGTAAGACGGCAACGAGCCCCAGCTCGGCGGCACGCCGGGCGCGGATGTATTGCTCGAGCCGCGGCGCTGTGCGCGGGACGATCAAAGCCGGCTTGTCGAAGGACAGGATCTCGCAAAAGGTGTTGTAGCCGCCCATCGCCACCACCCCGGCGGCGCGTGCCAACAGGTTCTCGAGTCGGGCATCGAAGGTGATCGTCCGCACCTTGGGCAAACGGGCCGCGCGCGCCGCGAAGGCAGCCTGGTGATCGGGCAGCATGAAGGGACCGAAGACCGCCAGCACCGGCGGCAAGCCGCCCGGATCGTTCTCGTAGGCGGCGAGAACCCAATCGACCAGACCCTCGCCGTCGCCGCCGCCGCCGGCTGTCACCAAGAGGAACCCGTCATCCGGCAGGTCTGCGAGCTGCGGCGCAGAGACGGCAACCGGAGCATGGCGCCGCAAATACCCGGTATAGACCATTCGCCGCCGCGCGCTCGCCGGCAGATCAATGCCGGCCAGCGGATCGCAGATCTGCGGGAGTCCGTAGACCCAGATTTCGTTGTAGTATTCACTCACGGCCGGGATGGCGTTCTTGCGCTCCCACTCGCTTTCAAGCGCGTTCGGATCGTCCATCACATCGCGCAGGCCGAGGATGAGCGGCGTGCCCCGCGCCCGTAGCAGATCGAGCGTCGGCCGCATCTCGCCGTGCAACCCGAGCGGTTCCTTGTCGACGAGGAGGATATCGGGATCGAAGATGTCGGCGGTATGGCGGATGATCGAGGACCGCATGGCGAGCGTCTCCTCGATGTCGATATGCAGGTTGAGGGAGACGTATTCGCCGTTTCGCAGCTTGATTACGCCGGGAATACGCACAAAATCGACACGAGACCGGAAATCGAAGCTGCCGATGATCGGCGATCCCGATAAGATGAGCACCGACAGCGAGGAGTCGGCATCGACCAGCGAATGCGCGATTGCCCGGCACCGGCGAAGATGGCCAAGACCGAAGGTGTCATGGCTATAGATCAGGATGCGCTTATGGTCGCGACGGCCGTCCACGCGATGCTTCCCTCCCTGCCGGCCGGCCGCACTATGCCATGCAGCAGCAGGACGCGCGAGATGCACTTTTTCGCAAGGCGCCGCCGATGAAGGCGATGACAGCGATGGCCAGCTCGGCCGAACAGGTGGTGCGCCCCGGTTTCTTTCCGGGTACCGCGCCGCGTTCCGACGCCACCACCCCGGCAAAGCCGCCACCGGAACCGGAAAACGCCGACCTCGAGCCGACGGTTTATCGCTTTATCATCAACCACAGCCTGCGCCAGCAGATCTTCCTGCTGCTGCTGACCTTCGCCTCGTTCCCGTTCCTCTATTATTCGCTGAAGCTGCCGAAAGAGATCATCAACCACGCCATTGGCGGCAAACATTTTCCGCAGGAATTCTTCGGGATCGAGTTCAATCAGGTCCCGTACCTGATGTTTCTGTGCGGAATATTCCTCCTGCTGGTTTTCGTGAACGGCGGGTTCAAATACTACATCAACACGTTCAAGGGGCAGCTCGGCGAGCGGATGCTGCGGCGCTTCCGCTATTCGCTGTACCTGCGGCTGCTGCGTTTCCCGCCATCTTATTTCCAGAAGACCTCATCGGCGCAGATCATCCCGATGATCACCGTCGAATGCGAGCAGTTGGGCGGCTTTATCGGCGACGCCTTTGCCCAGCCGGCGTTCCAGGGCGGGCAGCTGCTGACGATCATCTTCTTCATGTTCATGCAGGACCCGCTTCTCGGCATCGCCGCGATCGCGCTGTATCCGGTGCAGGGCTACATCATCCCCAAGCTGCAGGCCAAGGTAAACCAGCTGGGCAAGCGCCGGGTGCGCACGGTACGTCAGGTCGCCGATCGGGTGCAGGAGTCGGCGGCCGGCATCGTCGAGATCCATGCCAACGACACGGTCAAGCTGCAATTGACCGATTTCGCCAATGTCCTCGGCGTCATCTACGACATCCGGTTCGAGATCTATCGGCGAAAATTCTTCACCAAGTTTCTCAACAATTTCATGGGTCAGCTGACCCCGTTTTTCTTTTTCTCCCTGGGCGGCTATCTGGTCATCCAGGGTGGTCTGTCGTTCGGCGCGCTGGTCGCGATCCTCGCCGCCTACAAGGACCTTGCCTCGCCGTGGAACGAGCTGCTCCAGTTTTACCAGATCAAAGAAAATTCGCGGATCACCTACGAGCAGATCGTCGAGCAGTTCCAGCCGACCGGCATGGTCGACGCCCAATTGCTGCTGGCGGAACCCGAGACCGTGCCGCCGCTGACCGGCGAAATCGCCGTCGCCAATCTGTCGCTCGCCGAGGATGACAAGAGCCGGGTCGTCGACGCGGTCAGCTTCTCTGCCGGTCCCGGCGAGCATGTCGCGATCATCGGCCAGAGCGGCGGCGGCAAAAGCGAGCTTGCCGTGCTTTTGGCGCGGCTGGTCCAACCCACCGGCGGCCGAATCACGATCGGCGGCAAGGATATCGCCGAGCTGCCGGTCGCCGTCATTGGCCGGCGCATCGGCTATGTCGGCAACACGCCGTACGTTTTCACCGGAACATTACGGGACAATCTGCTGCTCGGGCTGCGCCACCGCCCGTTGCGGCCGGCCGAGTATGACGAGGCGACAACGCGCCGCCGGGCGCGCCAACTCTTCGAGGCCCGCCGCTCCGGGAATATCGAATACGATTTGCACGCCGATTGGATCGATTACGAAAGCGCCGAGGTATCCGACCCTGCGGCGCTCACGCATCGCATTGCCGAGGTGCTGGCGCGTATCGACTTCGAGGAAGACGTCTACACTCTTGGCCTGCGCGGCCGGCTCAATCCGGAACAACAGGAGGAGGTCGGGGCGCGGCTGATCGAAGCCCGTCACGCGCTGGCCCAACGGCTGGTTGCCGATGGCATCACCAAGCTGGTCGAGACTTACGACCTCGAAAAGTACAACACCAACGCAACGGTCGCGGAGAATTTGCTGTTCGGCACCCCGATCGGACCGGTTTTCGATTTCAGCTCGCTCGCCGAGAACGACTATGTGCTGCGCATTCTCGACAAGCTCGCTCTGACCGACGATCTCGTCGAGACCGGCCGCGAGGTCGCCGCGACGATGACCGAAATGTTCGCCGGCCTGCCACCCGAGCACGAATTTTTCGAGCAGTTCAGCTTTATCAGTGCCAATGATCTGCCGGAGTTCTCCGCCATCCTGGCAGTGACCGAAGGCGGCGGCACGCTGGCGCCCGAGCAGCGCCGCAAGCTCTTGTCGCTGCCGTTCAAACTGATCGCGGCACGGCATCGCCTCGGCGTCCTCGACGAAGCGATGCAGCAGCGGCTGCTCGAAGCGCGCCGCGTGTTCCGCGCCGAACTGCCGGCCGAGGCCCGGGGACAGATCGAGTTCTTCGATCCCGACCGCTATAACGCCGCCGCCTCGCTGCAGGACAACATCCTCTTCGGCAAGAGCGCCTATGGCGAGGCTGACGCCGCGGTGCGCGTCCCGCAGGTCCTCGGCGAGGTGCTGGAGGCGCTGTCGCTGCGGCCGACGATTATCGATGTCGGCCTCGATTACCATGTCGGCACCGCCGGCTCCCGCCTGTCGGCGGCGCAGCGTCAGCGCACGGCGATCGCCCGCGCGGTGCTGAAGCGTCCCGATCTGCTGATCCTCAACGAGGCGACGACGGCGCTCGACGGGCCGGCGCAAGCCAAGGTGACCGAGGGATTGCGGCAGGAAATGGCGGGTCGCGGCCTGTTCTGGGTGCTGCATCGCGCCAGCCTCGCGCGCAACTTCGACCGCGTGCTGGTCATGAGCGGCGGCAAGCTGCAGGAGCAGGGGCGCCCGGACGAGCTGGACCAAAAGAATTCACTAACAGCCCTCTTGATGGCCGCGGAATGACAGAGCGCAGCGCGCCGGGAAGAACGGGAGGAAACAGGTGAGTCTACAACAGGAATTCGAGTTTCTTCGGCGGGTGCCGGCGTTTGCCGAGATCGAGCCGGCCAAGCTCAAGCTGCTCGCGTTCATGAGCGAGCGGGTCGGCTTTGATGACGGCAAGTTTCTCTGCCATCAGGGCGATCAGGCCGATGCGGCGTATTTGATCATCGAAGGCGAGGCCGACATCATTCTCGAAGGACCGGGCGGACCGGTCATCGTGGCCACGCTCGGCGCCAACGACATCGTCGGCGAGATGGCGATCCTGGGGGATGTGCCGCGCAACGCCTCGGTCCGCGCCAAAGGCCGGCTGGTGGCGCTGCGCATCGCCAAGGAGCCGTTCATGCGCATGGTGCGCGAATTCCCGAGCATGGCGGTGTCGATCATGCAGGAGCTGGCGCACCGGCTCGATTCGACAAACAACCAGCTGCGCACGGCGACATTCGAGGTCCGCCGCCTGAGCCAAAGCGCGGAGGCGGCGACGCCGGCCGAATGAGCCGGCTCGATAGCTTCATTCGGCGCCTGGAAGCGCAGCGCGCCTGCCTCGATCGGGCGGCCGAGCTGATCCGCGACATCGACGGCTTCGTGCTCGAGTTGGGACTCGGCAACGGCCGGACCTACGACCACCTGCGCTCGCTGTTCCCCGACCGGGCGATCTATGTCTGCGAGCGCCGGGTCGCGGCGCACCCCCTATGCGTGCCGCCGCCGGACATGCTGATCCTCGGCGACATGCGCGAGACCCTGCCGGACCTGCGCGGTCGGTTCGCCGGGCGGATCGCGTTTGCGCATCTCGACGTCGGGACCGGCGATGCGGCGGCGAACCAAGTCCTGGCGGCGCAGCTGACGCCCAGCATCCTGCCGCTGTTGTGCACCGGAGCGTTGCTGGCGGCCGACCCGTCGATCGATTGTCCGGATCTCGAAACGCTGCCGCTCCCCGCCGGCATCGCCCCCGGCCGCTACCATCTTTATCGCCGGGTCTAAACCCCCAATTCGACCATGACGGGCACGTGGTCGGAGGCCTGGTCCCAGCCGCGGCTGGCGCGATGGACACAGGCCTGCGCGAGCCCCTTCGCCAGGGGCGGCGTCACCCAGATGTGATCGAGGCGGCGGCCGCGATCGCTCGCCGCCCAGTCGCGGTTGCGGTAGCTCCACCAGGTATAAAGCCGCTGTTCGGGCGGCACGAAATGCCGGACGGCATCGACAAACCCGCCGGCCCGTTGCAGCGCCGCGAGGCGGTCGACCTCGACCGGAGTGTGGCTTACCACGCCGAGCAATTGCTTGTGCGACCACACATCGGTTTCGAGCGGAGCGATGTTGAGATCGCCGACCGCGATCATCGGGCGCCCCGCTCCGCGCTCGGCGGCGAACCACGCCGTCAGCTCGTCGAGAAATTGCAGCTTGTGGGCAAATTTCGGGTTGGCATCCGGATCGGGAATATCGCCCCCGGCCGGAACATAAATATTGTGCAGCTCGGTGCCGCCGGGCAGCTCGACGACGCCGTGCCGGCAATCGGTGCGGGCGCACCACGACCGGGTCGTCGCCGAAACAAACGGAATGCGCGACAGGATGGCGACGCCGTTATAGCCCTTCATGCCGTGCACCAGCATGTGGCGGTAGCCGAGCGCCTCGATCTCGGCGCGCGGAAACAGCTCGTCGGGGGTCTTGGTCTCTTGCAGGCAGAGGATCTCCGGCTCCTGCTCCTCAAGCAGCCGGCAAACAAGCCCGATGCGCCGCCGGACCGAGTTGATGTTCCAGGTAATCAGCCGCAAGACCCACCCGCCCCTTCACACCCCGCCGCCAGGACAATGCGTCGGCGCGCGCGCCGTAACAAGGCAGGCCCACAAAAACGGCGCCCGGTCGGGGGGTGACCGGGCGCCTGCTTGTCAGAAGCGTTGGGGGATTTCCGGACCCGCAGGGGAGACGGGCCGGTTTCGAGAGGGCTTGGCGCCCTCTCCGCTTCTGGAACCCAGAGATGGGATCGCGCGGGCTGTCCGGCAATGCGCATGGCGCATGTGACTGCGGCAAAAATGCATAGGGCAAGCAGGAACTTTAGCGAATTCCCGTCAGGCCGCGCGGCGGTTTGTCGCAGACACCGCAGCACTTGCATGGCAGGCCTGCGCGAACGCGGCAAACAGAATCCGCGAGAACGGGTTTTCCAGCGGCTTGTATTCGGGGTGCCATTGCACGCCGACGACGAATCGGGCGCCCGGCAGGCTGACCGCCTCGATCTGCCCGTCCGGCGCCACCGCCTCGACGAAGAGCGCGGCGGCCGGGCGATCGATCCCCTGCCCGTGCAGCGAGTTGACCATGATCTCGGCGGCGCCGGCCAGCTGCGCCAGCAGCCCCTCCGCGGCCAGGGCAACGCTGTGCGCCGGGCCGTAGCGCTGGTCGAGCGTCATCGGTCCCTTCCGCCGCCGGTGGTTGAACCGCTCGGGCATCTCGAATATCCG
>Ga0187818_10000551_pt1 | contig 13726 bp, 2 predicted proteins | sample NC_wetland_sal_i_14_FD_130581 | JGI IMG/M metagenome (GOLD analysis project Ga0187818, IMG submission 130581) | Wetland sediment microbial communities from Neuse River Estuary, North Carolina, USA - SO4_3 | ecosystem: Environmental > Aquatic > Freshwater > Wetlands > Sediment | place: USA: North... | reverse complement strand
TGCAGCTGCACCTGGTTCTCATAAGCCCATTGATCGACCACCTGACTGGTAAACTCGGTCCCGTTGTCGATCACGATCGCCTCCGGCTTGCGGCCTCTTCGCTTCAGTTCTTCCAGCACCCGTACCACGCGCTGACCCGGCAACGAGGTGTCGACCTCGATGCGCGGCGCGTAGCGCGTGAAGCCGTCCATCAGGTTCAGAGTTCGGAACTTGCGCCCACTGGCGAATGCATCCTGGGTGAAGTCCATGGTCCAGACCTCGTCGGGGCGCACCGGTAGCTGCAGGGGCACGCGTGCGGCGGTCGTCGGTATCCTCCGCCGTCCTCGCTTCCGTCGCAGCCCCAGCTTCTCCTCCACGTACAGTCGGTACACTCGTTTATGGTTCACCGGGAAGCCCTCGCGTTGCAGCAGGATCTTCAGCCGCCGGTAGCCGAACCGTCGCCGGGTCGCCGCCAGCTCGCGCAGCCGCTCTCGCAACCCCGGATCTTCGACCCGGCGCCGCCGATACCGGCATGTCGCCCGATGTACCTTCACCAGCCCGCAGGCGCGGCGCTCCGAAACCGTCTCTTCCGAGCGCATCACTCCCACCGCCTGCCTCTGCATCTGCGGGCCTACCACTTTTTGTGACCACCGCCTGTAACGCTCGTTTGTCCAGCAACAGCTCGGCCACGGCGTGCTTCAGTTGCCGCAGTTCTGCCAGACATCGCCCTGCAAATCCGCAAATCTCGCGTCATCCAATTGGTCCAGTTTTCGGTTCCACTGATGCCCAAGCTGCCAGTCAAGCTGTCAAGCAACCCGCAAATCAGCAAGGTCGCGTTTAGAGGGTGATGCCTCTGCCGAGTATGGACAGCAGGAAGAGTGACTTGGCCGTGGCGGCCCGCCGCGACGGTCGGCGGGGGTGGCGAAGAGGACGTCCACGCGTGGGAAGCAGCGGCAGCCAGTTGGCGAGCCCGGCGGTGATGAAAATCCTGATTGCCGTCGAGGCTGGCAATGACGAGGAGGTCCACATCGCTGCCGCCATGCACGTGCCTTTGGAGTAGGAGCCGAAGAGCACGATGCGCTCGGGGGCGAAGGCGCGGATCAGGCGCTGAAGCCTATGGTGAACGAGCGGCGGCAAATTAGGCGGCATCTCAGCTTGCGTCATAGCTCACCAAGAGCAAGACGTCGCCGATTATATCCGGGGTCAGCGAAGTAAAACCGGGCGCGCCTTGTTGCTGTATCTCGAAACTCCATGTCGCTGGCACTGTGCCGGGCGAGGCGACGGTTGCATAAACGACAGTTGGTTCAGATACACCCGCAACCGGGGTCATAGTGATCGGCGCGATCGGCAGCGGTGCCTGCGGCACGAGGACGAAGGTACCCGGTGGCCAGGCGATGGCGAGTACCGTAAGGGAGGTGACGGTGATGGTCTTGCCGCGAGTCCAAGCTGGGAACTTCGACGCCGAAATTAGCAGCGTGAGTACTTGATTGGCGCCCGCGGTCGGCGGGTAAAGGAAGCCCTGCCAAGGCGCTACGGGATGGGGATTGGCCCCGCTAGTCGGTGGCGCAGCAAAGTCGTTTTGCGCGCTGAATACCTTCACGCCGGAGGTGGGCAGGTTGGCGGCGTTATTGGCCAGCACCGCCTGCTGGAAGGGGGCGCCACCGTCAAGGGCTGTGTAGTAGAGGTGAAGCACGATGTCGCCGACCGTGGAGAGATCAACCTCATTGTTCGACTGGGGCATAGCCAGGTGCCAGGTGCTGACCGCTCCGGCGTTCTCGAACGGCAAGTAGCGTTGGTCGGCAATATTGCTGGAGATGGTGGTTATGAAGAGGCCGGGGTCGTCTTGGGCGTTGCCCGTCGCGATCTTCTGCGGTACGGCGGCGTAGTTATACGCGAAGCGCGGATCGGAGCCCACCGGATTTTCCGGGTAACCAGCGCTCGCGTCAGTGCTGATACGGACCTGATTGGCGACCAAAGTGAGCGTGGCCTTCACGTTGTCAAATTTGCCGGGATTGGGATAGACCACCGTGAGGCTGACGCGCGTCAGCCGACGATTGTAGTGGCCCGGGTAGTCGTTATCGAAGAGCGATTCAGGGAGAGTGAAATGGCAGGCTCCGGTGACCAGCAGTTGTTGCAGGGCGGTGGGATCGAGCTGGCCGAGCGAGACATAGCGGCTCAGCTCATAGCGCCGAGCGTTCTGCTGCAGATACGAGGCCTGCAGGCGCCGCAGGTCGTGGTTCAGGGTTTCGCCGGACAGAAGACCCTTATACAGGCTGTCCCAGTAACCGAACTGGATGAAGGAGCTGTTCTGGATGCCAAGCTCGAATTGGTAGCAGCGCTCGAGTTGTTTACACAACTGGTAAGCAAGCTGGTAGCTCTGGAAATACGTGGCCGCGAGCGAGCCGACCATCCAGTCGTACAGGCTGTCACTGGTGAATTTGTTATTCAGGAAATCGATCTGTTTCTGGATGTTGTCAATCTGTTCCTGATGGAGTGTTTGATTCTGCTGCGCGATCTGGAGCGCGAGATTGGCGCTGTCAAGCTGAGCATTGGCCTGGGCGATCTGAATCTGGGCTTCGGCTGCGGCTTCATCCCAGACGTCTTGGCGGCGGGCGAACGAGCCTTGGGAAGTGGCCAATTTAACCGCAGTGTCAACGGCCGCTGCTCCCGTCTTAAGGGCTGATGCTCCTAACGCTCCCGCCGAGGCAAAACTTGAGCCGCCCTCCTTTGCCTGTGCTGCAGGTGTTCCGCCAAACCCGGAGACGCCGAGAATAAAATCTGGACTCCAAGCCGCTATGCCGGCTGCCGCATAAGCCAGTGCAAAGACGACTTGGAGGCCGCCTATTTTAAGATTAAGCGAAGTCTCGGTTGCCTCACCGTCGTTCATGTAAACCTGTGACGTGTTGAAGTTGTATTTTTGCTGCGCCAAGGCGAGGGTTTGATTAGTCGCTTCAATAGCATCCTCAGCCTGCTGGATCTGCCAATCGAGGATATCGCTACCGTCGCTGAGAAGCTGCTGCTGCGTGGTCTGCTGCAGCAGGGCGAGTGCGCCCGCATCGGTCTTTTCCAAGGCGGCCTGGAAGGAGGCTGCGTAGGCCCGTACGGCGTTGACGAAGTCGAGCGCATACGGGTAAAGGGTGGTGAAGCGATAGTTGGGGAGTGAGGCACCGAGATTGCTGAGCACGCTCGACAGGTCCACACCGGCGGCCTGCGCGGCAATCAGCAGGCCGGGATCGATGGGAGCATCAAAGAGGGCGAGCTGGAGCGGAGCACCGGTGATGGTCTGGCAGTGACGTAGCTTGTAGAGCCGATCGGCAACCGTGGTCCAGTAACCGAGCAACTTAGGATTGGAGGGAATCGTGAAGTAGAAAGTCTGTGGGCCGGGAATGCCCCCGCCGCTGCCGCTCCCCGAGCCGCCACCGCTTCCGCCTGCGTCGCCGATCACGTTCTCGATTTCGACCATGGCGTTGGCGAAGGCGTCGAGCGAGGGCTCGAGTTGAGCGAAGGACTCGTCCTCATGCGGCGGCGGTGTTACCGCAACTGGCGTTGGGCCGAGGATCTCCGACGCGATGACGTAAATCAGCGTGGCCTCGCTCAACGCCTCGCGCGACTCGCTGGAGAAGAGATTATCTCCCCAGGCGATCAGGTTATCGAGATACGACATGACCGTACTCTTCATGTACGGAACGCCGTTGCGCATGTCGGCGAGCACGAAGGGGTTGAAGGGATCTTTGCGCCAAGCCTCGACTTCGGCGACAGCCGACTTGTCTTTCTTGTTGACGGCCAGGAGCAGGTTGTTGATCTGCTGATCGAGGATCTGGCCGCTGGTGAGATTGTGGAGAGGCTTGGGAATCCAGAAGCGCTGCGGGACGGGGTCGCTGCCCTGGCGCGTGGGATTGAAGATGTACTGGAACCAGGTTTGAGCGTCCTCGAACTGCTGGTTCTGGCTGAGAAGCTGGGCGGTGTAAAGCGGGATGTGGTAGAACAGTTCCCAGTTGTAGACCGAAAAGGCGGCGCCGGTGCTGAAGTCGAGGAACTGGCGATCTTGGCTGGCCGTGGTTGGCCTCACTGCCGCTCCGCTTAGAGCCGAAGCTTTGGATGTTCCCTGCTGGCCCCGCACGACTGTCCAAGTAGTGTGGTTGCTGCCGCTCACGTTCGTGACCTGCAGAATCTCTGAGCCGATGTGCACATAGAAGTCCGGCGACGGGACCCAGATGTTATCCCTAACTTTAATGGTTGTCTCGGACGCCGAAATGGCAGACGCCAGCGTCGTATTGGCGTCAGCGAGATCCCACCGAACCCTCCAGGTGGGCTGATAGCCGCCCTGGAAGCTGAAGACATCGGAATAGCTGGGGTCAATGTCGTCCGGGACCCGCTGTAAATTGGGATCGTAGAGCAAGTCAAAATCGCCGCCCGCCAGCTGGTTCCAGAACAGTCGCGTGAACGGGTGATAGAACGTATGGAAAACGTAGCGAAGCAGGTAGGGCGCGGTTCCTGGGTCCCTGGGCTTGTCCGTCGACCACACCTTGCCCTTCTGATAGTACTTCTGGTTCTCCACCCAGTAGCAGCGGCGGTTGTCCTGAAAAAAGAAATAGGAGGCGGGCTGGAAGCTCAGGTCGGTGTCCCGCCCGACGATCCGTAACGGAACGGCGACTGAGTTCAGGAGAGGGCCCACATACTGTTCGAGAGCGCCGGCCGAGGTGAAGTTGAGCCGAATGGCCTGATTGGGGCCGAGAAGCGGCAGGGGATAACTCACGAGTGCACCCGCTTGTGGAGTCAGCCCAGGTTCGCCAGTTAGATCGGGTTCAGGCGCGGCGAGCTGCAGGAGCGGTTGAGCGTCGGGCCCGTAGGTGCCTTGCGCGTACGGGTACAGGTTCTCCAGCTGGCCGTAAATCGCGATGCTGAGGTTGTTCAATTCCAGGTCGTTGAAGCGGCCATCGAAGACCGTGCGGTTCACATGCACCGCCTTCGATGACGTTGCCTTTGCCTCTGTCGTTGCGGCGGCGATGTCTAGGATAGCGATCGGGACAGTGAGCGGAACACCCTCGCTTGCGGCCGCCGCGAGGCCGGCGGCGAGGGCCAGGTATTGTTCAGCCTGGGCGACTTCCACGGCATTGTAGTCGCCGAAGCGGAACACGTCGACCCACAGGTTGGCGCCATAGGCCCCCGTGGCCTCGGGGGCGGTGTGCACCTTGAGAGTGTAGAGAGACTCAACGGCCTTCGTGTCGCCCACAGAGCTGGAGTTCAGCAGCGGTTTATCGAAGAGCTTGCCCTTCGAGGTCTGCGCCGGCGCCCAGCTACCGTTGCGAAAGATCGAGAAATAGACACCGAGCGTAACGTAGCGCTCCACATCCTGACTCGGCGAGCTGCTCGACGCCTGGGCAGACGGGAGTTGCTGCTGCGGCTCGTTCGACACTTTGACATCCAGCCAGAAAAGACAGACGCGACCCCGGTACACGGTCGGGACGACTTGGGACGCCTTGATATCCAGTGGAATCTGTGTCCAGCCAGACCACGCACCATTGGCGTAGGAACGAAGGTAGAAGACGGGTGGATCGGCGAGGGTGCGCACAACGACATAGATGGTCTCGGGCGTAGTTGCAGTCGCAGGGGCTTCACACGTGCCAGTGACAAGGAGGTGGGCTAGGCCGTCCAGGCGGTCGATGTAATTGAGAACGACGGTTTCAAGATAGTCGGCGGTGCTTTGCCCTTGGCGGACTTCCTGCTCGAACGTCTGGTAGATCTCGGTGCGGTTGGGGCGCTGGGATTCGATTAGCCAGTTTTCCGGGTAAAGGAAGACTTCGCGGTTCGCCTCCCAGATACGGTAACGGCTCATCCACTCCCACTGGTTCCAAGTGTCGTCCTTGTTCAGATCGACGATCACTTCTGCCTCAAGATTCATCCGGCAGCGCTCGACGAAAATCTGCACGGCGATGTAGGCCTGGACGACGCGCGAGGTCACCTGGCAGGAACTCATCTGCACGTCGATGAGGAAGTAGTTGAACAGTCCGTCCGCATCCGGGACGCCGGCGTCATCCACATAGCGGAAATCGCCGGAGCTATTGCGCTCGGCGATGAGATACGCCTGCAGGGCCGCGGATCGATTCTGGCGGATGGGATTCATCAGCGTGGGGGCGAGCGCCAGCCAGGCGTCGCTCGTGGCTTGCTGGGCCTTGAGCGTGCCGAGTGCGCTGGCCGCAAGGTTTTCGGCGCTGACTTCGTCCAACGGGACGGCACCCCAGCTTACAATCTGCGCGGCGAGAGTTTGCGTTATAGCGGCGCCAATCGCGGCGGCCGCGGCGGTGGTGCCCTGCTGGCCGCGTGATACGGTCCACACCGTGTTGTCGCCTCCGCTTACAGCCGTGACCAGGAGAATCTCGGAGCCAATAAAGACGTAGAAGGTCGGTGACGGGAAGCCGATATCGCTGGCCACAGTGATTGAGGTGTCCGTGGCCGTGATGGCGAATAGGAGCGTGGTGCTGGGCGTGGCGACGTCCGCGCCGCTTGCCGTCACCGCGCTCGTTATGGCTTCGAGCGTGCGCAGCGCATCATAGGCGGCGGGCTGCTCGTACATGGAGGGGAAGACGAGACTTAGCGCAGCGGCGAACGCCTCGATGTCCGCGAGCGGCCAGCCGGTGATAGTCTGAAGCGCACTTTGCGCCTGCAGCGCGGTGGCAAACGTGCCGTCGCTGACGCCGCCGATGACGTCGTACAGCGTCTGCACAGACGACGCCGGCGGGGCGGACGTCCACAAGCGCGCCAGCTTGATCACCAGAAAGGTGGTCAGCAACGGCGACAAGTTCAGCGCCGGCTGGCCGGTAGTGACCGGAAGCTGAGTAAAGTCAAGTCCGCCATACACGGCAGCATTGGCGAGTAGCCATGTGAGATCGGAGACGACGAGTTTCAGCCCGCGGACGAGTACCGCGGCTTTGTCGAAGAGCTGGGTGGCCAGAAACTGATTCGGGAAGCTCGGTTGAGTGATCGCCGGCAAAGTGCTCATCGTGGTCGTTCCCGGCGCTATCGAGACATGGCTCAACCCGCCAGGCAACGCCGTGTTCGTGCTCGTGACGTTGCTTCCGGGTGCGCCGGGCGTCAGCGCTGTGAGTGTGATCACTGCACCAGAAACGGTGCAAGCAACGAGGAACGCATTTGGCCCGGTGACGGCTGACGAGGCGTTGATGGCTTGGGCGAAGTCTGAAGCCGTTTGGCTGACGCTGCCGCTGTCTGCAGCCGTTAGCGTGTACGCAACCGTGAATGTCTTTCCCAGGTTGTTGGTGAGAACGGTTTGCAGCTTGTCGCCGATCACCGGAACTCCGTCGATCGTAATAGTCGCCGCAGGAGCCACCGGACCGACCAGCGATGGATCCTCGAGCACTGCCAGCAAAGTATTCCCGGTTCCTGGCACCTGGAGGTTTTCGAGAATCAAGGCCGTGACGTCGCTGGCCAGCGGGGCGGCGCTCGGAGTATGGGCATTGGCGGCGACAGCGGCGATAACGCTGCCGTCCAGATCGCCGCTGGTCGGCGTTACTGCCGCGCCGCTCGCAGCGGCAGCGGCGACAGTTCCCTGCTGACCGCGCGCGACCGTCCATGTCGTATTGCTGGCGCCGCTTACCGCTGTCACAAACAGAATCTCGGAACCGATATAAATGTAGAAGCTCGGTGACGGAAAGTTGATGTCGCTGGTGACCATGATCGTCGTGTCGGTGGCCGCGATGGGAGATGCCAGCTTCGTGCTGGCTGCGCGCAGTTTGGCGACCGCCTGCTGGACCGCTCCCAGAGCTGTGGCAATGTTCGCCGGGGTCATCTGCGTGGTGGTCGCCCAGCCTCCGGTGAGACCCACCGCCGCTCCACTCGCAGCGGCTGCGGCGACAGTTCCCTGCTGCCCGCGCACGACCGTCCAAGTCGCGTCGCCATTACCGGCCACCGCCGTCACAAGCAGAGTCTCCGAGCCGATAAAGATGTAGAAGCCCGGTGACGGAAAACTGACTCCGCTGGTTACGGTGATCGTAGTGTCCGTGGCCGCGATGGCAGATGCCAGCGCGGTGAAGACTGGCGGCGTCAGCAGATAGGTGAGGGCGTCGAGAGTAAGGCCAGATTGCTGTACGACCGTCGCTCGTGCCAGGAAGGCCAGTGTATCCGCGGGAGACGCGAGCAGCGGAGTGAGAGCTGCCAAAGGATCCAGCGCCGCAGGACTCAGCAGGCTGGCGATGTTAAGGAGATTGGAAATTGAAAACTTCGACACCACGGCCAGGGCGTTGACACGGTAGATCAGGCTGAGATTGTCCAGTGTCAGTGCGCCATCGGTAAGGGCCATGAGGGTGGTGAGATCGGCCCCGGAGACACCGAGCGCCGGCTGAATCGCCTTCGCGTGATCGTTCAACGCGAGATCCGTAATGGCTCCGCCCGTGGCCAAAGCTGCCATATCCGGGTCGGGGGCTGCCCAGATCACCGTCGGGTTCAGGAAGATTTGCGCGTAGAGGGAGATGGTGGTAGTGCCATCCGGATCGCGGTGCGTGCCGCTGTCAATGTCCTGGTAGAAGGCGAGTTGCTGGTCCACGGTGAGGCCGGTTGCGTCCTGAAGCTGCCGGAAGGAAAGGAGTCTGGCGAGCGCATTTTGGTCCAGCGTTCCGTTGCCAATGGATGGGGCGCTCAGCAGAAGATCAAGCTCCCACATTTTGTAACCCGTCGCGAGCCAGAGCCGGAGAAAACGATGCGCACGATCCAGCCAGTTAACATTGAGCGGCTCGAGCACTTGCGTGCTGGTCATGCAGGTGTCGTTAATCCCCTGGATCTGGACATTGGAGCCGTCTTGCACCCAGGCCACCAGGAGAAGCTCGAGGAGCGACTCATAGGTGATGTTCGCGGCCTGGAGGAAGGCCGGCACGGGAGCGAGATCGGTTAGTGGGTTCGAGGTGTTCCAGGCAATCGACGGAGCGACAAAATTCGCGTTAACAATCAGATCTTCCCCATGCGGGGGAATGCCAAAACGCTCGGCGGCCACCGCGGCCTGCTGCGTGTAGGTGGCGTTATTGAACGGCAAAAGCGCCTGACGCAATTGCCACAGCGGGAGGTTCCACTGCTGAAGATATGTGCGTAGCCCGTCGAGGCCGGTGCTATAGGGCAAGGATTGGGGATAGCTGGCGCCGAACAACTTGACGTAAGCGCCCTGGTTGAAAAACTCGGGCGCGGCGCTGAGTTGTGCCGCGGTCGCATCCGCCGAGGTTTGTTTCCACTGCGGGTTGATGGAGGAGAGGAGCGTCACAGCCGCTCCGATCGGGTGAAACACCACAGTGGTGCCCTGCTGTCCGCGCGAAACCGTCCAGTTCCTGTTGCCTGCGCCGCCGACCGCTTTCACCAGGAGAACTTCGGAGCCGATGGTGACGTAGAAGTTTGGCGATGGGAATCCGGCGTCACTGGCGACATCGATACCGGTCGTCACGACCGCGATCCCAGAAGTGAGCTCGGTGACCACCGGGGTTGGTGGGCTGATCTTGTCCGCGAGCAGTTCATTCACCAAGTCGATGTAAGGCAATTCCGTATCCGTGTTCGGACAGTTGAGAAGCAGATTTCGAATGTCCGGGCGTCGGCCGTCCAATACGTCAAGTACCGTATGCGAGCCTTGCGGGTGGTTGCGGAGCCACAGGAGCAGGTCGCAGAGGTAGGCAGCCGGACTCAGGATGGAAGTGCAATCGTCGGTGGCGCAATAATCCTCGGAGCCAAACAGCGTGGTCAGAGTCGGGTCGCGATCGGTCGCCGCCTTCACGGTGGTGTTGAGACCCGAAAACTGCCCGATCCCCTTCGGCAGAATGCCGATCGAGTCCGTATTCAATTTCATGTAAAGCCCGACGACGCTGGCATAGCGCTGCGCCGCGGCCTGAAAGGCCTGGGTTGCCTCGGGCTCAGTGAGACCAGCGGCAGTGGCTTTTAGAAGGAACTGCTGTTGGCCCAGCGTGGAAATTTGAGTGGCTGACGTAATGCCAAGGCCGAGCAGCGTCTGCGCCACATCCGGGCTCGGCGCCACGCGCATGACGCGTTGGAAACTCCGCGCGTTGGCCACCACCGCGGCTTGGTCGGCTGTGCCGATTCCGGCAAAGGCCGCATCGCCCTGATTTGCGAGATAAACAGCAACGTTGTCCGTTAGTAGTTCGAGGCTGGGGTTATTCTGGAAGAACTGAATGAGAGGTTGCTGCTGGGCCTGCGGCACCAGGGTGGCGGCTGCGATCCGGCTGGAAAGGGCAGCGGTGGGGTAGGCGCGCGTGACGCGTGCGTAGACCACACTCGCGAGTTCGTCGGCCGAACTGGCTGTCCCCGCGGCAACTGTGGCCGACGGCGGACCGGTCTGGTTAATCAACTGGACCCAATCCTGCTCGCTCAGCCGGGCCAAATCGGACAGCGTAGTGTAGGTTCCAGAGGAAAATCCCTGGACTAGATTCTGCAGCAGCGGCACGAAATTCTGAACAATGGCGCCGATGGATAACGTGCGCTCGATGGCCGCCGCCTCCGCCGCTGTGAAGACGTTCTGGCCGTTGCCGAGCGTGCTCCAAAAGTCGCTTATCGACTGGGTATTGGTGGCCAGCGCCTGGGCGAATGCCTGCTGCTTGGCCTGCGGGATCGCCGCCACGTCGAGGAGTTGGGCGAGTGTCGCATTACCGACCAGATAAGGCTGGTTCAGCAGGTCGGTGGTGTGCAGCGCCTGCAATTCGCTGACGAGCTGCGAAATTTGTTTCGTAAATTGAGGACCGATGAGGTCAAGCGCGATGGCCCCGGTGATCGTTTGGGTCTGCACATCCGCCGATAGACCGAAGATCAGCGACGCGACGTTCTGGATCAGGGGGGCGATCAGGGTGAAATTCTGGCTGGCGTCGAGGAGGGGGCTGGGCAGCGCCGCCGGGACCTGTTGGCGGAGGAAGGCGTAAAAAGCGGACGCGGGAATCTTGAACGCCGTTTCGAGACGGGCCGACAACGCGATGCGCATCACCACTTCGGTGCTCTTGCCCAGTTCGGTCGCCAGGAACGAGATATCCTGGTGAGTGCTGCTTTCGACGAGTTCGCTGAGCTCGAGGCCGTCGAGCAACGGCTCGATCGAGCGCACCAGCGTCGCCCATTCCGATTGATCGGGCGGCGCGAAATTGAGATCAATCTCCAGGGTCGCCTGTGCCGGCGTCTGAGGCGAGAAGAGCGGCGCGTCGAGGTACTCCGACAGCGCCTCGACCACCAAAAGCAGCGGCTGCGGCGCGTTCTCGGGGACCTCGTACTTTAGATGATAGGTTCCGCGCTCCGAGGTTTCTCCCGCAGCCAGCTCCTTGCGCTCGCGGATGTGCTGCCACCAAACAACAACGCGCGCCCCGCGGAGAGCGTCGCCCTTGCGTCCTGTAACGGTACCGTGAATCTCGTAGGCTTTTCCCCTTTTGGTCCATGAGACCCTCCGGAGATCCAATGAATGGCAAGGAAGTATACATCGAGCACAAGGTCGCCGCACCGCGCCTCTCTCGACGGTTACATCTTTAAATGGCTTGATAGGCGCCGCTTGGTGTCATGCCGCTCTTGTGTCACAGGTGCCCGCGATGGTTGGCCTGCAGGCAATCTCCGCCTTCCTGATGTCGGCATGGACCCGTTCCCACGAGATCTCCTGCTTGGTGAACACAGATAACATCTCCGCCAGGTTGCTTGCCCACTCGACAGTCGAGACACGAGCGAAGAGGCCAGCGCGCCAGAGAGGCTTCCGGCGGCCAGAGGCATGGCCAAAAACCTTATGCGAAGCGGCTTGACGTATAGGAAATACAGAAATCGATTTCACCTCCCCGAGAGGATGTCGCGGGTGGCTATCGATCCAATAGGGAAGTACTGGACGAAACGAATGGCTAGCAACCTGTCGAATTGTGGTTGGTGGACCAAGGGCCTGGCGTGGATGGATGAAATTGTTCAATTGTTCTGCGGGTAGGCAGAGAGATGTTGGGATCAAGCCGCTTTGACCGGTGCTCGACGGCCAACCCAACGCATCGGTTGACCGAGACTGTCCTGGAGAGGATCGGTACCGAAGGTTTTGAGACGAAGCCATCTCCAACTTAGCCTGGGAGGATGCGGTCGTTTCCGCTGATTCAGCAGTAAGAAGACCGCTGCCCATAGTCGCGCTTTGCAGCGTGGTGAGCGCAGTCCAAAATATCGCATCGCGTGCCGACCGCGATCGGGAACGTGTTGCATCAGAATGCTGACAAACTCCTCGTTTGCATACCGTTTCGGTACGAACTGCTTGTTTTTCGTATCTTTTGCCAGGTACTCGACCTCGCGATTCCCCACCCTTGTGAGTCGGTGTTGGGCGATCGGCGGTCGTCGTATGTACCTGCCATCGTGCCTTAGCCGGAACCCTTTTGACCCGTTCCGACTGATGAAAACATTCCAGGGGCGTTGGTACTGGGTCGTAAACATTTCCAACAGCTCTGCGCTCGAAAGGCTGGAGTTGAGCACGTTCCTCGTATGTGCCTCCGAAAGAAAGGCAACGACCGCATACCGCCAGGCGCACATCAACTCACGTTGGTCATATTTCAGATTATGAATCCAGCGGTTCCTGGATTCCTTCAAACCGCCGGCTGAGACCAGTACATGGAGATGAGGAACGAAGTTAAGGAATCCGCCAGCGGTCTGCTGCACAACAAGGACAATCAAGCGCACGCCGTATCGAGCCTTTGCCCACTGTTGTATGGCCTCCGCTCCCATAGCCGGGATTCCACGAAGGATGTGTGGGTTTTGCTGAACAATCGGCCGAAATTCCATGGGCATCGTGAGGGTTATGCCGATATAAGGTACGTCAGGAAGGATAGCCTGCATGTCCTCTTGCCAAGACTCTGTAGCGCGTGGTCCACAACTGGTACAGAATCTCGATTTGCAGGTGTGATATACCAGCTTCGACTCAGTTTCTGACGCAAAAATCTCGGCGCCAAGAGCAATGGTTCCGCACTTGATGATTCTTAAAAAGTTTTCGCCAACATGAGCCGGAGTACGCTGGTGGTCCCAATAGGCTTGGGTATCAAGCAATAGTTGTTTAATTGGGTGCTCACTAAGCATCTGACGAGTTCCTCCTGCTGTGGTGTGAGGGCACGGATAAGTTCTTCGGTCACATATATTGCGCAATCGGGACCATCCAGTAGCTTGACCTCGATCGATTCGAATTCCTTCGATCGTTCGGGCGCAATCGTAGCCAATTGACTTGCGAGTGTGACAAAATCCGATAGTCTGATTACCTGCTCATCGGGCTTTGACGGCGCGGTGCGCGCCAGCTCGGCAGCTACAAGATGCCGCGCCTTCCGCCTTAGGCCCCGTTCGATCCGAATCAGCCGCAAATACTCGTGCTGGTTTTGACCTGCCCCCCGAAAAGTAGTCCAGCGGAAATGTGACTTCTCCATGTAGGATGACCCGCTCAGGGCCAGAGAGGAGGAGTCGTGCGCAAGAGTCGATTCAACGAAGAACAGATCATGGCCATCCTGAAGGAGGCCGAGGCCGGGACAGCACCCGACGAGCTGTGCCGGCGGCACGGGATTACACGCGGGAGCCTGTACCGCTGGAAGGCGAAGTACAGCGGGATGGAAGTGAGCGAGGCGCGGCGATTGCGGCAACTGGAGGAGGAGAACCGGCAACTGAAGCACGCCGTGGCCGAGCTGTTGCTGGACAAACGAGCGTTACAGGCGGTGGTCACAAAAAGTGGTAGGCCCGCAGATGCAGAGGCAGGCGGTGGGAGTGATGCGCTCGGAAG
>Ga0187818_10000550_pt1 | contig 13731 bp, 11 predicted proteins | sample NC_wetland_sal_i_14_FD_130581 | JGI IMG/M metagenome (GOLD analysis project Ga0187818, IMG submission 130581) | Wetland sediment microbial communities from Neuse River Estuary, North Carolina, USA - SO4_3 | ecosystem: Environmental > Aquatic > Freshwater > Wetlands > Sediment | place: USA... | reverse complement strand
TGAGTCATCGCGATTTGTGACGGCGAGGGTGCGGCCATCGGCGGTCACGCGGGCGAGCCAAGGACGGCGGCCGGTGCGTGCCCGGGCAATCACCTGCCGGCTTCCGCAATCAATGGCCACAACAGAATTCGCACCGGAAGCTGCGACATAGGCGCGACTGCCGTCCGGCGAAAAGTCCACGGCGAAAGGCTGCGCGCCAACGGGAATGCGCGCGACGACGGTGTTGGTAGGCGCGTCGAGGACGAAAACGTAGCCGCCTTGCGTGGAGACTCCCCATATTTCCTTCCGCGTAGGATGCGCGCGCAACCCGGAGGGAGCAGGGCCGACGGGGACAGTCGCAAGGACTCGCAGGCTCACCAGATCCACAACGCTTACAGTGCCGTCCACGGTGTTGGCGACATAGGCGCGGAGCTTCAGGCCAGGGCGGAGCCAGGACGGGCGATGCTCGGAGGCGAGTTCGCGGACCGCGAAGCCGAGGAGGACAATCAAAATGAAAACAAACCGGAATTGGATGCGCGGGCGGGTCATATGCGGCGGATTGCTCTTCAGAAGCCTCAATTGATGCGGCGATGGAGGACGCCGGCGATCTGGCGGATTTCATCGCTGAGCTGAACAAAATCATTGGGAAAAATGGACTGCATGCCGTCGGAAAGGGCGTGGTCGGGGTCGTGATGGACTTCGACGAGGATGCCATCGGCTCCCACGGCAACAGCGGCGCGGGAGAGTGGAAGGACCTTGTGGCGCTTGCCGGTCGCGTGGCTCGGGTCCACGACGATCGGGAGGTGGCTGCGCGTTTTTACCGCGGGCACTACGGTAAGGTCGAGGGTGTTGCGCGAGTAGTCGTTGAAGGTGCGGACGCCGCGTTCGCAGAGGATGACATTGTAATTGCCCTCGGACATGACGTATTCCGCGGCCATCAGGAACTCGTCGAGCGTGGCGCTGAGTCCGCGCTTCAAGAGGATTGGTTTTTTCGCGTGGCCGGCGTGCTTGAGGAGCGAAAAATTCTGCATATTGCGCGCACCGATCTGGATGACGTCGGCGTATTTCTCGACGAGGTCGAGGCTTTCGTTGTCCACGGCTTCGGTGACGATGCCGAGGCCGAAGCGGTCGCGGACTTCCGCAAGAATTTTCAATCCATCTTCGCCGAGTCCCTGAAAGCTATAGGGCGAAGTGCGTGGCTTATAGGCGCCGCCTCGGAAAAGTTTGGCTCCGGCTTTGGCGACATGGCCCGCAATCGTGAGGGCCTGCTCGCGCGATTCGATGGCGCAGGGTCCCGCGATGACGGCTACGCAATCTCCTCCGAACTGGACCGTGCCGGCAGGCGCGGCGATGCGGATGACAGTGTCTTCGGCTTTGACGTCGCGGCTGACGAGTTTATAGGGCTTGCTGACCGGGATGCACTCGATGACCCCCGGCATGGACTCGATTGCGCCCATGTCCACGGCGCCGGAATTGCCGGTGATCCCGATGGCGGTGCGGTTGGAGCCGGGGATAGGATGAGCCTTCATCCCGGCGGCTTCGATGCGCGCGCAGACGGAGCGGACTTGCTCCTCGGTTGCGTGCGCATCCATTACGACTAGCATGGAAAACTCCCCCCGATGGGACGACCAGTGTACTTCACTGCGAGACGAGGCGGCAAATCGCGGTGGATTGGGTTCATAGTTGAATGCCGATAGTTCAGATTTGAAAGATCACATGCCGGTGAAAATATATTTTTTTCGCAAGAGTGTGATTCTAAAGGACTTAGACAGGGGCGCTTTTCAAGAGGTCTGGAACCATTTGAATCTAAAGGATTTAGACAGGGGCGCTTTTTGGGGAAGATTCGTGACATTGTTGATTCTAAAGGACTTACACAGGGGCGCGAAGGGGAGTTTTCCCTGGATCGAAGCCAAATCGCAGATTCTAAAGGAGTTACACAGGGGCGGAATGGGGCGCGGACTGGAGGTTGGAAGTTCGAGGCTAGAGGTTGGAAGAACCGGCACCCCGCCACCCCGACAGAATGCGTCGGGACGCAAACCCCGCGCCCCCTACCCCCCATCTTTTTGTAAGAGTGGTGCAATAAAGGACTTACGGGAAAAACGGCCGGTAAGAGTAGTGCAATAAAGGACTTACGGGAATTTCTGGAATTTCGGGCGTAAGTGCAAGAGACGATTGGACTTAGGGATTTTCTTGAACGGGATTGCCTGCCGGAAAGGCCGGGTAATAGTACGGCGGCTTTGATGTATTCGAATTGGTAATTGCGGTTCACAAGTATGTATATCACGCGATAAACAGAAAAGCAAGAGAAATCTGAATTTTTTGTGGATATGTGGAGCGGCTCTCGAATATGGGAAAAGGCGATCAACAAGGAGAGTCAAAAGCCCCACGCGCGAGCCCTGCGCGGTCGGGCCCCCAACTGGGACTCAACCAGATCGTCTGTGCCAGCCGACCAGGAATGGGTTAGGCGGCCAATTTCGTCTGTCCTTACAAAGGAATGGGGGCTCACACTAATTTGGTATTTGTCATTCGCAGGTGACAGACTGCCGCATAACCGGTTTCCTCTCCACACTTGGGGCAACGTCTACCACCAAAGCTCAGGCCAGTGGCATAAAGTGATACACCCACGCATGCACCACACACAACGATATTGCTTGTCTCACAATATCTTGCGGCTATGATTGCGATTTGTGGTGTCATTACCATAACTGTGCTCGCGCCAATAGGCTTTGCCAATGCCTTGCATACTCTTCCGCAATTTTCACAGACCACCTCCACAGGAGTACCGGTACGCTCTGCGTTATCTAACTTTTGTTTATCATTTGCTGACCGTACATCTATACCGATCTTAGCGGTTATCTTGGCCTTACTTTTATAAGTGATTTCCACAGCAGCTTGTTGAAACACCTCAGCTAAATATTGGTTGGGTTGTTTTCCAATTCCAAGGAATCCTCTTTTGCCCGCCGCCACTAATTTTAGGGAGTTAACTATTTCAGTTTTCCCAATTTGGTTCTTCACCTGGGTTGTGGCGCTTTGCTCATCAAACGCCTCAACACTTATCTTTCTTTGTGTAGGAGCAACGATCTCTCTTTTCTCCAATATCTCTGCGCCTTGTGCCACGGCCCCTTGCGCTTTTGCAAAGGCTGCCTCTATTGTTTGTGCGCTAGCTTTTGCCGTCTTCGTTCCACCATTCGTAACAACTTTTTCCGAAAGCAGGAAAGAACCTTCGGCTATCTGGGATTTAATTTGCTTTCGCGCTTCTTCCAAGGAATCGGCTTCGACTTCGATACTGATTAAGTGCTTGGTCATGGTCTTCTCCCTCGATTTTGAATAGAATGACGGCAAACTAACTCGCTAGGCGCTGTCGCCCAATGCTCCGGATGAGCAACCGGAGCGGGATTGACCAGTGACGACAGGTTTGCAAGCCAGCATCCGAATTGTGAGCGCCCGCTGGGACGCAACAAGACAGCATTCCGATGTCTTGGGTTGCAAGGGACTGCATCAGGTAAATGGCGGCCCGAGATTTACCTCCTGTCTTCAGCGCATGCAAGAGTTGATTCAGATCTTTCTGATAATGTTCGAAGGCACGTTTCATGTCTTCTGGACTCTTCATACCCATTTGTTCGCCCCTTTCCCGCGTCTATCCGCCCAACACAAAATCAGCCGCGACTGTAAGGAGATGGCTGGATTACCTTGTTGGGCATCTTATGCGACATGTGCAAACTGGTTCTCATACAAAGTTCACTTTCCATCTAACAATATTGCTGATACAGTGGTTATGTTTATCGACCAAGTAAAGATAAAGAAAGCCGTGGCCAGAATACGTGTACATCAAAGGTAAGAAGCTAAAGTGGATGGTAATATCTTTCTGAGTAACGCCAGAGGGCCATCTGTCAAACTCTTTGACAGATTGCGTTTCGGTAACGGTGCGACCACTGGAGGATGAAGCTTGGAATGTTACCGCGCCCTGGTATTCGATATCCGTTTCTTTCGAAAGCAAGATACAGTGGAAAACAAAATCATTCGCTGAAAAATCTTTACCGGAAAGAGTAATCGGTTCATCTTTAACCGGAGTAAGGCGAAAGTAATTGCCGGCAGTAATGGTTTCGTGGCCAAGTTTTAACAACGTAATATCTTCTACTGCCTTCTTGTTGGAGCAACCAATGACAAGCAGTGATAGAAAAATACCCATTCGCATTACCATTGTCAGTTTTCGTGATCGACCCATTTCGTCAACCTCTTTTTTCCTGTCCGCATGAGCAGTGAACTTGTTATTTGCGAAAGAGCACTTGAGTTGAGTAGGATATGTCCTTTCATCATGGCTTTTTCTGATTTGCCCCAACAATAATTAGACTGACCCACATAAGATGGGGAGTTCTTGTTTCCTGCCCGTATCAGACGCCTTTTGGTTTCTTGCAGGTCAGTCAAACCTTCCGCACTTTATACTGCATGGCAGAACAGGTGGAGCTGCTGAGGCCATCGGTTTCTTTCGTTGCCTCCAGCTTTGGCCGCTCTCTTCCATCGTCATCCCGTTCCTTCTACTTCCTTCTGGTCGTGCAGCATGATAAAAGCAGTGACCCCTGATACTCTTTGAGGTGTCCGCCGTCACGCGGGGCCCGCCGTTTGCGCCAGGGAATTCGATGTCGGCGACGTATCGGCGGCATTCATCAGAACGGTGGCAGCGCTACCGGTGACCAGAAATTCGGCATAATAGGCGGCGACACGCAGAAGATCCGAGAAAAAGTAAACAGAGCCGTTATTCAAATTTGTGGGCTGGTTGAATCTGAGAGGCTGCAGTTGCCTCCACTGTCCCATGCCCTAGGCGATGAGATCGTGGGTGAAATTGGCCTGACCTTCGGGAGTAAGCGAATAACCTTCGACCGCGACATACCACCCTTTAGAATTCTTAATACTTTCGTGAGGACACGCCGGGGCAATTCGTCTAGAATGCCCGAACCCATCAGGCCCTATCAGGTCTAGTTCCAGCGAATAGTAGGTGATGGCTCAAGCCAGCAAGCTGCGATTCGAGCGGGAATAGGGAAGACGTTGGGGCAGGGCAGACGAAGGCGAGGGAAGCAGGACAAATTTCAAATGGGAGAAGGAAAATGAAGATGACGTTGCAGAGAGCGATTTTCACAGCGGTCCTGGCGGGGGCATTTCTTATCGCGGCGGGCTGCGGCGGGGTAAGCGTCAACACCTATCAGGCAGCCGGCGGTGCGGTTCAAATCCAGTTCCATTCGGGCGGAAAGGCGGACTTCGTGTTCGCGGGAGCGACACAGCCGTGCACCTACACGGAGGACAGCAAAAGCGTGACGCTAACCTGCCAAGGGCAGACGACCGTATTCACGATTAACGGCAACCAATTGGTACCGCCGTCGGACAGCTTGATCGGCCCGCTGACGAAAAAGTAGAGGGTCAACCGAGACTTTCGGCCGGCTTTCGGCGCAGGATACACTTCCTCGCGGGGCACAATTATTGCCGCGGCACGTTACGGCGCATGGAGCGATGCGCAGGCGGAACGGTCTTGAAACCGCGGCGACGAGGCGAGCGTTTCTGATTCCTCCGGCGAGCCGAGCGGCCTATGCTGTGGATTCGGCCTGGGCCGCCGGGCTGGATTGCCGACTTTCCGTCAAAGTTTCCGGCCTCAAATTGATTAGGCCCTCGCCCAGCGCGGTGCTGACTGTGATTCAGCGGAGTGATTGAGGTATACTCGCGCGGCAATTCAACTTTTAGGTGAACACGATGATGGCAACCGCGAAATGGGTAAGTTTAGGGATTGTGATGGCAGGAGCTCTGGCGATTGCGCAGGGGCAAAGCCAGCAGGCCCAAGGTCAAACGGGACAATTCCGCGTGGTGCAGTCGGGTTCGGGCAGCAAGGGCGAGCAGCACGGTGACGACTTCGTGATGTCCGATCCGCGGACGACATTCCGTTATCCCGGCGACAAACAGGTGATTGTTTTCTTTGAATGGGAAGGGCCGACGGGGGTGCATCATTTTGAGGGAACGTGGCGAAGCCCGGATGGAAAAGTGGCGTCCGTCTCGGATTTTGATTACGAGGCGAAGGAGACGCTTTTTCGAGGTCACTGGACGCTGAATCTGCCTGAAAGGGTCGTGCCCGGGATGTGGACGCTTGAGGCGCAGATTGACGGGCGGGCGGCGGGCGCACAGGCATTTCAGGTTCAGGTGGATGAGGCAGCGCTGCAGGCCAATGGGCCCTCCCAGGCGGAAATCTTCAAGGGGGCGCAAGCGGCATTGGTTTTCGTGGAAAGCCTGGACGCGGAAGGCCACCGGCTGAACCGAGGCTCGGGATTCTTCATCAACCCCAATTTGGTGTTGACCGCATTTGTGAATATTGATGGCGCGAGCGCATTGAACGTGGATCTGGCGACCGGCGCGCACGTAAGAGTGACAGAGGTGGCGGGGTGGAACCGGACACTGGATTGGGCTCTCCTGCACGTGAATGCGCCGGACGCCGATCCTCTCGAAGAGGCCAAGCCGGAATCCTGGGGGATTGGCGACATTGATTACCTCATGGATGCGCCACCGGAAGGAGGAAGGGCGATACAGCCGGTGCAGATTACGGGAATCTTGAACCTGCCGAAGGGCGGACAGAGACTTCATCTTTCGTGGGCGGGGAATGCTGAGGCAATCGGGTCACCGCTGTTGAATGCGCAAGGAAAGGTCGTGGGGATACTGAGCGGAGTCTCTCTGATCATGCGAGACAGCGACAGGCCGCAACTAACCAGGAGGGACCCGAAACCGGCTGAGGGGGGAAACCCGCTTGTCGTTGTGCCGCTCACGGCCGTCGCGCCGATGCCGCCGGCGGGGAAACCGGTAACGCTGGCGGAAATGGCTACGCGCGGACTATTCATGGCGGCAGTCGCGCGGGAAAATCAAGTCGGTTTGGCGACCATTTGCGCGAGTTACAAGAAGAACAGAGATCTGCAGCCGGTTCCCGAGGACATCTGGACTGAGTTTTCGCGGAAGGAAGGCAAAATGGCCGTGGTCGTTAACTGGCTGCCGACCGCCAATCACAAGACAACCCAACAGTTGAGAATCTATGATTCAGAGAATCGCATGGTGGAAAGCAGTGAGCCGCAGGAGATCAATCTGAAACGAGACCAAGAACTCTATTCCGCGTGGGAGCAGCCGATCGCGACGCTTCCGCCCGGAGTTTATCGAGTTGACGTACTCGCCGGGGACAAGGTGCAGTGGAGGGGATATTTTGCGGTGACGGAGTAATGATGTGTCTCTAAAGCGAACCACACCGATCCATGGAGAAATTGCTGGACGGAAGAACCCATCGGGCCGGCCAAAGTGCCAACTCCTAAATGTCAGCAAGGCGGACTTTGTGGCCACGCAAAGCTCGGATAAAATGTTCTATTAGTGAATCCCACAGTAGAAAGCCAGGGAATGCCGGACGAGATTCATATAGATGCATTGGTGTACGACGCCGAAGACGAGTACCGACCGGAGCCGAAACCGGAACCGCAGGCTCCCGCGTGGCAGGACGGCAGCTACCGCATCGGAATTCACACCACGATTGCGGGCGACATCGCGAGGTCGCTCGATATTGCCAAAAAACTGGGCTGCAATGCGCTGCAGATTTTTTCGGCGAGTCCGCGGATGTGGCCGCGGCCGGGGCGGGCGCAGATTTCCGAAACCGACGCCGGGAGGTTTCGCGCGCGGCGGGCAGAGCTGGGGCTCGGGCCGGTGGCAATCCATGCCAATTACCTGATCAATCTTGCAGCCAGCGAGCCGATGGCGCGCGTGCAGGCAATTCAGGCGTTCCGTGACGAAATCCTGCGAGGGATGGCGCTTGGCGCGGACTTCTTAATCGTGCATCCAGGGTCGGCGGGCGGAGGAGATAAGGAACAGGCGGCAATTCGCGCGGGCGAAGCGCTGCGGCAGGCTTCGCGGGGACTGAAGCTGAGTGGGCTTCGCGTGCTAGTGGAAAACACGGCGGGAATGGGCAGCACCATAGGCGCGAAGTTTGAGGAGCTTGCGGCGATCCTGAAGGTGGCGGGAGACTTGGACGCGGGCGTGTGCGTGGATACCGCGCACTTGTTCGAGGCGGGGTATCCGATTCATGCGGCGGAGGGGCTGGAGCACACGCTTTCGGAGATGGAGCGGACGATCGGGATGAACCGCGTGTTTATAGTGCATGTGAACGACTCGAAGACCGAGTTTGGATCGCGCGTGGACCGGCACGAGCACATTGGGAAGGGCAAAATTGGAATGGAGGCACTGGGGCGGATCTTGCGGCATCCAATGATTTCGCCGAAACGGTTGCCGGGGAGGGCGTTTCTGTTGGAAACGCCGATTGATAAGCCGGGGGATGACCGGAGAAATGTCGCGGCGGTGTGGAAGTTGGTGGGGGTGAACGCGGAACAGGTTCCCGACGCGGAAGATGGGTTTTCAATGCTGAAGCGGGGAAAGACTCCCTCCCGCAAGAACGGGCAGGCGCAAAGACCCTCGACGGCGGGCGGACGCAAAAACGTAAAGAAAATAACAAAGGCAAAGGGAATAATAGAGACAAAGAGAAAGGCAAGGGTAAAGGTTCAGAAAAAGATTGGACGACAGAGATCGCAGAGAGCGCGGAGAGAACGTAGAGCACGAACAGCATGGAAGAGGGACTAGGGAAAGTGACGGAATACGATCCACAGGCGATTGAGGCGAAGTGGCAAAAAGTGTGGGAGGAACAGCGCACGTTTGAGGCGGATCCCGACCCGGACCGTCTGAAGTATTACGTGCTGGAAATGCTGCCGTACCCTTCGGGCACACTGCACATGGGCCACATGCGCAACTACACGATCGGCGATGTGGTGGCGCGTTATCGGCGGATGCGCGGATTCAATGTGATTCATCCGATGGGATGGGACGCATTCGGCTTGCCGGCGGAAAATGCCGCGATTCAACGCGGAATCCATCCAAGAGAGTGGACACTCGGGAACGTGGCCGAGTTCAAGAAGGTGTGCGGGCGGTTCGGGTTCAGCTATGACTGGCGGCGCGAAATCGCGACGTGCGACGCGGAATACTACCACTGGAACCAGTGGATTTTCCTGCGGATGCTGGCGCGCGACCTGGCCTACCGGAAAAAAAGCCGTGTGAACTGGTGTCCGAAATGCGGGACAGTCCTGGCAAACGAGCAAGTGGTGAATGGTTGCTGCTGGAGGCACGAGGATACGCCGGTGGAGTCGCGCGAGATCGAGCAGTGGTTTTTCCGAATTACGCGATACACGGAGGAATTGCTGAAGGACTTGGAGGGGCTTGCCGAGGGATGGCCCGAGCGCGTCGTGACAATGCAGCGGAACTGGATCGGGAAGTCGCCGGGCGCGAGGGTGCGGTTTGCGGTGGCGGAGTTGGCGGAGAAAAGCGTCGAGGTCTTTACAACAAGAATTGACACGATTTACGGCGCGGCGGCGGTGATCCTCGCGCCGGGGCATCCGTTGGTGGCTGAGTTGCTGGCGGGATCGCCGGCGCGCGCGAAGGTCGAAGACCAGCTTACGGAAATGAAGAAAACTTCGACAAGAGCGGAGGAGCTGGCAACGGCGGAGAAGACCGGGTTCGCGACGGGGCGGCATGCGGTGAATCCGTTCAGTGGGGAGAAGCTGCCCATCTGGGTGGGGAATTTCGTGCTGATGGAGTATGGGACGGGCGCAGTGATGGCCGTGCCGGGGCATGACCAGCGCGACTTTGAGTTTTGCACGAAATACCATCTGCCGATTCCGATTGTAATCCAGCCGCTTGAGGGAGCGCCGCTAACACCCGAAGCGCTGAAGCAAGCCGCGCAGGAGTACGGCAAATTGGTGAATTCCGGCCCGTACACGGGGCAGACGTCGGAAGAAGCGATTCGGCGGATGACAGCGGATGCGGAAGCGTGCGGATTTGGCCGCGCGGAGACGACGTACCGATTGCGCGACTGGGGGATCTCGCGACAGAGGTATTGGGGCACGCCCATTCCGGTGATTTATTGCGAGAAGGACGGAATCGTGCCGGTGCCGGACGAGCAACTTCCCGTGCGGCTGCCGGACAGTGTCGCGATCTCGGGGCAGGGGCAATCGCCGCTGGCAGGCGTGCCGGAATTCGTGAATGTGAACTGTCCAAAGTGCGGCGGGGCGGCGCGGCGCGAAACGGACACGATGGATACGTTCGTGGATTCGTCGTGGTATTTCCTGCGGTACCTGGACCCGCACAACAACAAGAAGCCGTTTGAGCCGGGACTCGCCCACTATTGGTTTCCGGTGGATCAATATATCGGCGGGATCGTGCATGCAATTCTTCATTTGCTCTATTCCCGCTTTTTCTGCAAGGTGCTGCGCGATTTGCGATTTGTGGAGGCAAGCGAACCGTTTACGCGCCTGTTCACGCAGGGGCTGGTATTGAAGGGCGGGGCGGCGATGTCGAAATCGAAGGGCAACGTGGTCGGCGCGATGGAGATGGCGGTCAAGTACGGCGCGGACACAGGGCGCGTGTACACGCTCTTTGCGGCGCCTCCGGAAAAAGACATGGAGTGGAGCGAGCAGAGCGTGGAGGGGTGCTCGCGGTTTTTGAAGCGCGTGCATCGTTTGATGGATCGGCATGCACCTGGCGTGCGCGCGCACGCGGCGGGCGTGGGAGACCTTGGGTCGGCGAGCGAAAAGGAAAAGGTGCTCTTGCGAAAAACGCACCAGACATTACGGCGGGTGACGAATGATTTCGAGTCGCGCTGGCATTTCAATTCTGCGATTGCTTTGATCATGGAGTTGGTGAATGAAATTCAGGCGCAGGAGCCGTTTGGCGGAGATGTGCGGCCACAGGTCGAGAAAGAGGTGCTTGAGCTATTGACGCTGATGCTTGCGCCGATGGCGCCGCACCTGGCGGAGGAGCTGTGGGAGATGCTGGGGCACGGCGGAGGACTGGCTCGCGCGTCCTGGCCGCAGTATCGCGCGGAATTCGCGGCCGAGGAGCAAGTCGAGGTGGTCGTTCAGGTAAACGGCAAAGTGAAAGCAAGGGTTATCGTGGAGGCGGGGTTGGACGAAGAAAGCCTCGCGACGCGGGCGACGGCCGAGCCAAGAGTGATGGAGGCGGTTCGCGGCAAGCAGATCGTGAAACGGATTGTGGTGCCGGATAAGCTGGTGAACATTGTGATGAGATGATGAGTGAGATTCACCGCAAAGACGCAAAAGGAACGAAGATATGGCCGGAAATCCGGGGGGAGAGATGACGGGGGCTGCGGGGGCCGGGATGGCAAGGTCCATTCCAAAGAGTGAGCGCGGCGGAATCGTGGTGCTGGATTTCGGCGGACAGTACACGCAGCTTATCGCGCGGAGAATCCGCGAACAGCAGGTTTTCTCGGCCATTCTTCCGTGCACGGCTTCGCTTGAGGAGATTCTGGCGCTCGAGCCGGTGGGGATTGTGCTTTCCGGCGGACCGAGTTCGGTTTACGAAGCGAATGCGCCGAAGTGCGATCCGCAAGTGCTGGCGATGGGAGTGCCGGTGCTGGGCATTTGCTACGGGCTGCAATGGATCACGCATACGCTGGGCGGCAAGGTGACGCCGGCCGAGCACCGCGAATATGGCCCCATGCAACTGGAGATTAATGATGCTTCAGGGCTGCTTATGGGTTTGCCAGAGAAACTGCGCGTGTGGAACAGCCACGGCGACCATGTGCTCGCGGTGCCGGATGGATTTCGAGTGACAGGGCGGACGGACAACGCCATTTCCGCGGTGGAAGACGCAGAGCGGCAAGTCTTCGCGGTCGAATTTCATCCCGAAGTGAAACACACGGAGGGCGGGGAAAAAATCCTACGGAACTTTATTTTCCGGATTTGCCGAGCGGGGGCGAACTGGAGCGGGTCCGCGTTTATTACGGAGACGGTCGAGGCGATCCAGCGGCGTGTGGGGAAGGATAGGGCCATCTGCGCGCTGAGCGGCGGGGTGGATTCCACGGTTGCCGCGGTATTGGTCGGCAAGGCCATCGGCAACAGGCTGATGAACGTTTTCGTGAATACAGGACTGCTGCGAAAGAACGAGTTTCAGGACACTCTGGATCTGTTACGCAATCGGCTGGGACTCAACGTGGACGGCGTGGATGCATCGGAACGATTTCTCGCGCGTCTAAAGGGAGCGACGGATCCGGAAGAGAAGCGCAAGAGAATCGGCGCGGAATTTATCGCCGTGTTCGCAGATGAAGCACGGAAATTGGCGGCGTCGGGCGGAGGCAGCCTAAAATACCTGGTGCAGGGCACACTATACCCGGACGTAATCGAGTCAGTCTCCGTCAAGGGGCCGTCGGCGACGATCAAGACGCACCACAACGTGGGCGGGCTGCCGGCGGAAATGCCCTTCGCGCTGATCGAGCCACTAAGGGATTTGTTCAAAGATGAAGTGCGCAGAATCGGCGCGGAGCTAGGCTTGCCAAATGAGATTTTGACGAAGCAGCCGTTTCCTGGGCCGGGGCTGGCGGTGCGGATCATCGGCGAGGTCACGCCGGTGCGGCTGGGGCTCTTGAGGGAAGCAGACGCAATCGTGGTGGAAGAGATCCGCCGAGGGGGTCTCTATGAGCGGACATGGCAGGCTTTTGCTGTTCTGCTGCCGGTGCAGAGTGTCGGCGTCATGGGCGACGGAAGAACCTACGGATTGACGGCGGCAGTGCGGGTTGTTGAATCGGAAGACGCGATGACGGCGGACTGGTGCCGGTTACCGGCGAATGTGCTCGAGCGGATCTCCTCGCGGATCGTGAACGAGGTGCGGGGAATCAACCGCGTGGTTTACGATATCAGCTCGAAGCCGCCGAGCACAATTGAATGGGAGTAAGGATTTGGATCCGAAAAACCGTGTCTCGGAAGACGATGGGGAAACCTGGAGCCGTTCCGAGGCCTGAAGAGAGGACAATACTCCTCGCGGTTCCAAAGATTCGTTATGATTGCGACGCGGGCCGGGCGGATGCGGGCCGGCCCTCGTCGAAACTAACGGTTGGCAAGCTTTTGCGCCATGAACAAGAGTAGGCGGCGATCATGCTCGTCAATCTTGCTCATAAGGCGGCGGAACTTGCCGAGATAACGGGCTTCCTTGCCGCGACTGCCCCATATGATTTCATCGGCAGTCCTGCGCTTTGGCAAGTTGGGAAGCTCGGGCGGCTCCTCGCCGTCATAAAAGAGTTGGTAGAGCGGAACTTCGAGGGCGCGGGCCATTTTCTCGAGCGTCTCAATGGCCGGAACGGTGTGGCCGTTTTCAACGCGGGAGATATAACAACGCAAAAGACCCGTGCGCTTTTCGATGTCCCCTTGTGAGAGCTTTTTTTCTTCGCGCAGGGCGCGAAGTCGGTCGCCAATAATCATGTTGGCATTATTCCAGACGATTACCCGAAGCGCAAGTGGGAAATCTACGGTACAGTGGAAAACTCAGGTGTAACCGGGAAGCGATGGATCACGTCTTAAAAGTGGAGGAAAAGACCAGGCGGTCCGAGGCCGTTGAGAATGCGGCGGCTCAGGAGCGCCAGCTCGTCCGCCGCGCCCAGGACGGGGAAGTAGCGGCTTATGAGGAGTTGCTGGCAAAGCATCAGCAACGGGTGTTCGCGGTGGTGGGCGGAATCCTCCGGCGGCGGGAGGACGTTGAGGACATTGCGCAGCAGGTGTTCGTCAAGGCGTATTTTTCGCTGAAACGATTTGACCTGCGGTCCGCATTTGGGACGTGGCTTTACAAAATAGCGGTCAACGAGTGCTGGGACTACTTGAGGAAAAAGAAGGTTCGCCGGCTGGTTTATGAGGCGGA
>Ga0187818_10000548_pt1 | contig 13763 bp, 15 predicted proteins | sample NC_wetland_sal_i_14_FD_130581 | JGI IMG/M metagenome (GOLD analysis project Ga0187818, IMG submission 130581) | Wetland sediment microbial communities from Neuse River Estuary, North Carolina, USA - SO4_3 | ecosystem: Environmental > Aquatic > Freshwater > Wetlands > Sediment | place: USA... | reverse complement strand
CGGAAAATCGGGCGCTACAAAGATCCCCTCAGGACACAAGCGCTGCGCGCGCACCACCGGCATGGCCGACCGCACTCCGAAAACTCTTGCTTCACACGAAGCCGCGCAGACGACGGAGCGGTTGCCTTTCCAGGCGACGATCACAGGCTTCCCGCGTAGCTGGGGATCATCCCGCTGTTCGACCGACGCGTAGAACGCATCCATGTCCACGTGGATGATTTTGCGGATGCCCATTTGGCAACCATATTATTCCCGGTCATAAAAGCGTGGGAACGTCACTTCGTGTCGGGCCGGTCGCAAAGTCGCCGGTGCGGTAAATTCTAAGAATGCAGGCAGCTTCGAGCCTCTATTCTTCCCTCGCGATATTCGTCCTCTTGCTGCATGCGCTGTTCATCCTGTGGGTAGTGTTCGGTGCCTTACTGACCCGCTCGCGCCCGGTTCTTCGCTGGCTTCATATCGGTTCACTTGTCTGGGGAATTCTTACGGAACTGCTTCCTTGGCCGTGTCCTCTGACTCTGCTGGAAAACTGGTTTGAAGGCAAAGCCGGAGTCGAGCCGTACCAGGGCGGGTTTCTGCTCCACTACCTGGACAAGTTCGTCTATCCCGACATCTCCGCAACTGTTTTGATAGTTGCGGGCGTGATCATTTGCACTATGAATTTGGCGGTCGACGCCCGCCAATTGTGGCTCGCTCGGTTCCAAAGACAGCCGGGAAAATAAAGCGGCTGTGCCTATTCTCCGGCTGCCGTCTGGGCAAGGCTTGACCAACTGCTTTTGGCCGAGCTTTGCCGTAGAATGTGCCGGAAAGACCAATTTCGTTATCAGGACGGCGCCCGAACACACGCATGGCTTGGCTTTGGGATTCGTGGGAAGAGTATGTTGATATCGTCCATCCTGTGACTGTGGACAGTCCACAGCGCGTGCGTATGTCCCAAACGGACTCCTGGTTCGAGGCCGAGCATTGTCTCTATAAGGCGCTGCAGGAACTTGAGGAAAAGTCGCATGCGCTCTGCGAGCTAGGTTTCAAGGGTAAGGATGATGCTGCGCCTGAATACGATCCGGTGCTCGTAGAGCAAGCGTACCCGTTGGTCATGGATGCAGTCTATGCAGCAGAGGAACTGCTGCTGTATCACAAGAGCCTGGCAAAGAGTAAGGCAGCGTACGGTTTCTTGCACCAGCACAGCTTGCCAAACCACTGGTCTCGATACGCACAAACCCATCGTATTATCCGCGAAATCAACCAGTTCATGTCTGATGTCGAGGAATTGCTCGAGGGCTTCGAAGCCATGAAGGAAGCGGAAGACGAGTTTATCGTCGGCAGCATCGATTTGCCGGATTCGCTGGAAAGTGATTTCCGTGTAGCTCGAAACCTGTTTTCGGTTGGATTCGATGAAGTGGGACTGCTGATAGCTGGTCGGGGCTTAGAAGGAGTGCTCAGGAGGATTGCCGATCTACGACACATTTCTCTTGAGGCAAAGGGAAAGGCAGTTCCGGCGTCCGAACTCGATCTGCACGACCTGATCGAAACGATGTATCAACTCCGATGGAGAGCAAAACGAACACGCCTGATTTCGGCTGACACTAGGGCTCTCCTGCACTATTTGAGGGTGCTTCGCAACAGCGGAGCTCACCCTGCCACCGAGGCGAAACGCGCAGTTAACCTGCGCGAGAAAGCCGTCTTGGTCGCTGAAACCGCAAGTCGTTTGTGGAACGAAGTATCAGAGACAAAGGCGCATCTCCATCCGCCAATTGTGCAAAAAACGTGGTAGTCCCTCGCCTAAGCCCAATGCGCGCATCAGAGCCGCTGACACCCTCGGCGAAACGAAACCAGGTCCCACTCGCCATCAGGCTTCGATGTTTGTTGGCGAAGAATGTAGAGATTCCCGTCATTGGCTCGAACTTTGTAGAACATGCTCTCCGGGTCGTACCACTGATCGAGCACGGTTTCGACCTGATACTGCCTTCCGCCCAGCCAGAACCGAACGGGTCGTTCATCGGCCTTCCGACCTGAATAGCACTCCAAGTTCAAATTCATCAGTTCCATTATCGTCCAGCGCCAGGGCCGTGTTGGGGGTAACTAGGACCAATGCCCTTTTACGGAGTCTGTGCGCGCCTGAAAAAGTCGCGCCATTCGTTCAATGCAAACTACGTTTGGGGAAATTCCGCTCCAGGAAGCGTTTCACCGACAGGCTGCGGAAAAGGCTGCGCATGACGTGCGTATGCTGATCACCTCCAGGCGCTATTAATTTGCAAAATACTGACCGAGCGTGACATCTCGCGCATGGAAGCATTGGGAAACCAACTCGCAATTCTTCTCCATTAAACCGAGAAATCAAGATCCTATGACGGCTGTCCTCGGCCACATCAAAAACCTCCTGTGAGGAAACGCTAGTAATCGGTTTAACCTTCCCATTGCGCGCGTCCGATAGTTCATAAACACGGACACCACGAGGGCCGAAATCGACGCGTGCGCGAACCGATCTGATCGAGAGTCGAAGTGAACCAGACGGTGGAGCTAGTGAAATAAGAGAAAGGTGGGCAGTGGAGACGGTTCCATGAATTACGGATTTTGGAACAAATCGACTATCTCACTGCGAGCATTGCGAGCACGGGCGTATAATGTCAGCCCGTAATTGCCGCGATCATGGAATTCCGACGCTTATAGATTCACAGCGTCGGCGGACGATCTGCCCCTCTCGCTTTCCACTGTTGAGCATGGGTTGAGCACGTTTAGGGTCAACCCAAGTCGGACTGTCCTCATTGTTTAGGCAAACCAAGGATCTTGATTTCTAGCTTGAGGATTTCAGAAATCCGAACGGGGACAAAGAAAATATGGATGCAAATCGTCGCCATGTATGCTCTATGCTGCATTTTCCTCTAAATCGCGTTGAAGGAGCACCAGTCTTGTGCTGGAGGAGCACTTTCCATGGCCATACGAATGGCAGTTCTCTGGTTAGAGCTTCTGCTCTTGGGTTGCATGCTAGCGTCTGCTCAGCGTCTGCACGATGCGGGTAAAGCGGATCTCACGCGAGACGCCTCAACCAAGTTCGATGAACTGACAGGCAAAGACAACTCGGTCTATGACCTCGCCTTGAAAAACGTGGATATAGTTCATGCGGCGGATCTCGATCTCCTCCGGCAACGGAATCTCGCGACCTTGAATTCCGAGCTCGACTTGGTCCCGACCTTCAGCTGGGGCGGCTTTTTTGATCTCGTGAAGACCAAACGTCAGCAGATCCTGGCGCTCACACCAAGCGTGCCGGGGAGCTCCGTCAATGACAACTCGGCACGAATTAATGAGTTGAAAAAGACCATTGAAGCACTACAAAAGAAACTCGATGCAGAAAAGGCAGCGACCGCGACGGCCGCGCCCACAGTCGAGGAAATCCACTCCTTCATCAACGATGCCATCCAGACAGGAAAAATAGACAATGCCAGCCTCAACACCCTGAAGACAAAAGTACAGCAAATCCCCGACCTGCTGGACAAGCTGAAAACAATTGAGAGTGGGATGCTGCAAATGCCCTCGGGACTACAGCCGGTCATCATCGATAGTCAGCTGAAACAGGCACGAATCGAGGTCGACCGCCTCACCCTCGAACAGCAGCACGATGCAGCGGTGGTTCAGCAATACCGGGAACAACTGGCGGTCTTTGCATCGTTCGGGGCCGCCAATTCTCCGCTGGCCTGCGGCTCCCAAGATGACTATGGAGACTTCCGCTTTTTTGTTCACTACCTGTGCCCGACCGATCACAAGCCGTTATGCGCCAGTTCCGCGAATGCTGGCATTCACGCCAACCTCTTTGATGCGCAAACGGATGAGCTCATCATTTCCACCATTCAAAAGCTGGCGACGCATTCTCGTGAGTTAACGGCGTGCGGTACCGAATCTTCCAAGAGCCTGCAGGACCTGTTGAATCTCCTATCGTTGTATGCGTCGATCGCTGGGGTGCGGACTTACATGGCCGAAGCCTCCGATCTCAGCACTGCGAATGACGAGTTGACGTTTCAAATTCGCCTGGCGCAGATCAACGCCAGGGAGCACGAAGCACTCATTAGTTCGGCACTCAAGGGCCTGGATACGTTTGAACAAGGTGGGATTAAACCTGACGACATCGCCAACTTGATCCGGGCGGCGCAAACCGCGGCAGCAGCTGTGATTGCTGGCCGAGTCGGACAGTAGGAGAGAAAGATGACGAAAATACATTCTGTTGCAGTGTTGTTGGTGATTACAGTCGTGCTGGCCGGGTGTGCCGCACAGCATGCAGCCCAGCAAAGCGCCCGGACGATTCAGAACAGCATTGGGCTTTACGAACAGCGGATCGATTTGTTGATCCAGAAGCAGGATGACTACTATAACAGCCGCCTGGCGGAATACCAGCGTGCCAGAACCCAATTGTTCACGTCAGGCTTGGACGAGAACCGATACTCGGCCAGCATGCAGTTTGCCGACGAGTTAGCGTCGGACCCAGCAGCAGTACGGCGATCGAAATTGGTCAAGTTCTTACAGGAGAGCGAGGCGCAGGAGTTTGCTCTCAGGACTTCGCAGGATGCCAAGCAGCATGAGGCGGAAACTGCCTTCACAGCTGGCCTAGCAACGCTCGAACGTCAGCGACAACTCGCTTCGGGCGTTAAGGCGGACTTGGCCAAGCTATCACAAAAAACCAGCATGCAAAAGCAGCTTTCAGGACTGAAGGATTATGGACAGGAAGTCGAAACGGACTTACAGAAAGCCAGACAAGGCTCATCAAGCAAGTAAAACTCGGAGGGACCGGCAAATGACACAGGAAGACCTCCTCAAACAGCAGATCAGTGCCCTTAACGTGATCATTAATGAGCTGAATCATTTCTATGCCATCAGCGCCGACTTTCAGCAATCGGCTGCCATCCGTGCCGACATCAATCAAGCGGAGGAGATTCGTTACGAGAAGCAAGCGAAACTGGATGCACTGAATGCGGCCCAGAACTTAGGCAGCCCGGTTACGCAGCAGGAGCAAGCGGCGCTGACACAGGCGCTTACATCGCTCGATAAGTACGTTCGCTCCGATCAGTCGGTATCGATGTGCATCGCTTACGTGACGCAAATCGCGAACGCGATCGGTAGCAGTTAGTGCCGGGCAAAACTGGATTGAGGGGACTAGTTTCTTGAGTTAGCGGATACACCGATCGGAGCGGGCTATGAAAACATGGCCGCCGCCGGATGGTTCGCTGCTGACCGCTGAGCAACAAGCCTTCCTTGCGACTGTGTACCAGAGTGTCAGCCAAGCTGAATTTCGAAAGAGCCTTGTCGACTCATTACTCCCCAGCATCATCGACGGCTTCGCCCTGCTTTGCCCGAGTGACAGCGATCTGCTTCTGGTGCGAGGAGCTAGCTCGTTGGGTTCGTTGGTACCGCGTTAACTGTACGATTCTGCGAGCGAATCCTCGCTTTAGGACCCGCAACGGAAAGGACCTGAACTCATGGCTGACCAAGAGCCGGACCGATCTTTCTTCGATACCGTCATCCAATTATTCAACCGTAGACCAACCGCCGACGCGTCTCCACCAGCCATTAGCGGCATGCTATTCGACGATCGAGTGGCGTTAATCGCCGACTTGCTTGCGTTAAAGCATCGGCGCAGTCCTTCGTTTTCTGTGTGGGCCGCGGAAGTGTCTGCGCGGCTTAAGCAGGACGATGCGATGAAACCGCTCGCAACCGTCGTTGACAAGCTGATCGAGTCAATTCAGCGTGGATCGACGGAGGTCCAGCGGCTCGACGAACAGGAGGAGTCCGTTAAGGTCCAGAACGCTCAGGCCCTAGAGACACAACTCCTCGACGTGCTCGACTCCGCGCTTCGCCTCGCCGAACGACATCCAGTCGCTGCTTTGAGTCGCGACGTGCGATTTCTCATCGCCGACACTGCGGAACAAGCCATGCTACGCAGTACGCCGCTGAACGCCCTGCGTTGGCTGCTGCCGATTCTGGTAGCGGTTCTACTGGGCGGCGCAGTCTACGGTGGATACAAGATTCAAGGTCTCTGGAACGGCCTTGAGCAGCAAGCGCATGATTTCCGCGAACAATTGAACAACGACCGGCTCGAGACGACGGCTCAACGAGCTGCTTGGATCCGTGAGTTCAGCCAAAAACTCGATAATGAAGCCAAGGCCAAGACGGGTGAACTGACCGTGCTTGTCGACAACGCTAAACGAACAGCAGAAGCGTCGGTTAAGGAGCAGGTCGACGGCCTGCCGCGCTTCTTCGAGAACCAGAAGTCGAAATTTCTTTCGGACCAGGAGTCTATTGGTAAAGCCATTCTGAGTAAGCGCACTGCAGACATCACGGATGAGCTGAATGCGAAGCAAAAAGATGTCCAGGGTAAGGTGGATGCCCTCAACGAATCGTTTGCAGCCTTTAACAAAACACTGGAGGCGGACCTCGCAAAGGCGGCTGACCCGGAACAACTACGGAGCTTGAAACAGAGACTCGCCGATTTGGACAAGACTGCAGAGGAACTTCAAGCGCTTGGCAAAGAGACACGCACGATTCGCGCGATCGTCGAAAACCAGCCGACGCTGAATCCGAACACTCCTGAACGAGTCATCAGTCTGGCCATGCTCATCAAGATTCTTTCGATAAAGGATTACCTCGCGATTGTCGCATTAGTAGTGTCGCTGCTTGCTGTGGCAGTGACCCTGGTTATATGGTGGAAAGAGCGCAAAATGATCTTCTCAAGAGCGCCCCTCCATCGGTGACCGCCGTCGTCACCGAGCAGCGTAGTCGGCGTCGGGTATTGATCTTCCATAATGTAATTTTCGTCGCGTCTCAGAAAGCCGATGTGGCGGGATTTCGGTGACCACAAAGTTAGGAGTACGATGCCAGACTCGATCAATCACGTCGTTGTACTGATGCTTGAAAACCGTTCTTTCGATCAGATGCTTGGATGTATGCAGCCGATAGTGCAGGGTCTGGAGGGCATCGATTTAACGGAAATACCTCCAGTTTGCTATAACGATTGCCGAAGTAATGCGCGGCGGTACTACCAATCGCCAGACCCGGAACGCTGTCTCGATCCAAGCCCAAGCCACGAACACAAAGACGCACTGCTCCAAATCAACAACAACAAGATGGATGGTTTTGTCGACAATTACGCAAGTGTGCCGGGTTCAGCTGAAGATCATTATCAAGATATTATGGGCTACTATCCTCGGGGAAGCCTGCCGGTCATGCACCAGCTGGCCGAATCATTTTTGATCTGCGATCACTGGTTTTCGCCACTGCCGGGCCCGACGTGGCCGAACCGCTTCTTTGTCCACAGCGGAACCTGCAATGGTCACGTCACGATGCCCTCGGGGACGTTTCACCCTGATCTGCCGTCATGCGATCAACCGCAAGACACCATCTATGACTGCTTGGAAGAAAAACACATCACCTGGAAGATCTATCACGATGGAATGCCCCAGAGCCTGGTACTGCGAAAACTCTGGGACCGTGTCGATCACTTCCATGACATGACCGCGTTTTGGCGGGACGTGGCCGGCGACGAGGGTTCGTTCCCACAGTATTCATTCATTGAGCCCTGCTACCGGGGAGCAGCCGAGAATGATCAACATCCCCCAGCAGACGTTATGAATGGAGAGGCGCTGATCGCCAAAGTCTATAACGCATTCCGAGGAAATGATCCCCTATGGAAATCAACCCTGTTGATTCTGGTTTATGACGAGCACGGAGGCTTTTTCGACCACGTGCCACCGCCAAAAGCAACACCGCCGGATGACAGAACGAGCGAGTATGCTTTTGATCAATACGGAATTCGGGTCCCGGCCATTCTGATCAGTCCTTGGCTGCCAGCCGGCAAACTCTCCACTCCCTTTGACCACACATCGATCTTGAAGTATGTGATCGATAAATGGACGCTGCAAGGCCTCACGGATCGTGTGGCGAACGCAAAGACTTTTGCCGACAAGTTTCTTCCAGCGCTACGTAAAGATGAAGACATGCCCAAGCAGCTGGGTGTTCCTCCAGTGTCGTCCATGGCAGGAACCTCAGAATCGGTAAGCGAACATGAGCAAGCCCTTATTTCGTTCGCACGCTATCTTGATGTGACGATGAGCGACACAGATCCTGCCGGTTTTCTCGCCAGAACCAAGCAAGAATATGAGTCACTGGGCGACAAGGTAGGAGTAGCTGAACAGAGGTTTAAAGCTTTCTTGAATCGACGAGCATAGGAAGTAATGAGATTGCGAGACCTTCACCCCTGCGAATGCGTCGGCCATTGCGACGGGCCACTTCTTGGGGGATACGGGAGACTTTAGCAATCTCGTCTACACGCAATCTGCAAAGTACCGTGCAAGTTTCGGCTATCGACCAAAGACTGAGCTAACAATTCACATGACGGGCGGTGTTGAGATCGTGCCTCGCGCCACAAGGGAATCGTTGAAACTTAACAGCTTGCAGTTGAAACGAGGGAGGACACTAACCATGCGTTTACCACTTCTCATCTGCCTGGGATTGGCTATCGTCAGTCCTCTTCTCCGTGGCCAAGACAAACTAAGAGTCATCGATCGGCCAACAATCGCAGCAGACACGCTGTGTGATCCGGATGGCAATGCAGCGGGGTCCATGATTTTGCGGAATGAAACAAACGCATCGTTGTCCATCCATCTTTCTGCAGGGGACCTTTCGAGCAAGTCCTCGAACAAGCAGCTTCTACTCCAGCCTGCGCTCACTCCGAAAGACGCCGATCTCGATTCGAAACACAATCTTGAGGTGAAAATCGCTATCGCGGGACTATACGAGGACGGGGATTGGCAATCGACGATTCAGAACGATGGAGTTGACATCGGCACACTGAGAATAGTCAGAACCAGCCCGCCATTTACGCTCGGCCTCGATGTTGCCACCCCTGACGCCCCTGAACTGACCTTTGTGAAAGGAGAAAAAGGCCACTTTCGCTTGAAGAATGCCGACCCGCAGGAATATCAGATTGTTTGGCAGTACAGCATCAACGGCTATACTGTGCGCTCGACAGACTCATCAACGTCTAAGACTGAGAAACGTAGTTGGGTTTGCCGCTGGTTCTGCAAAGACGCCTCCGCGAATGCCAGCCAACCGGAGGCGGGGGGCGACACTGCCGCCCTTCTCACTCTTCCCGCTCGGGGTCAGCAGGAATTTACCTTTGATCCTCCACGAAAATGGTTCGGAGGATCTTTTGCCGGCCTCTTTAAGGATAAGGTCTCTGACGGGCGCCTTACCGTGAGTATGGTTTCATACCAGTGCCCCAAACGCTCAGCGGCTTCCAGAACCTTCAACGTGAAGACGACGTTACTTACTTCTTCAGGAGCACGGCGTGAAGGATGGGCGGATTTCTGGGTTTTCGTTTTTCTCGCACTCGGCGGAATATTTTCACTGAGCTTGAACTCCCTCCTTCCGAACCAGATGCGCCGAAGCAAGATGAAACAACGATTGAGCAGTGTCGGCGCACGGATATCTGGTCTGTCGTATGATCTGGCATCGCGTCTGCGGGTACTCGTTGGCCTGGAGCAGCGGCTGATCAAGGATCGGCTGAGGAACCTCACCTGGACCAGTCCTGACTTTTCCGGGGAAATGCAGGATATCGAGCAAGCCATGACTCGACTGGAGACGCGCCTGCAATTCCTGGAGCGCCTCAGCATCGTACGCACTAACTTCACCCGGATGCGTGGCGATGTTTTGCCATCAAGCGTCATTTTCGGTATGGAGACAATATTCGAGAAAATCGTTGAGATTGGCGAGAAATCAGACCCCTCCGATCCGGAAGTGCAGACTGCAGTCAGTCTTATCAAGACCGTGGAAGACCAGTTGGATCAAGGGATTCTGGGTAACGTTGACTTCGCGAAAAGCCTCGCTAGCCGGGTGTCGACCTATAAAACCGACTTTGATCAAACAAATGGCCGAATCGGAAAAACCGATACCTGCAAACGAATCAGGGGAGCACTGCCGGGGCCTTTCACTCGACTGGAGTCGGTCGACGAGACCAAGCTCACAGCCGCCGCAGATGCCTCCTCAGCACAGGATTACATGGATCTCGACGGAAGGCTGTTCGAGCTGCAAATGATTCGCGAGTACGTAGAATTGGTTGAGGGGCTCTCTTCAACCAGCAACCTTCGAACCAAAATCACCGGGCATGAAGGGGAGCTCCTGGACTATATCAGCCGTTCAAGCTGCGAAGCGGACTATTCGGCCAGGCTCTTGCTGAAGGAGATGAAGAGCGGCTTCTTTAAGGAAGATATCCGGGGAGAAATCGAAGCCAAACGAGTGAGAATCAAAGTGGACCGTGGAGAGATTCGACGATATCAGCCGTGCGAATTCCGCCTTGAATTCCTAAAGCTCGACCTTAATACTGCTTACGCACGCCAGGAATGGACCTGCCGGTGGTATTTCACGCTTGGCGAAGAGACGCTCATCGAGGAGGGATGGGTAATAACCCACTATTTCGGAGAAGAGCTTACGTACAAACTGAAGATCGCACTGACACACAATGTCGATGGGACCATGCTGGCGGTTCCCGACGTTGATCCTTTCCCCGGAGGTGAGGTACACCTTGTGCCTGAGGTGCAAAGGAAATTCGGCCAGGTCGTAAAGTACCTGTTCCGGGGACATTTCTCTGATGCAAGAAAGGAATGGAAGAAGGGCAGGAGGCACTCGGGCAAGACACTGGATTATGTGCGCCTCGCAATGGCATTGGTGATCGCGTTATTCGGTTTGATAGCTGGGGCCAAAGAGCAACTTCTTAAACTGGATCTTTTGCCAGCATTGGTAGCGGTCTTTATGGTGGGCTTCGGCGCCGATCAGATCAAGAATCTGCTGACCCAGAAAACGCCCGTACCGGACACAAGCTCGCCACACTGACTCGTTCCGCGAGTCAACAAACGTCGTCTCCAGTGATCCGCAGTCCACGCAGTCTCTTTAGTGTGCGAAAGCAGCCCGGCCTTGAAACGCGCTGGCGTTCAACTGCTGCAGGTCCCCCACAATCAGGGGTCAAATGAACGATAACGTCCTTTATCGTTCGCTATTTGAGTTGGCAAGACCACAGCGGGTGGGGGGGTTGGTCCGATAGGCCGGTTTTAGTCCAAGCGAAGCGGTCGGTTTAGTAAACACTTGCCGACTTCCCATTACCGAACCGCCCAGAAAGCTGGCACCGCCGACTGCCGGATACACGTAACGATCGGTTCCAACTCCATTGCGAACGACCAAAGTTGTGTGGATGCATCCGGGCGCTTCATCGCGATTCGATAGTTACCGCTGTCATGGAGGGCGGCAAGAGAGCTTTCGAGCTGGCGCTGACAGGTACGGACAGCAGGAAGGTGATGATTGCAACGGTGGAGAGGGGACGGCTCTTACAGAGCGTCGGCTTCTTCACCACCTGCAGCGGTGGCCTGTTCCTCAGCTTCTGCTGCTTCTTTCTTCCGAGTTCTTTCGTCCTCGATTTTCTTCAGTCGAAAATAGTTCTGGAAGGTATACATCCATGCAATGTCCACGAGCTGCCAAACGGTAAGTTCCGGCTCGGCAATCTGTGTCGTCTGTTGTGAAGGTGGATGCGTATGAAGCTCACTGAGCGCTTCCAAGGCGGCAAGCTCGTTCTTGGTATTGACCAAAGCGAACTTTGATAACTCAGTCTGCAGTGAAATTGACTTCCGGGTCTATGGTTATCCAATCGGCTTCGCCGGTGGTCCTGCGATATAACCGTCCAAACTCATCACCACTGAATACCGTACGCGCCGCATGAACGTCTCCTGCCCGTGTGAAATCTATCTTCCGGAATACAACCTCCCGCCTTGTCGCGAAGTGTTTATCAGAGGTTCGGAAGGGTCCAATCCGCGATTGTGGTCAGATGACGGACAACTCTTCCCTAATTTTGTAAAGGAAGGTTAGCCGACCATTCGGAATCGACCAAAAACGAGGCATTCAAGAAGCGCTCCAATGCCCTTTGCGCAGATAAGGCTTAGTCCAGTCACCCAATTGAAGACGGGCCTCCTCTTCCGAGATGTTCACGGCCGCCTGACGGACTTCAGGTGGTACCCAACGTGGAAACTGGATCGTGCGAACTCTGTGCGCCCCCGACGGCGTGTGCTCCTCCCGTAAAGCTGCGAGAGTCTTCGTGTCCAGAAAATTGGAAATCTCGATTTACAGCCCATCCTGCCCAACGGCACATGAGAAATATTGTACAGCCAAACGATTCAGGCTTTATAAAAAGTCAATCTGCCTATGATGGACAGGTGGGGCAGGGATGACCACAGGGCAGTGACACTATTTTCTGGTGAGTTTCAGGTTGGCAAAGGGCGACAGCTTGCCGCCTTGTTCGTTATCGATGAGCCACTGCCAGGTGTCGGTGGTTTTGTTATAGGTGAAAGTGGTATGAGTGCTGCTGCCGTCGGGGCTCTTGAACACGAATGCGATTTCATCGCCGCTGCGTTTGCCCTCGGCGATGGGGGCGGAGAGACCGCCGCCAGAGGTAGAGTCGAGCCACAGGCATCTGTATTCGTTCGCCGATTCGTCCCATTCAATAAAGACGATCGCTTCATACGCGGGCTGGCCTTGGACGTTCTTCTCGCGCGATGTTTCGTGGAGTCGCAGGTATTCATGGCTCAGCACCCATTCGGACTCGATATCGTGCGTGGTCTCGTGTCCAGCAATGGTGCCCTGAAGGATCCAACTGCCGGTCAGACGATCAAGTAAGGGATCTTTACGTGTTGGCTCCTGTGCTGACGCTGAAAATGAAGTCATGAAAAGCAAAGCCAAGATTGCAAGATTTGTCTTCATTGTGTGACCTCCTAAGTATCGTGTTGTGGGAACATTTTCGAATGCCTTGTGATAGGCGTTTATCGCTGGGGCCCCGCCCAAGTGTACATAAACGACAAAGAGGTCGACCGTGCAAAACCTGTCATCTTCATCTTGCCAGTTCGGTTAAATCTCATGTTGCCAGTTCATACCGAGAGCCGCTTAATCTCAGATAAGACACAATGCCTAGACCGGCCACAGCCAACCCGACGATACTCCATACGGCCTTCTTGATCTACGATCCGGCAACACATATCGAGGATGTCTCAGAAGAAGAGCTGTTCAGCTGAGCGAACAAGGTATCCATGAAGCGCTCCCATGCCCTTTGCGCAGATACAGACTAATCCAGTCACCCAATTGAAGATGGGCCTCCTCTTCGGAGATGTTCTCGGCCGCCTGACGGACTTCAGGTGGTACCCAACGTGGAAATGGGATCGTGCGAACTTTGTGCGCCCCCGACGGCGTGTGCTCCTCCCGTAAAGCCATAGTCTTCTTGTCCAGAAAATTCGCCAAACGAACTATCGCTGGCCAGAGTCGACGATGAACGTAGGTGATCTTTCCGTCCACCAAACGGCACACCAGGACCTCATCGCAATCGCGTACGGTGCGAGTTGCCCGGAAGATTGCGCGCCCTTTTTTGTGTCCCCACCAACTGCCGCGAATCGGCTCTCCGGCTATGGCTTCGGCCAGGCTTGGCCGTACTCCCCGACCTGCCTCCAGTACGACACCGTGCGTTTCCACGAACCGTATCGGATCCGTAAGGGCCAGGGGGAGTGGTTTCACTTAAGGCCGCCTTTGATTCTTTGGAACAACGAGCTGCACCTCGGTGATTTCCATGCTGGGATGACCGTTGCGACCCTCAACCAGGGGTCCCATGTTTTGCCAGACAGCGGCGACGGATGCCGGAGGGTGGTCGGGAGTAGAGTGGCTGACCCACGTGAAAATATCGACGAAATAGGTTTTTCCAT
>Ga0187818_10000547_pt1 | contig 13764 bp, 11 predicted proteins | sample NC_wetland_sal_i_14_FD_130581 | JGI IMG/M metagenome (GOLD analysis project Ga0187818, IMG submission 130581) | Wetland sediment microbial communities from Neuse River Estuary, North Carolina, USA - SO4_3 | ecosystem: Environmental > Aquatic > Freshwater > Wetlands > Sediment | place: USA... | reverse complement strand
ATCACCGTCTTCTCCGCCGCGCGATCAAGAATCTTCTGCAGTAGCGCGCCATTTGCATCCGCAACGGCCACCGAGTTCGCCAATCCGTTGGCACCCGGCACAACCTTTCCTGCGCTGGGAACGATATACACGGCGGCGATCACCGTCTGTGCCTGGTCAACCGCCTTCAACACGTCTACGGTCATCGCCTCCGCAATCCGGGAATCCACGTAAACCACGTTGGTGTCCGGAACCCTCATCCGGATCTGGTGCTCCAGCATTCGTCCGGCCTCGGTGCGGACATCCTCGGAAAAAATGACCGCGACTATGCTATTCCGCACCGCTTCCGCCCTCTGATACGGAAGAGCACTCGTGATAGTTCCCGACCGTTTCAGTGGCAGGAGCTTGCCGTTATCGCGGACCAGGGTAACGGCGGCGTCGGAAATCTGCTGGCCGAGGGCGAGGTTCTCCGGTTTGCCGAGGGAATCGGAGATCGCTTCCATGTCCACCAGGCGGCGGTGCTGAAGATTCAACGAGGCCTTTGCTTTCAGTATCTTAAGTACCGACGCATCCAGTCGGGCCGAGGAGATTTCTGCGCTGTGGACGGCCTCCAGCATCGCATTGTAGGAGGCGTCCAGATCGGCCGGGATGAGCAGCAGGTCGTTGCCGGCTTTGAAAGCATCGACGGCAGCGCGTCCGATGCGGCCCTCATAAAGCCGGGTGAGCCCAGCCATATCGAGGGCATCGGTCACCACAATACCCTTGAAACCGAGCTGGTTTTTCAGAAGATCGGTGACAATGGCCGCCGAAGTCGTGGCCACGTGATCGGGTTGGGCATCGAGAGCCGGGACGGTCACGTGCGCCACCATGACCGAGTCCACGCCCGCCGCAATGGCCTGGCGAAACGGCGGAAGCTCCACGGATTGCAATCGCTGCTTATCTCCCGTCACCTGCGCCACTCCAAGATGGGAGTCCGTCGCGGTATCGCCGTGCCCGGGAAAATGCTTGACCGTGGTCATCATGCCGTTGGCGTGCGCGCCGCGGATATACGCCACCACCAGATCTCCCACCTGCTGCGGATTTTCGCCGAACGAACGGGTGTTGATGATCGGGTTGTCAGGATTGGAATTCACGTCAGCGTCGGGGAAGAAATTCCAATGAACGCCGATGGCGCGAGCCTCTTGGGCAGTAATCCGTCCGAACGTTTCCGCATATTCAACTTTCCCCGCCGCGCCGAAGGCCATGGCATGAGGGAATTCCGTGGCTCCGTGCAGGCGCATGGTCACGCCACGCTCGAAATCGGCGGCAATCAGCAGCGGCAGCTTGGAATCCTGCTGCAGGCGATTGAGCAACACGGCCGCTTCATACGGCTGGTTTCGATAGAGAAATGGCGGGTCCCAGCGCACCGTCATGGCAAACGAGCCGATGTGATATTTCTGCATGCTGTCCCTGAGTTGCAGATACTCGGGGCTCTCAACATTCAGAAACTCCGCCCTCACCCAGATCATGAAAAGCTGGCCGACTTTTTCTTCGGGCGAGAGCCTGCGCAGAGTTTTCTCCGCCCACTTTTCGCCGTCACGATCAAGATGAATGGGCCCGGGAGTCGCGTACTTGTCTTTGGCCCAAGCAGAAACAGAACACAGCAAGAAAACTAACAGGATTCGGCGCATGAGCAGACGATAGCACGGATCGGATACACCTTGATCCAAGTGAATCCTCGCTAATCGGTGGCCAGTTTTTCTTCGACCTGCTTCATCGCCTGATGTTGAATGTCTGTCTCATCTCCAAACCCCGCCAGCCACACCACATCCGGCTCTCTGCGGAACCAGGTCATCTGTCGTTTCGCATAATTGCGATGCGCCTGTTGCGCTGCTTGCAGTGCGGTTGTGGCGTCAATTTCGCCGCGTAAAAGTTGGACTGCCTGCTTGTAACCGAGGGAGCCTAACGGACCGGCGGCGCCGCCGTATTTTTCCAGCAAGCGCCGCGTTTCCTCCACCAACCCCGACTGAAACATGCGTGCCGCACGAGCATTGATGCGCTCATACAGAGCGTCACGGTCAGGGGTCAGTCCGATCCGCAAAATGCGAAATCCGTGCAGCGGATCGCGACCCTGCTTCCACATCTCTGTCATCTGCTGCCGCGAAGCCAGACAGACCTCGATGGCGCGGATCAGCTTGGGCACATCATTGGGATGAATCTTGGTTGCGGCCTGGGAATCCAGTCGACTCAGAACGCGATGCAGATAGTCTGATCCCTTGCTGCTAGCCTGTTCGCGAAGCCTTTCCCTCAGCCCCTCGGACCGCTCAGGACCGGGGAAAAGGCCGTCCAGCAGCGCGCGCAGATAAAGTCCCGTGCCGCCGGCAACAAGCGGCAGGTTTCCTCTTGCCGCAATCTCCTTGAGAACGTGCCGCGCCCGGCGCGCATACTCGCCGGCTGTCACGTAACCATTCGGTTCCACAAAATCCAGCAGATGATGGGGTACCTGGGCGCGTTCCGCGGGGTGAGGCTTCGCCGTTCCGATCTCGAATTCGCGATACATGGCGATCGAGTCGCAATTCACGATTTCGCCATGAAACCGTTCCGCCAAGGCCAGAGAAAGCGCAGTCTTACCGCTGCCGGTGGGTCCGAGCAGTACGACCAGGAGTGGCTGCGAAGCCACGCTCAGCGTGCGTTCCACGGAATATTGTGCCAGTAGCGAACCAGGGTCAGGATCAGGATGAGAACCGCAATCACCAGCAGGCCGGTGGTTTCCAGGGTGTAGATTTGCGGAGGCGAATGGTGTTCCCCATGCACCTTTTCTGGCTGACGTTTTGGGACGGCGGCCGACATCCTCCCTATTGTAGCGCCGGAAGGAAGGCAAGGGTGGCCATTTCTAGCGGGGTTACAACCTGGACTAGCCGCGAAGCGGCGCGAGAATGAAGCCCACGGCGCAAGCCGTGGGACAAACGAGAAATCAACAAGCCGCAAAGCGGCGAAAGAGAGGTTCGAATACCACGCTCTTTCGTCCCGCTGGGACTTCACCCTTTTTTCTCACTTTGACCCACGGCTTGCGCCATGGGCTTCAGTCTGGCCCTCCTTCGGAGCTGAGATCTCCTTAGTTCACTGTCAGTTGTGACTTTGAATTCTCACTTCGCCCGACCGTTGAGTATTTCGCCAGGGAACCGAACTCACCACAGTTCCGTATCATCGTCTAACATCGGAGGGAACGTGTCTTCCTCCCTCCCAGGAGCAACCTATGCAACGCCTTGTCTTTGCGCTATTGGGCCTTTGCCTGGCCACGGCCCCGTTCGCCTGCGCCGATGACTGGTCGAAGACTTATACGATCACGGGGAAACCCGACCTACGGGTCGAGACTTCCGATGCCGACCTTCATGTGGATACCTGGGACCAGAACACTATCGACGTCCACGTAACCTCGACGCACTACAAGATCGGGGAGGGCGGCATCAAGATCATCGAGCACCAGACTGGGGACGCGGTGGAGCTCGAAATCCGCTATCCCCACCTCAATTTCACCGTCAATTTCGGCTCCAGCCACAATCGCGTGAACGTGGACATCCACATGCCGCGCGAAGGCCGGGTTGGTTTGCGAACCGGCGACGGTTCCATCCGGCTGTCAGATTTTAGGGGAACCATGGATTTAGAAAGCGGCGACGGCCATCAGGAGATTGAGTCTGTCGATGGTGCCCTGAAGGCGCGCGCCGGAGATGGACACATCCGCGCCAGCGGACGATTTGACAGTCTGGAACTGAACACCGGGGACGGCCGAATCGATGCCAGCGTCAAGCCCGGTTCAACCGTGGCGTCGGGCTGGAATATCCGTGCCGGCGACGGCAGCGTCACTTTGCGGCTGCCGGAGAATTTCGCCGCCGATGTGGATCTGCACACCAGCGACGGTCACATCGATGTGGACATGCCGGTCACCGTCGAGGGACGGCTGGGCGACAAGAACATCCATGGAAAAATGAACGGCGGCGGGAACCTGTTGACGGTTCACACCGGAGATGGCTCGATCCGCATTGAGAGGTCATGACGCGTTTGCGTTCCTCTGAGCAGCATTTGCCGGGTCGCAAGAGACCGGTTAACCTCTGCTCAGCATGACATACCTACTGCGGCAAATCGCCCTTGTCCGGGTTGTAGTAGAAACCGAAACGCAGCGCGAGGTACTGGCCGCCGAACTCCTTCGGTAGCGGAGGGAATGGATTGGAGTTGGTAATGCCACCCCAGGCCCCGCGATCGAGCGCCACATCGCCGGAGGTGGAGACTAACTTCATTCCCGCGATACTGCCATCTTTGAGGATGGCAAACTCGATCCCAACCTTCCCCTTTTTCATGATGGGCGCACGCGCCGACTCTGGAATCAGGAGGTACCAATTCTGCTTGACGTCGTGCAGCACCCTTTGTAGATAGGGGCCGAAATCCACGCCCATGGTGTCACTGAGCACTTCGAGGCCACCCTGCACTGACGCGCCCTTCCCGCCTTGACCCAGGCCGAAATCACCGCCATCGCCATAGCCGCCACGACTCGCCGCTGCACCTCGCGCCGCTTGCGCGATTTGATCGCCCGCATACCCAGATCCGCTGGCGAAAGGATTGCGGGCTGGGGGTGATGGAGTCTGTAACTTCGCTTCCAGGTTCTGATTCGCCGACGGGGCGGGAGGCGCCTGCGGTTGCGGCGCGCCCGCATTTTGCGTTGCAGATTGTGGTGAAGGTTGTTCCGCAGGGACGGGTACGCTGGGAGTTCCCGGGCGGCTGCTATCCAGAATCTTCTTCAACGCCTGCCGGTCGAGCTGAGGAGCTTTTGATGTGGCGATGCGGTCTTTGTCCGAAATAATATTGGTGTTGGGGCGTTTGGTGACCTTTTGCTCATCCGGCGGCAATTCCAGATAAGTGAGGTCCTTGTCCTGCACCGAAAGCGGGTGTGCAATCACTGCCGAACGAGGCATGAGTCTGCCCAACTGGTCCGAGTTCACGAGCAGCAACACAACCACCAGATGCACCGCGACCGACAGCCAGAAGGCTTCACGGCGACGCGCCCGCGAAAGATCATCCTGCAGCTGAATCACCAGGGTCGGGGTCGCGTCGATTTCCCGGTAAGCCGACTCCCAGTAGCGTGGGTCATACAAATCACCGCCCGCGGGCTTCTGCGAGGCTGAAGCGTCACTACTGGTCGGTGGGATTTGCGTAATCGACATGCAAGAAATACCTAAGAATTAGACACGAATCGCGACACATTCGTTGTAGCCAGGGTGAACCCGGCTGATTTCCCCATCATGCAGGCGAAGTTTCGCATTCGCTGGCGTCTGCGGCCCGGTGGCTTTATTCTCGCATCTTTTGCTGGAATCCGCGATAACTTGAGGACGCCGGGTTACTTTGGAGTGCAACCCGGATGATCAGCCGAGCCCGCTGGTTTTACAAAACTTGACAATGAGTGCATGTCCGAAGCGGGAATCTACTATCGCAGTTGGTCCAAGTTGACTTTCCTTCCGTGCTCACCAATGGCCGCAACGATATCGAGAGCCACAGCCAGCGCCCGGCGTCCGTCTTCCAGACTCACCAGTGGCCGGGAACGCTTCTGCACCGACTCCAGAAACGACTTCAACTCCGCGTGCAACGGCTCCTCTTGCACGGTAGGAAGTCTTACCACCTGGATTTGCGGGTTCACCGATGGGGTGCCCGGGGCTCCACTCTGGCCAATGCTGAATAGCATGACATCCTGACGACCGTAATCCAGCGACACATATTGTTGGGGCTGGAAAAATCGCAGCTTGCGCACGCGCTCGGTGGAGACTCGGCTAGCGGTGAAGTTGGCAATGCAACCCGACTCGAATTCGATGCGAACGTTGGCGATGTCGACCTTGCCCGACAGGATCGGCAGGCCGACGGCGCGAATCTCCTTCAGCGGCGAGTTTACGAACGAGAGCACGATGTCCAGATCGTGAATCATCAGGTCGAGCACCACGTCCACGTCCAGGCAACGTGGTGTGAACACGCTCAGACGGTGCACTTCAAAAAACATAGGACGGGTAATGACCGGGAGTGTGGCCCGAACCGCTGGATTGAACCGCTCCAAGTGGCCGACCTGAACTATACGGCTGAGGTTTTGAGCCGAACGCATGAGTTCGTCGGTCTCGGCGAGCGAGGTTGCTACCGGCTTTTCAATCAGGACATCGACACCCGCTTCCATCAACTGCCGGGCGATACCCAGATGATGAATGGTCGGCACCGCAACCGAAGCGGCCTGCACTTCGCTGTGCGTGGTAATCAGTTGCTCGACCGAGCCAAAGCTCCGGCAGCTGAACTCCCTGGCTACGGCATCGGCACGCACCGTATCGGAATCCACCACTCCGACCAGTCGCACCGGTACGCCCTCTTTTGCCAGTTGCTGATACACGCGCGCGTGGTTGCGTCCGAAGGCGCCAACGCCGATGACGGCAACGTGAATGACGCTGTCAGTTGTCAGGCTCAAGAATGCGATTTAACCACATAAGAAGAGGCGTTAGCCAGAAACGGCCACGTAGGGACAGGCGCCCTCGCCTGTCAGCGGAGTACAGCTCCGCAACTTCATCGCATCTTCGCCTTCTTCAGCAACGCGATCTGGCCCGCATGATAGAGCTCGTGCTGCACGATCCCGCTGAAGTTATAGAAGAAGTCGTGGTATTCCTCCCTCTTGCCAGGAAGCTGCTCCAACAACCGGGAATCCGGGAACGCTGTCACTGCCTTCACCAGTCGGTCATGAGTAGTCTTCAATTGTGCGACTGCTTTGCGCCATGCCGCGTCGCTGGTATCGGTCACCGGAGGAAAATTCTGCGTGTCACTCAACTCTGCGGCCTTACCCTCAGCTCGTCGCAACACCGCTTCATCCCAGGCGGCGATGTGCAACACCAATTCCCAGATGCTATGCGCATTCTCGATGGGATGAGCTGCGGCAGTCTTGGCGTCAACACCGGCGAGAATTTCGAGCAGGGAGTCGCCGTGCCACGCGTCTCCCTCGAAGGCGCGGCGGATTTGATCAGCGAGACGAGCGGATTCAGACATGAAAGACTCCTCAGTGCTTCGGGTTCATCGTTCTAGAAAGTGCCCTGATACAAAAATCAATTCCTTGAAACCGGTTCATCGTTTTAGTTGAAAAGGCAAGCTCACAGCCCACCGTGCAGCCGCCCGAAGGTGTGGGCGAGCATCAGCGACTGGATCAGGATGCCCGCCCCGAGCACGAGCACGTGCGGGGTCTTGCGCAGATTGAAGCTGCCGACACGACAGACGAGCAGGTAGCCGACGGCAAGGTTGAAGAAGCCCCATAAGACATTGACCATCGAAGAGGACAAGCCTACCCCGGGCGGAGATGCGAACGGGCTCTGGAAGGCATGCCCCGAGATCCCATTGCCGAGATGGGGCAGCGCGTTCGCGAGGAACAGGCCCCCGAAAAAGTACGCTACATAATGGTACCAGCGCATTGTCGCTCCCTTCTGGCTGGCGAACCGATGGTAGTCTAGATTCGGCGGGCGGCTCCAGGATGCAGGTTTGTGCCGGTGGGATTCAGGTCGCAACCAGAGCAACATCCGCCTGGTTCGCCGCCGCAATCACCGCCTCTCCGTCAAGGAGCAAACATTTCTTTGCATCCACGGCAAGACAGCTCGCGCCCGCCTTGCGCATCACCTCGATCGTCTTCACTCCGATCACCGGCACGTCAAACCGCATGTCCTGATTCGGTTTGGCGATCTTCACTACAGTAAGGGCGCGGCTCAGCGTGGAGGCTTTTGCATCGAGTGATGCCATGATCTGGCCGGCGCGCTCAATCGTAGCATCGGTGCCCTCCATGGCTTCCACCGCGACACATGCCGCTTCGGCCACCACGACCGTCTGGCCGATATCGTACTGGGCTAAATGCCGCGCCACTGCCCGCCCGTAATCGATGTTCTTCTTCTCCTGCTCGGAAGGTTCTCGTTGGCTGAGCACGCCGGTTTTCGCCAACAGAGGCTCCAGCAGAGACGTGGAGTTTTCCAGAGTGATACCTTCGTCCGCCAGGACCTTCGCCACCGCTCCGAGCAGCGAATCCGTGTTGCGCGTGCCTAGCGAGAGCAGCACTTTGGCCAGACGCCAATCGGGACGAATGCTGGAGAAAATCTGTTTGTGCTTGACTTGCCCCGCCATCACCGCGCGGGATACGCCCTCCCGCTTGAACGTTTCAATCAGCCGGGACAGCTCTCCCAGTGAAAGCCAGTGGACAGCGGCTGCATCAATCGCTCCGATCTCGGGGAAAGCTTCCTCTTTGATGGCTGCGACTACAACCTCAAATCCCTGCGCCCGCGCGGCTTCAAGCACCAGAAACGGGAAACGTCCATTGCCAGCGATTAGGCCGAGTTTGCCCTTGGACACCATTGGTGGCTAGTGGTCAATCGCTGACCACTGATCACTGTCCACTGACCACTTACTTAATCACTCCTCGCTCTGACTCTTCGATAAACCTGATCAGCAAATCCACATCCTCGCCCCGCTCTGGCTCGGACTTCAGCCGTTCCAGAGCTTGCGACGTATTCAGCTTCGAGGCCAGCAGAACTTTGTAAGCGTGGTGAATTTTCCGGATTCGTTCTTTGCTGAAGCCGCGGCGTTCGAGCCCGATCGCGTTGAGGCCGTAGGCATGGGTATCGCGGGCCGCGGCGGTTTTCGAGAACGGAAGAACATCTCGTGTGATGGTCGTTCCCCCGCCGATGAAGGAATAGGCTCCGATACGCACAAAGTGATGCACTGGACAAAGCGCTCCCACCGTCGCCCATTCTTCCACAATGACGTGCCCGCCGAGAGTAGCGGCATTGGCCAGGATCACGTGATCTCCGATGCGGCAGTCGTGCGCGACGTGGGTGTAAGCCATGATCAAAGTGTGGTTCCCCACGCGAGTGAGGCCGCCGCCTTTCACGGTTCCACGGTTGATCGTGACAAATTCGCGGATTACGTTGTGATCGCCGATCTCGAGGCGCGTCGGCTCACCCGCATAAGTCAAATCCTGCGGTGCCGTGCCGACCGAAGAAAACGGAAAGAACTTGTTATCCGCCCCGATCCTCGCCGGTCCCACCAGGTTTACGTGCGAGACCAGATGACAACCTTCGCCGAGCTCGACCTCCGGTCCAATAACGCAATAAGGACCAACATTGCAGCCGGGGTGAACGTTTGCCCGGGAATCAATGATGGCTGTGGGATGGACTGTCATCGGGTAAGTGGCTATTGCATCGCTCATGGCGCGGTGTTCGAATTATTGCCAGAGGACGCGAGGCGAGAGCGGGCCCGGTCGACGAGCATGCAGGTCACCAACGCTTCCGCGGCCAGTTTGTCTCCGACATACGCCGTTCCCTGCATGCGCCCGGCGTTGCCCCGCCAAGCTTTCACCTCGACGACGATGCGCAGCTGATCGCCGGGAACCACCGGACGGCGAAATTTAGCGCCGTCGATTCCCGTGAACAGGATCAGTTTGCTGTCCCGGTCCTCCACTTCCGTGAGCAAGAGGACACCACCCGCCTGGGCCATGGCTTCGACCACCAGCACACCCGGCATGACCGGGGCGCCGGGAAAGTGTCCGGCGAAAAAAGGTTCATTGATCGTCACATTCTTGATCGCCACGATTCGTTTGGTCCGCTCAAGATCGATCACGCGATCAATCAGCAGAAACGGAAACCGGTGCGGCAGAAGACCAAGGATCCCGTTGATGTCCAGGACGATCTTCTCCGGCGCGGAGGTCACGCTTGTGGGATGTGCGGAGTCACTCATGCTAGTCTCATCAAGAGCGAAGATTATACTGTACGCCGCGTTCCGAAATCCGCTTTTACGAAACATCCATTATGACCAAGAGAGCCGCGCAACAAAGGTCAACCGTTCCCTCCGCGAGCCCAGAATTGCCGGCTCGCCTGCGCTACTTTGAAGAGCGCCGCGAGCAGATCATTCAAACCATCCGCCAGTTGGTGGAAATCGAATCTCCCTCCGATAACAAGGAAGCCGTCGACCGGCTGGGATCGCTTCTGGCCGGCAGGTTTGAGGGACTCGGCGGCCATGCCAAGTTTCACCGTACCCAGAGCTTTGGGGATCATCTGCAGGTCGACTTCGCCGGCAACAAGAGCGGCAAGCCGGTTATGCTCCTGGGACATCTGGACACCGTGTATCCCCTCGGCACACTCAGCACCATGCCGTTTCGCCTGGTCGACGGACGATTGTGGGGACCTGGCAGCTTCGACATGAAATCGGGGATTGCCTTTATGCTTCACGCCATCGAAGCGTTGCGCACCTGGCACGGAGACGAGTTGCCGCGGCCGGTCACCATACTGCTGGTTTCCGATGAGGAAATAAGCAGTGACACTTCCCGACACATCACTGAAAATCTTGCCAGGAAATCCGCAGCGGTGCTGGTGCTTGAGCCCGCGCATGGTCCCAAGGGCGCGGTCAAGACCGCCCGCAAAGGGGTCGGAGAATACGTTCTCAAAGTCATCGGAAAGGCGGCGCATTCCGGGCTTGATTTTGAAAAGGGGCAAAGCGCCATCATCGAGCTATCCCGGCAGATCCTTGAAATCTCGAAGCTGGTCGACCTGAAAAAGGGTATTACGCTCAATGTAGGAACGGTGCAAGGGGGTACGCGGTCGAACGTCATCCCCGCCGAAGCCAGCGCCGTGCTGGATGTGCGAGTGGCTCGGGCCAAAGACGCGGCCGTGATCGAGCGCAAACTTCGCTCTCTGAAGCCTTTCAATCGCAAGTGCAAGCTGGAGATCAAGGGCGGTGTGAATCGTCCGCCCATGGAGCGCACTGCCGGAGTGGTTTCGCTTTACCAGAAGGCCTCCGAAATTGCCATGCAGTTGGGGTGGAAACTGGAGGAAGCCGCCGTGGGTGGTGGATCCGACGGCAACTTCACTGCCGGCCTCGGGATCCCGACGCTGGATGGTCTGGGCGCTGTCGGCGAAGGCGCGCATGCTACTCATGAGTCAATTCTGATTTCCGAACTCCCGCGGCGGACGGCGCTGATCGCGGAGCTGATCGAGAAGGTCTAGCTGGCGCCCCGGGGTCAGAAATCCACACATAGGTTTGTCATCCCGAGCGACGATACAACCACACACCGCTTTGACTCCCGGGGTGCGGAAGCCTAAACTTTTCGTAGGGGTATTGACGCATAGTCGTCTGCCTGCTCGCTTCGAAACCGGCAAACCCCGCAAGGAGAAATTTATGGGTGGCAAATTGGGGTTGCCCGAAATCCTCGTAATTCTGGCGATCGCGCTGCTGATCTTCGGACCCAGCAAGCTGGCTGATCTGGGCAAGGGTCTGGGTGAAGGCATCAAGAATTTCAAGTCAGCGGTCAAAAACGGGGAAGAAGATAAGGACAAGAAATCCTAAGTTCGTCCGCCTACTGCAGCTTCGCAAACTCTGCCTTGGCCTCTCTCAGCACCGGAATATCTGGGTCGGCATCGTTCCACAGTGTCAGGAAATCCTGATACGCACTTTTGGCTTTGGCCTTGTCTCCCGCCATCGCGTAAGCCCTGCCGAGTTGCAGATGCGCCAGCGCGCCGGTGGCACAATTCCACACTAGGCCGCGGTGATCGAGAACCTTCTGGAATTCAGCCGCCGCGGCGCTTCCCTGACCCGCCGCCAAATCGGCCTCGCCGCGAAGATAGATCGGATATAAGCACGTAGAGTAAGTATTGGAGGGTACGTTCAAGTCAAGCGGAGCCGCTACCGCTCGCAGCTTCTCGATGGCGGTTGCGGAGTCCTTACCGGACAAGGCGTCTTGCGCTTCAATCACGGGCAGCCAATAAGACTGCACCAGCATGTGCAACGGAAAGCGCTTGGAGAGATCCTGAACCAGAGTAAGAGTCCGCGCTTTGTCCCCAACCCGAGACAACACCAGCGCTGCCAAAGCCGAATCGTCGCGGCTCTCCGGGGCAAGGGCTAGCCCGGCGACCGCTTCTTGTCGTGCTTCATTGAGGTTGCCGAGCAGCGCCTCCCGCCATGCCCCGTTCAGCTGCCAGGATGCCGCCGCTTCCTTGTTGTCTGCTCGCACCGCCGATTGAACGGCTCGTTCCGTCAGCTCGCGCGCTGTGCGCAGATGCCCGGAATAACCCTCGGTATCCGATTCGAGGGCTAGAATCTCATGCTCCAGCTCTGGTCTGCCCTCAAACCAGGCCACCTGTTGCGCCATGCCTTTTGCGTCTCGCTGCAAAAACGCTACCGCATAGAGATCGAGGTGGGGTTGATCGTCATCGAGTTTTCGGTTCATGGCCTCCTGATAGGCTTGGAGCGTTTCGTCGAAACGCTCCAGATTCACCAGGTCTCCCATTAGAATCTCGTAGCCAATCACATTGTCGGGATTCAACCGCAGCGCCGCGCGCATTTGCTCCACGGATTGTTCATACTTACCTTCGGTCGCGTAGAGCGACCCGAGGTTGGTATAAGCAACGTCGTCCCTAGGATAGTTCTCTTGCCATTCCCGGAAATTTTCCACCGCACGATCCAGCTCGCCCGTCACATTCATGTAATACATCGACGTAATGTGCAGCTTTTCACGTTCGCTGGCACGATCACGCAAACCGAATGCCTGGGTGAGATATTGGGCGGACCGGGCTATTTGGCCGAGGTTGTTATACATGATGCCAACCCCCTCGATAGCCGTGGCGAAGTTCGGGTCCAATTCGAGGGCGCGCTGGAAAAAGGGCAGAGCCGCGGCCGAGCCCTTCTCGCTTTCGGCTTTTCGACCGAGACTGTAGGCTCTGAGGGCCTCGAGCGAAGGCGTAGTTTCCTGCGCCAGTGGGGCATCGAACCTTTGCACCGAAGCCAACGACTCGCCCAGTTCACTGCGCAGCTTGGTGGCGGCTTCTCCCAGCGCATCCAGCACTTTCTCTTTGCCAGCGGCCGTGGCCTGCTCCTGGGCAAGCGTATCTCCGGTCAGGCAATTCACTGCCTTGAGCCCCACCACGAACTGGTTCCCGATATTCGCGATGGAACCGGCAATGTATGCCTTGCTGTTGGCACGCTCGCAGAGTTCACGGGTAACATCAGGCGTAAGAGGCGTATTCGCCGGACGAGTCATCAGCCGGAGAACCGCGGCTACCTTGTCGTCGGAAAGCACATTCAGGAACGGGGATTGCCGTAAGGAAACGCTGAGCGCCTGTTTCAACGCATCGTCGAACACGGCATCGCTGGTGAAGTTGGCAAAATCTCCCACGACGATCGTGTCCTTTTCCGTCAACTTCGGTGCCTGCCGCGATCGCCAATACAAGCTGCCGGCCACCAGTGCGGCCACAACCACCAGAGCTGTCACTATCCAAACGGTTTTTCCTCCGCTGGCGGCAGCTGGAATCTCAGCCGAAGAAGTCGTAACCGCACGGCCTGTTTCGGTATCCCGCCTCAACCGCTGCAGGTCGGTTCGCATCTCCGCCGCACTCTGATAGCGCAGATTGCGATCCTTCTCCATCGCCTTGTTGATCAGGTCTTCCAGCTTGGCTGGCACCTTGGAATTCAAACGAACCGGCGGCGCGGGAACACGATTCATGATTCCGTCGAAGATTATGCCGGAGGTCTCACCGGGGAACGGCAAAAGCCCGGTCGCCATCTCGTACAGGACCACGCCGAAGGAGAACAAATCAGTACGCGGGTCCAGGTCTTTGCCGCGAACCTGTTCGGGCGACATGTAGGCCACGGTTCCCATCGCGGTGCCCGGACTCGTCAGATGTTCGGCGCTCACTCCCGCCGTCTCTCCGTCCATCATCTTGCCGACGGGCGGCGCCACCTTGGCCAGGCCGAAGTCGAGAATCTTGGCGT
>Ga0187818_10000546_pt1 | contig 13792 bp, 13 predicted proteins | sample NC_wetland_sal_i_14_FD_130581 | JGI IMG/M metagenome (GOLD analysis project Ga0187818, IMG submission 130581) | Wetland sediment microbial communities from Neuse River Estuary, North Carolina, USA - SO4_3 | ecosystem: Environmental > Aquatic > Freshwater > Wetlands > Sediment | place: USA... | reverse complement strand
TGTCCATCCTGATCTCTGTCCGCTACATGGAAATCGAACACGAACATCACGGCGAGTTCTACTCTTTGATTTTGTTTTCCGTGATCGGCATGATGTGCATGGCCTCGGGCTTCGACATTGTGCTGATTTTCATTGGCCTGGAGCTGATGGCGATCTCCACTTACGTTCTGGTGGGCTTCCTGCGCACCGACCGGCGTTCGAACGAGGCCTCGCTGAAGTATTTGCTGCTGGGAGCATTTTCCTCGGGCATATTTGCCTACGGCCTTTCTTTGTTCTACGGACTGACCGGCAGCACCAACTTGCAAGAGATCAGCCAGGCATTGCAGCAGATCCTAGCGAACCGCCCCAACCATATCGATGCCGTAGCGACGATCGCGCTGTTGACCACGGCTACAGGCCTGTTTTTCAAGATTGCCGCCATTCCGTTTCACCAATGGGCGCCCGACGCTTATGAAGGCGCGCCCACCAGCGTTACCGGATTCATGTCGGTTTCGGTCAAGGCGGCAGCCTGGGCCATGTTGCTACGTATTTTCATCTGGGGCTTGTACCCAATGCGCGACGTGTATGTGCCGCTGCTGATTTTTGTCTCCGTCATAACCATGACCGGGGCGAACCTGGCAGCGCTCACCCAGACCAATCTCAAGCGGCTGCTGGCTTATTCGTCGATCGCTCACGTGGGCTACATGCTGCTCGGCCTGGTCGCGCTTGCTTCCGTGAATTATCCGGCGCCGGCCTTCTTTGATGGCTTCAAAGGCATCCTGCTCTACCTGCTGGTTTACACCTTCATGAACCTGGGTGCCTTTGCCGTGATTACTTCGTTGCGGCAACGGGACGTGATCGGCGACGAGATTGACGACATCGCCGGGCTCTACTCTCGCGCCCCGACCGAAGCCGTTCTGATGCTCATTTTTCTGCTGTCGCTGGCGGGAATCCCGCCACTGGCGGGCTTTTACGGAAAATATTTTATTTTCCTGAGCTTGATCGAGAGCGGCCACTACATCCTGGCCTCACTAGCCGTGTTCTATGCGGTATTCGGCCTTTATTACTACATGAAGATTGCCAACGCCATGTTCATGCGTGAAGCGACGGACAAAGCGCGCCTGCCGATCAGCGCTGGCATGTGGGCTGCGCTCGGCGTGACCGCATTGGCCACGGTTTTCATCGGCATACTTCCCAACTGGTTTATCCAGATGGTGACCTGGTCGCTGGGGATGTCGTAGTGTGTGTTTTGAATGATTCTTTGGAAGACGCTTCATAGCAAGAAGAACTGATTTTGGGTGGCGTAGCGCTTCCAAGGTGTGCGTGAGAACGTTTGGATTGCGCGGTCGGATGGAATCGCCCGAATCCAGCTCCGGAGGAGCGGTATAGCTTAGCCGAGGGCGTAAGCCCAAGGTGGAACAAAGACCACGCCCCGCAGGGCGCCACACCGCAGCCCGCACCCCGACTCTTATGCCATCCCCCGACAACGATCCCGAGAAAAAAAACCTCTGGCTGCAAATGGCCAACTACAGCCAGCTGGCATTCATCTTTCCGGCGGCGACCGTCGCCGGATGGCTGCTCGGCCTGGCACTGGACCATTGGCTGCACACCACCTGGTTATATCTGGTCGGGCTGATCCTGGGTATCGTTGCCGGGTTCGTGGAACTGATTCGTATTGTCACGTCTGCAGAGTCAAAGTAGACCGTTGATAATATAGGTAGCCCATCCAACGCCTCCTGGGCGGGGAATCCATGTGAGGCAGAGCTATGAAGTTGAAGACGATTTATCTGGTTTTATGTGTTCTCGGAGTGGTTCTGCCGTATTGGCAGTTCGTTCCGTGGGTGTTGACGAACGGCCTGAATATGCCTCTGTTTTTCCAGCAACTGTTCGCCAATCGCATTGGCGGCTTCTTCGGCATGGATGTATTTGTCTCCGCCGTAGCCCTGACGGTATTCACCCGCAGAGAAAGTCTACGGCTTGGCGTGCACGGTCGGTGGTTGCCACTCATCGCCGTGCTCACCGTCGGGGTCTCTCTTGGGCTGCCGCTGTTTCTATATATGCGAGAGCGGACGCTGGAGCAAGGCCGGGCACAAGCGACCATGGCCGCGGTATGAATGCGAATGTGGAAACCCGGGCTGAGTCCTTCTACGCCGGCGCGATTACGCGCATTCCACGCTTCATGCTCGCGCTGTCCGTGGCTTTTGCGGCGGTGGCGTGGTTGCATTTCGGATGGCGTATCGCCCTAGGGTTTGCCTGCGGCTGCGCCGTCGCCTATCTCAATTTCCACTGGCTGGAACGGGTAGTAACTGCGCTCATGGACCGGGCGACGCAGACCGGTTATCGCCAATCCAGCGGCGGAATCGTCTTTCGCTTTTTGCTGCGCTACTTTTTGATGGCTCTGGCGGCCTATGCTATATTCAGTGTTTCTCCCGCGAGCTTGTATGGGCTCTTTGCGGGCTTGTTTTTGCCCGCTGCGGGGATTGCCTGCGAAGCCGCCTACGAAGTTTACGTAGCGCTTTCCCGCGGATTGTAGAGCAAGCTGATAGCTGAGAGCTGTTTTTATGCACGAGCAACTCTGGTTTACGGCGTTCCTTAATCAATACCTTGCCGGCCCGGTCACGGAGCTGTTGCGGGCTCTGCATGTTGAGCCTAAGTACCCGCAGGCGCCGATCACCAATTCCGCGGCCATGGAAGTGCTCGTATTCGTGTTTCTGATTGTCCTCTTTACGCTGGTTCGCTCGCGCCTGTCCGTGGATAGCCCGGGCGCTCTGCAGCACATCTTCGAAGGTGCGCACGGTTTCGTCGAGGGACAGAGTCACGAGATTATTGGACATCACAGCGAGGGTTTCACGCCCTTTCTCATGGCTCTGGGTTTTTTCATTCTGTGCTGCAACCTGCTCGGCGTCATTCCCGGGTTCGAATCGCCAACAGCCACACCCGTAGTTCCGCTGGGCTGTGCGGTTTGCGCGTTTGTGTACTACCAGACGCAGGGGTTCAAGCACACCGGCATTGGATATCTGAAGCATTTCTTTGGCCCTTCGGACCCGAATATGTCATGGGTGATCAAGCTTCCATTGTCGATCTTGATGTTTCCCATCGAGCTGATAAGCCACACGGCGCGCATGCTTTCGCTGACCATCCGTCTTTACGCCAACATGTTTGCCGGCGACATGGTCACGCTGGTTTTCTTCTCGCTGGTCCCAATCGGAGTGCCAATTCTTTTTCTAGGATTGCACATCGGCGTGTCGCTGCTGCAAACCTACATCTTCGTTCTGTTGACGACGGTGTATCTGGCGGGTGCAGTAGCAGAAGAGCATTAAGAGCAGTGGTTAGTGGCCAGTGGTCGGTATTTTGAGCAAGTGGCTCAAGGCAAGTCACTGGCCACTAACCACTATTCACTGGTTTTCAGCCGTTCAGCGTGAGGGCGTCTGCACGGGATGACGTCAACCACCCACTGGCGGTAATTCATGGTCAAGGAGAAACAAAATGCGTCGTACACTTAGTTATATCTTCATGGCGATGGCCATGTTGTGCTTCGCCGTCCCTGTATTTGCGCAGGGCGGGGAAGCGGCGGCACCGGGCGTGGTCAACTGGGTCGCTATCGCCGCAGGCTTTTCGATGGCCTTCGCTTCGGGGATCTGTGCGTTGGCCCAGGGCAAGGCGACCGCGGCTGCCGCGGAAGGCCTGGCTCGAAATCCGGCAGCTCGTCCCGGCATTCAGCTGGCGCTGATTCTGGGACTGGCGCTGATTGAGTCGCTGGCGCTGTATACCCTGGTGATCATTTTCGCCAAGGTGAAGTAGAGAGTCTTCTGGGAACTAAAAAGCCTCTACTCAGTACCAGGGTAGGGGTTTTTCATTTTCGGTGGGTTTCAGGGTGTAAGGGGTGGTTCTAGCCTTTGCGCTGGCCGTCCCACTCGCCTTCCTTGACGTCCGGAGCCCGTTCCACGGTCTCCATGAGCAAGCCGCGTAAGCGGTAGCGGCTTTCCAGGTCTGCGTTCACCAGTTCAAAGCCCACTTCGTTGACGCGGGCGCGCCGCAGCAGAACCTGTCCCCGGATGTGGCGTACACCAACAGAAATATCGATATTGGCTTCTGACCCGACGCGGAGATTGTCTTCCTTGGTTCCCATGCCGCCGCCCAGGCTCAGTTCGCGGATCAAAATATTGGAGCGTCCCCAGGAGCTGCTGATGCTGGCCGCGAGCGTTTTGCGCAGCACAATTCGCTCGTAACGCCGCTGCCGCACCCAAGGACAGGCCGGAGCCGCGTCCAGAGGTGCAATCGCCAGTTCGGCGGGGGTGAGTCCGCTATCCGCCAGCACCTGGCTGGCGTAGCGGGGATCAATCTTGGCTAGCGATTGTGCGGCCGCAATCCGCAGCTCGCGGTGATGCAGCCACTTCCACATTTTCTTGGATTCCAGCAAATTGCGCAGCACGGTGATGGATTCGGGCTCGCGCAATCTTCCCAGGGATTCCACCGCTTTCACTTGGATAATGGCAGAGCGCCCTTGAGCCTCGCCCGCCTCCGCCATGACCATCAAGGGCGGTACGGTCGTCCGGTCTCCGCTCATGCCGATCTCATCGATGGCTTGGGGCAGGACCAGGGGATCGATAATCTCCAGAAGCTCCAGCAGCGTGCGTCCACGGTCCGGGGCGGCCCCGTAGGCGATCTGCCGGACGACGATGTCGTGATAAAAGCGGTTCCACTCCGGCAGGCGAACCGGCAACAATTCCAGCAGTGTGGGCACGTCGACGCGGCTCAACAGACCCACCACCGAGGAAGCCTGCCGGACCGGGCCGGTCCGTAGCATTTCCCGCATCTGCTGCATTGCCCCGGGACCGAGTTCCTTTACCAGGTCCACCATGCGGTCGCACTCTTCGCGGCGCATGCAGCGGAAGAAGCGGTCGGCAAGATGTTCCACGGATGCCTGCGAAGTCCGTCGCAGAACCAGTACCAGTTCCTTGGGGAATTCCGGCGAGCGCAGCGCCTCCTCAATGAATTCGGGCAGACGATTTTCTACTCCGATGCGTGGCCGCAAGTCGTTGGCCATGGCGGGCCGTTGCTTGGCCACGTTGTCCAGGGCCCCGCAAATCTCGTTCAAAGCGTCATACTGCTTGCGATTGCTGGCTTCCGCACTCAGGCGCACAAAAGCGGCGCTGAGCATGCTTTGTATTTCGGGATCAGACTCCTTGACCAGGGCCTCCCCGGTCTGCGCAACGGTTCTGCCGATCAGATCAATTCCGGGCGCAGCAAACAGATCGGCTAACTGGCTTAATCCGACTGCGATCTTGCGGCGCGGTTCAGTGTCTCTCGCCGAGAGGCAACTGGAGTAGTTTTGCAGAATCTGAACCGCGGTTTCCTTTTCGCCACGTTCCAGCAGAATCTCCACAAACTGGCGGACGTTGCGGGCCGGCACGCAAGGCGCTTCGTTCGAGAGCAGGACGCTCTTCTTGCCGGCTTCCGGCACTTCCGCCCAGAACATGCGGTCCAGAATGTCGGCGTGGGATTCCACCAGGATCCCGGCCTTGCTCATTTTTTCTTCCTGCAGGTGCAAGATCCGGCGCAAAGTGTCCATCTGCCGGCTCATGTGCTCCAGCATCTGGTGCACGGCGTTGACCTTGATGTCGCCTCTCTGGAAGCGCTCCATGGCAAAGCGGATGGCCATGTGCTCGGCCGCTTTCATCAGCAGGGGAGTGTCGCTCTTTTCACCGGAAGCTTTGGCGGCCAGGGATTCCAGCAATTGTTGCAGGTTAATCTTGGTGTTGGGATCGACTTTGGTCAGTTCGCCTTGCAGCGCTTCAGTCTTGGAATCAGGATCGGCGCCCGCTTCTCCGAACTTGGTCAGCAGCCGGATGGCCTGCATGACCTCTTCTTCCTGCAGAGGCACAACGCCCCCAGCCCACGCACCTCCGCCTGAAGCGTGACCCGTGCCTTGGATCGTGGGGACGCTGCCCAGAGGTGCGCCACCCGCCTCGCCAGTATTGCGGGAGCCTTCTGCCGCCGCGATCAGTTGCAGCAATTTTTGCGGGTCGTTCAGCCACTCCTTGAATTCAGGGCCAAGAGTCTGGGCGGCAATCTGCGCCGCGATGCTCACATCGCCCGTGGCCGGATCGGCGGCAATGAACTTCACTTCGTTAATTTTGATCGTCGAAGTCTTGCTATCGCCGAACGTGTCCTTGATCTGTTTGACCACGTCTTGGGCTTTCGAGCCACCCACGGCAAAGGCGCGCACCAGCCGGGCAAAATCTTCAACTGTGACGGCGCTGGAAAAATGAATGCTGGCGAGGCCGGCGGTGGTCAGAAGTTGGGCAAAGCTGCGCTCGGCTTGACCGGCTTCCAGCGGCACACCATCGAGGAGAAGTTTGTTGTCCGAGACCCCGAGCAGAAATGAGCCTTCGCGCTCTTTCGGGAGTCCCTGCTGCAGCTCATTCCAGGTGATTTCGAACTGGGCTTCGGTGCGCTTGTGTTCAAAACCATACAGCCGCACGTACTTCACTAGGATGTTGAGGCTGTGAATAAAGGCGCGAGCGGACGCGTTTCGGTCTTCCCGCTTAGTTGTGGCTCCAGTGAGAATACGCCGCTCCTGAGGCTATCACTCAAAAGTTGTGCGCTTTAAGGGTAGTGCAGAAGGTAAGTGGCGTCACGTTACGGAAGTCATCGCCCAAAAAGTGTACATGAATTCTGGAACTTGGACGGACCACCATGAGTCCGTCCCCCGATAATCGCCTCCAGCCACTTCAAACCGCCGAATTGAAAATCCTGCCGAAACCACAGACAATACCAGCGGGCGCTGGATTTCGAAATCCGCGTCCCTGTGGGCTTAAAACTAATATGCCTGCCACCAAAGCCGGAGCTTCAAAGAAAAGCACGCCGAGGGAGTCCGGCCTCGCCTTCTGGATGCAGCGCGTGCTGGAGGAATGTGACCGGGCAGGCGAGAACTTCGCTGCTGATCCCGTCCACGACTTGCGGGTTGCCCTGCGGCGTTGCCGCTCCATGGCGGACGGACTCATGGCCATGGATCCCGACCCGGCCTGGAAACAAATGAAAAAAGCTGGCAAGCGACTGTTCAGCAGTTTGGGAGAACTGCGCGACGCGCAAGTAATGGCGGAATGGGTGGTCCGCCTGGGTGAGCCCGGTGATCCTGTGTCCAGCACCCTGCTGCAATTCCTCAGCGACCGCGAAACCCAACTCAAACACGAAGCTGCGCAGGCCTTACAAGAGTTCGATCGCAAGCAATGGAAGAAATGGGGCGCCTCCCTGGCCCGCCGGGCAGCAAGAATACGAGCCGGAAGCCTGATCTTCAAGCATCTTGCGCTGGAGCGCTGGACCGAAGCCTACGCACTGCACGGGGCTGCTCTTCGCAACCGTTCACAACTCGCATTTCACCGCTTGCGTATCGGCCTGAAGCGATTTCGTTACATCGTAGAAAACTTCTTGCCGGAGCAGCACAAAGGGTGGATTGGCGATCTGAAGGAACTCCAGGACTTGCTCGGAGAGGTGCACGACCTGGATGTCCTCTGGGCCACGGCTCTCCAGATAAACGCATTTCCCGATAACGAAGCACGCTCTCGTTGGCATGCCAGAGTTGTCAAAGAACGAGCTCACAGGATTGAGAGCTACCGCAGCAAGATGCTGAGGAAGACCTCGCTCTGGCAAGTGTGGCGAGCCGAACTACCTGCGGGAAGGCAGATCGAGTCAGCCGCGCTCAGTCGCCTCAAACTGTGGGCGTCGTTGCTTGACCCCGACTTCAGGCACTCCATCCACGTCGCCCGGCTTGCACTGCAGTTGTGCGATGGCTTACCAGCCAGGAAACAACTCGAGGATCATCACGCGAAGCAACAACGCGCCATTTTGCAACTGGCGGCGTTGCTGCACGACGTGGGGCGGTCCAAGGAAGAAAAGAATCACCACAAGGCAACCCACCGGCTGATCCGCCAGCTCACCCCGCCGCTGGGCTGGAGCGAGGAGCAGTTGCGCATGGCAGGCATTGTGGCCCGCTATCATCGCGGAGCGCTGCCGGGGGCAGGGCAAAAGGCGCTGGCTGGTTTGAGCGCGAGTCAGCGCCCGGCGGCCTTGAGGCTGGCGGGAATTCTGCGACTGGCCAACGCCTTTGATGCCGACCATGCTGGCCGAATTCAGCGCCTCGAAGTCCACGAGCGGAATGGCGTTCTCGCCATCGCGGCCCAGGGTTATTCTCCGCGTGATCGTATGGCGGAAGGCATCGCCGCTGCACGGCATCTACTGGAAACCGTCTACCGCCGCCCGGTGATGGTGAAGCCGCTGGTTGTGCCGGCACCGAGTCATGGCGAGACCAGTTCTCGAACCCGAAGACCGAGAGCTCAAAGCTGAAAACTGAGAGCTGAAAGCTGGAAGCTATTCTGTCACTCCCGCCGACCGCATCCTTGTCGTAGCTTCAGACCATGACCCACGCTCAACTGGTTCAGAAAGCGGTGGCATGGCTGCGTGCGTATCGCTGCGGCGTAGTTCTGTCCGAGCAGGCCTGCAGCAGCGGCGAGATGCCTGACGCCATCGGCTGGAAGCGGGCCTGCCACTCGGTTCTTGTGGAATGCAAAATCTCGCGAGCGGATTTCCTGGCCGACCGCGAAAAGGCTTTTCGCCAGAAGTCGGAACTGGGCATGGGTTGTGAGCGTTTCTATCTCACGTCAGCCGGCCTGCTTCGCCCCGCGGAACTACCTCCGGGATGGGGACTACTCGAATACCGCAACCGGAAAATCGAAAGACTCCGGCCCTCCGCGAAGAACTTTCGCACTGCAATAGGGTTTAAGTATGAGATGAATTTATTGCTGGCCAGCCTTCGTCGCGTGGAAGTTCGCATTGAGCCGCAGACGATCACCGACTTCCTCAAATGGAAGAACCGCATGGCCGAATACAACCGCGGGGCGCTGCCGGAAGGCATCCTGCCAGCGGAAGAAGAGCCGAATTTCTTCCTGGAAACGCAATCTAGCTCGGTAGACCGGGAAGGTTTCAGCGACTGAGGCGTTAGTACGGCAAAGAGTTGGAAGGAGAATCTACTTTGGGAAACAGATACGGAACATCAACCAGCTTTCTTCAAAAGAACGTCGTCCTTAGCCGCCGCGGCTTATGGGCATTTGCGAAAAGTGCATTCCTCACTGGCGTCTTTGTGTGGGTTGTGGCGTCCGGGCTGTCTCAGGCCCAGTCCAGGCCCTACCAAGGCCAGGATGAGCCACGCGAGCCGAAAGTTGCACCCATCAGCGCGGGCGGAAAATGGCTGGAATTCGACTCCAAAGACCCGATGACCGACATCAAAAGGGCCCGCTTCGAGCTGGAGGGCGACAATCCTCTGCGCGACAGCGACCGCAGTCCCAAGATCAAAATTGGCTGCGAAAACGGAAACTATCTGCGTGCCGACTTCGTTCCTGGGGTAAGAGTCCGCCCCGACCGGCCCGGCTTCTGGGGACAGCCTCAGGTGGAGGTAAGAGTTCGTGCCGGCAGCAACCTTGATCGCCATGGCTGGAATTGGGACGGCCATTTCCTTTCCATGGATAAGGACTCGGTCCGCAGGCTAGCTGGCGCAACCGTGTTCAAGATCGAGTTGCCCGGCCCCGGGTCGCCCGACAACATCGCAACGTTCTCTCCAGCGGGCCTCAATCTCAGCCAGTTCGAGAGCGCCTGTCACTTGAAGCCGAAGAGGTAAGCTGGTCCGCGAGCGTCGCACCAAACAGAAAACCGGGCTGGTTAGCCCGGTTTTTTGTCGCGTCGATTGAGATGCGGTTACATCGCAACGGCGCATGCTGGCGCCGAAGGTGCCTCCGGCCTGTTGGCCAGATCTGTTCGGATGCAACTCTTCGCGTCAGCCGAAAAATTCGAGAGAACAACGCAAAAGCACGCGTCCGACTGTGCAAACGTGCTGCCAATCGACGATATCTTCCATTGCGTTAGGGATGGATCATTAATAGAAAGAAAACACAGCAGTTATATCTAACTGTTCGCGGGGCCGTGAGGCGTACCCACGCGGTTCGGAAGGTAAGTTCCTTGCACAAAGTTGCACATTAGACTGCATCAGAAAAGGTGCAGTCCGCAAGAATCTACAGCTCCCGCCGCCCTTCAATCGACTTCAGCATGGTGATTTCGTCAGCGTACTCAATATCGCTGCCGACCGGGACCCCAGTCGCAATCCGCGTCACCCGGAGGCCCACCCGCCGCAATTGTCCCGAAAGATAAGTCGCGGTGGCCTCGCCTTCCACCGTGGGATTGGTGGCGAGAATCACTTCGTCCACCTGGCCGTCTTCCACGCGGCGCATGAGGTTCGAAATACGTAACTGCTCCGGGCCCACCCCGTGCAGCGGCGAAATCGAGCCGTGCAGCACGTGATAAACGCCGTTGAAGTGTTTGGTCTTCTCGATAGCGGCAATGTTGGTGGGTTCCTCGACCACGCAAACCAGGCGCTGGTTGCGGGTCGGGCTGCTGCAGTAAACGCAAGGGTCGACATCCGTAATGTTGTTGCAGACGGAGCACAGGCGCAGACTGGCCTTGACGTCGCGCACCGCCGCTGCCAGCGCCTCGGCATCCTCATCGCTCGCTCGCAGGATGTGAAACGCCAGCCGCTGCGCGGTCTTGCCGCCAATCCCCGGCAGCTTTTTCAGTTCATCGATGAGCCGCGCCATCGGCTCCGCAAATTTAGACATGAAATAATTGGGTAATTCTGTAATTGAGTAATTTTGTAATTGAGCAACGCCAATGCTTTCGGAAAAATTACCAAATTACTCAATTGCCAAATTACACAATTGCTAGAGTCCTGGAATCCCCATCCCGCCCAGCATTCCACCCATGGTGGATTGCATGGCTTCATCAACCTTTCGGCAGGCGCCGTTGATCGCAGCGGTGACCAAGTCCTGCAACATTTCTATGTCGCCGCTTTTCACGGCCTCGGGATCGATCTTGACGCTCAAAACCTGTTTGCGGCCGTCCATCTTGACGACGACAGTCCCGCCGCCGGAGGAGCCCTCGACCACGGTCTCCTCCATCTTCTTTTGCAGCACTTCATATTGCCGCTTGGCCTGCGACATCAATTCTTGCAGGTTGAATCCGCCCATCGCTAAACCCTCTTTAACCGACGATCACTCCGCGTCCGCAACTTGTCATCCCGAGCGCCGCTTTCGCGACGCTAGCGTCCCGAAAGCAAATCGAGGAACCTGCTGTTTTGGCTTTCACCGCTTTTCCTTGTAATCAATAATCGTCCTGATTTCAGCGCCAAATTTTTCTTTCATTCTGCGCACAATCGGGTCCTGCTCGGCGCGGCTTCTGCCGCCACCGTTTGAGGGCCGACCGCTGGGTGTCGCCTCTGCGGCTACGCCCCCAGGAATCACCTTGAGCTTGACCGGTCGCCCCAGCACCCCGCTGGCGCTCGCGATGATCAGCCGCTTTGCATCCGCCCCCAAAGACATGTCAATGACGGCCGGGGAAGAGGCAACTTTAATCGTCAGTTCGCTTCCTTCCACCTGCCAGTCTCCAGCTTCCAGCATCGCCGCCAGCATACGATGATCTGCCAGCGCATTCACCACAGCCGTGCGCAAATCGCCAGGCTCTGCCGAGCGCGACTCAGGAACGCGTCGCTCGGGATCAGCCGAAACCTCAGGCGCTCGTTGCACGATCGTAGCCGGAGCAGCCGCTCCCATGACCACCGACGTTGTCCCTACTCCTGCAGCTGCCACGCGTGAACCGGCAGGATTGTCTTCCACCGAAAGCTGAGGCTTGGAACCGCTCTTGCGCGCAGAATCGGCGGCGAACGGAGAAACGTTGCTTGCTCGGCTCGCGGTCGGAGAAGATGACGACAATTCAGACTTTCTCGTGTCCGGAACGACCGTCGGCCTGCCAGTTGGTCGAGCGCCAGCCGTGCTCGGCATCGCCGCATCGCTCAACAACTGCTCAATCGGCAGCAGACGCTGAGCGTGTGCCATTTTCAATAAGCCCAATTCCAAATGAAACCGCTGCTCCTGCCGGTATCCCAGCTCGCCGTGCGTGCGCAGCATAATCTGCAGATGCCGCGCCAGATCTTCTTCGCTGAAAAGTTCGGCCACGCGCACTACACGTTTGCGTTCATCGCTGGAAATCTGGAGCAGGGAAGAGTCTTCCCCGGCCACTCTTGCCACCACGGCGTTGCGAAGAAATCGAACCATTTGTCGCGCAAAGTGAGTTGGACTGTGGCCTTCGCTGAGCAACTTATCGACCAGCCGCAATACGTCCTGGCTTGAGCCTTGCGCCACGGCCTGCATCACTTCCTCCAGCACACCTGAAGGTGCAGCCCCAACCAGTTGCCGCACGGTTTCGGGAGTCAGGCGTCCGCCGGAAGAAGCAATCGCCTGATCCAACAGAGAGAGCGCGTCTCGCATCGAACCGTCACCCGCCTCCGCCAGTAGTGCAAGCGCGTCTTCATCCGCTTCGATTGTTTCCCGACCCGCCAAATCTTTCAGTTGCGCGAGAATCTCTTCAAACCGCACCGCGCGAAAACTGAAGTGCTGGCAACGCGAGCGGATGGTCTGCGGAATGTCTTCCGGCTGGGTCGTCGCCAGCATGAAAACCACGTGGCCCGGCGGCTCTTCCAGCGTCTTCAGCAGGGCGTTGAATGCGGCATCGGTGATCTGGTGAGCTTCATCGAGGATGTAGATTTTGAAGCGGTCGCGAGCCGGGCGATAGCGGGCAGCCTCGCGCAATTCGCGGATTTCATCAATGCCACGGTTGGTGGCGGCATCGATCTCGATCACATCGACCGAATTCCCGGCGCGGATTTCCGTGCACGAGTCGCACACCCCGCACGGCTCTGCCACCGGCTTGTCGGAAGACCGGCAATTCAGAGCCATAGCCAGAATGCGCGCTACTGTGGTCTTCCCGATCCCCCGGTGTCCGCTGAAGATGTAGCCATGCGCCGTGCGGCCCTGTTCGATGGCATTCTTCAGCGTCCGCGTAACGTGCTCCTGCCCGATCACCTCAGAGAATTTCTGCGGACGGTATTTGCGGGCCAGAACCTGGTAGCTCATGGAGTCGAGACTCGATTATACGTGATGCCGGAGGCGTCCAACGCCTTGCCGTCATCAAGTCCTTGCGAAAACGATGGCTCGCAAGGTAGGCTTCTCAAAGATCGTGATTGCGCGTCGAAGGAGGCTTCCGTGCAACTGAAACTGAATACTCAGGTTGTAGATGGCATCTTAGTGGTGAACTGCGCCGGCCGTATTGTATTTGGCGAAGAGTCTGCCTATCTTCGCGACACGGTAAAAAAGCTGACCCGGGAGAACAATCGAATTGTGCTCAATTTGTCAGGCGTTAGTTACATTGATAGCGGGGGATTGGGAACCCTGGTTGCTCTCTACACCACAGCGCACAATACTGGAGGCTCGATCAAGCTGGCCAACCTGACCCAGCGCGTGGGAGACTTACTGCAGGTCACCAAACTGCTTACCGTTTTCGACGTCTACGATAGCGAGCAGAAAGCGGTCGAGTCGTTCAGCAAGGGAGCCGCGGCGTAAGGCTCGTGGAGCGCGTGCGCCCTAGTCTGCCCTCACATGACCCAGCACGCCCGCATCCTGGCCGCGATCCGGAAAATTCCTCGCGGCAAGGTCTCCACCTACGGTGCCGTTGCCCGCGCCGCTGGATACCCCGGAGCTGCCCGTCGAGTAGCTTGGACTCTGCATCGTTCAGTCGGGTTGCCCTGGCACCGTGTGCTCGGCGCCGGCGGCGAGATCAAGCTGACCGACGCCTTGGCGCAGATGATCGGCAACAATCAGCGGCCGTTCATGGTGCTGCGCTTCGATGGACGGCGCTTCGATTGCGGCGACAAGGT
>Ga0187818_10000545_pt1 | contig 13800 bp, 11 predicted proteins | sample NC_wetland_sal_i_14_FD_130581 | JGI IMG/M metagenome (GOLD analysis project Ga0187818, IMG submission 130581) | Wetland sediment microbial communities from Neuse River Estuary, North Carolina, USA - SO4_3 | ecosystem: Environmental > Aquatic > Freshwater > Wetlands > Sediment | place: USA... | reverse complement strand
GAAATGCCGCTCGGACTGCAAGCCAGGCTGATGCAGATTCTTCAGGACGGAACTTTTCTAAGACCAGGCAGCAGCAGAACCACTCGCGTCGACGTGCACCTGCTCGCCGCAACCAGTGCCAACATCGACCGCGCGCTGGCGGAGAAAAGACTGCGGGAAGACTTGTATTATCGTCTGAGCGCTTTTACGGTACACGTTCCACCCGTGCGTCAGCGCAAAGAGGAAATCACGATCCTTTTGCAACATTTGATGCACAAGCTGTCGCGACACTATGGTCTTCCCCCGCGCGAGTTTTCTCCTGCCGTTTTGGCGGCCTGCCGGGATTATGCGTGGCCGGATAACGTGAAGGAACTGGAAACGTTCGTCAAGCGTTACCTTCTGACTGGGGACAAGGGGATTACTCTCGACGGGGAGATGAACCAAGCCGACGGCATGGATGTTCAAGCTTCCGGGTGGAAGGGAGTAGCTACTCCTGTGGGTGCGCATGGCGCCCAGGAAGAGCAATCCCGCCCCAAGTCGCTGAAATCGTTAATTGACAGCGTTAAGTGCGAAGCGGAAAAGAACGCAATCGGCACTGCCTTGCAGAAAACCGGCTGGAACCGGAAGGCGGCAGCACGATTGCTTCAGGTTAGCTATCGTACTCTGCTGTACAAGATCGACCAGTACCAGATGAGTGCGGAAAGTGCACTGGCTGGCCTTAGACACGAAGCGAAGCGGAACGGTCGTGCAAGTTGAGACCCGTGTCGCAAGTCGCGGGCGCGAAGCGCCGAGGAGCCACCATGACAACAACAGCTAAAAGTTTCTGGAGAAACGGGCTGGCTGTGGTGTCTACCTCTGTCATCTTATCGAGTGTGTTGTGGGGGCAGGCGGGGAGTGCCGCAGCTCCCGCAAGCCCGAGCGCAACACCCGGTCAGAATCCCGGTGCTTCTGCGGCGCCGAAGCTTCACGACGATACTTATGTGATCGGCAACGACGACGTCCTGGCCATCAACGTGTGGAAGGAGCCGGATATCTCGCGGTCTGTGCCGGTGCGATCCGACGGGAAGATCTCTCTGCCGCTGGTGGGAGAAGTGCAGGCAGCCGGCCGCACGCCGCTCAAACTGGAACAGGATATCGCGGCCAAGCTAAAGAACTATATCGCCGAGCCAGAAGTCACAGTGATCGTCCAGCAAATTAATAGTCAGAAGTTCAACATCCTTGGCATGGTGAGCAAGCCGGGCTCGTATCCACTAACGAATTCCCCGACGGTACTGGATGCAATCGCCATCGCAGGCGGTTTCCGCGATTTTGCCAAGCAGAAGTCAATTTATGTTCTCCGGCAGAATCCTGACGGAAGCCAGACCCGAATTCCCTTCAACTATAAGGAAGTCGTCAAAAGTCAGAACCCGGCTCAGAACATCAGGCTGCAGCCACGTGACACCGTAGTTGTCCCCTGAGAATGAAACACTTCGAACACATTCTTGTAGGCTTGGTCATGCTGATGGGTGTGCCCCTTTGGTCCCAAGTGGACAACACTACCGCGCCGCCTGCACAGGCAGCGACGACAGTGACCACGGACGACAGCGATACTCGGATGCAGGCTCCACCACCCGTGAGTGGACAAGCGTACCCGGTCGCGTTGACATCTCAGGAGCGGTCCAACTACCTGCGTGGAGGAGTGGTCTTTACCAGTGCCTACAGCGATAACGTGCTAGGGTCAGTAGCAGGTCAACCTGTCAGTGACGTGAGCTACTCGGTTGCGCCCACGCTGGCGCTGGATACGACCACGCCCCGGGAACACTTGGTCTTGACATATGCGCCGGGCTACACCTTTTATCAGCGCACGAGTGGCCGGAACGAGGCCGACCAAAACGCTCTGATCGACTTTCAATACCGCCTGAGCGCGCACGTGACCTTTAGCGCAAGCGACAGCTTCCGGAAGAGCTCCAGCGTATTCAATCAGCCGGGTTTCACGTCAACCGGGGGAATATCCGGCGGGGCCCAGGGAGCCAATTTCTCGGTGATTGCGCCGATTGCGGACAGCCTCAGCAATTCCGGAAATGTGGGCCTGACTTATCAATTCAGCCTGAACGACATGATCGGCGCGAGCGGAACGTTCTCCAATCTGCACTATCCGGACCCGGCTCAGGTCCCCGGTTTGTTTGACTCGAGTTCCCAGGCCGGCTTGGCTTTCTATTCTCATCGAATCTCGAAGACGCACTATCTCGGCGTAACCTACGAGTATCAGCGACTGTTGGCCTATCCAACCGTGGGAAGGAACGAGACGCAGACTCACGCGGCGTTCCTCTTCTACACGGTCTACCCCACGAAGGGTTTTTCCTTTTCCTTGTTTGGAGGCCCCCAACGCTCAGATACAGTTCAACCTCCGCCACTCCTGCCCGTGGGGCAGTGGAAGCCAGCGGGGGGTGCCAGTCTGAACTGGCAGGGGCATCTGAACAGCTTCGCGCTGAGCTATGTGCATATTGTTTCTGGCGGTGGCGGGCTGATCGGTGCGGTCCAAATGGACAGCGCAACTGCATCCGTGCGACAACAGTTCACCAGGTTCCTCAGTGGATCCATAGCCGGCGGATACGCTCAAAACAATGTTTTAGGGGGGCCGTTCGCGAGCACCACTGGGGGTGGCTCGTTCACGGTCTTCACTAAGGGACACTCGATTTCGGGCACGGCATCATTGCAGCAACAATTCGGCCAGCACGTGGCTCTGCAACTGGGATACACACGACTCCACCAAGACTACAGCAACGTGGCCGTATTGGCCTTGACCCCTGACACGAATCGGGAATTCGTTTCCCTGTCCTATCAGTTCTCACGAGCACTGGGAAGATAATCATGGTTGACGATCTCGAAGAGAAAAGTCCGGAAGGCATTGATCTCAAGCACTATTTGGGTGTGCTGCGGCGTCGCCACTTCCACTTCCTGATCCCGCTGTTCATCGGGTGGGCAGTGGTGTGGGGAGCCAGTTGGGTCCTCCCGCCGCGTTACCAATCGAGCACACTAATTCTGGTAGCGCAACCCACGATGCCGAAGGACTACGTGACGCCTAACGTAAGTAATGACCTGCAGGAACGGATGCAGAGCATCACCCAGCAGATCCTTAGCCGGACGCGCCTTCTGCACATCATTGACGAGTTCAGCCTTTACGCCAGCGCGCACGCGCAGTGGTCGCCGGACGAAAAAGTTGAGCGGATGCGCAAAGACATCGACATCGAGCTGGTACGCGACTCAAGCAGTCAGATCACCGCCTTCAACGTTTCCTACTCCTCACGCGATCCGCTGGTCGCGCAAAAGGTGACCAGCGAACTGACCAGTCTCTTCATCAACGAGAACCTGGAAGTGCGTCAGCAACAGTCAGAGGACACCACCAAGTTTCTTGAGACACAATTGGAGACCGCCCGGAAGAGCCTGGCCGACCAAGAAGAGAAGATTCGCCAGTTCAAGGCTCAACATGTCGGAGAAATGCCCGCCCAGCTCGCGAGCAACCTCCAGATTCTTAGCGGCCTCCAGTCCCAACTGCAAAACGAAGAGGACGCCCTCAATGCCGCCAAGCAACAGCATGTCTACCTGCAGACCCTCGCGGATCAGTATCGAGCGATTCAGGGGACGGCGAAGACGGCGGATGGCCTCACCGTCGGGCTACCGGCCCTCGACCAGGAATTGGATAAGCTCAAGGCGCAGCTAGCCGACCTGAGCTCTCACTACACCGACCGCCATCCCGATGTGCGCAAGATGAAGGAGCAGATCGCAAAGACCGAAAAAATGCGCGAACAGTTACTGGCCAGCATCAAAGAGAAAGGCACGGACACTGCGAGCGACAGTACCGCCGACTCTCCCAGCGCGGGGGTGAGCACGGATCCGACCCAGGCCTCTATGTTGGCTCAGGTCCAGAGTCAGTTGCGATCTAACCAGGTTGAGATCACAAACCGGGAACACTCGATCGCCTCCCTGAAGGCGAAAGTTGACGAGTATCAGGCTCGGCTGAATCAGGAGCCCATTCGTGAACAGCAACTTGCGGATCTGACTCGCGGTTACGATCAATCCAAGGCCAACTATGACGATCTGCTAAAGAAGAAAAATGAGTCGGCGATGGCCACCAGCATGGAATTGCTGCAGCAGGGTGAGCGCTTTACCATTATGGACGCGCCGAGTCTTCCCCAGAAACCTGAGTTTCCCAATCGCCTTAAGTTTTGCGGGATTGGATTGGGCATCGGACTGTTGCTCGGTGTCGTAGTAGCCGGCGCATTTGAGATGATGGATGATCGCGTGTACGACGAAAAGGAGCTCAAGAAATTGTTGCCGCCAACGATCCTAACCGAGATTCCCGCTATCATGAATTCTCTCGATGAGCAGAGACACAAAAGGCAGCTCTGGCTGGGTTGGGTAACCGCCGGCATCGTGTTTGCCACCATACTGGCGGGATCGGCGTTCAGTTATTTGCGCGGCTAGCTTCTTCATTCAATGTACAAAGCTTTCTACAACCTGAAGCGGAACCCTTTCGAGATCACGCCCGATCCCTCCTTCTTATTTGCGACCAAGAAGCACAACGAGGCGTTGGCTGCGCTCTATTACGGCGTGCGGCGGCGCAAAGGCTTCGTGGTATTGACTGGCGAGGTTGGCACCGGGAAGACCTTGTTGGTCCGTTGCCTGCTCCAGATACTGACGCGCGCTAACGTATCGTTTGCATATGTCTTCAACTCGCGCCTGAACCCGATGGAGTTCCTGCAATACGTGGTTGGAGATTTTGGCCTCGCTACCGCGGGCAAGACAAAGAGCGAGCTTTTGTTAACTCTGGCGGGCTACGTCATCGCCCGCAGCCAGAAGAGTCTCACCACGGTCCTGGTAGTGGACGAAGCACACCATCTTTCGACTGAAGTGCTAGAGGAAGTTCGACTGTTAACCAACTTGGAATCAACGCAGGAGAAGTTGCTGCAGATTCTGCTGATCGGGCAGCCTGAACTCGACGAGAAACTGGACGCTGACAATCTACGGCAGCTGAAGCAGCGGATTGCGTTGCGCTCCCACCTTGGCCCTCTCGAACTGGACGAGACCGGGGGCTACATTTATCGTCGTCTGCAATTGGCGGGCAGCGTGAGGCCCGAGGTTATTTTCCCCATGGACACGATCCTCGAAATCCACCGCCATTCCGGAGGTTTTCCGCGGCTGATCAATACCCTGTGCGAAAATGGCCTCATTCACGCCTACGCAAAGCAGTCCCAGGGGGTCACTCCGGAGATCATCGAGGAAATCGCCCTGGACTTCCGCCTCAACATCGTGCATCGCTCCCCGTCCGAGGACGTGGTGAGTACAGAGCGTGCAGCGGAGGTCCAACAAGCAGCCCGGACTCTGCTGGACTTGTACGCGCACCTGCGCCAGGCACAGCCCGAAAGAACAGATTTAGGAACTTTCGTCAGAACAGGAAAACATGAGCCGTATATTTGATGCGTTGCAGAGATCGGGAACCGAGCAGTCGGGAATCAAATACCCTGACATGGTGTCCGTGGCCACGGAAGTATTCGAAGCGCCGGCGCATCAGGTATCGTCTGTTGCCGCAATAGCAGACCAGGCACCGGAGTTCCAGGCCCCCTTGGACCAGATCCCGGTGACCGATCTCTTAGCGGAAGAGGTAGAAAAAGAAGTCGATGTTCCGGCACAGTTTCCCTCAATGGAAGTAAGTGTTACTCCGTCAAGCCGACTCGTGTACTTCAGCGAGCCTGACGGTCTTGCGGCCGAGAAATTCCGCTTCCTGGGCGTTCGTCTGCGTCAGCTTCAGCAAAATCGGCCGCTGAAAAAAATACTCGTTACCAGCACAATTCCAGAAGAAGGGAAGAGCTTGGTTTCAGCCAATCTGGCAGGCGTTCTGGGGAAGAGGAAACAACGAGTGCTTCTGCTCGAGGGCGATATGCGAAGGCCGACTCTGGCGGAGCAATTCGGCTTGGGGAGACTGGCTGGCCTTGCGGAGTGGTTGCAGAGCGGGCTGCGGACAGCCTCGAACATCTACCATCTTGGGGGCCCCGGCTTCTGGCTCATGCCTGCTGGTGATCCACCGGCGAATCCTATCGAACTGATGCAATCGGGGAGACTTTCCGAGTTGATGGGGCAGCTGGCCACCATGTTCGATTGGATTATTGTGGACTCTCCCCCTCTGCTTCCACTGGCTGATACCACCGTCTGGGCGCGAGTGACTGATGGTACTCTGCTGGTGGCTCGTGAAGGCAAGACAGAGAAGGCGCGGCTGAAACAAGGTTTGGAAATCCTTAAGAATTCTGACCTGCTTGGAGTCGTCTTAAACGGTTGCGCCAACCCGAATCACAAGAACTACTATCAACGCTATTCAACACCAGGAACAAAGTAACTCGCTCGCCATTTCAGTCAGCACCGAACAAGTCCCATCTTAACCTTCGAACAGCGCCCCCGGTGGCGAGAATCGCCCTCTAGTCGTTCGTTGGTTTCGACTCAAAGCAGAGATTAGGAGAAGAAGTCGTGACCTTGCGTCGATCACTTGATAGAGTCGGAAGTGACCCATTTGCCGTAAAAGGCGAGTCAACCCCTGATCGTGACATTCTGAGTCAGGAAGCATTTCACAGGATGATCTCACTCGAGCGGCGGAGAACCGAGCGCTCCCGCAAACCGTTCCTGCTCATGCTGTTGGATATGAGTGGTCACATGCCACCTGCATCCATTGAGAAGAACCTGCGCAAGCTCCTGGCGGCACTCTCGATGTCTACGAGGGAGACAGATCTGGCCGGGTGGTACGAGAGCGACCGCATTGTGGGGGTCATGTTCACCGAGATTGGTTTGGATGACCGCGGGACCATCGTGAGTACGATGGTCGCCAGGCTTAGGGGAATCCTGCGCAGTAATCTGACCCTTGAGCAATTCAATCAAGTGAGTGTCTCCTTTCATGTGTTCCCCGAGGACTGCGACAGGGAAGGTGGCAAGCCTCCGAGCAATCCGGTGCTGTATCCTGACCTATCCAAACGAGACGAAGCAAAGCGTCTTCTCGGTACTCTCAAGCGAGGTATGGATATTGTGGGCAGCGCTATTGCTATGTTGCTAGCTGCTCCCGTCTTCGTGGCGATTGCGGTAGCAATTAGGACAACCTCCAGAGGGCCGGTCTTCTTTCGCCAGCGCCGCATCGGTCAACATGGGAAGCCTTTTGTGTTTCTCAAGTTCCGCTCGATGTATGTCGGCAACGACGCCGGCATTCACAAGGAATACGTCAAGCAGTTGATTGCCGGGAAAGCCGAGCGTCACCCCTCCAATGGGAATGGTGAAGGTGTATTCAAATTGACCAGAGACCCGAGAATCACGCGGGTCGGGTCTTTCCTCCGCAGAACGAGCCTGGATGAGCTGCCACAGTTCATCAACGTATTGAGAGGGGAAATGTCGTTGGTGGGCCCACGTCCCCCGGTTCCGTATGAAGTCGAAGCCTACGATCTCTGGCATCGCAGGCGATTGCTCGAAGCGAAGCCCGGGATTACGGGGCTATGGCAGGTCAGCGGACGCAGCCGCGTGACGTTCGATGACATGGTTCGCCTCGACTTGCAATATGCAAGATCCTGGACACCTTGGATGGACATAAAGATCATTCTCCGTACTCCCGGCGCCATGGTGCTCGGCGATGGGGCGCACTGAACCACCCGTAAGTCCTCCCTCCCACTCCCTCCCTCAAAACTTCATCGAAAGAGGAGTCAAAATGATTACCACTCTAGCGAAACCTGAAAACCCGGACGTAGCTCAGAAACAAGAACGAACTGAAGTCATAAAATTCGGGGTTGTCGGCTACGGGTATTGGGGGCCGAACGTGGTCAGAAACCTTGACCAGTTGGATGGCTCCAAGGTAGTCGCGGTGTGCGACAAGAGTCCCAGCTCACTAAAACGAGTTGCCAAAGCGTATCCGCATGTCAGAGTCTCATCCGATAGCGCCGAACTCATATCATCCACTGAGATCGATGCAGTCGCTGTAGTCACTCCGGTTTGGACACACTATGAATTGACAAAGGCTGCGCTGGAAAATGGCAAGCATGTTTTTGTCGAGAAGCCGTTCACGAGCAATTCGGCCCAAGCCGAAGAACTCATCGAGCTCGCAGCAAGAAAGAATTTGAAGATTATGGTGGATCACACCTTTCTGTTTACCGGAGCGGTGAAGAAGATTGGGCAACTGCTCGATGAGGGAACGCTAGGAAAGCTCTATTACTATGACTCCACGCGCGTCAATCTAGGACTCTTCCAGCACGACATTAACGTAGTCTGGGACCTGGCTCCGCACGATCTTTCCATCATTGACCACCTGATCAAAGAAGCACCGGAGGCCATCTCTGCGACTGGCCAGACCCACTTGAATGGGCATGAGGACGTGGCCTTCATTACCATTTATTTCCCGAACAAGATCATCGCTCACATCAACGTGAACTGGTTGTCTCCGGTAAAGGTTCGCACCACGCTAATCGGCGGAGAAAAGAAGATGTTGGTGTGGAACGATCTCGAGGCAGACGAAAAGATCAGGGTCTACGACAAAGGTGTGGATATCACAAGCCGCCAAGGTCTCTACACCTTGCTGGTGAATTATCGATCGGGTGATATGTGGTCGCCGCAAGTCAACCGGATCGAAGCCCTGAGCCAGGAGCTGGCGTATTTCAACGACTGCATTTCTCACGACAAGAATCCGGCAAATGATGGAGCGGCCGGCCTGCGCGTTGTGAAGATGCTGGAAGCCACGTCCGAGTCTATTCGCCAACGCGGAGCACTAGTCTACCTCTGAAGTTTCGCTGCTTCGGCAAGACTCATGACCAAGGAAACGACGCTGGTACTCGATGGTGCCCCGGAACCAGCGCATCTCAAAAGAACCGGGTTTGCGACAACATTGAAACCAACGGTTTTGGTGGCTACGACTGATCGCTGGTACCCGACTGCCAGGCTGGCGATGGCTCTGGCAACTGCCGGGTGCGTCGTGGAGGGCGTTTGCCCTTCGGGGCATCCGCTCAGCAAGACGCAAGCGGTGCTTCGAACCCATGATTACAACGGCCTTAGGCCATTGATGTCGTTGACACAAGCAATTTCTGCAACAAAACCAACTGCCATTATTCCGGGCGATGACCTTGCCACCTGGCATCTACACGAGCTCTACAACCGCGAGCTCAGTCGCGGAAAGATCGGCTCCTACATTTGCCGATTGATTGAGTATTCTCTAGGTGCGGCAGAAGGCTTCGCAGTGGTTAGGGCGAGAAGTGCCTTGATGCAGTTGGCCCGCGAAGAAGGAGTTCGCGCTCCCGAAACCGAGGTTGTCACCAGTAAAGACAGTCTGCTCGATTGCATCTCACGGATGGGTTTTCCAACGGTACTGAAAGCGAACGGCACCTCTGGGGGCGATGGCGTCGAGGTGGTTCACACGGTGGAGGACGCAGAACGAGCGTTTCGCAAACTGCAGTCACCGCCCGTGTTAGCGCGAGCCGTGAAGCGAGCACTGATCGATCGTGACTTGAGATTGCTATGGCCCTCGCTTTCTCGCCACCGACACATGGTCAACGCTCAGGCTTTCATATCCGGGCGCGAAGCGACCAGCACAATCGCCTGCTGGAAGGGGTCGGTCCTCGCTAGTCTTCACTTCGAGGTTCTCGAAAAGGTCGGCGCGACCGGGCACGCGACCGTGGTGCGCTCGATCGAACACCCCGAAATGTCATCAGCCGCGGAGAAGATCTCGCGGCGCCTGAAACTCTCCGGCTTGTACGGCCTGGATTTCATGCTGGAGGCACCTACGGGAAATGCGTTCCTGATTGAAATAAATCCCCGAACTACGCAAGTTGGACACTTGGCGCTCGGGCTGGGGCGCGATCTTCCAGCGGCTTTGTATGCGGCGATGACCGGCAGGGATGTTCAGCCCGCTCCGAAGATCACTGAGAACGACACGGTCACTCTGTTCCCGCAAGAGTGGAAACGAGACCCGGCGAGCACCTATTTGAAATCGGGTTATCACGATGTCCCTTGGCAAGAGCCCGAACTGGTTCGAGACTGCATTCGTACAGCCAGGACACACAGCCGTTGGTTCTCCCAACGCGAGTTGCCTTTTAGGTCCTTTACTCCTGCCGCCCAAACCAGTGCCGTTCATTCCCGAAGCGAAAGCGCATGAAAAAAACTCTGCAGGTAATGAAGTTCGGTGGAACGTCGCTGGGCGACGCGTCCTGCATCGAAAGAGCAGTCGAAATCGTTAGCTCCGGTACGCACGAAGCCGACGTTTTGGTAGTGGTCTCGGCCATGGGTGGCGTGACTAACCGGCTGATCGAGGCCGCTACTCGGTCCGAGACCGGCGATCGTCCGGCGGTATCGTCGATTCTCGAGGAGCTGCGCAAGCAGCACCACTCGGTGATCAGCGCCCTGATCCACTCATCTGCCGAGCGAGACCGGATCGGACGCAGAGTGCAGGAGCTCCTTCAAGAGGGCGAGCGCTTATGTGAGGGCACGATGCTCTTGCGGGAACTCACACCGCGGGTGCTGGACACTATCTCCAGCCTAGGGGAACGTCTTTCTGCGCCACTCGTTGCCGCTGTGCTGGCTGAACGAGGCGTGCCCAGCGAGGCCATCGAAGCCACTGAACTTGTCGTCACCGATTCATGCCATGGCGCAGCAGAGCCATACATGAACCTGACCGAGAGACGGTGTAAGGCGCGGCTCCAAACATTCCGGCAACGAGGAATCGTTCCGGTCATCACTGGTTTCATCGGCGCCACGCAGGAGGGTGTGCTCACAACGTTAGGCCGGGGCGGCTCGGATTATTCCGCCACCATTCTGGGCGCGGCGCTAAGTGCGGACAAGGTCATCATCTGGACCGACGTAAATGGCCTGATGACTGCCGATCCACGTCAGGTCCCGGACGCTTGCACCATTCCTGACATTTCGTATCGCGAGGCGGCCGAACTCGCGTACTTCGGCGCCAAGGTCCTGCATCCGAAGACTCTGCGTCCGGTGATGCAATCGGGAATTCCACTTTGGATCCGCAATACCTTCGCGCCCGAGCGGGCTGGCACGAAAATTACGCCGGAGGCTAACGGTAGCGGCGTGAAGGCGTTAACTGCGATGAAGGACATCGCCCTGATTACAGTTGGCGGGCCAGGCTTTTTCGGCGTAACGGACGTTGTGGGCCGTGCGTTCGCCACCATCGCGGCCGTTCGAACCGACGTACTGCTGATTTCTCAATCGTCCTCGCGAAACGATATTTGCCTCATCGTTCCGGCAGCCGTCGCAAAACAAACGATCGAAGCACTCCGCCGCGAGTTCGCGCACGACCTGGAACACGAAAAGGTTGAGCACATCACGGTCGACTACTCCGCCGCTATCGTCTCCGTGGTTGGCCAAGACATGCGAGGCATATCGGGAATCGTCGGACGCACATTCGGCGCCCTGAGCAAACAGGACGTGGGGATTATCGCGATTGCACAAGGATCCTCGGATTGCAACATTTCTTTCGTAGTGGCGCAGAACGAAATGAAGGCGGCGCTCGAGGCTGTTCATCGAGAATTTCGCCTAGGCACTTTGGAGGCTGAAGTCTTTCCAGTCGAGCCACTTAGCCACCCATCGACGACGTGGCACTACGAGCCCGGACGATCAAGCACCGTAGTCGATTGAGCCACATTCCGCCGCCAGTTTCGGTTCCCCTTCCCATCAAACGCCTTAGAAGGAGCGTTATCACCTATGGACCCCTATCTGTGCATCGCGCCTGACGTAAAACTTGGGCGGGATGTGAAGCTCTCGAAGTTCATCAACCTCTACGGATGTCAAATCGGTGATGAGACCAAAATCGGTGCGTTCGTAGAAATCCAAAAGAACGCCACGGTCGGCAAGCGCTGCAAGATCTCAAGCCATACATTCATTTGCGAAGGAGTCACGATCGAGGACAACGTCTTCATCGGACATGGTGTCACCTTCATCAACGACAGCTATCCCCGTGCCACGGCCGCGGGTGGCAATCTGCAAACCGAAGCCGACTGGAAGGTAGAGCGAACGGTCATTAAGAGAGGCGCATCGATTGGCTCCGGCGCGACCATCCTCTCGAACACAACTGTCGGCGAAAACGCTATTGTCGGAGCCGGCAGCGTAGTCACTAAGGATATTCCAGCCAACAGCATTGTGGCTGGAAATCCCGCCAGAGTTTTGCGTTATATCGAACAGACCCAGGAGGTCACAAAGTGAGCATACATGCTGGTATTCCTTTTCTCGATCTGGTCACTCCTCACGTAGAACTCGAGCAGGAACTGACAGGTGTCTTTCAGAAGGCGTTGCGGACCGCTGGATTCATCGGTGGACCGATGGTCCAGGAGTTCGAAGTGGCGTTCGCGCGTTTTTGTGATGCCAAGTGTGCGATTGCCGTCAGCAGCGGAACAGATGCATTGCGGTTCGCGCTTATGGCCTGCGGAGTCCGAAGCGGCGACGCTGTTATCACCGTGCCGCACACCTTTATCGCAACTACCGAAGCGATCTCCCAAGCCGGTGCTTTGCCGGAGTTCGTCGACATCGACGAGCGCACGTACAACATGGATCCCGTCAAGCTCCAGAAGTATCTGGAGGAGCAGTGTGCTCTAGATCCTCTGGGTCGGCTGATCAGCCGGAGGAGCGGTCGTCCCGTAACTGCCGTGGTCCCGGTGCATCTGTACGGACAGACTCCAGACATGGATCCGATTCTCGATATCGCTGATCGCTATGGCCTCGTGGTGGTCGAGGATGCTTGCCAGGCGCACGGAGCTGAGTACTTTTCTCGAAAATATGGCAAGTGGATGAAAGCTGGTTCGATCGGCCGCGCCGCGGCGTTTAGTTTCTATCCGGGGAAGAATCTTGGTGCCTGCGGTGAAGCTGGGGCCGTGACGACCAATGATCCTGGCCTCGCCGAAAGGATCAAGATGCTTCGCGACCACGGACAAGCGACAAAGTACTACCACGATGTGGAAGGCTACAACGGCAGGCTCGACGCCATTCAGGCCGGCCTGCTGCACGCCAAGCTCCCGCACTTGCCGAGATGGAACTCGGCACGCCGTGAACGCGCTGAAGAATACAATCACATGCTCACAGCTGCCGACTGCGGAGTCCTGCCTCCCTACGAGCCCTCTTGGTCGAAGGCTGTGTATCATCTGTATGTGGTTCGCACAGCAGACCGCAAAGGACTGATGGATCACCTGAAGAAGGCTGGGATCGGGACTGGAATTCACTACCCCATTCCCCTGCATCTCCAGAAGGCATACCTGTCTTTGAACTACCGTCCGGGGGACTTCCCTGTGTCTGAGAATGTTGCGGAGGAAATCGTCTCGCTGCCGATGTTCCCGCAGCTCACGTCAGAGCAGCAAGCTCAAGTCGTCCAAGAAATCCTCCGTTTCACTCGAGAGCCTGTTGTATCCGAGCGGGTAGCCTAGAAAATTCGATCGAACGATAGACTCTACGAAGGCAAAACTCGCCCCATCGATCCTTCTGGCGCGCATGTCGGGGGAATCTGAGACTAACTGATCGCAACTAAACGTCTGTGGCAGGAGGCCAAGACTGTGGACAAGAATACGAGGGTCGTTGTCGTCGGACTCGGGGAGATAGGGAAGCCACTCTTCGAACTCATTTCCAAGCAACACCAGGCAGTTGGGGTGGACGTCTCGCCCCCCGTCGAGCGAATCGAACAGGTCGACTTCCTGCACATCTGCTACCCGTTTGAGATCAAGGACTTTGTAGGTGAGACTGCCCGTTACATCGGACTTTTCAAGCCTGCACTGACAATCATCAACAGCACCGTTGGCGTCGGGACAACACGAGCGGTCGCTGAGCGAACTGGTGCTG
>Ga0187818_10000544_pt1 | contig 13801 bp, 14 predicted proteins | sample NC_wetland_sal_i_14_FD_130581 | JGI IMG/M metagenome (GOLD analysis project Ga0187818, IMG submission 130581) | Wetland sediment microbial communities from Neuse River Estuary, North Carolina, USA - SO4_3 | ecosystem: Environmental > Aquatic > Freshwater > Wetlands > Sediment | place: USA... | reverse complement strand
GGTGGCGGGAAGGCGGCAAGACGAGACCGTCACGGAAGACGATTCGATTGACTGGGACCGCTCGGACTACGACCCCTACGCGCGGACGAAAAAATTCTGCGAGCACATGGTGCGAGAGCTGTTGCCCGACACGCCGAAAACCATTTTCCGGCCGAGCATCGTGCTCGGCGATACACGATACGGCGCGACAACGCAGTTTGAAATGGTGCGCGCATTCGTTTTTCTGGCGGGACTTGCCATCCTGCCGCTCAGGCCCGGCGACCGGATTGACATCGTGCCGGTGGACTATGTGGCGAAGGCAATCGCGACGCTGCACCAAAAGGAAAGGCTCTCGCACGACACATATCATCTTTCGTCAGGCACGAGTTCGGAATCGTGCAGGCAGATCACGGATGCGCTGGCGCAGGCGTCGGGAAAATTCAAGCCGCTCTACGCGCCATGGCTGGCCGGACCGTTTACTTCCATCGTGAATTCGCTTTCCAAGCGGAAAGGAAACCTGGGGCACGGCGCGGCACTGCTGAAAGTTTTTCTGCCTTACATTTACTGGAACACGGTGTTTGACAATACGCGCGTGGTGAACGAAATGGGGAGCCGACCGGCGCCATTTACAAAGTATTGCTTCCCGCTGCTGAAATTCAGCCGCGAGAATCATTTTCAGTATCCGTATCAGGCGTGGCCCGCGGCGGCTGCGGAAGGGCGCGCACAGGGGGTGGGGCGATGATGGATTTTGTGCTCGAAGCCTGGGTGAGCGCGCTGATTGAGGAGATGAAACTTCGCTGGATGCTCGGCGGGGGAAGACAATGGAAGCCGGGCGAGCGGCTGAAGCTGCTCTTCGCAACCTACAGCGGAGCGCGGAATACGGGTTCGGACATCCGGGTCGAAGAAATCGCGCGGCAGGTGAGACACATTCTCGGCGCGGAACGCATCGAGCTGACAGTGATGTCGCAAACGCTGGACTGGACGCGCGATTATTTCAAGGGCTGCAAGCAAGTCCATCTACCGGACGTTTTCCCGCCATTCTTGATCCGCGAAGTGCCGAAGCATCACGGCGTGGTGGCGTGCGAAGGCTCGACGTTCAAGAGCAAATTCAGCGACGCGCTGACGACGATGTTCATCGGGGCGCTGGGGCTGGCCGCGGCGGAAAACAAGGTTTCCCTGGGCTACGGCGTGGAAGCGGGCGCGATGAACCCCATGGTGCAGAAGATGACCCGCAGGTTTTGCAAGTCGTCGCTCGTGATTACGCGAAATCCCGAATCGCAAACCGTGCTGGGGCATCTCAACGTTCCGACGGAATTGGGCACGGATGCCGCCTGGACATTTGAGCCGCTCGGACCCGAGTATGGCCGGGAAACGCTGCGGCGCGCTGGATGGGACGGCGCAACTCCGGTGCTGATCGTGTGCCCGATCAATCCGTTCTGGTGGCCGGTGAAGCCGTCCATCGTGAAATACGCGGCGCGCGTGACGACGGGCGCGTTTAAGGACAGCCACTACCGGACGATTTATTTCCACAAAGCGGGGCGGGAGGTGGACGCGAAGTACGGGAAATATATTGCGGAGATGTCGGAGGCCGTGGATACGTTCCGGAAGCGGCAGCGCGTGTTCCCGATCCTGGTGGGAATGGAGCGGCTGGACGCGCGGGCGTGCGCGGCGATGGCGGAGCGGCTGCCCGGAGTGCCGGTGTTTACTTCGGATGCGCACAACATGTACGAGCTCGTGAGCGTTCTGCGCTGCGGGAGTTTGCTGGTGTCGTCGCGGTACCACGCCATTGTGTGTTCGATGCCCGCGCTGGTGCCGTCGGCGGGCGTAACCATGGACGAGCGCATCCGAAACCTGATGCACGAGCGGGGGCATGAGCACTTGCTCTTCACTGTCGAAGAAGACGGGCTCGCGGAGAAAGTTGTCAATGCGATGGAAACGATGTGGCGAGACGCCGAAGGGCTGCGCGACGGCATCGCGCGAACGGTGGTGCGCAACCTGAAACTGATGGCGCGGATGGGAGTTTATTTCGAGCAGCACATCCACAAGATTTATCCGGAATTCACCGTGCGGAGCGGCGTGCATTCGTGGGAGGAGTATTTGCCGCCACTCGATCCGACGTTGCGGAAGCTTGTGGAGCAGTATGAGAGCGCGGGTGTGAGTGCAGGAGCAGGGGCGTAGGCCTTCGCGGTGAATTTCCTCGAAACACTGTTTGCCAATCTGGAGCGTTCCGCGGAGCGGAAGGTGCTGCAAGAGGCGCGCGCGAGCGGGCTCGCACATGCGACGGGCCGCGAGTTGCGCGCGCAAGTGGAGGCGGCGCGGGCGTTCGTGCGGCGCGCGGGGGTGCGGAAAGGCGACCGATGCGCGCTGCTGGCGGCAAACAGCATCCGGTGGGCGGCGCTGGATTTGGCGCTGATGGCCGAGGGAGTGATTGTCGTGCCGTTGAATGCGCGGCAAGTTCCGAAGGAGCTTGTTGGAATGATGCGCGACGCCGGGCCGAAGCTCATTTGCGCGGGAGATGCGGCGCTCGCGGATGCGGTGCGCGCAGAGTGGCCGGAGACGCCGAGGATTGTGCTCTTCGATGAGGTTTTCGCGAAGGGAGCGGCCGAGCAAGCTGAGAGTGCGAAGGGTCCTCCCGTGGAACTGGCAGACGGCGATGCGGTGACAATCATCTATACATCGGGGACATCGGGGGAACCGAAGGGAGTGGTGCTCACCGCGGGCAATCTGAATTTCATGGTCCTGCGGACGACCGAGCGGGTGAACCAATTGATGCGCGGACATCCCGGCACCGAGCGCGTGTTTCACTATGCGCCGTTTTGCTTTGCCGGGTCGTGGATCCTGATGCTCTTATGCCTTTCGCGCACGAGCCTGCTCACGCTTTCGATGGACCTGAGCAGGTTGCAGATCGAGATGGAAGTTGCCGCGCCGCATTATTTTCAAAATGTGCCCTTGCTGCTCGAGCGGGTGCGGCGGGGCATTGAAGAGAATCTGGCGAAACGCGGCGGGCCGGCGCAGAAGATTTTTGCGCGAGCGTGGGCGGCGTGGCTGGCGAAGCAGAATGGCGAACCGGCAAGGGGCGCGTTGTGGCTGATGGCGGCGCGCGCGGCGGTGTTTCCGGCTATCCGCAAGCGCATCGGCAAGAATCTGAAGGCGCTGATTTGCGGATCGGCGCCGCTTTCGCGAGAGACCCAACTGTTTTTCATGATACTTGGAATTCAGGTGCTGCAGGTGTATGGACTGACGGAAACGACGGGCATCTGCACGATGGATGTGCCCGGCCGCGCGGAGCCCGGCTGGGTGGGGCCGGCGGTGGAAGGCGTCGAAATGAAGATTGGCGAGGATCAAGAGATTCTCGTGCGCGGGCCGAATGTTTTTCCCGGTTACTGGAAGCGGCCGGAGGAAACGAAAAATGCACTGGTGGATGGATGGTTCCATACGGGCGATCAGGGCGAGGTGAACGAGATTGGAAACTGGCGGATCCTCGGGCGGATTAAGAACCTGCTCATCCTGAATTCGGGGCACAATGTTGCGCCGGAGCCCATCGAGGAGAAGCTGCTGGGCATTCTCCCGGGGGCTCAGCAGGTTATCCTGGTGGGGCACGGACGCAGTTACCTGGTGGCGATCGTGACGGGGGACGTTGCACGTGAACGGGTTGCGGAGACCATCGAGCGGGTGAATCGCGAGATGCCACACTACAAACGCATTCATGGTTTTCATATCGAGCGGAAAGCATTTACCATCGAAAGCGGGCTTTTGACGGCCCTCGGAAAACTGAAACGCGACGCGATTGGGGCGCGCTTTTCAGGGCAAATTGAAGCGCTCTATCGCGAGAAAAGTGCATGAACACATTCAACGGCAAATCGCTTTCCTGGAAATCGAATGACTCGGTGGTCGAGGTCGAGTTGCACCGCGCGCCGTGCAACGAAATCGGCACGGAGATGCTGGCGGATTTGGAGGAATTTGCGAAGGCGCTGGAAACGTTATCGCGCGAGGCGAGCGCGGTGATTATCCACAGCACGCGCCCCGCCGGGTTTTGCGCGGGAGCGGACTTGCGCGAGCTGTATCGGAACGCGGCGCCGCTGGACGCAGCGGCGCGCGTAGCGGGCGTGCGCGAGTTCCTGCACCGGATCCACGCGGTGCTCAACGCGCTGGACGATTCGCCGCTGACGACGATTGCGGCCGTGAACGGGGTGTGCTTCGGCGGCGGACTCGAGCTGGCGCTGGCGTGCGATTTGATTGTCGCGGAAAAGATGGCGCGGTTCTGCTTTCCCGAACTGCGGTTGGGACTCATCCCCGGGTTCGGAGGCATCCCGAGGCTGAAGCGGGATTTGGGCAACGCGGTTGTGCGCGACTTGCTGTTAACGGGACGCAGCATCAATGCGCAAAAGGCGGCGGCAGTGGGACTGGTGAGCCAAGTGGCGGGAGAGGGTGAAGCACTGCGCGTGGCGCGGGCGACGGCGGCGCAGGTGACGAAGTTTGACCGCGCGACGAGCGCGGCGGCCAAGCGTTTCCTGAAACCGATTCCGCACGACGAGCTGCGGCGGGAGATTGACCTGTTTTGCGAGTTGTTCACGCGGCAGGCGGTGATGGAGGGGCTGCGGAAGTTTGTCGAGAGCACGGACGCGCTGCCATATTTACCTTAGCTTGAGGGCAAGCAAGGCTTGGATGTGCCATACTTTGATTCTTGAGACTGACCATGAGAACGATCGACCAAACGACAGGAGAAATATTGGATCTGGCGGCGCAGCACTTCAAGGTGCCGCGGGCGTCGCTCAGTCCGCAGGATGATTTCTTCAAGAAGCTGGGAATTGACAGTCTGCAAGCGCTCGAAATGCTGACGCGGCTGGAAAACCATTTCGGCATCGAGCTGCCCGACTACGAAATGCAGGGCGTGAGCGATTTCCGCACCCTGGCAAGTCGAATCCAAGCAAGGCTTTAGGCGCACCGCGAAGCGACCGCATGCAAATTATCGCCGGCGAATTCCTGTTATCCTAATGTCTTCCCCAATCCAAATAGACTGACCGAATGCTGGACTTGGACAAATACGATTCGTTGGGAGCAGCGCTGCGCGATGCGCTCAGGCACTGGCCCGAAGAAGTCTGCCTGATCGAGGCCGACCGCGATCGCGAGAGGGCGCGGCTGACGTACCGGCAATTTGGCGAGGCGGCGCATCCATTGGCCGCGGCGCTCCAGGCGCGCGGGTTCAAGGCAGACGACCGCGCGGCGATTATCATGACGAATCAGTCGAAGTGGCTGATTTCGGCGTACGCGGTGTTTTACTCGGGCAGCGTGGTTGTGCCGCTCGATTACAAGCTGATGCCAAGGGAGCAACTCGCGCTGCTGGCGCATTCGCGCGCAAGCGTGCTCATCACTGAGTACCCGATTTGGCGTGCGCTGATGCAAACGGAGGGGTTTGAAAAGCGGCGCGTACACATCGAGCTTGTGACGGAGGCTCCTGCGGGTGCGGACCTGGGCGGCGCGATGCGTTGGGAGGAATTCCGCGCGGAGCGGGAGCCTGAATTCGTGCCGCGAAAGCGCAGCGATTGGGCGTGCATCGTGTATTCATCCGGCACGGGCGGGCGGCCTAAAGGCTGTGTGATGACGCATGAGAATTATTTGGAGCAATGCCTTTCGCTGACGAGACTGTACCCATTCTGGCCGGGAGTGCGCTACCTGAGCATCCTGCCGACGAACCACGCGATTGATTTCATGGTGGGATTCATCGGCCCATTTGTCTGCGGCGCAACAGTGGTGCACCTGCGCACGTTGCGGCCGGAATATGTACGTGAAGCGTTCAAGCGCTACAAGATTACATATATGGCGCTCGTGCCGTTGATCCTGAAGAATCTACAAAAAGGATTGCAGGCTCGCTTTGACGCGCTGCCCAAAGGCAAACGGGCGGTTCTGAATGCATTGGTTTCTGCGAACCGCGCGCTGACGTGGCGGCGGCCGAAACTTTGGGTTTCACGGCGGCTGCTGAGCGCAGTGCATAAGGAATTCGGGGGTGAGCTGCGGGCACTCTTTGTCGGCGGGGCATTTGCCGAGCCAGCGACCCTGCAATTTTTCTATGACCTTGGCATCGCGGTCGCAAATGGATATGGGCTGACCGAGGCAGGAACGGCGGTAACGCTGAATGACTTCAAGCCATTCCGTCCGGACACAGTTGGGCGACCGCTGCCGGGCATAGAGATTCGCCTCGCAAATCCCGGCGACGACGGAATCGGCGAGGTGGCCGTGCGCAGCCGCACGGTGATGTCACACTATCTGGACAATCCCGAATTGACGGCCGAGACGATCGTGGACGGCTGGCTCATGACGGGGGACCTCGGGCGGCTCGACGAATCGGGACACTTGCAACTCTTCGGGCGGAAAAAGAACATGGTCGTCACGGCCGAAGGGAAAAATATTTATCCCGAGGATATCGAGTCCGCATTTGAAGGGCTGGCGGTGAAAGAATTCTGCGTGTTCGCGGCGAATTACATTTGGCCGGAGCGCAACATGGCGGGCGAGCAACTCGTCTTGGTGTTGCAGCCGGAGACGAACCGCGCGGTGGACGAAACGTTGCGAGCGGAAATGACTGCTCGCAATCAGAGGTTGTTGAATTACAAGCGCATCAGCGGATACGTCGTGTGGGAAAAGGATTTTCCCCGGACGGCTTCGATGAAGATCAAGCGGGCGGAGTTGGCGGAGCAGATCCGGAGGGTGCTCGACCGCAAGGCGGTGCAGCCGTTATGAAAGATAGGCGGATGCTGGCAATCGTGAACCGCGCGGCGGGTGGAGGCAAGTGCGGAAAGCTCGCGCACAAAGCTTTGGAACAGCTTCGGGCCGCCGGATTGCAAGTGGATGCTGTTGACACGGCCGCGCCGGGCGATGCGACACGGCTCGCGCGCGAGGGCTACTCGCAAGGCTATCGGCAATTCATTGCCGTGGGCGGGGACGGCACCGCGTACGAGATCATAAATGGACTCTTTCCTCATGCGGCGAATCGCGAACGCGTCGCGCTGGGTTTTCTTCCCCTCGGCACGGGGAATTCTTTTCTGCGCGACTTCAGTAAGGACGGGTTAAAGCACGCGACCGAGGCCATTCTCAGCGGGAAGAGGCGCCCGTGCGACGTGATTCGTGTGACGCACGCGGAAGGCGAGTTGCATTACATCAATCTCCTGAGCGTGGGTTTCACGGCGAACGTGACGGCAATGGCCAATCGCCGCTTCAAGGGGCTTGGCGAGCTTGGCTATATTCTGGGCGTGCTGGGTTCCCTGGCACTGCTCCGGCGGCGCGCCTTTCCGCTGCGCGTGGACGAAGCCGTTGATTTCGAGGGCGGCCGGTGCCTCTTTCTGGCCTTTAGCAACAGCAAATTCACCGGTGGAAAGATGATGATTGCGCCAAAAGCGGAGACCAATGACGCGCTTGTTGAGTTTGTGCGCTGGGGACCGATTGGCAGGCTGGGATTATTGCGCAATTTCCCCAAACTCTTTGACGGCACGCATCTGGCCCATCCGATGGCATCGCGAAAGGGCGCGCGGCGCATCGAATTCCGGCTGGATGGCCCGGTGGATGTGATGGTGGACGGCGAGGTCCTGACGCTCGATTTGCGGACAATCGAAGTCATACCCGGCGCGCTGGACGTCATGGCATGAGGAGAGCGTGGCTGGCGGTCCGAAGCGCGTTCCTTTGGGCCATCAGCGGAATACACTTTTTGATCGGCGTGGCCATCATGACGCTGTGCGCGATTTTTCTGGGCACGCGCAGGATTGATCCCGCCGTCCGAATCTTCACTCGCAATGTCGTGCGGCTCGCCGGAGCGCGATTGACGGCGAAATACGCGCCGGGATTCGATCCCAAGCAAACGTGCTTTTTCATCGTCAACCACGTAAATCTATTCGATCCGTTTGTCCTGTATAGCGTGATTCCGCAGTTCGTTCGCGGGCTGGAGTTGGAATCGCACTTTCGCATCCCCATCTATGGAATGCTGATGAAGCGGTTCGGAAACGTGCCCGTGCCGGACGTGCGAACGCCCGCCGAATTGAAGCGCATGCTGCTCCTTGCGAAGAAGTCTCTGAACAACGGGATGAGCTTGATCGTTTTTCCGGAGGGCAAGCGGACGCTCGACGGGCGAATCGGCGAATTCGAGGACGGAAGTTTCCGCATGGCGGTGCAGTTCGGCTGTCCGGTTGTGCCGGTGAGCACCGTGGGGTCATTTGAATTCAACCGCAAGGATCGCTGGTGGCTGCATCCTTCGCAGATCACCGTGCACATCCACGACCCGATTGAGACGAAGGGTCTGCGCAAAGAGGACGTGCCGGCGCTGCGGGATCGCGTGCGAGCCATCATGGCTGCGCCGGTGGATGCTTACTACGCGGAGCGAGAAGCCGCACAGAGGGATTAAAGGCTGAGGCGGATGCCGGGGAGCGTGCGGCCGGCGCGCATTTCCTGCCAGGTGTAAACAATGCGGTGAATTACGGTCAGTGTGGAAATGATGGCGATGACCCAAAGTACCTGCGCCATTCGATCAAACAGGCCGCCGATGATCAGCAGCACCATCCGTTCCGGCCGCTCCATGAAGCCGACCTTGCAGAGAGGGATGAGCGATTCGGCGCGCGCGCGGGTGTAGCTGACCATGACCGAGCCGGCCGTCGCGACAGCTCCCAGAGTTACATAGGAGGTCCGGCCGTTCACGGCGTAATAGACCAGCAAGCCCATGTAGAGGGCCATGTCGGAGTAGCGGTCAAGAGTGGAATCGTAGAACGCGCCGAATGCAGTCACGCGGTTTTGGCGCCGCGCGACCTGGCCATCCAGCATGTCGAGGAATCCCGCGAAGAAAATGACGATGGCTGCAGTCTTGAAAAGTCCGGTGGCGAAAAGGGCGGCGGCCCAGAAATTCACAACCAGGCCAATCAGGGTCAGCAGATTTGGATTGATCCCGGTGGCCGCAACCGCGCCCACGATCTTATCCAAGAGCCAGCGGCTGCCTACGCCAATCGCTTTCGTAATCATCGGTCGTTAGAACCGGGACGAAACCGCCACACTGGTGAGAATCGGCGCTGGGAATCATACGATACGGAAGGCCGCTCCTCAAGCGAGGCGAGGGAATCGGCGTATTGAGGCCGTGTTTGACGCGCCCAATCAGCGCGGCTAGACTCGCACAGGCTACAACATAAATCTGAAAAACTCAGGAGCAATTATGCCCGCAGAAACAGATTCGCATGTTGCCTTGCTGCGCCACACCGTCGCGACCGTCGCCTATCGCGGCGGAAAGGCGCTCCGCGGAGCGCCGGAGGGATTTGCCGATTTCCGCATAAGCGATTCCTCGCGTACGCCGGGGCAAATCCTGGCGCACATCGGCGACTTGTTTGATTGGGCGCTTGCCATGGCCCAGGGGCGGCACGAATGGCGCGCCTCCACTCCCCTGCTGTGGGGCGAAGAGGTGCGGAGATTCCATCGAACGCTTGGCGCATTTGACGGTTACCTCGCCTCCGGCCTTCCACTCGGTTGCCCGATTGAAAAGCTGTTTCAAGGGCCCATCGCGGATTCGCTCACGCATATCGGCCAAATCGCGCTGCTGCGGCGCGCGGCGGGAGCGCCGATTCGCGCTGAAAATTACTTTAAGGCGGATATTACGATAGGCCGCGTGGGGACAGAGCAAGCTGCGCCGCGCGTGGAATTCGATTAAGAACCGAACCTTCCGCGCTTCTATTTCCGGGACACCACGCCGCCCTTCATCACAAAGGAAACCTTGCCCGTCACGCTGATGTCTTCCAGCGGATTGCCCGGAACAGCGATAATGTCCGCGAAGTAGCCCCGTTTTAGCTCGCCGATTTGATCTTGCCAACCAAGCAGCTTTGCGCCATTGAGCAGGTCGGCCTGAAGCGCGGCGAGCGGCGTCATTCCGTACTTAACCATCAAGACGAGTTCGCGCGCTTGCGTGCCGTGGGGGAACGGTCCGACATCCGAACCGACGGCCATCGGCACACCCGCCGCAAGCTGCTTCCGAAATTCCTGGGCGTGGTAGTCGAGCACCTGACGCTCGCGGGCACCGGCTCCGGGTGAACCGGCGTGGTCGGCGAAATATTCGATGATGGTGAAGGTCGGCACGGCCGGGATTTGCTTCTCGTGCATGATGCGCATGGTTTCGTCGCTCAACTGGAAGGCGTGATCCACGGAGGCGACTCCGGCGCGCGCGGCATACAGCGTGCCAGGCTCGCCCGTCGCATGGACGGCCACGCGCTTGCCAACTCGCGCGGCTTCTTGGACAGCGGCGGTCAGTTCGGCTTCGGTATATTGATAGGGCGTGGAAAACTGGCCATCGCGAAACGAGTCTCGTCCGGTCTCGTAAATCTTGATGAAGTCCGCGCCTTCCTTTAGCTCCTGGCGAATCGCGGTCACAAGCTCGGCGGCGTTGTTCGCGTAGGTGGCGTTCGGAAGGACGTGTTGTTCGGGATTGTAGTTGATGGCATCTTCGTGCCCGCCAAGAATCGAAATGGCGTTACCGCTGATGCGAAGACGCGGGCCCGGATAGAGGCCTTGATTGATGGCGTTGCGGACGGCGGTGTCCGCGGAGCCCGCGCCTTCGGTGCCCATGTCGCGCTCGGCGGTGAACCCGGCCATGAGGTCCGCGCGCTCGGCGGAAAGGGCGGTGATTGTCCGCTGGGGCACGGATTCCTGGACGGTCTGCAAGTCTTCGGCGCCCGGGTGCAAGAATAGATGGACGTGCGCGTCAATCAGGCCGGGCATGAGCGTCGCGTCACCGAGGTCAATGATTTCCGCGCCCGCGGGGTGGCTCACCGCTGCGCCGACCTCGGCGATTCGCTCGCCCTGGACAAGGACTTCGCCGGGCGAGAGCAGCTTGCCTGCCTCGATATCCAGCAATCGCGCGGCGTGGAGCACAACCGCATGGGGCGAGTTGGCGGGTGGTTGTTGGGGGGCCGCGAAAATCAGCGCGCAGGAGAAAAGTACGACCGCAAATGCGGCGAAGAATCGTCGGTTTGTCATGGCTGTCGGCGGGATAGTATCACTCCGGCCCGGCGAAATTCGAGCGTCCGTCAAATTGCGCTTCAAGCGAACGAGCGATGGCGCGGCGCTAGGCAGTTTGCGTTTGGGAATGATAAAATTGCGTTCACTTTGTGAGTTGTGGGCCTGTAGCTCAGGTGGCCATTCCCGCTCTCCATGCAAGTGCAATACCGTCAACAAAACCATTTGAAAATGCGGGTTTTAGCATTTGGGGTCGTTGTAGTTTGTTGGCAGGTTTTGCGGGAAATTGGGCACGGGCACGCATTATGCCCACCACCTTTTCCTAGCCCGACCAACGGCACGGAAGTCCAGATAATCTTCCAGCTTTTTCTCCAATAAAGGAATTGATTCATGTATCCGAGCCGAGCGTTCAGTGAATTCCCTAAACCCTGACAGCATCATCTCCGTCTGCGTCTTCAACTGCTGGCTATTGCGGTTGTATCCGAATATCCAGATAGTGTCGATGTGCATCTGTTCAAGTAGCTCTTGTATTCCTGAATCCTCACGAAACAGAAACCGCGCCTCCATCTTTGCCTTGATGAAAGCTCTTTGCGTCGTCCGCAGTTCTGGGGAGACTTGGAATGAGGTCGAAATTTTTTCCAACTCAGTAGGTTTCCACGCAGAAAGTTCTTGAAAAAAATCCAATGTGCGACTGTAAACGTCAAAGCGTCGGTTATAAAGGTCAAGTCGAAGCTTCTGATGGCTTGTCCACCATGCAAGGCCAGCAACGACCAAGGCAAGCAACGAAAACGCGTAGCTAATCATTTGCGTACCTAATCCTGAATTCCGAAATGTTGCAATAGGTAGTGCATGACCTGAATGGATTTTGCAAGTACAGGGTCGCTATCAGGACTTGCCCTTTTGTTGCTGGGATAAGTAATTCCCGTAATCCAATCAAAATAGACCTGAGACGCCTGAAGATTTGGTTTTGTCCATTCCAAACGCATCTGGTCTGAAGCATCTGAGGGAAACACGATACAAGCTTCTGGCTCAAAATATTCAACGCTAGAGATTAGCCATTTCCGGGTAAGCACGTTATCAACCCAAATTGGAGTCCGCTCAAAATCAACAACCGCGAACTTCAGGTTGGCCAGTGGAGCGTGTCGAAGCGGAACCATGGCATTTCCGAAGTTCACGACTCCGCGCAAGGAATCGATTTTGTGCTGTCGCGCCTTCTCATCTTGGTATACGAGAATGATTCTGACCCCAGTCCTTACGGATGGGTCTAGTCGGGATAACAGGTCGAATGAGGTGGCCGAATAAACATCAATGCCGTCCTGAGAAAACATAAATACGAGCGGCGGCCTGGAGAATCCAATCGGTCCGTCAACATAGGCCGATTCCGGCAAGGTCAGATGCTGCGCCGCCGCCCGGCAAGATTCGGGCTTTTGCGCGGAGGCCGAGAGACACAAACACGCGAGAACCAGAACGCTTGTGAGCTTTCCCACGTGGGTCCTCCGTGCGGCGGATTCTACTACGCATGGTCCCGCCGCGGCACTAGGCAGTTTGCGTTTGGGAATGATAAAATTGCGTTCACTTTGTAAGTTGTGGGCCTGTAGCTCAGGTGGTTAGAGCGCACCCCTGATAAGGGTGAGGTCGGTAGTTCGAGTCTACCCAGGCCCACCAGCCTTCGCCTGCTCCGCAGGCTTCGGCTTGGCGGGCCAGACTGAAGGCGAAGGCTGTCGCGCCGCAGCCCAAGAGGTGAAGGCGGGCATTTCGGCCGCGAGCTACGGCTCGGCGGGCCCTCTTTGCTTCCAGATTTCAATGACTAACGTTTATATCCTCCGCAGTATTGAAAACCCCGAACGTCACTATGTCGGCGTCACCCGCGATTTGCGCGCCCGTCTGAAGAAGCACAACGCGGGTGAGGTGTCACACACGCCGAAATATGTGCCCTGGACGATTAAGACCTACATCGGCTTCGCGGACGAGAAACAGGCCTTCGCATTCGAGAAGTATCTTAAGTCGCCGTCGGGGAGAGCCTTTGCCAAAAAGCATCTTTGAGATAGGCGGGTGTTGGGGTGACCCCACGGGCACTTTTGGCCGGCAAAACCGCACAAACAGCCGGGACGCTCCCGCCCAAGCGAGGGGATTATGAGCGCAGCTTTTGGTCAGGAAGCCGCCACTCCCGACGAACCCAGTTAATGCACGATCGAGGTTCTAAGATCTTGGACCAGTGCTTGGCATTTTGGGAGTAGCTTCACCGGCCACCATCCACCGGGTCCAATCTCTAGCTTGACTTCCCGACCTGTGTTAGGCTGTAACTGCGTTTGCTGCTCTGGTAAGACCTTTGGATTCGATCATCAAAGGGGCTGCAGGCCATAACGCTTGCAGCCTTTTTTGTTGCGGCTAGAGGTGGAGCAATCGAACGGCAGAAGTAACCAGATCAAATAAAGAAGAGGAAAAGCCGTGAAAGAACAAGGAACTGTCAAGTGGTTCAACGCCAGCAAGGGGTATGGGTTCATCCAGCGCCAGTCCGGCGAGGACGTTTTTGTGCACTTCTCCGCCATTCAGGGAGACGGATACAAGACGCTCAACGAAGGGCAGGCCGTTGAATTCGAGGTTACCCGTGGCCCCAAGGGCCTGCAGGCCGCGAACGTTACCAGCCTCTAGTCCGCAGGGCGGGCCGGATTCCCCAGCCCGCCCTTTCTTTTTCCCCGGCGTGGAACGCCAGAAGGTGAACCTCGATGGCCAAGCTATACGTAGGGAATCTGTCGTTTGACACGACAGATGAAAGTCTGCAGCAGCTTTTCGCGAGTCATGGATTCCAGGTTGCCTCGGCTCGCGTCATTCGGGACGCGGGAACGGGTCGCTC
>Ga0187818_10000542_pt1 | contig 13817 bp, 7 predicted proteins | sample NC_wetland_sal_i_14_FD_130581 | JGI IMG/M metagenome (GOLD analysis project Ga0187818, IMG submission 130581) | Wetland sediment microbial communities from Neuse River Estuary, North Carolina, USA - SO4_3 | ecosystem: Environmental > Aquatic > Freshwater > Wetlands > Sediment | place: USA: North... | reverse complement strand
CCATTTCGATGGGCTTTTTCTACATCTACCAGATCATTGACGCCGTGCGCAGTGCCAAGGCGATCCAGATGGGAGAACCTGCACCTGATCCATTCGGGTTGGCACAGACGTTTGGTGCAGGCGAAAGACTCGAAGGGACGAAGGTCCCGGTTGGGGCCGCCGTTCTCATCGGTTTGGGAGTGCTTTTCCTGTTGCACACTGCCGGATTCTTCGAGATCGGGATGGGTGTGCTCGTGTCGCTGGTCCTGATCTTCCTTGGCGTCTGGCTCTTTGCCAAGCACTGGGGACTCATGGGCGGCACGGCAGGATGCCGCTGCGAACGTTGCCGCACTCGCAAACTGATGGGCCCTGCCGTCCTGGTCACAATCGGAGTGCTTCTGCTGCTCGATAGCGTTTCTCGCGTCGGTTTTCACAGGACTTGGCCAGCCATACTGCTGGTGATCGGAGTCGTCAAGCTGGTGCAGAGCAACGCGTCGTCTAGCGGCCACATCGGAACGCTGCCACTGGCGCCGCCCAGCGCTCCTCCGCCGCAGGATCCGTCAGCGCCGCAACCGCCCGCCTCTGGGGAGGTGAAAAATGTCTAGCCCTGTTCAACCCCGCCCCGTTCAAACTAGCCCAGTTCAGCCCCCACTTCCACCGCGTCGCCCGCGCTCGTTTGCCGGCCCGCTGGTGTTGATCGTACTCGGCGTTGTGTTTTTGCTGGGCAATCTGCACATGATCTCGTGGGCGCGGATGTGGCATCTGTTTGCCAACTACTGGGGAGCGCTGCTGATCCTCTGGGGCATAATCAAGCTGATCGAGCACATGCGGGCGCAACGCGAGGGAACTCGCGCTCCTGGCATTGGCGCGGGAGGCATTTTCCTGGTCATCATGATCGTGGTTTTCGGCCTGATCGCGACGCAGATCGAGCGCGTCAACTGGGCCGGCCTGCGCGACCAGATGAACTTCGACGACAACGATTTCTCCGACATCTTCGGAGAGACTTACAACTTCAGCGATCACCTCGAGCAGGATTTTCCCGCGGGAGCGAGCCTGAAGGTCATTGACAATCGGGGCGCGGTCAGCGTCCACGCCTCCGAGGACAACAAGATTACCGTCGCAGTCCGCAAGCGCATTGGGGCGGAGAGTCAGAGCGATGCCGACAAGTACAACGGCGAAACCAGGCCCACCATCACCAACATCGGCGGTCTGGTCACGCTCGACGCCAAAGTCGAGGGCGCGGGAGATCATCCCGTGGAAACCGACCTCGATATTTCTCTGCCGCGCAAAGTAGCCGTTTCCATCATTTCGCGGCGCGGCGACGTGAACCTCGCCGACCGCGAGGGCAGCGTTGACGTTTCCGCCCAGCATTCCGACACGACGGTTGGGGATGTCAAGGGCAACGTCAAGGTGAGCCAGGAAAAAGGCTCGGTGAAAATCGAGCAGATCACCGGCGACGTGCACGTGGAAGGCCGGATGAATGAAGTCTCGGTGAATGACGTCAAGGGGGCGGCTCAACTTGACGGCGAGTTTCAGGAAAGCGTGAAGCTGGCGCGGATCGGCAAAACCGTGAACTTCAAGTCTTCCCGCACGGATATGGAGTTTTCGCGCATTGACGGGTCGCTAGACCTCGATTCCGACGACCTCCACGCCGACGCGATCACGGGCCCCTTGCACCTGACAACCCGCTCCAAGAATATCCGGCTGGACGGCGTCTCCGGTGATGCCCGTCTGCAAGACGACAACGGAGCGGTCGAAGTGATCATGCACTCGCTTGGCAATGTGCAGATTGACAACCGCAACGGCGACATCCAGTTGAGCCTGCCCGAAAAGGCCGGTTTCCGCGTGGATGCGAGTACTCGTGATGGCGAGATTCAGTCGGATTTTCCCGAGCTGAAGGTCAATAACAACGAGCACGAGGCCAAGGCCAGCGGCAGCGTCGGCAATGGCAACGCCCACATCGTGCTCAACAACGAGCACGACGGCATTGAGATTCGCAAAGCCAGCGCCCAGCCCCCAAAGCCACCTGAGCCTCCGGTGCCGGGCAAGCCAACCAAGGCACTGCCCGCTCCAAAGGAGAAGGTCGAGCCGACGGAAAACTGATAGAACTTGGGAGATCGAATCATTTGAGTCATTGAGCTAACGTTTCAATGACTCAATTTTTTCTTTGCCAATTCTTCCACCCAGGCCAGCACTTCGTCTTCACTCATTGAAGTGGAGTCGATCACCACGGCGTCAGGCGCCGCCACCAGCGGAGACGCCGCCCGCGTGCGGTCACGCTGGTCGCGCTGGCGCAACTCCGCCGCCACACTGGCGGCTACTTCACCTTTGATTTTCTGCTGCGTCATCCGCCGCTGCTCGCGCACGACTGGGTCAGCGTCGAGGAAGATTTTCAAATCCGCATCGGGAAAGACTTTCGTTCCGATATCGCGGCCTTCCATGATCACGCCGCCGCCTGCGCCCATTTCCCGTTGCCGCGCCACCATCCACTCCCGAATCTGGGGATGCACCGAGATGCGCGATGCACCCTCGCTTACATCCCGCTCGCGAATGCGCGCAGAGACGTCGCGCCCGTCGAGCAGCGTACGGTTGCCGCCGACCACGGGCTCAAGCTGAATCCGCGAGTCGTGCGCCAGCTTGACCAGCGCCGCTTCGTCGTCGAATGAAATGTCTTTCTCGATCGCTTTCAGCGCCAGAGCGCGGTACATGGCGCCGCTCTCCAGATTCACATAGTCAAGCCGGCGCGCCAGCCGCGAGGCGATAGTACTCTTGCCCGCGCCTGCCGGGCCGTCAATGGCAATGGTCAGTTTGCGGGAAGAGTGGTCATTCTTTGAACGGTCAGTCATGCGAAGCTAAAGATTGTACACGCTCACAGGGTGAGCTTTGAGGGGAGAATTGCGAGTCCCTCCATTCACCGAATCCGGCGCCAGTGGTGCTGTGCAGGCGAAGATCCCGGATCCGGCTCGGCGTGGCGAAATTAGAGCCGTACCAACTGCCGTTCCACGTCGGCTGTCGCCTGCGCTATATTTTCCGGCCTTCCCAGATCGCGCCAATAATATTTGTCTGCGCGAAAGCCGAGGATCTTTTCTCCCTCTTCGGCCAGCCGCAGATACGAGTTGATGATGGAGAAGACGCCCTGCTCCGCCAGCATCGGAAGAAAACGAGTGGAAATCACGTGCACGCCGGAAAACGCCCGCGCCTGTACTTTCTGTGAAGGACGAGCCATTTCGGGGGCCTGTTCGCGTCCCGCTTGCCGCCCGCAGAGCTGGCCTTGCTCGTCGAACAGCAGATATCGTGAGGTCTCCCGGTCCTGCACCGCCAGCGTCGCGAGGGCCTGGTTCTCACGATGAAATTGCACCATCTCGCCGAGATCGATCGTGCTGATCACGTCCACGTTGTGCAGGAGAAACGGGTCTCCCCCATGGTTCGGGGCATGGCCGGGCGCATGGCCCGTCGCACGGCCGGAATCTTCCAGAAAAAACCAGGCTGCTTTCTTGAGACCGCCTCCGGTGTCGAGAAGTACATCTTCCCGCGAGAGTTCGATCCTCATGTCAAAGTTGTTGTTCTTTCTCAAATACTCGGCAACCATGTCGGCAAAGTGATGCACGTTGACAATCACTTCGCGAATGCCAAATTCGCGCAGGCGGCGCAGCGTGATCTCCAACAGCGTATGCCCGGCCACTTCCACCAGAGCCTTGGGACGATCCTCGGTCAGGGGACGCAGCCGCGTGCCTAGACCAGCGGCCAGGATCATCGCTTTCATCGCTCGATTGTCTCCGGCTTGATTTTCTCCGACCCGATTTCCTTCGCCGCGACAGACTCGGCCTTCTCCAGTTCAAGCCGTTCCAGTTCGCGATGCCGCACAACTACCTCGACGCCGCTCCGGCCGCCCAGATGTTTCGCCAGTTGTTCAGCTAAATACACGGAGCGATGTTGCCCGCCGGTGCAGCCGAACGAAATCATCAGGTTCTTGAATCCGCGCCGCTGATAGTTACTGACGCTCGAGTCCACCAACGACATCACGCTGGCCAGAAACTGATGCACGCTCTCCTGCTGATTGAGGTAGTCGATCACCGGCGCGTCTTTGCCGGTGAGGGCCTTGAATTGTTCTTCGCGTCCGGGGTTGGGCAGACTGCGCCCGTCGAACACAAATCCGCCTCCGTTGCCGGTCTCATCTTTGGGCAGGCCACGATGGAACGAGAAACTGAAGACCCGCACCACCAGGGCGTCCGCCTCGGAAGCAAGGCCTTGTAGCTTCTCCGAGGCCAGCATGCCGTGGAAAGCATCCATCAGCGCCGGGAGCGCCACCGGCAGCGTGACGTTATGCAGCAGCCAGCGCAGATTCTTGAGCGCGTATGGCACGCTTTGCAGGAAATGTGCCTTGCGCTCGTAGAATCCGCGAAACCCGTAAGCCCCCAGCGCCTGCATGATGCGGATATAAACGTAAGCGTAGTAATACTGCAGGAAGGCATCGCGCTTCAGATCGGTGAACCCAGCCAGGGTGTCGAGATAGTGATCGAGCAACTGCTCGCGCAGTTCCGGCGGCAGATCGGCCTTGGCGTCATAAAGAAGAGACGCGACGTCATATTGCAGCGCGCCCTTGCGCCCGCCCTGATAGTCCAGAAAAAACGGCTGCCCATCGCGCAGCATGATGTTGCGTGACTGGAAATCGCGATAAAGGAAATACTCGCGATCTGCCGCCAACAACAATTTAGTCAGGCGGCCGAAGTCATGTTCCAGCGTCTGCTCGTTGAACGGAATCCCGGCCAGCCGCAAAAAGTAGTATTTGAAATAATTCAAGTCCCAGGAGATCGACTGGCGATCGAAACTCCCGCGCGGATAGCAGACCTTGTAATTCAGGTCGCGGCCGGCTTCCACCTGAAAGCGCGGCAGGACGGCGATAGCTCTCCGGTAGGCTTCCACTGCATGCGGGGCAATGCTTTCGCTGGTGCGATTCTTCGAGAGAAACTCAAACAGCGACGTGTCGCCCAGATCTTCCTCGAGATAAGCGCCGTGATCCAGATCCTCGGCGTAAATCTCGGGCACGGGCAGACTATGCTTGCGGAAATGGCGGGAGAATTCGAGAAATGCGACGTTCTCTTCGCGCACGTCATAGAGAATGCCGACAGCGCTGACCTTCTCTCCCGCCAGTCGGATGATCTTGCGGCCCGATCCGCCGAGTTGCCCCTGCAGCGGCTGCACGCGCATGACCGGCGAATGGAAATGCTGCTCGAAAAGGCGGTTGAGAACGTCCATGATAGGAGTCCCTGACTGTGTTCCGGCGCGTCTCCCCAAAGATACCATCGAAGGGCAATGGCGGAATGGCGGGTGCACCTTTCTGGGGTAGGCCCGGGCTGGCCTAGATCTTTACCTGCACGTTGGCGCGGTCGCCGTCGTTTCCAAACGCAACAGGATTCCACTGCCCGGCGCCAACCAATTTTGCTCTCCGCGGAAGGGTTCCTCACGACCTGTGTAAGGACTGACGCGAAAGGTGTCGTGCACCTCGCACTTGAATTCAATGTCGAAGCGAAAGGAGTAGATCAGGTCTTTGTTGACGATCATCAGGTAGGGTCGCCCCTTTTCGTCCTCGAATTCGCCGACCAGAAAGCGCGCAGCCACGGAGGGCGGCACATATTGATCTTCGTCTTTCACCATGTTGATCCAGCGCACCAGGCGGCTCTCGGAAAGTGGCTGGCCTTCCCTGGGCACATCGGGATAGTGATACACGCCGGTGCTCCGCAGTGTGACCAACGTCGGCGCAAGCGCCTGGATCTCGTAGTTGATGAGGCGCAGCGCTTCCCATGTCGGAGTCTTATTTCCGAACTGGTCAATTGCACCCATCCGGTAGTTGCCTCGTTGCGGCGTGAAGTACGTGAAGTACTGAATCCCGCGCCCGCCATAGGCCATTGTGCTGTAAGCCTGCAAGTGCAGGGTGGCGTCCGAAGGCACCAGATAGCCGAAATGGGCGACGGCTTGAATGCAGCTCCAGAAGGGAATCTTACTTTCCAATCCGACCTTGCGCACGATCTCCAGATTCGTGAAGAACTCGTCTCCCATTCCGCCGTGAGTCAATGAATAGTTGTCGAAGCTCAAGAATGGCTGATGCACAACATCGACGAGCGACTTGGCATAGTCCTCGTAGTTCGTGTACCAGGCCACCTGCCCCTCGCGATAGGGAAACAGATTCACATAGGGAAGTTTGCCGGGCATCGCTTCGCGCAGCAGCGCCTCAACGCGTCCAAGAGCGGGCAACTGGGACGTTAAGGGCTCATCGTTGAGAAAAAATCCCAGCACGGTGGGGTTGCTGCCATACTCCTGCGCCAGATCCGCGACGGTTTTGCGGACCTGATCCTCGGACGGCAGTTTTGTCCAATCGTAGTCGAGCCGTGAGTCACGGAGGATACAGGTAAGACCCGCCGCTTGGACGTGCTCGACATCCTGCGGTCGGCAGAATCCGGACATGTTCATCCCCGCGTCTTTCATTCCGCGCAAAAGCGCGGGGTCGGAAGGTGCTTCGTCCCACGGCATGACGGCAAAATCGCGCGGCGCTACGGGCTGCGGGTGAGGAAACTGTTGAGAAGAGAGTGAGCCCTGTGCAAGGAACGCCACGACAACGGTCGCGAGCAATCGCTTCATTCACGGATCCTTTCAAATTGTAGACAAGCGACGAACGCTTTGTGCGTTTCGAACTCTGAGGTGAAAGCCCCCTCTTCCAGAACGCGCGTCCTCCGCAGTCGGCAGCGCAGAGCTAAAAGCTGATCTTGGCGCCGAGTTGCATCGTGCGTGCGGGACCGCCGCCGTTCGCGCTCGTGATTGTGCCGACGGAACTGTCGCCGATGCCCGCATCTGGCAAACCGAAGTTCGGATGGTTTAACACATTGGAGGCCTCGGCCTTGACTTGCAGCCGGACTTGCTCGCTGCGCATCTTGATGGAAAAATTCTTCAGCAAGGCCGCGTTCACATTCCTGTATCCGGGGCCGTAGAGGATGTTTCTCCCGGAGTTGCCGAACGTGTTCGGAGCAGGCACGACAAATGCGGTTGGATCAAACCACTGGTTGATGGTCCGGTCTGCTACGGTTCCTGTACCAATCCGGTTTGGGCGCCAGCTACCTGCCAAAGACCCGCTGTTATTGGCGCCGGCAACGAACGGCGTGAAAGGCAAGCCGGAGTGGACCTGGAACAGCGACGAAACCTCCCAGCCTCCCAAGAAGGCATTTAGTACGCCACCGCGGTTGAGAAAGGCCCTCCCCGCTCCCACAGGGATCTCATACACTACGGCTCCATTGAAGAAATGAGTAGTATTGAGCGAAGCCGGTCCGTAGTTGGATCGCGGATCAAACTGATTCTGCAGGGCCCCTCCGTGTTCGGCGCGGCCAGCCCCACCACCTGCAAAACCCGAGGCCGTGATTTCATCCATCGTTTTGGAAAAAGCGTAGTTTGCATTCACCAGAAGCCCGTGACGCATCTGCTTCTTTGCGGTCAACTGAAGCGCGTTGTAGTTCGAGATGCCGTCGAAATAAGCGGTGCTGATTGCGTTGTATTGTGGGTAGGCCCGAGCATTCTGACCCTGCCCTAACAAGGCCAGTGGGACCTGATTGATGTCTCGGGTATAGGGGAGGTGAAGCCCTCGATTTCCGACGTATGCGGCCTCTACCATGACGCCACCGCGCATCTGATGCTGAATGTCCAGCTGGTACTCCTCCGAGTAACTGATGGGAGTATTCCAAACGCTGTAATTGACGCCTTGGCCGTTTAGGAGATCCGGGGTGCGGGTTTGGGCAGTCGGGTAAGAAACTGGAGGCGGGCCTTGGGAAAGCTGAAAGACCGGTGTTAGCCCGTCGGTCGTATACAGGGATCCGAATGGCGCCCAACCTACGCCAAGAAAGTTTCCCGCGCTGTGAGTGCCCCATCCGGACACATTGTTATAAATCCCAAATCCACCGCGGATGGACGTCTTCTCCGAAGGGGACCAGGCAAATCCCAGGCGTGGCGCAAAGAAGTCATAGACCGTATTGGTCAGCGCAGTGTGCCCCGCCTGGCCGCCATACCATATCGCGCCCAGAGTATCCGTGCCTGGATTCAGGATCGTGGGCTCGAAGCTGGAAACCCTGTTCTCCACCTCCCGCCATCCGCTCTGGATCACATACCTGAGTCCAAATGTCAGCGTGAGGTTTCGCCTGATCTTGTACTCGTCCTGGGCAAAGCTTTGCGCACTCCAGCTCCGCGCTCCAGTTTCCGGCTGAGGGTTCGCGCCCCATGCATCCGGAAGCCCCAGAAAGAAATCAGCCAGCCCGGTTCCACCCGTCGCAAGCGCCGGATCGCTGGTGAAACTCGTGATGTTGCCGAAATCGAAGGTTCCTTCCTGTTGCAGTGGAAAGCCCGAATTGACCTGCCACCACTGGTATTCTCCGCCAAACTTAAGAATGTGCTGGCCCTTGACCCAGGTGAACACCTCGGAGGGCACAAAGGTTGACTCCGCGTCCACCGACGTTCCCGCAATGCCAAAGGCATTGAGCCCAATACTCGTGTTCGTGATCCCCCCAATGGAAACCTCGGGAAAGAGATCGGCGGCAGGATTGTTCAGCCCCAGCTTCGCCGGATATCCCTTGCCTAACGTTGCCGAGCCGGACAGGAAATGTTCGTGCGTGAAGGAATAACGGAACTCATTGACCTTGTTTCCCCGGATCGTCCACACGTCGGTAATTTGCGCGCGGATATCGTGCTGAGGAGTCGTCAGGCAATTGATGGCGCAGTTCGCATCGCCGTAGAACGTGGTCTGGCGGACGAGTCCCACGGACCCGGATAACCGATTTGCTGGAGACAAATCATCATCGATCTTCAGGTCAAACCACTTGGTGTTGATGGGCGTGCTCACAGGAAGGACGGTGTTGTTAGCAATGGCGTTCTGGTTCTGCGCCTTTGGAAAATATTTCAGGATGGCTCCTGCCACCGAGTCAAGCCGGTTCAGTGGAATCATGTTTCCCAGAAAAGGCTGCCGCGTGTTCGTGACCGGGTCGTAGGTGGCGGGGTCGTATAGCTGAGCAGTCGGATCCGTACACATGCCAGTATTGTCGAATCCTGCTTGACAAAATTGCGAAAAATCTCCCGTTAGCATCTTGTCCGTTGGGTAGGAGTAGAAATTTGTGCTCGGGGTGCTCGTCGGATTCACCTGAAAATCAGTGAAGAAGAACAGCTTGTTCTTCAAGATTGGCCCACCGAAGTTGAAGCCGTACTCGTTCCAGTGGAAGGGAGGTTTCTTCGAGCCTGCGGGATCGAAGTAATTGTGGGAACTGAAGATGTCGTTCTCGACATATTCATAAACGCTTCCATGAAATTGGTTGGTGCCGCTCTCCGTCGTCACATTGAAGACAGACAGGCCAGTACCGCGGTCGGCCCCGAAGTTGGCCGTGCTGAGATCCACTTCCGCGATCGAATCCAAAGGAGGCTGGAGAATGTCCGGATTCTGCGATCCCCCAAGCATGGCAATGCCCCCGTCAATTTGCCAGTTGGACTGATATGCGGTCTGGCCGTTCACGCCGATGCCTTGGCCCGTGGCATTGGCCCCACCACCACCATTTACGCCCGGGAGCAATCCCAGCAGTTCGTCCCAACTTCGGCCCACGTTCGGAATATCCGTAACCGCCTGGGTTCCCAGAATCAGATTTTTCTCGGCGGTCTCGGTTTGCACGAGCGGGACTTCCGCAGTCACCGTCATGGTCTCTTGTACCGCACCGGGCCCCAGAACAGCGTCAACTTTGATGGTTTCCACGTGCAGCACAATGCTGTTGTGGACGAGCGTCTTGAACCCCTCCTTTGCGAAAGTGATGGAGTATTCGCCGGGCGGCACAAAGGGGGCATCGTAGACACCGGTTGAATCCGCAGTCGTCGGGAGCTCAACCCCGGTCTGTACGTTCCGAATGGTGACGCCGACTCCAGGTACAACCGCGCCGGTTGCGTCCGTCACCGTTCCCCGGATTTCGCCGGTCTGTTTACTCTGAGAAAAGCCTTGGTATGAGTGCAGAGAAACGAGTGCCAGAATGCAAGCGCTCAGGCTCCTTCTTAGACGCAACGTGCAAAACTGGCGTTGATTAGAATTCATAAAAGCCACTTCCTTTCGCTCCAGGGCTGATCGCTTTCTTTTCCGGGAGGCGTACGATCGCCCTGATTGGACTGTCGACCATGCGATTCAGACAGTCAACGCGCGTAACCGTGCGTAACCGTGGGCGTAACGTCTCATGAAAGGGAGCGTCGTCTGGTTAAGAAGCCGTGGTTTCAGTGAGATGCACAGTTGGTCGTGCGCACTGGGACGACGAGGGGCGGGGAGAGAAACGCTACCAGTAGTGGGAAGCGATCACTTGAGGAGAAGCCGGAGCATTGGCGATCACCTTCATGTGCAGCACAAGCTGCAGGTTCTTTCTTTGCCAACCATCAGGTGCACCGTGAAGCGCCTCAGCCAAAAGGGTGGGGTCTGTAATCAATTCCGCCGCCGCCTCCGTTCCGTACTGCGTGCAGCCGCTGACCAGCACGATCATCGTGTGGGTCTGTGGGTCAAAGGCTCGCGAGAGGACGGCATAGTCCTCGTCCGTATGAAAATCCGGAGACAAGTGATGGGGGTACCAATCGGTAGGTTTTCCGTTATCGTTAATGATGCCTTGATTCTGGTCATCGATGAAAAAGCGGAAGCCCCTGGTCACTCCTTCCCAGTGAGTGCTGGAATAGCCGATCAAAACGGCGGGGGCACTGCGCAAGTCCTCGAACGTCACCGCATTGCCGATTCGAATCGTGTAGCGGTGACCCATGTGGCTCAACATTCCGGAAATTCGGGCTGCGGCCAGCAGGTCTCCGCCGCCGACGTACTGGTCCGTGAGCAAAACGAAGTCCGTGTCATACGCAGGCCGAGCCGCACCCGGCGGGCCTAGAGAACTGCTGGGATAGTAAACCGGCGCATACGATGTGGCCACAATGATGGGAGCTTGACTGCGTAAAACCGGCTCCCAAAACTGATCGAGTACGGAGGGAGGTTTACGGATTCTCAACCCGGCTACGATCAGGACGGCAATCGCAAGAAGCAGTCCCAATATCCGCCCAAGTTTCCACGAGGCAGAGTGAGCACGACGCGCTCCGAGAGCCCGTTCTCCCCAACCCCTGGGAGGAGATACCACAACCGAGTTTTCTATCAAAAGCGGAGAAAGTTTACTGGGACCATCTCTTCGCGCCGGGGAAAAACTCGGGACGTAGCTGCCCACCGGAAGCTCGATTACGATTTCGTCCTGGCTGCCGGGACCAGCATAGTAGAGCCCAAGCCGCTTACGGACCTCTCCCGCCTTGATCCGGACAATTCCGTCTTCGTTGGTGTCGTAGGACGCATCACGCCCAAATACTCCTGCGCCAACTGTACGTTCTTTGAGAGGGACGCCGGCTAGCGTCTGTTCCACGACAAAAGTGAGAAAGTCTTGACAACGCTTACTAGTGCGGAATTCGTGACTTTCCAGGATGTGCTGCAGTTGCAGCCGGACCGCTTCCGCTGGGACACTCCCTGACAGCGACATATTTGGCAGGTGAGTCTTGCTGGCGGAAGGTACATCCTCGCGCATCGCATCTCAATCTTAGCACCCGCACCTGCATTTCAAACCAAGGCGGATACCCGCAACTGTTAGCCCGATCTCGAAACGCCCGTCAAAGGAGTAGCAGCACAGGGTGAGAAAAAATGACGCTACCTGCGTTCAATCCCTGCAATCGGCCAACGCCGGGCTCTGCCCCAGTTTCGTGATCGAGAGCCCGGACAAATTCCCGCACAGACTTTCCGGCTTCCAGCAGCTTACTTCTGAACACTGAGGGTAAGATTTGCGGCTTGCTGCAAGTTCCCACAGGTCGCCGCTACCACAACCGTGTAGCTCGTCGGGGGCGGGGCGATCGATCGGGCTGCTCCGCATCCGGTCATCCCCGCTACCGCACTCAGGCTCAATCCTGCCAGCAGAGCGACCGCCAGCAATCGCGAGATGTGCCGTCTGCGCTTGCGCATCGACAACATGCCTAACAGAGGCAGCAACATCAATCCCAGTACCCGCGCCCGCGTCCCCATATTCGCCGCCTGCTGAGTGCTGGTCTGAATAGTCAGTGTCAGTCCGGTTGCGGGGCTGCCCGCAGGGATTTTCGCCGGTGAGAACGTTGCCGTCGCGCCCGCTGGTAGCCCGGTTGCGGAGAAAGTCACATCGCCCGGCACGGTGGGCATCTGTTCCGGCGTGACCGTGAGATTGTAGACCGCTGCTCCGCCCGAGTTCACCGTCTGGCTCGGCGAGCCGGTTACCTCGAGGTTGAAGAAATTCCCCACCGTCAACACAACCGTGGCGGTCGCGGTCGTGTAATCCACGGTGTCGGTCGGCGTGAACGTCACCGAGAGCGTGTCCAATCCAGTCGCTGGGACTGTTCCGGAGGCCGGGCTGTACACGAACGTTCCGGCTACCGATGCGATAGCGTCTAACTGGGTGCTGCTAAGTGCGGTGCCGCTGGCGATGGCCGCCGGAGTGGCCCAAGTGATGGTCGGAGTCGTCTGGACCACTGAGTTCACCGTCAGGGTCACGCTGTCTGTCGCGGCCGTGTAGTCGGTGGAATCGGTAGGCGTAAAGGTCGCGGAAAGTGTCTGCGCTCCGGCTGGCAGAACCGTCCCGGCTGCCGGACTGTACACGAATGTGCCGACCACGGATGCGGTAGCGTCTAGCTGCGCCGTACTCAGAGCAGTGCCGTAGTTAATGGCTGCAGGCGTCGCCCAGGTAATGACCGGTGTCGCTTTGTTCACCGTCAGGGTCACGCTGTCTGTCGCGGCCGTGTAGTCGGCGGAATCGGTAGGCGTAAAGGTAACGGAAAGTGTCTGCGATCCGCCGGGCGGAACCGTTCCGGCCGTCGGACTGTAGACGAACGTGCCGGCTACGGAGGCGGTGGCGTTCAACTGGGTCGCGCTCAGCGCGCTGCCGTAGATAATGGCCGCGGGCGTCGCCCAGGTAATGACCGGTGTCGCCTGGGTCACGGTCAACGAGACCGTCTGCGTTGCCGTTGTGTAGTCGGTGGAATCGGCAGGGGTAAAGGTCACCGAAAGGGTCTGCGCTCCAGAGGGCGGAACCGTTCCGGAGGCGGGACTGTAGACGAACGCGCCGTCTACGGATGCGGTGGCGTTCAGTTGGGTCGCGCTCAACGCGGTGCCGTACGTGATGGCGGCGGGCGTCGCCCAGGTGATAACTGGCGCCGCTTTGTTCACCGTCAGCGTCACGCTGTCTGTCGCAGTCGTGTAGTCGGCGGAATCGGTGGGAGTAAAGGTCGCGGAAAGTGTCTGCGATCCAGCGGGCGGAACAGCTCCGGAGGCGGGACTGTAGACGAACGTGCCGGCTACGGATGCGGTGGCGTTCAACTGGGTCGCGCTCAGCGCCGCGCCGTAGGTGATGGCTGCGGGCGTTGCCCAGGTGATAACCGGTGTCGCTTTGTTCACCGTCAGGGTCACGCTGTCAGTCGCGGTCGTGTAGTCGGTGGAATCGGTAGGCGTAAAGGTCGAGGAAAGGGTTTGCGCTCCGGCGAGCGGAACAGCTCCGGAGGCCGGACTGTACACGAACGTGCCGACGACGGATGCGGTGGCGTTCAATTGGGTCGCGCTCAGCGCGGTGCCGCACGTGATGGCGGCGGGCGTCGCCCAGGTAATGACCGGTGTCGCTTTGTTCACCGTCAGCGAGACCGTCTGCATTGCCGTTGTGTAGTCGGTGGAATCGGTAGGCGTAAAGGTCACGGAAAGTGTCTGCGATCCGCCGGGCGGAACCGTTCCGGCCGTCGGACTGTAGACGAACGTGCCGGCT
>Ga0187818_10000541_pt1 | contig 13825 bp, 13 predicted proteins | sample NC_wetland_sal_i_14_FD_130581 | JGI IMG/M metagenome (GOLD analysis project Ga0187818, IMG submission 130581) | Wetland sediment microbial communities from Neuse River Estuary, North Carolina, USA - SO4_3 | ecosystem: Environmental > Aquatic > Freshwater > Wetlands > Sediment | place: USA... | reverse complement strand
CTCTGGCCAGAGTCACTTCACCGTCGCTGGATGCGATCCGCTATTACACGCTGGGGAAGCAGAGCCTTTACAGCAGCGATCTGCAGGAGTCGATCGTACTGTTCAACAAGGCCATGCAGCTCGACCCCAAGTTCGCCATGGCCCATGAGTACCTCGGCATTACCTATCAGCATTTGGACGACGTCGGCAATGAGGAGAAGCAACTGCAGGAGGCGGCGCTGCTTTCCGACCGCGTTTCCGAGCCGGAGAGGTGAAAATCCTGGGAACCTACAATCGCGTCATCATGGATTACGAGAAGGAGTGCGGGTACTACCAGCTGCTTTCCCAGATTCAACCCCAGGATCCTGCGCCCTACATCAACTTGGGCGCCTGCCACGTCGATACGTTCGATTATGCCGGGGCGATTGCGTTCACCCAGAAGGCCCTCCAGTTCGTGCCGCAGTCACGCGTCCGCATCAACCTGGCCAACCAGCTTTTTCGCAAAGGCGATAACGCCCGAGCGCTGGAGGTAGCGGAGCAATTCAAGAGCGAGTATCCCGACGACCTTTATGCGCAGATCACCCTCGGACGCATTTATCTCGGACGGGGCCGTCTCGAGGAGGCGCGGCGCACCTTCGAGCACATGGCCAAGGTGGGTGGAGACGCGGAGATCGAAGGACGGCTTTCTCTGGCCGACCTAGATCTTGCCACGGGGCGTTACCGCGAGGCGCAGCAAGAGCTGCAAGCCAGCCTGCTGGCGGCGGAGAAAAACCATAACCCGTTTTTTGCCCAGAAGGCGAGGATCGCGCTGGCGCTGGCTTCTGACAAGTCATCGAAAGCGCGTGCCGGGGAGGTGATGGCCCGCACCGAGGCGTCCAGCGCTCCCGCCCTCGTCAACTTCCGGCTGGGCAGGGCCTATGCACGGACTGGCCAACTGCAGGCGGCCAACAAGATCGCCCGCGCGCTGGACACGCTGGCGGAAAAACGTGATATCCCCGCGGTCCAGGCACTGCGTTACCTGTTGGCCGCAGAGATCGCGCTGGCGGAACATAAGCCCACGGAGGCGGTCGCAGCGGCTCAGAAGGCGGTGGCGTACCAGAATTCTTCCCTGGCCCTCGAGACCCTGGCCCGCTGCTACCAAAACGCGGGAAAGGACCAGGAGGCGGCGCAGCAATATGAGGCGGTGCTGGCCCGCGGCAACGAACGCGTCGAGAGTTTCGACGATCCCGCTTTTCACAACGTGGTGGAAGATGAATACCAGCTCGGAGCCTTGGATCAGAAGCTGGGACAGACGGACAGTGCACGAACCCATCTGCAGCGTTTTCTCGGATACTGGTCGCAAGCGGACCCAGGTCTGCCCATGTACCAGAACGCTCAGCGCTTGCTGCGAGCCTTGCCGACGGGCACCCCAACCGCGGCAAGATAGAGAGCCGACTCGCGCACACCGTCGATACCGAGGTCCTTCTCAATCTCGCTGTCTTTCAACGCCGCGGTGCAGAATGGGGCCAGTCCCAGCCAGGTCGCCACCAGGCAAAAGGTCTGGCAGAGGTGGCCGGCGTCCAACAGCACGACGCGGTAGGCGCGGGCGAAGCGGTACTTCCACATGGTCCGCGGAAAAACCGCGGTCATCAGAAACACCGCCGCAGCATCCTGAAGGAATTCCTGCCCGGCGGCATAGGAAACCGCTTTTTTCCTTGCCGGCACCGAACGCAAGCGTTCCAGGCGATGGTGCACTGCATCGTAGTGGTATAAGCCTTGCGACAATCCCTCCACCCGCATGGCCAGCAAGTACACTTCGCCCGGATGCCGGGCGCCGCCGGAAGGACTGGTCTTATGAAAGAGCTGCCCAAAAGGTGGCGCCTCGATGCGGCCGGTGACGCCCCAGGTGTAATACAGCAGTTTAGAGATGGCGCCCAGGGAAACACTCCCGGAGTACTCGCGATGCGTCTTGCGGGCCATCAGCACTCGCACAAATTCGTCGCCCGAATCGCCTGCGGGTGGAAGCACGATGCGAGGGGCATGGGGATAACTTTTTGCCCGTGGCGGCTGGGGAGACTCTGCGACATACCGCTTCAGCAGGCGGGCGGCCTGCGTCGCACTGAGGAAGGGAGTGTCTTTGGTGGCAAAGTGAAAGCTAGCGTGCGGCAGCCACTCAGCCCATGCACGCTCCAGGCCGGCATCCCGCTCCGCAGCCTGCGTACCCTTCACCACCAGGAACGAGTTTTCCTGGAGCTGGCGGATGCCGGCACGAAGGCTGCTCGGGCTGAACTCCGGCATGAACGCGAACAAATCCGCAGGAGGCTTCCAGCTTTCGAAGAAATGCAGGATGCGGACGGCATCCGGCTCCGTGCTGGCGGAGACATGCGTCCGGTAGTTGATCAGCACCAGTTGCGGCCCCCGCCACGCGACCAGGAGCGTTCGCGCGCGCCGCATCAGCATGGAGCGCCCGGCCACGTTGTGGGCTCTAGCCTCCGAAGGCCTACCCCTTGTCTACGAACGTGTGTCCCATGCCTTTACCGCTGAAGACGTGCCCCTTGCCGGCAAACTCGTGGCCCAAGGAAGCTTTCAGCTTCTTGAGATTGAGTTCCAGATTCTTGTGAGCCTTTTCCATGGCGGCGAGCGCTTTCTTCGCCTCGCTCCGGCGCTTGCTGCCCGCTGTCCGTTTCGCGGCCATTTCGGCCTCCTTTCCAGGGTTTCCGCCTGGTTGCACGGGTGATGACGGGGGTTGAGGTGAGCCCTTTTAGCCTCACCTCCCGGTTTTGTCAAACAAATTTCTCGGGCGGTCGCGAGATGATCCGCGAGAAGATCCGGACGGCCATCCTCTCCGCCATGCAAAAAGGGACGAACCTCAAGGCACCCTTACGCTCGGGGAAGGGGAGAAGTTCGAAAAACGGCGCGAGAACGGCGGCGGTGCGCTTCCGCCCTCTATTTCTTCCGGCCAAAGAGGCGAAGCAGGTAGAGGAAGAGGTTGATGAAGTCCAGATACAGGGCAAGGGCGCCCAGCACCGCCGCCTTCCGGTCTTCTTCGGTGCCCTCCGTTCCGGCCGCGTGCATCCGCTTGATCTTCTGCGCGTCATAGGCGGTCAGGCCCACGAAGATCAGGATGCCGGCGTAGGTCACCACCCAGTAGAGCCCGGAGCTGTGCCAGAAGATGTTGACCACCGAGGCCAGGATGAGCCCGATGAGCGCCATGAACAGCAGGCTGCCCATGGAGGTCAGATCGCGCTTGGTGGTGGCGCCGTAAATGCACATGGCGCCGAAGGTGCCGGCGGTGATGAAGAAAGTCAGGCCGATGGACTGGGCGGTGTAGACCAGGAAGATGACCGAGAGAGTCAGGCCGTTGAGCGCGGCGTAAAAGAGGAAGGCGCTCATGGCCATCACCGGGGTCATGTGCTTGATCGCCCAGGTGAGCCCCAGCACAATGGCTAGTTCCGCCACGATCAGGACCCAGAACAGGCCGGAGCCGAAGATGGAACGGATGAGAGCTGGATTGCCGGCGGTGTAGGCGGCCACCAGGCCGGTGACGGCGAGCCCGCCTGCCATCCAGCCATAGACTCGGGTGATGAAAGTGCGCTCGGCAGTCATCGACTGCGAAAGCGCATACGGCGGAATACCCATGGTGGCCATCGTTTCGTCCTCGTTTCTAAAGAAAACGGGAGGATTGTACTCCCGTCCGCCCTCTCAGGTTCTGTCAATCGAGGCAGGAAGGTAATGGTCGGGGAGACTAGATCTGAACCAGCGACCCCCTGGCCCCGAACCAGGAGCAAGGTGCGCGCACACTGGGCCGGGGGGAGGTTCTCAAGGTACCGTTATTTCGGCTGCGCTACCGGGATCTGGCAGGCTGCCGCTTGAGGCAGGCCAAGCTTGCGCAGGATCGTCATGGCCGGGCACCAGTTAGTCAGTCCCGATTGAAACAGGTTCAGGCCAACAAATGCTGTGAACAGAAACCAATAGTGACTCACCCAGTAGCCCAGGGTGAGCGAAATCAGGACAAACGCGCCTGCCAGCAGGCGCAATCCACGTTCCACGGTCATGGTTTTGCCTCCATGGAAATTTGGTCCGATGATACAAGAGCTGGAGTCTGCAGTATCGTCTTTGCAGACTTCTGGCTCATGTAATAAAGGACCGGAACCGCCATTCGTGACAGCACGGTCGAAGCCACTTCGCCCGCCATCAGCGACAGCGCCAGTCCCTGGAAGATCGGGTCGAATAGGATTACGCTTGCGCCCACGACCACCGCCGCGGCGGTGAGCAGCATGGGACGGAAGCGGACCGCGCCGGCATCGACAACCGCTTCCGCGAGCGGCATGCCCTGGGCGCGGCGCAGCTCGATGAAGTCCACCAGAATGATGGAATTGCGCACGATGATGCCGGCGCCGGCGATGAAACCGATCATCGAGGTTGCGGTGAAGAAGGCGCCCAGCAGCGCGTGCGCGGGCAGAATGCCGACCAGCGTCAGCGGGATTGGCGCCATGATCACCCATGGCGTCTTGAACGACTTGAACCATCCGACCACCAGCACGTAGATCAGCACGAGTACGGCGGCGAAAGCGAGGCCCAGGTCGCGAAAGACCTCATAGGTGACGTGCCATTCGCCGTCCCACTTCATGCTGTAGTGCTCGGTGCTGTCGGGCAGTTGGGATGAGTATTGCTTGATGGAGTAGCCGGCTGGCATGCGCAGGCGATCGATCGCGCGCCCCATCTTGAGGATGACGTACACCGGGCTCTCTTCCTGCCCGCTGACGTCACCGGTGACGTACACCACCCGCCGCAGGTTCTTGCGGTAGATGTTGGTGTCGATCGTGGTTTGCTCGACCTGCGTTACTTCGGCGAGCGAGACCTGCGCACCCGAGGGTGTGGGCAGACGGATGCTGCGGAGTTCGTCGATGCCGGAGCGCGACGGACGCGCCAGGCGCACTTCAATGGGCACGTCTTCGCGAGCTTCCGGACGGTGCAACAGTCCGGCGGTGGTGCCGTTGAGCGCGATGTTGATCGTGCGCGTGACCTCGGCAGCGGAAATGCCGTGCAGCGCCGCCTTGTCCAGGTCTACTTTGATGTCGTACTTGGGTTGCGGGTCTTGGACGTACCAGTCCACGTCCACCACGCCCCGCGTGCTCTTGAAGATGTCCTTGATCTGGCGCGCGAAGTCGATCTGTCCCTTGTAATCCGGCCCATAAACCTCGGCGACCAGCGTTTCGAGCACCGGCGGGCCGGGCGGGACCTCGGCCACCTCTATGCGGGCACCGAAACCGTCAGCAATCGGCTGGAGCTTCGCACGCACGCGCTTGGCGATGTCGTGGCTCTGGGCTTTGCGTTCGTCGAGCGGCAACAGGTTCACCTGGATGTCCGCCTGATTGGGAGAATGGCGCAGGAAGTAATGGCGGACGAGTCCGTTGAAGTTGTAGGGGCCGGAGGTGCCAGAGTAGATCTGGTAATTGGAGACCTCGGGCTGCTCGCGCAGCGAGGCCGCCAGCGCTTGGGCGACGTGCGTTGTCTGTTCCAGCGGCGTGCCGTCCGGCATGTTAATCATCACCTGGAACTCACTCTTGTTGTCGAAAGGCAACATCTTCACTCGCACCAGCTTTAGCGGGACGAACGCGCAAGCGGCAAGCAGCAGGACGACAACCGTCCCCAGGAACAGCCAGCGCTTACGGCCATCCTGGATGAGCGGGCTCATGATGCGGCGGTAGAGGCGCGTGGTCCAGCCTTCGGATTCGGTTTTCTGCGCGCCGTGCTTCGCATGCGAACCGATCAGCCGCAGCGCCGCCCAGGGCGACACCACGAAGGCCACTATCAGCGAGAACAGCATCGCGGCCGAGGCGCCCACCGGGATGGGGCGCATGTACGGGCCCATCAGGCCGCGGACGAAGGCCATCGGCAGGATGGCGGCGATCACGGCAAAGGTGGCGAGGATGGTGGGGTTGCCCACTTCGTCCACCGCTTCGACTGCAACTTCCGCGAGGCTGCGGCCGGCGTTCTGCGGCAAGCGGAAGTGGCGGACGATGTTTTCGGTGACCACAATGGCGTCGTCCACGAGGATTGCCACAGAGAAGATCAGCGCGAACAGCGTGACCCGGTTGAGCGTGTAGCCATAGAGATAGAAGATGGCCAGCGTGAGGGCGAGCGTCACCGGCACAGCCAGCAGTACTACTCCCGATTCACGAAAGCCGAGCGCCAGCGCTACCAGCAACGTGACGGAAAAGGTCGCGATGAGCAAGTGCTCCAGCAGTTCATCCGACTTGTGCTTCGCGGTCTCGCCGTAGTCGCGGGTGACGCTGACGTTGAGGTCCGCGGGGATCAGGTATCCGCGCAGGGAGTCCACCCGCTCCAGCGTGCGGTTGGCAATGACCGTAGCGTTGGTGTTCTTGCGCTTGGCCAGAGTGATGGTGACCGCCGGATACTCCGTGCCCATCTGCGCGCCGGCCTTGCCGCCGCCGTAGAGAACGTAGGAGTTTGGCTCGTCGGCGCTGTATTCAAGGCGGGCGACATCACGCAGGTAGACCGGGGCGCCGCTGTGCACGCCCACGACAACCTGCTGCAGCTCTTCCGGCGCGGACAGGAACAGGCCGGCTTCCACCTGGATTTCCTGGTTATCGCGGGCGAAACTGCCGGCCATGGAGCGCTGGTTGGCGACCTCGAGTTGCATGGCGATTGCGCCGGGAGTCAGACCGTAGGCGGCGAGCCGCGCCGGGTCGAGGATGACCCGCATTTTGCGCGGTTGTCCGCCGATAATCTTGGTTTCAGCAACATCGTCGATCTTCTTGAGCTGGTTTTCCAGTTCGCCGGCCACGCGCCGCAACTGGTCAGGACCGTAGTTCTTTCCCCACAGGGTCAAGGCGAGGATCGGCACATCGTCAATGGAGCGAACTTTGATCAGCGGCTGCGAGACGCCGGGCGGAATGCGGTCGAAATTGGAAAACAGCTTGTTGTAGGTGCGAACGATCGCGTCTTCTTCCTTCTGCCCCACGTAGAAGCGCACGATCACCATGCTCATGCCGGGCGAGCTGATGGAATACAGGTATTCGACGCCGGGGACCTCGCGCAGCAGCTTCTCCATGGGAATGGTGGCACGCTGCTCGATCTCGGCGGGCGAAGCGCCCGGCATCTGCACGATCACGTCGAGCATGGGGACGACGATCTGCGGCTCTTCCTCGCGCGGCGTTTGCCAAATGCTGAACGCGCCCAACATCAGCGCCGCCGCGATCGCCAGCGGCGTGAGCTTGGAGGCGATGAAGGTATGCGCAATGCGTCCCGCGAGGCCTAACTTCATGGCCGGGTCTCGATCTTACGGCCCGCGAGTTCACGGTCGCCGGGTTGCGCAACCAGCCACTCGCCTTCCTGCAGGCCGGCCAGCACTTCCACGCGATTGTCGGCGGGCTTGCCCAGGGTGACGTAGCGAAGATCCGCCAGCTTGTCCGGCCCGACCACATAGACGGCCTGCAACTGTCCGCGATCAAGCACAGCCTCGCGCGGAATCGTGATGGCCTGCCGCTCGCCGCAGTTGAAGCGAGCGTGTCCCGAGAGGCCCGAGCGCAGGCGAGCGTCTGCCGGAAGTTCCACCTTGACGAGAAAGCTGCGGCTGGCAGGATCGGCAGCAGGAACGATCTGCACAATCTTGCCCTGAAATTCACCAAGCGCATCAACCACAACGTTGGCGGGCGCTCCCAAGCGAATCACTCCAATATCGTGCTCATCCACGGCAACTTCCATACGGAAGTGGTGCGTGTCTTCGATCGTGAGCAGCGGGACGCCCGGAGCGGCGAGCACGCCGGGATCGGCACGCTTCTCGGCGATCACGCCATCGAAGGGTGCGCGAATGCGCGTGTAGCCCAGCGCAGATCGCGCCTGAGCTTCGGCAGCCGTCGCCTGCGCCAACCCCGCCTGCGCCTGATCGCGGTGAGCAACGGCGGCTTTGGCCTGCGCCTGCACCTGATCGAACTCGTGCGGGCTGACCGACTTGCGCTCGAAAAGCGTCTGGTACCGGGCCAAGGTCGAGTTGGCTAGGCCGTAGTCGGCGTCGGAGGCGGCGATGTCCTGGCGCGCGGCGTTGACGGCAGCAGAGGCCCGATCGAGTCCGGCCTGCTGTTGCGCATCGTCGAGAACGATGAGCACGTCGCCCTTGCGGACGCGTTGGCCTTCGGCCGCGCGGATGGCGGAGATCGTCGCGACGATCTGGCTGGAAAGCTGGCTGGTCTGCGCGGCGCGCACCGTGCCCATGGCCTCGACATAGTCGGGAATAGCGGCCCGCTGCGCTTGCACCAGTGCCACATCGCGCACCACCGGAGGTGCTGCGGCTACGGTCTGCTTCTTCTCGCCGCAGCCAGCGGTCAGGAGGGCGAGTAACAAGGAGAGCGGGATGAATCTGCGGATCATTGCTTCACCACGGGCGAATCGGCGCTGAGCGTGCCGGTCGCCAACTCAAGATTCGCGTAACTGCTGTGGACCCGGTACACGGCCCGCCAGTAGCCGGTCCTGGCGCGCACGTCAGCCTCCTCCATGCGCAACAGGTCGGTGATGGTATTGAGCCCGGCATCGTAGCGGTCGTGGCCGATGCGCAGGCTCTCGTTGGCCTGGGCAACGGCGGTGCGCGCCACTTCAAGCTGGCGGCGGGCGGTGTCATCGTCGAAGTACGCCTTGCGCACCTCCAGCCGTACGCTGCTGGCGGCTGATTCGCGCAGCGCATCCACCCTCTGCTTCAGGGCGCGTTCACGCTCGAGATGCGCCACACGCGCTCCGCCATCAAACAGGTCGAGGTGGACCTCCAGGCCCAGCATCCAGTCATTGCCGCCGCCACCGCCAAAGCGCGGGTTGTCGGCCTCCCAGTTGCCGACCGCATTCACCGTCGGCCCAAAGGCGGCCTTGGCGATCTTCACGCTGTTCTGCTGGATCGACTGCTGCAAGGCGAGGCCGCGCAGGTCAGGACGGCGGTCGAGCGCACGCGCTTCGAGCTGCTCCAATGGCTCGGCGGGGAACACGCGATCAGCCAGGACTTCACCCAACTCGTAGCTCGTGTCCGCTGCCACGCCGAGTTCGTGTTTGAGCTGCGCCGCTGCGATGCTGACGTCGTTCTGCGCGCGGATCAACTCCTGCTGGCGAGCAGCGTGGTTGACCTGGGCACTGAGCAGGTCGCTTTCCACGCTCATGCCCGCCTCGACATTGGAGCGAGCGCGGTCGAGCAGCGACTGCGAGCTTTTCAGCGCGTCCTGCGCAACTTCGAGCTGACGATTGGACAGAAGCAGCCCGGTGTAGGCGTCCACCACGCGCATCACCAGCTCCTGCTCGGTTCGGTCAAGGTTTCGTTTCGCCAATTCGCTGGTTTGCTTTGCTTGCGTCATGCGCGCCCAGGTGGCGCCAGAGTCAAAGAGCTGCCACTGGCCCGAGAAACGGGTTACGTAGTTGCTGAACGGCGTCGGCGTGTTGAGTTGGTTGAGATCGAAGTCGGCGGTCGTGAACCTCTGCTGCCGCAGCTTCGAGCCGAAGACGTACACGGGATCATTGCCATCCTGATAGGTCTCGCTGAACCCGATGTGGGGAAGCAGCGGCGCGCGCGACAGCTTCAAGTCGGCATACGCAGCACGCTGCTGGAAAGCGGCGGCCTTGCGCACGGGATTCTTCTCCAGCGCCACCGTCACCGCCTGCTCGAGCGTGAGCTTGGCCTGAGCCACCACCGGGATGGAGGCCGCCAGCAGTGCTCCGAGCAGCGACGCCCTCAGACACGCGACGAGGTTCATGACCGTGCGGCTCCCGTCCCGAGCGGTTCTTCGGCGTGGGTGGGCACAATCTCAAAGCTGGTGACCAGTTCGGCGGTCCTCGAGATCATTGCGCCTACCGAGCAGTACTTGGTTTCCGAAAGATGGATGGCGCTTTCGACCGCCGCAGGATCGATGTCCTCGCCGCTCACCCGATGCACGATGCGGACACGCGTGAACACCTGCGGGGGATCCGGAGCTTGCTCGGCCGCGACGCGCACCTCGTAGCCCGTGACCTGCTGGCGCTTTTTGCGCAGGATGCCAATCACGTCGAAAGCCGTGCAACCCGCCAGGGCTGCGGCCGCCAGTTCAATGGGTTTGGGACCGGTGGCGCCGGCGGCATCGTCCACCAGCAGCCGGTGCCCGGAACCCGTAGTGACCTCGAATTGCCGTCTCGTCCCTTCCGGCCGGGTGAGAGTGACTTTGGCTTCGATCATTCGACACCTCCGGTGCAGCACAGATAAATGCAGGATCGAAGCAGAGTGTTACAGGATTGCGGGATGGGGTCTGTGACGGATGACCGCCAATCAGGCTCGGGCGGAGGCTTCGAACGCCCGCAGCAGCTTCTTCCTGATTTGGGCCGCAACCTTGGGGTCCATCGGCTGAGTGCGGTGCCGCTGGCTGCGGCGCACCGTCTCTTCCAGGCTGGCGAGATAACCGACACAGGGTTTGCAACCTTCCAGGTGGGCCTCGAGCTTGGCGCACATGGCGGGATCGAGCTCGCGGTCAAGATAGTCGGAGAGCGCGGCGAACATTTTGCGGCAGCGGCGCGAGGGAGCATGTGCAGGCCGGACAGGGCGGCGGCGCGCCGGGCGGGCCGCGAGTTCGTTTCTCAGGAAAGCACGTGCACGGTGCAGGCGGACGCGCACCGTCCCGGGCCGGAGTCCGGTGATACGGGCGATCTCGCCGGGAGAGAGTTCTTCCATATCGTGCAGCACCAGCACCATGCGGTAGAGCGGCGGGACCCGCAGCACGGCCTGCTGCAACTCCTCGCGGTTCTCCGCCCGCAGAAGCTGCTGCTCGGGACTGCCGTCGCGAGGCTTCGAGGTAACAGCTTCCAGCTGGGCGCGGTCGGGCAGGACTTCTTCCAGCGAAAGATGCGGCTGGGGAGCGAACTTGCTGCGGCGACGGCTCATCAGGCAGCGGCTGCGGGCCACTTTGTATAGCCAGACAGCTAGGGCCTCGGGACTTTCGAAGTTGGGCAACTGCCGGGCGGCACGCAGCAGCGTTTCCTGCATGGTGTCCTCGGCGTCTTCGCGATGGCCGCAGACCTTCATGCTGAAGGAAAAGACGGTATTCTGCAGCACGGCCAATGCCGCGTCCAGCGATTCCGGACGGCCGCTGCGCAAGAGCGTGATGGCGTTCTGGATCTCCGGGCGCACCCTGCCCTAACAATATCGCAGACGTGACGGCGCGTCCAAGGGTGAGGCCGATTCGGGGTGTGCGCCCGCTCCAGCCGATCGCCCAGCGTTCCTTACGCGATGGCCGGTGACTCCAACCGGAACTCCCAGCCGCAATATTTGCCGTCGGGCGCCTCAGGGGGGCAGTGGAGGCAGGTTGTACGGATGTGCGGGTCGATGGTGCGGGCAAAGGTTTCGAACTCAACCACGCCGACGCTCTTGCACGGGAAATCGGGCAATCCTTTGTCCTTCCTGGTTTGCTGCACGCGGCACATGTCCATGAAGAAGAACAGGCGGTGCCAATCGTCCGACCATTCGACGCGCTGGCGGTTGATCAGGCTGTAGAAACGGAGGCCCAATGCCCGTTCCAATGCCGGGAGACCGCCTCCCGCCGGGATACGGAACGTAGCCATGATCCGGCGCGCTTCAACCGCGGCAAACCTCGCCCAGGATCGGGCGTCCAACGATTTCGCAGTTCTTGTGTTATGGTTTTGCAGTGCGCGTTCCGGGTACGGTGGCCAGACGCTCAGCAATACACAGGTAGGTTGTCGAGTTGAAGATAAGCCCAAGGTGCGTCCCACAAACCTCAACGTCCACCTTCGGGTCACCGGTCCTGCAGTAGCGCCAGTCGACGAGCCCGTCCTCACGAGTATAAATTGCGGTTTGCGCCACAGATCTCGGCCATTTTCGGCGGAGGGAGCGCGCGAAGGCGCATGAGCACCGGCTGGTCGCGCATCCCTGCGGCGGCTTCGGGTACCGCCTGCGGATCCGCCGGCGTACCAGGTTGCCCAGCGTGAGCACCAGTGGGTGTACCACGAGTCCCCGGAAAGGAGAGCCCAGAGTGGTAACGGAGGCGATGCGGCCTGGCATTCGGACCGCCGCGGAACGGGCGAAGATCCCGCCCAGGCTATGCCCGACCAAGTGCACCCGCCGTCCCGTCTCCACGTACGCCCGGTCAATAGTCGCCGCAAGGTTTCGCGCCAGCACGTTGGGGCAGTCGGCAGCCAAGCCCATCCCGGAGAGGTATGCGCGGTAGCCGACACGGGCGAGCCAGGCGTGGAGTTCAAACAGGATCAAGTCCATCCCCAGTAAACCTGGGATGATGACTACTGCCGTTCCATCTCCTGCAGGAACCCCCAAGCCGTAATACACCGGAGACAGCCGCAGCGCGGCAAATTCTAGCAGCGCGCAAGGTTCACAGAGAATAGGCAGCGGGGAAGGAATCTCTTGATGAGGAAGGAAGGGAGCCTTCGGTGGTGCCTTCAAATTCCCCACTTTGGCCATCATACTTGATCCGCTTTGAAATGTATCTTGCATCTATTATCAGCTCGCGATCAAGTGGCGATGCAAAAAAGTTTGCCCGGTTTGCACCCGAAAGTCCACTTGTGTAGGGGACCTTCCGTCAAACCCGCTGTCGCGGTGGCTTCCTGAACTGGATTTGCGGCCCGCTGAGCCGCACCAATTATTCATCACAAGCTCGCGCGACCCTTCGGGGCGCTTTTAGCCGCCGGCTTCGATGGTTTCGCGGCGTTCTTCGCTGCTGATCTCGAGGCCCGCCGTGCCCCCGGCAACTTGCCGATTCGAGGATCTCTGGCCACGATGAGCTCGCAGGCGCGCAGCGAGGATTGCTCGAAATCCGGCGCATCGGCCGGAAGAACCTGCCAGCCCGTCACCTTCTTCCCGAGCACCCGAATGGATCGCATATTCGGGAACTCGCGGCGTAGGCTTTCGTGGTGCTCCTCAGTGGTGGCAAGCCATACTCCGTTGTCTGCAGTCTTGTCACGCTTGTCGCGCAAGATGAGCACAATCTTCTCCTGAATGTAGACCGCGAGGCACCCGAACATGGGGCGGGTCTGGGGCGAGAGCGCGGCGATCGCATCGAGCACAAACTCATGCGGGACAGCCTTGCACCGCTTGGCGGCGAGAAGGGGGTCATCCATTCGGAGAGAGCGGGTGTCGCGCTGACGCTTCGACATTGCAGCACTGTAGGATACCGGGTTTCTCATAGCGAGAGATGATCCGTGGTAGGGATTTCTTGACGGACGGAATTGTGCATTTCACCGAGCTGCTGGAATCGGGCCGTTAAGACGCCTCAGGCAAGAGAGCGTTTGACCTCTATTGTCCGGGTCGAAGGACAATGGTCACGGGAGCACCAGCTGGGCTAGCGCGAAAAATTCAACCCGCCGAGAATCAGAGGCCCAGCGGGCCTCGGCTACTCTTCGGCCCCCTTCGGCTTCGCTCAGGGCAGGCTCCCTGGGCCTCGCGTCGTCGCGTTTATCTCCAATTTTTATTGACAGGGTTCAGCATCGTTGCTATCATGGCTATGTATCAAATATCAATATGCAATAGCACGGAAGCTTCTGTGGAGCCCGGTGCCCGTGTTATCTAGAACGATAACTTGGATGAATCGTCGCTCTTTGACAAACAAGCCCCATAAGGCCGCAAAGCCCCGAAAATCGCACCTAAGTCCTTTGAGCGACGGTATTTGGGTGTAAGTCCTTTATTTCGTCAGTTCGCGACGGTTGGGCGACGGTTAACTGTGCGTAAGTTGCTGATTCTGCTGGAGGGCACCCAGGTGGGGTGGGGTATTACGTCCGAGTAAACAGGGCATGAACGCTCCCGGGACCAGCCAGTCACGGGCAAGCGTGACCTGTACGCTTGACACCCCCATACCTGCTGCTACCATGCGCTTCGATG
>Ga0187818_10000540_pt1 | contig 13861 bp, 11 predicted proteins | sample NC_wetland_sal_i_14_FD_130581 | JGI IMG/M metagenome (GOLD analysis project Ga0187818, IMG submission 130581) | Wetland sediment microbial communities from Neuse River Estuary, North Carolina, USA - SO4_3 | ecosystem: Environmental > Aquatic > Freshwater > Wetlands > Sediment | place: USA... | reverse complement strand
GGAAAGCGAAACTTCTACCTGGTATCACTGGGGCATGGTCCGCAATTTTCAGACGGACGACCGGGGCCTGACGTTTCGTATTCGCGACGGTCAAGCCGCGGTGTTTGCCGAAGACACGGAGATCCTCGAAGCGCAGCAGGAGAATATTTTGCGGCGACCTGACCGCGGGATGCTTAACTTCAAAATCGATGCCGGAGGCGTAAATGCTCGGCGGATCATCGAGCGTGAGTTGGCACGGCAGGGTGCGAAGTAGGTTTCAAGCGAATGGAGCGACGGGGTTCCTCGCCCGTGCAGCGACAGCCCCTAACGGGCCGTTGAAATTGAACGACTTGCGGCATCGCTAAAGCGATGTCCTGATACGAAACACGAGTTGTTTCGCAGGACGGGCGGGGCGCCCGTCGCTCTGCTGATTTTGGGGGCTTACTTTTTAGGGTTCGGTTTCTCCGCGTCCCCGGCTGATTTTGTCGCAGCCTTTGCCTCGCTCATGCTCTGGTTCGCCCGGAAAATTACATATGCGCGAATGTCAGCCGCATCTTGCTGTGACACTTCCTTGCCGAACGGTATCATGCCTAGCGATTGATATGCGCCGTCGCGGACAATCTTGAACCAGCGCTCGTTCGCGAGCGTAGTAGAGTAGCGAAGATCCGGCAGCACTCCACCGCTGACTGCGACATCGCCATGGCATCCCGAGCAAAAGCGCTGATAGACCGCCTCTCCATGGTGAATTGCCGCCGCGATCGCGGTCGAAGCCGGCGGATTCAAAACCGGTTCTTCGAGCAACGGCAGCGGTGGGAGGCTCGCCTTCCCATCCAGCTTGAACGTCAGCATCCGGCTGACATTGCGCACTCGTCCTGACTTGAACGAAACTTCGCCCGTGACCAGCGGGAAAACTCCGCCCCAGCCCGCGAGCACCGCGACGTACTGCTCGCCATTCACGGTGTAGGTCACGGGGCCTGCCATCACGCCGGTTTGCGCATCGAACGACCAAACCTTCTCGCCGGTATCGGCGCGATACGCTTCAAAGCGCCCAGCGGCCGTGCCTTCAAAAACTAGATTCCCAGCCGTGGCAAGTGTCCCCCCATTCCACGGTCCCGGCCGCTCTACCGCCCAAGCCTGTTTCTGCTGCACCGGATCCCACGCCACCAATTTCCCTTTCACGCTGTCGAGAATGGCTTTCTTGATCGTGGGATCCTGCGGCATTCCCGTGGCTACCATGTCGAGGCCGAGATTCAACGCCAAGTTCTTGAACTCGAACTCTTCGGGCGACTTGTAGTTGAATCCGACGTCATTGACGGGAATGTAGATCAGCCCCGTCAACGGACTGTAGGACATGGGCTGCCAATTGTGCGCGCCCAAAGGCCCGGGAACGATCGGCGGTGAGTCGACTCGAGGGTAGCGCGCCATGTCACTTTCAATCGGGCGGCCGGTTTTCATATCGACCCCGGTGGCCCAGTTGATAAAAGTAAAGGGCTTCGCGGAGAGCAGCGCCCCGTTCTCGCGGTCGATGACATAGAAGAAGCCGTTCTTCGGAGCGTGCAACAGCACTTTCCGTAGTCTGCCTTCGATGGGAATGTCGGCCAGAATTATCTGCTCCGCTGAATCGTAGTCCCAGTCGTCAGTAGCATTTTCCTGATAGTGCCAAGCGTATTCCCCGGTGTCCGGTTTGAGAGCAACGACGGAGCAAGTGAAAAGATTCTCGCCGCCCTTGGGACTGCGATACTTCTCGTTCCACGGTCCCCCGTTGCCGACGCCGATGTACAGTAGATCAAGCTCCGAATCATAGACGATGGCGTCCCAAACCGTGCCGCCGCCTCCGATCTTCCACCATTCGCCAGTCCATGTCTTGGCGGCCTGCGCGAGAATCGGCTGCTCGAACGGTTTCGCGGGGTCGCCGGGCACGGTATAAAAGCGCCACGCCAGCTTGCCTGTCTGCGCGTCGTAGGCCGACACGTAGCCGCGCACGCCGAACTCGGCGCCACCATTGCCGACAATCACCTTGCCCTTCACGATGCGCGGCGCGCCCGTTATCGTGTAGCGCCATTGCGGGTCGATGGTGAGCTGTTCCCAAACCGGCCGGCCAGTAGCAGCATCCAGCGCGATCAGCCGGCCATCGAGAGTCCCAATGTAGATCTTCCCTTGCCAAACGGCGACGCCGCGGTTCACCACATCGCAGCATGCGTTTGCGCCCCACTGCCGCGGCACTTTTGGATCGTAGGACCACAGGCGAGCGCCGGTCGCGGCGTTCAGCGCAAATACCTTGCTCCATGCGGTGGAAAAGTACATCACGCCATCGACAACGATGGGTGTGGCTTCCTGCCCGCGTTTGGTATCGAGATCGAAATACCACGCCAAACCGAGCCGGCCTGCGTTGTGATCGTTGATAGCGTGCAGCGGGCTGAAGCGCTGCTCGCTATACGTGCGCCCGTACGTCAGCCAGTTTCCCGGCTGATTCTCGGCTTTCACGATCTGTGCGTCACTCACGCCTGCCGATGCCGCTGCCCGAGACTTCGTTTCTCGCGCAGTGGAGAGGTTGTATCCCTGGAAAACCAGAACACCGAGAACGACTGCAACAACTGCAACGTTAGGCTCGCGCATGCCTCTCCTTATTATTGTTCCCCCCCCGCCGTGCGTCTCACCGCTTACGCCCTTTTCGCTTCTGCCTGCCCGAGAGTTTCCGGATCACGTCCTTTGGCAAAGGCACGCTCTTCATTCGATGAGCCTCAGTGGGGTGGGCGGCCGCCCACACGTGCGTCTCCCAGCCTTCCATGGCCAACACACCATCGCGCAGGAATCTGTGGCTGACTACAAAACTGCTCTTTCTCCATTCGGTGACCGAGGATTCCGCCACCAGTTCGTCGCCATACGTGGACGGGATGATAAACCGCGCCCGCGCCTCCACCAGCGGAATGCCGACGACACCATGGGATTGGAACAGCTGCCGCAGAGGAAGTCCCGCCGCATGAAACAGCGCCGATGTGCACTGATCGAACCAGCGGAAATAGTTGGCGTAGAAGACGATGTCGCCCGGATCACAATCCCCGAACTCGACCAGGATTCGAACACGATTCACAAACATAATCGACTCTGCCCCCAACAGATCTGCATTTGGCGGCGAACTGCAGATCCCTCGCTTCGCTCGGGATGACAATTCATAAAGGGTGTCGCTCCCTGTGCACCCTCCCGCGACCTTCATCCACGGGTACCTATGGCTGCCGAGCCTCGACAGGCATTGCCGTCTCGTACGCCCTTTTCACCAGTTGCCCTTTCATCTCGTAGCGCGGCAGCTTGCCTGCACGCACCAGTTCGACCGACGCTAAAACGCTCAGTGTCGCTTTGATCTTGCGCTCAATCGCCAACTTGAGCGCAGCCCAATCCGCAGGCTCGCCGCAACCCTCGGCGACAACCTTCAGCGGCGGCTCGACTCCAGGGCCCGGCTTGTCAAGTACGATTTGAATTTCCCCGGTTGTCGCCGGATAGAAACTCGAAACCACATCCTTGATCGCCGAGGGAAAAACATTCACGCCCAGCACGATCAGCATGTCGTCCATACGCCCGATGCAACGCAGTTTGAAACCGGTACGGCCACACGCACACGAAGTACCCAACACCTGAACCCGGTCGCGCGTGCGAAAACGCAGCAGGGGGACGCACTCCCGCTGCAAGCTGGTGTACACCAGTTCCCCAGTTACGCCCGCTTCGTGCGGAAGGCTCTCGCCGGTCTGCGGATCACCGGTCTGCGGATCGCCGCTCTGCGGATCAATGATTTCCACGACCACACTATCCGGTCCGTTGAAGTGCATCCCTGATTGCTCCGGGCATTCACTGAAAATGATGGGCGCCATGTCGGCATTTCCCAGTCCTTCCGTGACTCGCGCGCCCCAGTCCTGCTCCAGCTTGGCGCGTATGGCAGGGATACCGGCTCCAGGCTCGGCGCCGCAGAAAAGTTTCTTCAATCCCAGTGCTCGCGGATCCATGCCCGCTTCCCGCACGAAATCGGCGAAGTACGCGGCATAGGACGGCGTGCAATGCATCGCATTCACGCCCAGCAGCGGAATGATCGTCAGCGCCTTCTCCGATGCACCCGTGCCCAGGGGAACAAACACCGCGCCCACCGATTCGATCGCATCCTTCGAAGTCAGGCCCGCCACGAACAGCGCAAGTCCCGCCGCGTGAACCACCACGTCCGTTTTCCGCAAACCCTGGGTGTAAAAAGATCGCGCTGTTAGCCTCGTCCACACCTTCGCATCGCGGCGCGTGATTCCGACGAAGCTGGGCTTGCCGGTGGTGCCGGTCGAGCTGTGAACGCGAATCACGTCACTCCAGTCGGCGGCGATGTGGCGTCCCAGAGGCGGATGCGCCGCCTGGCTCGCACGCAACTCTTCCTTGGTCGTGAAGGGGAAACGGGCCAAGTCGCGTAACGTGCGGAAGTCCTTGCGACGAATCCCGGCGGCACCGAACTTTTCCCGATAGAACTCGGATCGAGCAAATAAGTAGTCGAGTTGCCGCGCGAGGAGTGCCTGTTGCAGGCTGGCGGTCTCTCTCGCGGTCGCTGTCTCGATCTTGCGATCCAAGTAATCGTTCGCTCGCATAAGCCGGTCTCATAAGCCAGGGCGTCGCCGGGTCGCGTCATGGCGAGGAGCGCGACAAATTCTATCGAACGTCCGTTCCATTCCGCAAGCCTTTTCCCGTGTTTCGCTTACAAGGGTGACCTCCGCAAACATGTTCTCAAACTCATACGAGATCTTTGAGTTCAATAATAAGGATGCTGATCTCCAACGGTCCCAGGTTCTCTACCGTGTGCGGCGGCAGTGGTTGCATCCACTGGGCGCAGGGGATCTTTGGCGCGTCTCCCGCCTGGCGGCTATCGAACAGAATCTCGCCCTTCTCATCCCGCCGGATAAAATGGCTGAAGCTGAGCAGGTAAGCGACCCCACCGCATCGATGAGTGTGCAACGGAACTATATCTTCCGGAGCAATGCGGGTGTGAAGAACGCGCACGCGCTGGTCCTCCAGCAACAGTCGATGGTGGGCCGGCGCCGCCAGGAGAGCATCGAGCGAGTCTGGCCACGGCCAGTGTTTCGGGTTCGGAAGAGCAGGATTTTGGCTCATGGTTATGGTGTCATGGCTCGCAAGTTCGCAGCATGAACTCCAACTGTCATCCTAAGCGAAGGACCTCTGCATCGCGAATTCAAAAACACAGGTCCTTCGCTTCGCTCAGGAAACACAAGACCCTGGAGGTTGTTCGTTGGGCCACGCGCGGAGTTTGAAGCGCCGTATCTTCCCGGTAGCCGTCTTCGGAAGCTCGGGAAGAAACTCAACCCAGCGCGGCCGCTTGAAGATCGGCAGCCGGCTGGTCACAAACTCCTGCAGCTCGCGAGCGAGTTCAGGCGTGCCTGCCGTGCCCTCACGCGGCACGATGCAGGCAACCGGCGTCACCAGTTGGTCTGCATCCTTCCGGAAAACCACCGCCGCTTCCTGCACGGCCGGATGCTCGATCAGGACGCTTTCAATCTCGATCGGGCTAACCCAGACGCCGCTCACTTTCAGCATGTCGTCGGATCGTCCCGCGTACCAAAAATATCCATCCGCATCCTGGGAATACTTGTCGCCGGTTCGGATCCAATGGCCCTCGATTGTATCTTTGGTCTTCTCGTGCTGATTCCAGTAATAGGCACACGTAGAGTCGGCCCTGACCAACAGATTGCCGGTCTCCCCTTGCGCCACCGCACGGTTATTGTCGTCCACGATTCTGGCGTCGAATCCGGGGATAATCGTGCCACTGGAGCCAGGGCGCACAGCGCCCGGACGATTGGAGATCATCATGTGCAGCGCCTCGGTTGAGCCGATCGCGTCGAGGATTTCCACTCCAAAGCGCTCTTTGAAGCGATGGAATACCATTGCCGGCAAGGCTTCTCCGGCGGAAATCGCATGGCGCACGCAGGAGAGATCGAATTCTCGGCCTTCCGGCGAGGGATGTGACAGAAGCTTGGCGTAGTTCGATGGCACCGAAAAAAACAGGGTCGGGCGGTGGCGTTCGATGACTTCGAAGACGTCCTGCGGCCTGGGTGGACCGGGCAGTAGGATGCTGGTGGCGCCTACGGCTAGTGAGAAGTACAGTCCATTCCCCAGCCCGTAGGCGAAGAAAAGCTTGGCGACGCTGAAGCAACGATCATTCTCCGAGAGGTTCAGGACCCTCTTGGCATAGCGCTCTGTACTCACCACCATGTCATGCTGAAGATGAACGCAAGCCTTCGGCGGACCCGTGCTGCCGGAGGAGTAGAGCCAGAAGGCGGCATCATCTTTGCTGGTCGGCTCTGGATCGAGTGCGGGAGAACTCTTCTGGGTTAGTTCCTCAAAGGTGAACATGCCCGCCCGCGGCCCAGCGCCGACAACGACGATTGTCTCCAGATGGCGCAACCGATGCGTGGGAACGGCCTGGACGAGAGAAAGCAATGACTCACTGACGATGGCCACGCGGGCTCGCGAATTGTTCAGCAGGTACTCATAGTCGGCGGGTTTCAGGAGAGTATTGACAGGGACCGGGACTGCTCCGATCTTGATCGCACCGAAAAAGCTGGCGGCAAACTCGGGCGTATCCAGCAGCAGCAAGAAAACGCGCTCTTCGATGCGCACACCAAGATTTCTGAGTCCATTGCCCACTTGGTTTACACGCTCAAAAAGTTGGCGATAGCTGACCTGAATATCCCCGCACTCAACTGCTATCTTTGCGCCGCGACCCGCTGTAATGTGGCTGTCGATGAAGTACGCGGCCGCATTGAATTCGTCCGGAAGTATGATCGGAGGGGGCGAGGTCATGGCAAAATCAGATTCTACAGCCAGAGACAACGTTATACAGGCTCTCAGCGAGGCCCACTATATCTCGCATTTTATCCTCACCCGTCTTCCACAACTCCACCCGGACTCGGGAGATGCTGTCCCGGCTGCGCACGATAAACCGTCGTGTCACCGATCATAGTCCAAATGATCTTGGCGTCTTTCAGTTTCTCGGGCGAATCCGTCAGAAGGTCACGAAAGACGACATCCGCCAGAAGCGCGGCAGTGCAGCCGAGAAGCTAGGATTTCTTGGGCGCGTCATTCACGGTGCGAATCCGAGAGTCTGGCTCAAGGAATTGCGACGACGTTCGGGAGAGTAGCCCATGGTGGGACGACGGCAGTAACTAGAAACCGCCACCGTAGCGCAACACCGTGACTGAACCACAAGATATTGTCATCCATGCATGTCGTCGAAGAATGTCTTTAGTTCGCGGCAGCGCGAGGGGTGGCGCAGCTTGCGCAGAGCCTTGGCTTCGATCTGGCGAATGCGCTCGCGGGTGACGGCGAACGCCCGGCCAACCTCCTCCAGCGTGTGCTCCGAACCGTCCTCCAGACCAAAGCGCATCCTCATGATCTTCTCCTCGCGCGGAGTCAGAGTGCGCAGCACCTGCCCGGTCTGCTCCCTCAGGTTCACGTTAATGGCAGCCTCGTCCGGTGCCAGCGCAGCGCCGTCTTTGATGAAGTCGACGAGATGGGAATCCCCCTCCTCACCAATTGGCGTCTCTAGCGACATCGGTACCTGCATAATCTTGCGCACTTTGCGCACCTTAACCGCGGGAATGTCCAGGCGTTTGGCAATCTCTGACAAGGTGGGTTCGCGGCCCAACTCCTGGACCAGTTGCCGCGAGACGCGAATCAGCTTGTTGACGATCTCAATCATGTGCACGGGGAGTCGGATGGTGCGCGCCTGATCGGCAATGGCTCGGGTGACTGCCTGGCGAATCCACCACGTAGCATAGGTGGAAAACTTGTAGCCTCGGCGATACTCGAACTTGTCCACCGCCTTCATCAGGCCGACGTTTCCCTCCTGGATCAGGTCGAGGAATTGCAGTCCGCGGTTGCCATACTTTTTAGCGATGGAAACCACGAGGCGCAGGTTGGCTTCAATGAGCTCGTGCTTGGCCTGCTCCGCGTCCATCCCGCCCCGGATGATTTCACGCTGCGTGCGCTGCAACTCCTGGAACCCCACGCCGGCAGCGCTTTCCAGCCCTTCCAGATCGGCGCGATGCTGCCGCTGAGTCTTGCTGTACGCCTTCTTGAGTTCTTCGCTGCGCGTGCTCTCAACCTTCTTATCCAGGTTGCTGATATGGCGGTCGAGCGATCGCATTACCTCAATGGTTTTGTTCACTCGATCGATCAGGCGTTGGCGCTCGGAGTATGTGAAACCGCAGCTGCAAATCATGATTGACATCCGCACAATCTCGCGGCCCAGCTTGCAGCGGCAAAGACTGTGTTCGCGTGCTTTCTTTTTTGCCGGGATCGTCTGCAACTGTTCGGCCAGGTGGCTGGCTCTCTTGTAATGCTTTTGCAGCTGGTCGATGCGGCGGGTGACGTCTTCGACGCGGTTCTGCAGGATCTCCTCGGTGATCTCTTCCTCATCGAAGACGACAGTTTCCTTGATCGAGCGCACGCCGCGCCTCAAATCCTGGCCAATGGCCAGGACCTGCCGGATGACAATAGGCGAGCGGGAGAGCGCCTTCAATGTGCGCAGCTGTCCACGCTCGATGCGCTTGGCGATATCCACTTCCCCTTCCCGGGTGAGCAGAGGCACCGCACCCATCTCGCGCAGGTATATCCGCACTGGATCGTTGGTCTTTTCAAGGGCGCCACCGGTGGGATCGAGTTCGACTTCGCTGCCGCCCTCCACTTCCTTGTCAAGATTTTCTTCGAAGGCCGAGAAACGAAGCTTGGGCTGCCCCTCAAGCACATCAATCCCCCGCGTGCCGATGGTGGTGAGCAGGTCATCCAGATCCTCTGGGGAATGGACGTCGCGCGGAATCAGGTCATTCACCTCGTTGTAGGTGAGATACCCCTTTTCCTTGCCTTCATCAACGAGTTTCGTAATGTCGCCAATAGACAAGTGAAATCTCTCCAGCGCCGTCTTGCCATGGAAGCGAGACTCTGCGGGGAACAAGCAGCTGACTACTTCTACCCTCGCCGTTGTGAGACCACGGAAGCGGAATTGATTCGAACCGTCGCGTGAGCGAAGGTCCGGCATCAGCCACATCCGCCGCGGCAAGGCTAGCGAAGTACGGCGGTTTCTTCATGCTGGTTGTTCGCCTTTGACCCACCCCGGAAGTCGGCGCCGGCGCATTTTCCGAAAGCCCCACCGCGAAACAAACAGGCCGCGAGTTTGGTGTTGCCAGTCAGTCACGCAGCCCAAACAACTCAGAGAGTCGTCGTGTTGATGATACGCGATCAGCAGCCAAGTTGCTGTGAGAAGTCGGCAGTGGTTTGAAATGCACAGGGCTAGCGTCAGAGTCCGGCCGGTGGGAAACTGTCCACATGGCAAACAAGCGTACAAAAGCCGATAAAGAACAGCGCCAAGCCAGTCAACTGGAAAAGAGAGCAGACACCCACCCAGAGCAAACGCCTAAGAAGCCCCAAGCCCGGGAGGACTTCAGCCCAGCCGCTGCCCGGATCGTGAGAGGAGCTACCGAACAAAAGTAAATTCCATCTGCGGTGATCTCTTAAATAACCGTGCGAATTTCTGTCTAGAATCCTCCGTGTTCTCGCACAATTTCATAATTGCGATCACTTTGATTGACATGAACAATACTCACCGGCGCCCGCTCCAGACGGGGTTGCCTTTCGCGTCTCGGAGCACCACGGTATCGTTCCCCCTCACCACTTCGCGTGCCAGCATGAGGTCGGCTTCACCCTGCTTAACTTTCGAACCCGTGAGCGAGATCTCGTCTCCCTTGTTGAAGCTCACGTTCATCTCCGCAAGAAAGGACTGCGGGCAGAGGTAGACATCGACGGTGTTCGCGCCGCTCTTGACGAGCAGATAAGCAATTTCCTTCTCCCTGCCTTTTGGCGGCAGTCTCACCTCCTCGATGGTGCCTTTCAGCTTCGTCTCGGCCTGCAGATCATATTTGGGAGCGCTTGGCGGTTGCTTGTTTTGCGCAACCAGCGACAAGGCGCAGAAAAGACATGCCAGAAGAAGAATCTTGCGCAAGCCCAGTGACGCAATGGGCGTGATCCGATCACGCATGGCTCCCCTCTTTCAAGGAGCAACCGGGAGGCTCGGTGCGGTGGAGAACCAACATAGAAACTACCGGCTCGCGGTCTCCTCATGTGCGAAGAATGAAACCAGCTTTCTCGCCCCAATGGTAACCCTCTTTTCAATACGCGAGATGACCAGTTTGGTGGAGGGACGGGTCGCTGTGCCAGCGTTTGCCTTTCTCTTTTACTCTTCGTAAGATTCCCGCTCGGGACTTGCATCCGAACTCATCCCATGTCGCAGGAGCGTTGATGTCTACCGATTCCCTTCCCCCGAAGTGCAACTCGCGCCGCAATTTCCTTCGCGCAGGCGTGGCCGCCACGCTGGCCACCGCCACTTACCCGGCGCTCGGCTCGCCTCGTGTTGTCGATTCCGCGCCCGCGCCCGGGCCGGCCGTCGGAGATTTCGTCAAGGACTTCGAGCTCGACGAGATCACCATTGACGATGTCCAGAAGGCGTTCCAGTCCGGGCAGTATTCCTCCCGCTCTCTGACTGAGAAATACCTGAAACGAATTGGCGAGATCGACAAGACCGGACCCGTGCTTAACTCCATCATCGAGCTCAACCCCGACGCCCTCAGGATTGCCGACGCGGTCGACCAGGAGCGCAAGTCGAAGGGGCCGCGCGGTCCGCTCCATGGCATTCCGGTCCTCATCAAAGACAACATCGATACCGCCGACCGCATGAGCACAACCGCGGGCTCGCTGGCGCTGCTGGGATCGCGCCCTGCGAACGACGCTTTCGTCGCCGCGCAGTTGCGCAAGGCCGGGGCCGTGATCGTGGGCAAAACCAATCTCAGTGAGTGGGCCAACATTCGCTCCAGCCATTCCACCAGCGGCTGGAGCGGCCGCGGCGGACTTACTCGCAACCCCTATGCGCTCGACCGCAATCCGTGCGGATCAAGCTCCGGAACTGGGGCCGCTGTTTCCGCCAATCTCTCGGTTGCCGGTGTGGGCACGGAGACGGACGGGTCGGTCGTCTGTCCTGCTTCGGCGAACGGGCTGGCAGGGCTTAAACCCACGGTTGGACTTGTCAGTCGCAGCGGCATCGTTCCGATCTCGCACAGTCAGGACACGGCGGGTCCCATGGCTCGCACGGTGCGGGATGTCGCCATTCTTCTCGGTGCCATGGCGGGAGCGGATCCGCAAGATCCCGTGACCGCTAACAGTCAGGGCAAGCTTTCCCCCGACTACACAAGATACCTCGATCCCGCAGGACTCAAAGGCGCGCGCCTGGGAGTGGTGCGCAAATATTTCGGCTTCAACGATGCCGTCGACCAGCTCATGGAATCGCTCCTCGGCGAAATGAAGCGTGCTGGCGCTGAGATCGTCGATCCCGCCGACATTCCCACCATCGGCAAGTTCGACGACAGCGAGCTCACCGTCTTTTACTACGAACTCAAGGCCGACCTTGCGGCCTATCTCGCCCGCCGCGTCAGCTCTTCGGTTAAGAGTTTGAAGGATGTGGTTGATTTCAACGAGCTCAATCGCGGCCGGGAAATGCCCTACTTCGGGCAAGACATTTTTCTTAAATCCGAGCAGAAGGGCCCGCTCACCTCGAAGGAATATCTCGATGCACTGGCCCTGAATCACCAGCTCAGCCGCGTTGAGGGCATCGACTTCGTCATGGACAAATTCAAACTTGACGCGCTCGTCGCCCCCACGGCTGAGCCGGCTTGGCTTACCGACCTGATCAATGGCGATCATGCTGCCGGAGGCAGTTCGAGCGCCGCCGCCGTCGCCGGCTATCCCAATATCAACGTGACCGCCGGATATCTCTGGGGGCTGCCGGTCGGCATCTCCTTCTTCGGACGCGCCTGGAGCGAACCTACGCTGCTCAAGATCGCCTATTCGTTCGAGCAGTTGACGAAAGTCCGTCAGAAGCCGCGATTTCTGCCAACGATAGACGTCTAAGCACGCCGAGGAAAATCTTAACCACGGGGGACACAGAGGAACGCAGGGGAAAGCATTCTCTTGCCGGCTCCTCAGTGAACCCCTGTGGTTCAAGTTTCTATCGCTGCGGAGTTGGCGCTGCGCTCGGGGACTTGTCAAGATTCGGCTTGTCCTGTGCCGTTTTGTCGAGAACTGCTGGCGCGGTTGGCACAACCGGCGGCGCGTTTGATTCCGGCGCGAACGGTAATGGCGTGGCAAACAGCGGATCTGGCAGCCAATCGGGCGCCGACTGCGCTTGCGACGGCCGGATTCCCTTGGCCTCCACTATCGACCAGCGCCAATCTTCATCGGGGCCGGGAGTGATCCCGATATTTTCGTGAAACGTGGTTGTGCTGAAGGGCTTGGCCTCGGCCTTGAGGTGATAGAGGAGTGTTACGTCGGAACGTCGCTCGACGGCAACTGGCGCAAGGCCTTGGGCGGCAGGAATCACACGCGCGCGCGCGGCCACTTCGGCGCTCTCTCCAGGCTTGCGTTCGAGCGTCAGTCCAATGGTGATTTCGCGAATGTCCCAGTCGGTGCCATTGAATACGTCCAGTTGCAGGCTTTCATCCTGAATGGAACCCGGACCGTCGAGCTTGAGCAGTTCGGTGAGTGGCAAGTCTTCGATCAGCACCGGCTTGATCAGCAGCGAACTGGCCCGGGCGTTGAAGGAAAGACTGCAGGTTACATCGGGCGACGATACTTTGAGGGTATTGCCGGAAGGATCAATGGAAAACACGGTCCTGTCTTGTTTAACCGGCCTTGTTTTCCTGGCATCCTCCATGACCTGGGCCAGATTGTCGTTATCGATCACCGTGCGGTTTGGATCCGTCTGTTGTTGAGGCGGCTGCTGCAATTTGTTTTTGCGCAGATCGCGTGCAAGGTCGCCGAGCGAGGGGGCATCGTCTTGCGCCGAAGCAGCCCACGGGCAGAGCAACACGAAGAGCAGCAGACAGAACAGCACACAAGGCGCAACCAACCGCAGGCTGGGGAATTTACATCGCATGATTTCGGTCGCTGAGAAGCGTGGGCGGACTCAGCCGGTCCACATAGAAAGTCTAGGCGAGATAGAACGGAAAAGAAGTTACCGAAGGGACACGGTGGTACTAGCACTTCCAGAAATGGGGGAAGGGCCATGGACGCGCTCAAACGGAGCGAGGCGCAACGGGGGCGCGCCCAAGCCCTTCTCACCAATTGTTACTTACACCAGGCCAGAGGTACGAAAACGGGCGATCGGATCGGTTACCCGCATTGGTTGACGCTTAAAAACCCAGCGCGCCACCGCAATCCCCAATGCCGCATAACACAGATGCCAGAATTTCATACAATCACTCCCCACGCCGGACCTTATACGGGGAGAGACTACGAAGGTCCCGTCGTGCCCTAACCCTACCTCTGCTTCATCGGCAGGTCTAGGCCACGAAGGTGCTATGAATTTGCGCAAAAGTAATCGTGAGTAACCGAGGCGGGACAAGAAAAACTCGTGTAGAGACGGGGCTTGCCCCGTCTCCGGCAGCGCGGTAATGCCGAGACGCGGCAAGCCGCGTCTCTACCGAGAAAATTGTTTGGGCGTTTCGATCCAGCCACCGCCGACGACGATGTCACCGTCGTAGAAGACGGCGGCCTGGCCGGGGGTGATGGCGCGCTGCGGCTCGTCGAAGGTAACTCGGACTTCGTCCGGCCCGGCGGATTCAATGATGGCTGGTGCAGGTTGATGCTTGTGGCGAATCTTCACTGCGACCCGCATGGGCTCGCGCAGTTCGGCCGTCGAAATCAGGTTCACCCGGCGGGCGCGGAGAGTGCGCGAGTAAAGCTCCTCGTCCTTGCCGACCACCACTTGCCGCGTGTCGTTCTTGATTTGAATCACATACAG
>Ga0187818_10000539_pt1 | contig 13865 bp, 10 predicted proteins | sample NC_wetland_sal_i_14_FD_130581 | JGI IMG/M metagenome (GOLD analysis project Ga0187818, IMG submission 130581) | Wetland sediment microbial communities from Neuse River Estuary, North Carolina, USA - SO4_3 | ecosystem: Environmental > Aquatic > Freshwater > Wetlands > Sediment | place: USA... | reverse complement strand
GTTCCCTGTTTCCAGGAGAGAGTTGGCACCAGCCAGCCGGGATATATGATCCCGGTGCGGTTGCCGTGGCGTCTCAGGGCTCGTCCCTCAGCCACTCTGCATGAAATTCAGGTCCGCCCCGAAGGGCAGACTTGTTCTGCGTATAGTAACCAATCCCCGTGCGCGCGTCAAGAGGAAGCCGAGGTTCCTCCAAAGATTGTCAGGCGCTTCCGACTATCTAATCCGACGGCTATTGTTCTATGCAGCGCTAAAGGTGCCGTGAGGAGGACGCTGGGAAGGCTCTGTGCCGTTTTGGCTGATATCATGCACCTCATACGAGCATGCGAGATGAACGCCCACGAAGCGACACTTAAGGCGAACCTTATCCTCGACGAAGAAAGAGTTTCGCCAACCATCAGCTACGACCTTCCCCAAGGAGCCTCGGACGCTGCCGTGATTTTGGCGAGCGTTTTCCTGGACGATCGTGGTACTCATCCTCGCCGGGTACGAGAGAGGGCAGACACGGTTCAATTCAAAAGCACCAATTTTGACCTTTTATGCGCTCTGTTGGATCAGGTTCAAGAAAGAGATAGACGTGCGCTTCTGGGTGCTTTACTTTCACGGATTTCAAGCTCCGGGTCCTTCCGCCACAACTTCGGCGAATTGCTCGGATCGGGGCAATGGTCTCGCTGTTCGTCCGAGCTACCTCTTGTTGCGGAGTTTCTTGTCCGTCGTGGGGACAAGCGCGCATTTCTTGAAGCCCTCAGTAAAGCTGCTCCCAGTCCGGGTTTGAGCTTGCTCCTGGTGCAACTGGAAGAAATGATCGCCCTGAATTTCACTGTGTTCACAGAGCAGGAGTACGAGCAACTTCCAGCGGCAATCGCTGGGGTTGAGAACATCATCGAGAAGCTTCGTGAACGACCAAAGCCAGTTTCCGTCATCGAGTCGAACACGGTTTTTCATGTGCTCAAGGAAGTTCCAACATTGTGCGCCTCGGTAATCGAGGAATGCCGGAAGGCAAGATACTTCTACGTGAAGGGCTCTTTGTTGTCCCAGGTGAACTTGGAGGTCAATCAGGACAAAGGCCGGGTCCGCACATTCTTGGAGAAACTAGGCTTTTCGCAATTGCTCATTCGGTCCCTAGAGGAAGCTGAGCGGTTATACCGCGCGGACTCTACTCCGTTTGACCTGAAGAGCAGCATCGGACATCTCCGCAGTTTCCTGGAGCAGCTGCATCTGCAGTCCTGCGCACTAGCGCACAAGAAACACGGAGGGGCTCTCGCTGCAAAATGGGGAGATTCGCTGACCGATCTTAGAACCCGCGGGGTTCTGACGCTGAAGGAGGAACAATTCGTGGCCCAGTTTTATGCCCTCATGAGCGACACCGCTGTGCATCCCCTCGTTGCTGAGCGTGAGTATGCCCGGCTGATGCGGAACATGAGCATTGAATACGGCTTGCTGCTACTTACGAAGTTGGACAAGTTGGGGCTGAACTAACACGGGATTGCCACAGACCTGCGTTTCTTCTCCTTGAATTTGGAGAGCCCCAAGCCACCGATCGGCTCCGGTTAGCAACTCCTCCTATTTCAACCCCTACCGCGGCAGCGGCTCCTTCATCCCCGCCAGCGCATATCCCATCACGGCCATCGCCGCCGCGTTCTCCCGCAACTCGGCAGGAACGACTTTGTCCAGCGTGTCGGCTGCGCTGTGGTGGTAGTGGAAGTACGTGCGGCCATCCTGCATGACGCCCAGCGCGGGCACGCCCGCTTCCGACATGGCCGCGATGTCCGCTCCCGGCGGATAGATGCTCGGCTCGAGCACTGTGGCTCCAAAGCTTTCCAGCACTCCCAGCACCGGCCGCAACAACTCCGTCGCACGGGGACTGATCTTGACGTCAAACCCCAGCGGATGCGCCGCCCCCGCGTCGCTTTCGATTGCCGCCACATGGTTCGCGAATTCCGACGCATGATCCTTGGTATAAGTCTGGCTGCCCGCGCCTCCGGTTTCCTCGTCTATCCAGGCGATCACGCGCAGAGTGCGCCGCGGACGCAGGTGCAGGCGCTGCGCGATCTCCGCTGCTTCCATCGCTACTACCACTCCGGCGCCGTCATCAATCGCACCCGTTCCCAGGTCCCACGAATCGAGGTGCCCGGAGACGACTACCAACTGCTCCGGATGTTCGCTGCCTTTCAGATCGGCAATCACGTTGTAGCTGGTCGTGTCCGGCAGCTTCTGCGGGGTGAGAGTAAGCCGCATGCGCACTTTTCCCTGCGCGTAGAGATGCGCCATCAGGTCGGCGTCTTCGGCCGTGACCGCGCCCGCCGGAATTCCCGCCGCCGCGCTCCATCCCGTATGCGGCAGGCGGAAGTCGGCGCTCGCGACCGACCGGACCAAAGCCGCGACCGCGCCCAGATCCGCCGCTACCTTGGGCCCAGCGCCGCGGTACCGCACCGCGTCTCCGTAAGCCATGAAGGCCAGTCCAGCCGCGGCTTTCTGCTTGTCGAAAAGTTCGTTGAACAGCACAATCTTGCCCGCAACTTTGTCGCGGCCGAGCGCCTTGAGTTCGTCGAAATTGTTGACCACAACCACGTCGGCCACGATTCCCTCGGCTGCCGTCGAGGTGCTTCCGCCCAGCGCGGTCAGCACGATCTTCTGGCTCGTTCCTGCGGCCCGCCCGGGATATTCGACCAGCTCCGCCGTCTCCGCGCCGCGCACCCAGTGTGGCACTTTCACTTCTTCGAGTTGCACCTCCAGCCCGAGCTTGCGCAGTTCTCCGGCGACGTAGTCCACGGCGGCGGCGGCCTGCGCCGATCCGCTGGGCCGCGGCCCGATGTTCTCGGTCAGGTGCGCCAGCTGACGGTAGGCGTAATCATCGGATAGCGCCGCGGCCTTGATCGCCTCCAGCTCCGTGAGCAGTTGCGGAGGGAAATTTTCCTGCTGCGCCTGCGACATTTGCGGCGCCGCTGCCCAGCTATTCTGCGATGTATTCTGAGCCGCATTCTGAGACGACTTCGGCTGTTGTGAAGTCTGAGCCTGAGCAGTAATCAGGCATGCGAATGCGTACAACGCAGTCAGCAGGAGCGAAGAACGGCAAGTGGTCTGAGTCATAAGTGAGTGGCCAGTGTATCCGACGGCGGCCTGAGGAAGAAAGAACCGCAACCTGTGGATAGGCGTGCAGTTTAGGAGTGGCGGTTCGTATCAGGGCATCGCTTCAGCGATGCCGCCACGGCGCAAGACGCCAACGGCTTTAGCCGCTGGCCTTCCCATGCGTCCCAGCGGCTGAAGCCGGGCTTGTGGATCGCGCGGGTTCGGCCTGCCTGAAGGCATGCCCTGAGCGAAGTCGAAGGGTTCGGTCCAGCGCAGCTCGACTGCGAGGACTATAATTCGCCCGAAGCACAAATTCGGAGGACATACCCCATGAGTCCTCATACCATCGTTTTTCTGGTTTCACTCGTCATCGTCGTCCTGCTTCTTGCTTTGATTGACCGTCTGCTCCGCCCCAGCTTGCGCGGACTCCTGGAAGAAGTAACCGGCCTCCCGGCCGCCACGGAATTCTATCTGCGCGCCTTCGTGCTGGTCATCGTTCTGGTTGCGCTCGCAGCCCTGGTCGGCGCGGGCCACACCGATCTCAAAGACGGTGCGCATTTCATGGAGTACGTCTGGTCCGTCGCCAGTGGCCTGCAGGACGTGTTGCAGAACCTGCTGATCGTTCTTCTGGTCTACGTCGGGCTGATTACCGTGCTGATGGCCGCGCTGCGCCGCAAGCACTAAACGTGAATACCGAACCGTGAATCATGACCAACGCGCACTATCTGATCGTCTCTTATTTTCTGTTCGGATTGGTGTCGCTCGGCCTGGGCGTGGCGGCGTACCTCGTGTTGCGGCGGCCGTTTGCGGCGATTGCCGACGCGGCCGCTGGCAGATTCCGCAGCTCGATCCTGAAGCGCGCCCTGGCCGTCTCCCTGCCCCTGGCCGCCGTTCTGGGATTTCTCAGCGTCAGCTACACCCAGAAGGGCTGCACCAGCTATACGTATGAGCAGGTCATCGAGGACCGCAGCTACCTCAGGCAGGTAAACCAGCAGCAGATGCAGCAGTCCAGCGACTGGATCGTCTACGTCGTGTTTGCCTCGGGCGTGGTGGTGCTGATCTGCCTGGTGGTTCTGCGGAAAAAAGAAGAAGGCTCGAAGGAACAATAAAAGTGGCCCCATTGCTGGGGCCACGATGCAAGAGGCGACAGAGTGGTAGGTGATGTCAGGAAAGGCGATGCAAGCGGCCGTTCCGCCAGCCGGAACGGCACTGCGGGAAGTGACACGCGGTAGCGAAGAGAGTGAAGGTCATGTTGTTTGAGTTGCGGCCTCTTTATTGCCCTCGGAAGATGCACTTGCCGCGCCAAAGCCCAGCCACAATGTGAGCCGGATCACATCATATTGTAAGTAATTGCTCCACAAGGAGTTATGAGAGCGATGCTCGTGCCCGCATCCCGCTGCCCTGTCTCTAACCGGCCAACTGGAAGTGAAGAACTGTGCACATTCGCTGCACGCGCCTGCCCGCAGCCCAAACACTAAGCCCTTGGCGGGTTCTGCTCCTCCAGAAGCCTGTCACAGAGCAAGATTCTCCGAATCTAGCCGGGATTATTCGTGGAGGGGTTGCAACGGTCTGAAAGGCGCGGCTTCCAGCCGCGCCGACGGCGGCAAGAACAGGTCCCGCTTCAGCCGCCGGGCTGAGTTGTTTCGAAGCATCCCTGAGGTGTTGGAAGGGAAGGTGGCACGCGTTTGTCCCGGCGGCTGAAGCCTCAATTTCCAGGGACGCCACAACGGCGCGGCTGGAAGCCGCGCCCTTTCAAAGCAACTTCATGGATAATGCGAGTCTAGCTGTTTCCCGCGACCGTGCGCAGCTTCCCCGGCAGGAAGTGGTACGGCGGCCACGGCCCGCTGATGGCCACTTCGCAGTTCTTCAACTGTTTGGCCGCGGTCGAATACCGGTTCTGATATTTCTCCACGCTCTTGGAGTCAATCAGGTGAGCAATGTCAATCAGCATCCCTTCGGGAGCGACTTTCTTGCAGCTCACTTCCTCTTCCAAGGGGTTAAACAGCTTGTGTACTTGTACCGATAGGGCGCGCGCCTTGGTCTGGCGCTCGCGTTCCCGCGAAGCCTTGACCCGCAGCTTCGACAGGTAATCGCCCCCGACCGTGTCGGGCAGCTCAACGTCAATCATGGCCTCGCGCAGCGAGCCATCCCGCACCACCAGCTTGATGTGCATTTCCGACTTGCCCCGTAGCCTGGCCACACTCTGGCCAAAGGCGCGCCGGTTCACCCGCACTGCCTGGCGCAGTGCGTCGTCGCTGTCAAATATTGTTCCGAATTTGAAGGGCAAAACGGTGGAATTGCGGAAGCAGCCGCTGACCACGCGGGCGTGCTCAATCGCCGCCTTCTGATCCAGCCCATTCGGCGTCGGGTCATACTCGCTGACGATCACCGCGAATTCGCCGCTGGGATAGCTCAGCACCGCAGCGCCATTCACTCCTTGCACCCCTTCCAGCAGGAAAGGGCGTCGGGTGCGGGTGCCATTGGGAAGGGTTTGATGCTCGGTAAGACAGTACGCGTACCACGCCATGTTGAACTCTCCGAACCGGGATAGAGGCGAACCGAAACGCCTCTTAACGTCGAGTTTTCCGCCAAAGCTTGTACTGCGATATTTGGAAGTTGGAAACGGGCGGTACAGGGTCTATAAGCAATTCGGGACTGCTTACGTTCGCATCCCTACTTGCATATTACTTTGGGCATCGTAGAAAAAGCAACTTTTTCTTCGGGAGACGCATCGGAACGCGACTATTTCGCGGATTTGGCGCGGTGTGCACGCTCCTGCAGGGCCAGCAGAACCACACGCAGCATTTCGTCCCCGGGGGCTGGTTTTCCGGTCCAGATTTCAAACTGGCGCGCCGCCTGGTGGACGAACATTTCGATTCCAGGGATGACCTGGGCGCCCCGTTCCAGGGCCAGTTTCAGAAGCCGCGTTTCGGCCGGATCATACACCATATCAAAGACATAGCGGGCATTGATTTCCTTTTCCTCGAGCGGCGTTTCACGCGTATTCCCCATGCCGACCGGGGTGGCGTTGATGATCACGTCGAACGCCGTCTTCTTCAGGTCCGGACGCTTCAGGATGCGGGCCCTCGCCCGATGAGCCAGTTTCTTGGCCGGGGCGGCGCTGCGATTCAGGATGTAAACTTCCGCTCCTCGTTCCTTGAGTCCGAAAACAGCGGCGCGGGCTGCTCCTCCGGCGCCGAGCACCAGAATCCGTGCTCCTTCCAGTGTCGGCAGGCGGCGCTCCAGCGGCCGGATAATCCCGGCCGCGTCGGTGTTGAACCCGTACAGTTTGCCATCCTGCGCCCGCACCACGGTGTTGCAGGCTCCGATCTTGGCGGTGTGCGAGTCGGTGTTGTCGAGATGCGGCAGGATGGCTTCCTTGTACGGCATGGTGACGCTGATGCCATGAATGGGAATTTCCCGGACGCAAGTCAGCAGATCCTTCAGCGTTTTGGCGTGCAGGGCCAGATACACCGCGTTGACGTTTTCGCGCCGGAAGGCCGCATTCATGATGATGGGTGAGAGCGAATGCGCGATGGGATCGCCCGCCACGGCATAGACCCGAGTCGCGGCGTCCACCTGCTCGATGCGATAAACACTGCGTAATTCCTGCGCTGTCACCTGCCCGGGCGCCGTCTCTTCCCCGGGGCTGGCGGAGGCGAAGGTGAATGCGCTGCCCGCGCGCAATCCCAGCACCCGGCTGATGATTCCCTGTTCTCCCATACACATGCTGACCAGGGAATGGCGGTCGCCTTCCCGCGCCAGAAACTTGATCATCGTCACGTTGTCGGAGAGCGTGGTCGCAGTGCTCACAATCTTGTAAAAATCTGCTGGGTAGGCCAGCATCTTTTCCAGCGTCTCATCCAGTTTCCGAGTGGCCCGAAAGTCATGGAAGGAAAGAACCAGGGCCGCGCGGCCGCGTAGCTTCTGCAACTGAGCCGGTTTGCACTTGCTGGCGGTCTGCAGCTCAACATCTACCATCTGACAACCCGCCGTGGCCGCCTTGCCCAGGACCTCCAGTTGTGCCGCGATAGAACCGCGGAACTTTCCCCCGCTGGCGGCCCGGCGGCAGGTCGCGATCACGACCGTTGCAGGGTGGGACTCGGTGAAACGCTTGATCCGAGCCAGTGCCAGGCCGGGCTTGGAGAGGTAGTCCAACCTGAACTCCAGAAAGGAATTATCCCGGGCCAGGGCCTCCGCCTTTTCGGCCATTTCGTTGGCATCCGAGCCGATCACCGCCACGCAAACCCGCGGCAACCGCAGGGGCAACAGACGTGGCGCATAGCCGGAAGCAGGGTTCATCGTTCTAGGTTTGGACACTTTCCCGGTTCCCAGTGAACGGCGAATTATTACAGGGGCGTAACTCCATATGCAACAGTGGATTGATGGCGAGGGCGAAAAACTTTGGCTCCAGGGTGCCCAACACCCTCGTAACCTTGACCCACCCTTACCCCCTTGTTACCTTCCGTTTGAAGCCTTGCCTTTTCTGGCATTTGGCGTCTTTTCGACTTGGGGAGGGGGTCACGCGGTGGTCCTTTCCGGAGGTAACATGAAGAAAACAGGACTGTTAGTGTTGTTGCTGGCGACAGCGAGCTGGGCCCAATCCGGGGCCGATGCGAATTCCGCCGAAGTTCCACAAGGAACTTCAGCCACCTCGAACAGCTTCCCCACCGAGCGGGTGCAGACGCCCACGTATGCCGATGTGTACTGCGCCGGGTTCATCAATAAGCACACCCTGCCCGATGCCAACTTCATCGCCGGCGGATTGCAGACGCCCACCACTACCAAGTTCACGCGCGGCGACATGGTGTACCTGAGGGGAACCGGATACAGCGCCGGCGCGGAATACGAGATTGTGCGCGCCCTGCGCGACGTCAACGAATATGAGATGTATCCCGGGGAAAAGAAACTGCTGAAGGAAACCGGCCAGCCCTACGAGGAAGTGGGCCGCATCAAGATCATTGACACGCGCAACAAGACCGCGATCGGGCAGATCGAATACGCGTGCGATGGGCTCAACCCCGGCGACACCGCGATTCCTTTCGCCGAAAAGCAGATGGTGCCGTTCCACGCCCCCATTCGCTTCGACCGCTTCCTGCCGGCCGGCGGCAAGCTTTCGGGCCGCATTGTGATGGGCAAAGACTTCGACTCTCAACTGAGTACAGGGAAGAAGGTCTACCTCAACGTGGGCGCGAACCAGGGCGTGAAAGTGGGCGACTTCTTCCGCGCGGTGCGTTCCTACGAAGCCGACCTCAACGACCCCGTGGACTCGCTTTCCTTCAAGGCTGCTCTGGCTGAGGATACGCAGGTGAAGACGCCTTCCGTAGACCCGCACATGTTCACCAAAGCGAACGGTCCGGTGATTCACGTGCGCGATCTGCCGCGGCGAGCCGTGGGTGAGATCGAGATCATCGGCGTGACTCCAACCACGGCTACCGGCATGGTCGTCTTTGCTCTGGAAGACATACATGCGGGCGATAGCGTGGAAGTGGATCAGACGAATTAATTCGACGTAGCCGTACTAAGCAGGCACGAAGCCGGGGACGGGCAACCGTTCCCGGTTTTGTTTTGGGCAATGGGTGGGTGCTGACCACTGGCCAATGGTCACTAGCCACTGGTCTCCCCGAACACTTCCGCGGTGAAGGCCTCAATCAGCGCGCCTTTTTGCCAGGCATCCGGCGGCAGCCCAGCCTTGCGGCAGGTTTGTTCGAGGAAGGTGGCGCGATCCCAGTTGTGCTCCACCGGCACCTGCGGCAGGAGCAGGCCGCGGCGCCCGCTCATGCTGATCATCAGGCCGTGGCGGCCAACCTCGACAGCGTCGGGATGAATCGGCTGGGGAACCGAGAGGATACTGAGTTCAATCTCCAGATGCGGCGCTTCTTCCGGCGTCACGGGATAGAAACGCGTGTCGTCAAAAGCCGCGGCCCGCGCCGTTTCCGCCACCGCGCGGTACAGGGGGCTGAGGGGAAGAACGTAGCCCACGCATCCCCGCAACTGGCCGCGTAGATGTAAAGAGGTGAACACGCCGCGGGGTTCGGCCAGATGGGGGCTCGGGGGGTCCAGCGGTATCTCGCGATGCTCCAGCGCCGACACGATGGAATCGTGCGCCAGACGAAGCAGAAGACTTCGTTCCTCCTGCGAGAATTCGCCTGACTCCACGGCAACCGAACTAGGTCGAGGCAGCGACATCGCGGTCCGCCTGCGGCGGCGGTGCCGGCATGGGTTTCCTGCGCCGGCTCAGGATGAAGGCACGGCGCTGGCGCTTCACCACGCGCCGGTCAATCTTTGACCAGAAAGCGACAAAGTAGTCAATCGCCGACACCAGCGAGACACACACCATGAACCAGATCGCCGAGTAAGCGATCCAGTGAACCGGAAAGACGTAGTAGCTGTAAACCGGCCACACCTTCCAGCGATGGTCGAGGATTACCGCCACCACCGCCACGATCTGCACCACCATTTTGAACTTGCCCAGTTCGCTGGCTTCGATGGTGAAGCCTTCGGAGGAGGCAATCGAACGCAGACCGCTGACCAGGAACTCGCGGCCAATGACCACAATCGCAACCCACGCCGGCACCAGCGCGGGATTCAGTTGCACCAGCACGACGAAAGCGGCCGCGATCAGAAGTTTGTCAGCCAGCGGGTCGAGCAGAATTCCCATGGTCGTGATCTGCCCGCGCCGGCGCGCCAGATAGCCGTCAATCCCGTCGGTCATGGCCGCCATGATGAACAAGGCCGAGGCCAGCAATTCCTTTTCGCCATTGACGCTGCTGAAGCGGGGACTGGAAAGAATCCAGATCAGCAGAGGAATGCTGGCGATACGGATCAGCGTGATGGAGTTGGGCAGGTTCACGGTCGGGGACGTTTCCGGAGGCCAGCCGGAAACCAATTTGATTATGCTCCAGGGGAAGGGGGAACGCAATGCACCATAATCCTGGTTGTCGCGATCCGAAATGTTAACCACCGAGGACACAGGGGAACACAGAGATTCCTCTGTGATCCGCCGTGCCCTCTGTGGTTGAGATTGTTCTCCGCGCCTATTTCGGAGCTGCCGGCGCCTTCGGTTGCTTGGCGATGATCAGGTCCTTGATCTTGTCGTAGGTTGCCTGCGGGATGATCTTTTTCTGCACCAGTTGGTTCTTGGCGCGATACGGCCGTCCGTCAATGATCTTTTGCGAGTACGCGTCGCCGATGCCGGGCAGCGCCTTCAATTGATCTTTGGTGGCTGTGTTGATGTCGAGCTTGTCGGCTGGCGTGGACTGAGCCATCGAGGACGGAGCCGAGGTTGCATTCATCTCGGGAACACTTCCCGGCTCGCGCGTCTGCGCGATAGCTTGGTGAGACGGTATCAAAGCGCAAGTCGCGGCCAGCAGGACTAAAGCAACCAGTGCCCAAAACTTCTTCATAGCTCCTCCTCGTGACGAAAGGGGCGTGCCTCTTCGCGTGTTCTCTACCAGAAGCACTGGGGTTCTTGCCCTACGCGTAAATCCCGCGTTGGCGGATGGTATAGGCCACGCGGTCAATGGCCAGCATATAGGCTGCGATGCGATTGTTGACCTTGTGGGTTTCGGCGTAGCGCACCACGTCCTCGAACGACGATTTCATGATCGCGTCCAGTTGCTCGTTGACCACCGACTCCTTCCAGAAATAGCCCTGGCGGTCCTGCACCCACTCGAAGTATGACGTGGTGACGCCGCCGGCGTTGGCCAGAATGTCGGGAATCACGAACACTCCCTTTTCGCTGAGCACGTCATCGGCAGCCGAAGTGGTCGGCCCGTTCGCGCCTTCGGCCAGGATGCGGCACTTCACCTGGTCCACGTTGCGGCTGGTGATGACGTTTTCGGTCGCGGCCGGGATCAGGATTTCGCACTCGGTCGTCAACAACTCGGCAGCATCATATTTCTCGGCTCCGGGGAAGCCATGCACGGTGCCGTTTTTCTGACGGAAGTCCACCAGCGCCTTCAGGTCCATACCCTTCTTGTTGTACAGGCCGCCGCCCACTTCCGCGATTCCCACGATCTTGTAGCCGGCTTCGTGCATCAGCAGCGCGGCATTCGAACCCACATTGCCGAAGCCCTGCACGACGACGCGGGCGCGTTCGGGCGGAATGTTCAGTTTCTTGCAAGCCTCGTCGCAGACGATCATCACGCCGCGGCCCGTGGCCTCGCGGCGTCCGCGCGAGCCGCCAATGTTGATGGGCTTTCCGGTTACGCACGCGGTCACGGTTTGCCGCATGTGCATGGAATAGGTGTCCATCATCCAGGCCATGACCTGTTCGTTGGTGTTGACGTCGGGGGCAGGCACATCTTTTTCAGGTCCGATGAATTCGATCAGCTCCGAGGTGTAGCGGCGCGTCATGCGCTCGACTTCGCCCATGGACATCTTGTGCGGATCGCAGATCACGCCGCCCTTGGCGCCGCCGAAGGGAATGTTGACCACGGCGCACTTCCAGGTCATCCAGCTGGCCAGCGCGCGCACTTCATCGAGCGTCACATCGGGCGCATAGCGGATGCCGCCCTTGGCCGGCCCGCGCGCGATCGAGTGCTGCACCCGGAAGCCGGTGAAGACTTCGAGGTGGCCATCGTCCATCTGCACCGGAATGTAGACCGTAACTTCGCGGTTGGGATAGCGCAAAACGCGCCACAGTCCCTCATCCAGATTGAGCTTTTGCGCGGCCAGATCGAAGCGGGCGCGCTGCGATTCCCACGGGTTGCTCTCTCTGTCCACGTGCGGGGCGGCGGTCATGGTGGTCATAAACGTAGTCTCCGGAATGATTGCACATCATGTGGAGCGGGCACTCTTGCCCGCTCATTTGTGGCTGCCGGCAAGCGGGGATGAGTTCCCCGGTCGGGCGGGCAAACCCTCAGAGTATATGAGGGTGAATGGGAGGGAAGCAAGCCGAGGGAGGGTGCTTGAGTTCGATCAGCACCAGGACTGAAGCGTTATAATCCTCTCCATTCATGGGGCTAACCTCTGGCAGCAAGCTCGGGCCGTATGAGATTCAGTCTCCGCTCGGCGCGGGTGGGATGGGCGAAGTGTACCGCGCCTGCGACACGAGGCTGGGGCGGGACGTCGCCATCAAGGTTCTGCCGGCACATCTTTCCTCTGATCCTGAATTAAAGGAGCGCTTCCAGCGCGAGGCGCGGGCTATTTCCTCCTTGAACCATCCCAACATTTGTACGCTCCACGATATAGGGCACCAGGACGGGGTGGATTTTCTGGTCATGGAGTATCTGGAAGGGGAAACCCTGCAGCAGCGGATGCTGCGCGGCCCGCTGCCCTTCAAGCAGGTGCTGGAGTATGGCATCCAGATCGCGCACGCTTTGGATCTGGCGCATCAGGCAGGGATCGTCCATCGCGACCTGAAACCAGGAAATATCATGCTCACCAAATCGGGCACGAAGCTGCTCGACTTTGGCCTGGCGAAGCCGGTATCGGCGCTCGTTGCCGGAGTGAGCGGAACCGGCTCGCTCACGCCTTCGACGCCAACTCTGAGCATTGCCGCAATGACGGCCCAGGCGGCTCCGCTGACCGAGCGAGGCAAAGTGGTGGGGACATTCAAATATTTGGCGCCCGAGGCTTTGCAGGGGAAAGACGCGGACGCGCGCACCGACATCTTCGGGTTGGGCGCGGTGCTCTATGAAATGATCACTGGCAAACATGCCTTTGAGGGCAAGAGCCAGCTCAGCGTGATGACCGCCATCCTCGAGAAGGAGCCGCAACGAATGGCCGAGGTTCCGGCATCGTTGGAGCACATAGTGCACACCTGCCTGGCAAAAGATCCAGCCGAACGCTGGCAGAGCGCGCGCGAAGTGGTGCGCGAGTTGCGCTGGGTGGCGCAAAGCAGCAAGGAGCCGCTCCCCACTAGCGCGACCGCAAACGTTGGGCGACTGCCTTCGTGGGCAATGACAGTGGGGATGGTCCTGGCCGCAATGGCCCTGACCCTGGCCGCGACGTATTATGCGACACGGCCGGCGCCGGGATCGCGCTTGATGGCGTCGCTGGTTCCTCCGGCCGGAGTGTTTCCAGATACCTCCGGGAGAAATGGGCCGCCACAGATTTCTCCGGATGGCAAGACTCTGGCGTTCACCGGGTGTAAGAGCGAATCCGCCTCGAAGTCAATCGCCGGGGGCAGCAGCGTTTGCTCGATTTGGCTGCGATCGTTGCGCTCGGCCGATGCGCATGAAATCAATGGAACGGCTGGGGGCTACGCTCCTTTCTGGTCGCCCGACGGACGCGAAATCGGTTTCTTTGCCGATGGCAACCTGAAGCGCGTGGCCGTGGACGGTGGACCAGTGCAGGTCATCTGCGCTGCCGCGGATGCACGCGGGGGCAGTTGGGGAAGCTCCGGCACGATCATCTTTGCCCCGCTGCGTGGCAGCCCGATCTTCCGAGTGCCCGCCGAGGGCGGCTCGCCGGTAGCCGTTACGAAATCTCCGTTTGCCTCAAACATGGCTTACATTGGCAGTCATCGCTGGCCCCACTTTCTGCCCGACGGTGAGCACTTCCTCTACTTCAACTCGCGTTATGGCGGCTCCTGTGGAGACCTGAGCGAGATCCGCTTCGCGTCATTGGATGGCAAACAGGACGTCTCCGTGATGCATGTCTGCGGCAGCCCGGCGTTCGCCAATGGACGGCTTATCTACTGGCGCGAGGGTAACCTGGTCGCTCAACCATTCGACCCGCGACGTGGGGTGCTGAGCGGAACGCCTGTTCCCATTGCTGACCATGTGGCCTTCGACGCGCTTTTCGGTTCCGCGGCCTTTTCCGCTTCGGCTAATGGCACACTGGTGTACCGG
>Ga0187818_10000538_pt1 | contig 13870 bp, 12 predicted proteins | sample NC_wetland_sal_i_14_FD_130581 | JGI IMG/M metagenome (GOLD analysis project Ga0187818, IMG submission 130581) | Wetland sediment microbial communities from Neuse River Estuary, North Carolina, USA - SO4_3 | ecosystem: Environmental > Aquatic > Freshwater > Wetlands > Sediment | place: USA... | reverse complement strand
TTCAGCACATAGTCCACCAGCGGATGTATTACCAGCCGATACGGCGACGGCAGTGTCACCAGTTTCGGAACCTGCGTTCCCGCCGGTTCCTCATCCGCCCACTGCCACGCCGGCCTATCTTCGTCCGACTCGCACCTCACGTGCACCGCCTGCACATCCGGAGAAAGAGTCATACCAAAAGTCACCGCTTTCTGCGTGGCAGCATTCCATCTGTCGATTGGGACAATTACAATCGGCGGCGTCAGATTACCCCGGCTTAAAACCAACTCGCCCTTCACCGCCACTTCCTCCGCCACTTTTTCATAATGACGCCGCACGCTCCGCATGAACGTCAGCAGTGCCGGGATCAACAGCACCACCACCCACGCCCCCTCGGCAAACTTTGCCACCACGATCACCATCACCGTGATTCCCGTGGCCAGGGCCCCTATCCCGTTTACCAGCATCCCCCGCGCCGCCTTGGCTCCCTTCGCCGTCCGCCGCCAGTGCCCTACCATCCCCGCCTGCGACAAAGTGAACGCCATGAACGCGCCCACCGCAAACAGAGGAATCAAGCGGTCCGTCACCCCTCCAAACAAAATCAGCAACAGCCCCGCCAAAATCGCCAGCGCCAGGATGCCCTGCGAGTACACCAGCCGCCGTCCCCGACCTGCCAACGAATGCGGAAGATAATCATCCCGAGCGACCATGCGGCACAAGCGCGGAAAATCCGCAAACGATGTATTCGCCGACAAACACAGTACCAGCAGTACCGAGAACATCGTCACATCGTAAAAAATTCCTTTGCCGGCCACCGCCGCCGTCAGCAAGGACAACACGCTTTGATACCCCGGCTGCCCCGGATCCGTCGCCATAATGCCGTAGTACCGCACCAGTAAAGCAATCCCACCGAGCAGCACAATCAGAATCGCAATGATCGCCGTCAACGTAGCCCGGGCCGCCTCAACCACTGGCTCCTTAAACGCCTGCACTCCATTACTCACCGCCTCCACTCCCGTCAATGCCGTGCAGCCGCTGGCGAACGCCTTTACCAGGATCCACGCCCCCGCGGCCTGCAATGCTACCGGCGCCTGCCTCGCCACTGACACCACTGCCACCGGATGTCCCCCTGACGCAACCACCTTGTACAGCCCAATCACGATCACTAATCCGAGTGTCCCCACAAATAAATAGGTAGGAGCCACGAACGCCGACCCCGCCTCCTTCACTCCTCTGAGGTTGACAATCGTCAACATAACCAGCACCGCCAGACACATCGCCAAAGTGTGCGGCTGTAACGACGGCACCGCCGAAACCAAAGCTCCAATCCCCGCCGAGATTCCCACCGCCACATTCAGCAGGTAATCGATCATCAAAGCCGCGCCCGCCAACAATCCCGCCCTGCTCCCCAAATTCTCCTTCGCAACCGTGTACGATCCGCCGCCCATCGGATAAGCCGCAATCGTCTGCCGATAACTGAAATACACAATCACCAGCAGCGCGATCACTGCCGTCGTCAACGGCACACTGTAGCGGACACCCATCAACCCCAAAGGCAGCAGAATCGTCAAAGCCGCCTCCGGCCCGTATGCCGCCGAACTCAAAGCATCCAGCCCAAATACAGGAATCCCTTGCGTAGGAGAAATCCGCTGTCCCTGATCCTCAGAAGAAGCCAAAGGCCGTCCAAACAAAACATCGATGAATCCCATGTCGCCTCACAACGTCAAAGAAAAAGCCAGCACTCAGCGACTCTAACAAAAGAGGGCGATCAACCGCGACTCGAACACCCAGCGCTGTTATCAACCTTGCCGCGGTGAAGTAGAGGCAAAGCGATCCGCTCTCTGGGGCTATGCCGTTGGTGATCTCGCTACGGGTCTTGAACGACTCTAGAATGAGCGACTGGGAAACTTGTCAGAATTTTCTGCGCAGAGAATGGGTGCGCCAAGGTTGGCGCAAGGACTAAACGACAAGGTCATGAAAACTGATTTCTAGAAGGAGGCCATAAATGGCTACTGGTGCTGTTACCGCCCGCGAACCAAAGGTGGACACGAAACCCGAGGAAACTACCGAAACTGCCGTGGCGCAACCCTTAACGCTAAAGCAGCGCTTCGTACGTCTGCTTCACGAGATTTTTCAAGGTCGCGAAGAATACCTTGGGTGGCGGCACTAAACACGCTGCCGACTGCAAAGCACGTGGGACTTCCGAGACTTTCCTCGCCGCCGCTCTCAGAGCGGTCCTTTTCATTTCCTCATCGCTTCTGTAGCTTTTCTTTCCACGCTGCCTGCCTGCTCTGCAGATGCAGGGCGGTGCTGGCGATCTGCTCTAAAGGCACAACCAGACTCACCGCATCACGGGAAATCGCTTCCTTGGGCATTCCAAACACGATGCAGCTAGCTTCGTCCTGCGCAATCGTAGCCGCTCCAGCTTCCTTCATTTCACAGAGCCCCTGAGCGCCGTCGTCGCCCATGCCAGTCATGATGACGCCAACGGCCGTTGGGCCCGCAGACATGGCCACCGAGCGAAAAAGCACATCCACACTCGGACGGTGGCGAGAGACCAACGGTCCATCGATGATCTGGGTGACCAGCTCTTCTCCCCTACGATTTACAAGCATATGCCGGTTGCCCGGAGCGATCAGTGCCTGGCCAGTTTGTAGACGATCGCCATCCGTGGCCTCCTTGACCTCGATTCCGCATTCTCTGTCCAGGCGCTCAGCAAAGGCGCGGGTAAAACCTTCGGGCATATGTTGCACGATCACAACCGGCGGGCCGTCGGTCGGCATGGCTGTGAGGAAGACTCGCAGCGCCTCAGTTCCGCCCGTCGAAGCCCCCACCGCAATTAGGCCCCGCGGTGTCCCTGCGTAGCGGGCTTTGCCTTTGCGAGGCAGGACAGCATCGGCCGTTAGCCGAGGAACCGCTGCCAAACTCGGCCGCGACCTGACCTGTGCTTGCGATGCGCTCCACACCGCATCCAGTAGGGTCACTGCTGATTCGTGCAGGAAGTCGCGCACCCCCACCTTGGGCTTGGTGATCACTTCAACCGCCCCTTCTTCTAGCGCGCGAAGTGCAAGCTCGGTGCCGCGAGCCGCCAGGCCGGAACACACTACGACCGGCGTGGGCATCTCTGCCATGATTTTTCGGATGAACGTCAAGCCATCCATCCGTGGCATTTCCAGGTCCGTAATGACTACGTCGGGCGATTCCTTTTGCATCTTTCCCCACGCAATCAGCGGGTCCGCAGCCGCCTTGACGCTGATCCTGCGGTCGGTGCCAAGAATGGCCTGCATAACTTGGCGAACCATCGCCGAGTCATCCACCACCAGAACCTGCAGGTCATCTCCGTTCATAGGCGCGCTCTTCATGCAATCTTCACCGCTACTCACCGGTCTTTACGTAAATGGTTGGCTCAAGGCTTCGGAGCTGTGAGGACACGCTATTGAGATTTTCAGCGTGACCCACGAACAAATAACCGTCGGCCATAAGATTCCGGACGAGATTCGCGACCACCCTGCGCTTGGAGGCCGCGTCAAAATAGATCAGCACATTGCGGCAAAAAATGGCGTCAAATGGACCCTCAAGAAGCTCGGACTCTTGATCGAGGTTCAGCCTTCGAAAATCCACCATCTGCTGAATTTCGATTCTCACTTTCATCTCGCCCTGCCGCTCCGCCATTCCGCGCAGCATAAAACTGCGCAGTAAACCGTCAGGCAACTCCGCCGCCCTCGCTATGGGATAAATCCCCTTGCGGGCCCTTTCCAGCACGCGGTTGGATATATCCGTAGCTAGAAGCTGGACGTCCCATCCTTCTTCCGCTCGAAAAGTGCGGGCAAGCAGCATGGCCACGGTGTACGGCTCCTCCCCCGACGAACATCCGGCGCTCCAGATTCGCACTCTCCTTGGGCGCAAGCCACGTTCAGCGTTCGCATGCCATCGGGGCAACACTCCCTGCACTAGGAACTCAAACTGCCTGGGCTCGCGGTAAAATCGCGTCTCGTTGGTCGTGATGGCGTCGATCATCCGGGCGCGTTCCTCTTGCTGGTCCGGCCCGCTAACGCACTCGTAGTAGCTTTCCAGTGATGTGATCTCCAGCGCCCGCAGCCGTCGAAACAACCGCCCGCACAACAATGCAGTTTTTGAACTACCCAGCCAGATGCCGGTCTCGGCGTAAATCAGTGCCTGGAATTTTTGGAATAGTGCGGGATTTACAGTGAGATGCGGCGGCTGCTCGAGGCCTGCATCACCATGGCCGGTCTTGCATGAATCCTTGCCTGCAGCGGTTCCAGCGGGCAAGGCTACGCTCCAGTCTCGAAGTGTGCCTCTTTCGCCGGTGCATCAAGGATCGCGTTTTCTGAATGCCCCTGGTCGATAACAGACTCCGTCACCGCCAGCAATTCGTCGGCGGAGAGCACTTTGTCGATGTCAAGAATCAGGCAAAACTTCTTGCCCAGTGCTCCCATGCCGAGCAGGTATTCGGTCTTGACACGAGTACCGAAAGGCGGGGTCGCTTCGATTTCATCAGCCGAAAGCTCAATTACCTGGCGCACGGAGTCGGCGAGAACGCCCATAGTCAGCGCCTCACCCTGAAACATCACCTCCGCGACGATAATGCAGGAGAATTTGGAAATGCTGCTGGCCGGCAATCCGAACTTCACCGCCAGATCGACCACCGGGACCACCTGGCCTCGCAGGTTGGTCACACCGCGGATCCAGATCGGAGTGTTGGGCACGGTGGTGACCGCCTCGTACTCAACGATCTCGCTCACCTTCACAATACTGATCGCGTATTCCTCGCCTGCGGTCAAGAAGGTAAGGTATTGCACCCTGCTCACCGGGAGTTGGTCCCCTTGTTTCGATGCTCCCATAGTTTCACTCCTCACGTTTCCGCCGTTCACGCCTGTGTTCCCCTGCCAAGCCTCGAGCACCCTGCTGAAAAATAGTCGGTTCGTATCAGGGCATCGCTTCAGCGATGCCGTAGCTGCTGCTAAATCAGCTGCGCCTTCAGGCGCTGCGGTCCAGAGTGCGGGGTCTCAATATTACCGTTTCAGCACGTGCCAGGCCGCAGCCGGTCAACGTCCGCCTTAGAACGGAGCGAAGTTCGCTTCCTCCTCCACCTTGCCGCTCACCGGTCGCTTGCTACGCGGCGCGAAATCGCTCCTGAACGCCGGGTTCAGAGGCATGACCACGCGTTGCTTCCCGTCCCCGCCACGATTGGAGTGCTGTTCGCCTGCCACGCGGAAGAAAGTCATCAACTGCTGCAGTTGCTCGGACTGCGCGGCCAATTCTTCCGCCGTGCTTGAAAGTTCTTCCGCGGACGATGCATTGCGCTGCGTGACTGTGTCAACCTGGGACATCGCCTTGTTGATCTGCGTCACTCCCCCGGACTGTTCGGTGGATGCCGCGGCAACGTCCTGCACCAGCTCTGCGGTCTTCTTTATGGAGGGCACCAGGTCAGACAGCAATTGGCCAGATCGTTCGGCTACGCTGACGCTCTTCCCGGCCAGCCCGCCGATTTCCTGCGCCGCCAACTGGCTTCGCTCGGCCAACTTTCGAACCTCGACTGCGACCACCGCAAACCCCCGGCCCTGATCTCCTGCACGAGCCGCCTCAATCGCCGCGTTGAGCGCAAGAAGATTGGTCTGGTAAGCGATCTCTTCGATCACCGAGGTCTTGGCAGCGATTTGCTTCATGGCATCCACCGTCTCTTTGACCGCAGTGCCGCTCTCTTCCGCCGCCATCGCCCCCTTCGCTGCCGCCTGCTCCACCTGCCGGCTATTGTCCGCATTTTGGGTAATCGACGCGTTCATCTGTTCCAGGCTGGAGCTCATCTCCTCCACCGAAGCAGCTTGTTCACTGGTTCCCTGCGAAAGGCTTTGCGAAGAGGCCGAAACCTGCTGGGCCGCAGACGCCACGGCGGCGGACCCTTCGCGCACGTCTCTGATAATTCCCGACAGCCGGCTGCTCATCTCCCGCATAGACTGCTGTAATTGCCCGGTCTCCGACCGGTTGGTGACAAGGATCTCTTTGGTCAAGTCACCGGCGGCGATTCGTTCCGCATGCTCGACTGCTTGCTCGATCGGACCCGTAATGCTCCGGGTAACGCTGATTGCCGCGAAGGTGGCCAGAAACAGAGTGACCGCCAGCAGCAACAATGCAATCCGGCGTCCTACGGCATAGGCTTCCTGGCTCTCCTTCATAGTTTGCTGCATGGCCGCGGTCTGCAGATCAATGAACTTTTCCCACATAGCGCGATACTTATCGAGGGCCGGGATCACGTCTCCACGCAACGCGGCGAGTGCCTGGTCACGTTTCTTGTCAGCCAGCAGCGCCTTCGCTTTATTCCTGGCCGAAATATAGGCCTGCCGGTCCTGGGTGACGACCTCAAACATTTCCCGCTCTTGGGTAGAGCTGAGGCTTTTTTCGATTTCCGCGACCTGCCCGCTGATTTCGTGGCTGATCCCCTCGTTTTCCTGGTTCAGCTTTTTCTCTTCCTCGGGGTCGGCGGTCTCAAACAATTGCAGGGTGATGCGGGCGTTGGTGATTGAGTTCTCAATGGTCTGGTGCGTCAACTCAACCGTGTTGTAACGCTTTTGCATCGAGGCCGACATGTTGGAATTCAGTCGTCCCAGCCAACTCAGCCCGATTCCACCAACCGCAATCACGCACAGCAGGATAGCCCCGAACACCACTCCCAACCGAGTGCCTATTTTTTGATCTCGCCAAGTCCTCATTGTCCTTCACCTTTCTGATCGAAAATCGAACGGCTGCTTTTCCCCTAAGCTTGCGCCTGCAAAGTCGATTGCATCACTCCCCGCAGAAGACTGGGAACGTCGATGATCAATCCCACCCGTCCGTCTCCCAGAACCGTAGAGCCGGCAATCCCTGGCACTCCTCGCAATGCCCTGCCCAGCGGCTTCACCACGGTCTGCATGTCGCCCAGCAATTCGTCCACTGCGATTCCGGCATGGAACTCATTGAGTTTGACCACAACAATGTTCTCCCTCTTCGGAGCCTGGCCGGCCACGCTGAACACATGCCGCAGCCGGACGTAGGGAAGCGCCGTTCCGCGCAGACTGAGGATTCCGCTGGCTTCCAGACTGTTCTGCTCGGCTGGCAATTCCGTACACTCGGTCACATGTTCCAGAGGGACGATAAAAGTTTCAGCGCCGACCCTGACCGAGAACCCTTCAATGATGGCCATGGTCAAAGGCAGGCGGATGGTAATGGTGCTGCCTTTGCCGGCTGTACTCGCTATCCTTACCGTGCCGCGCAAATTGTCGATGTTCCGCCGGACGACATCCAGGCCCACCCCGCGACCAGATAAATCAGTCACCGTCTCCGCCGTCGAGAATCCCGCTTGAAACACCAGGTCGTAAATCTCCTCCTCACGAACCTCATCTTTGCCCGACAAGAGTCCGAGGCGTTTTCCTTTGTCGAGAATTCGTTTGCGGTCGAACCCCGCTCCGTCGTCTTCGAGCTTCACGATGATGTTTCCCCCGCTATGTGCGGCGGACAACCGGATCAGCCCGCAAGGATTTTTGCCCTTGCTTTCGCGCAAGCTCGGCTTTTCGAGGCCGTGATCAACCGCATTGCGCACCAGGTGCAGCAGCGGATCCTTCAATTGTTCAAGCACGGTGTTGTCAACTTCGACCTCTCCTCCCACCACTTCCAGGCGAGCCAATTTTCCGTGGCTTCTTGCCAGGTCCCTCACCGAACGCACAAACTGGCGAAACAGCGGGCCGACTGGGACCATGCGAATGCTCATTACTTCACTCTGCAGATCCATGTACAGGCGCTCCGCCTCGCGATGCATCTCCAACAGCTCACGCCCTTGCGCAGTGCCGAGTTTCTCGATCATGCGGCGCAGGCGCCCTTGCGCAATCACAATTTCCCCGGTCAGATTCAACATGTGGTCGAGTTTGTCTACATCGGCGCGTAGCGTGCGGTGACCGGCCCCGGGGAGCATGTCAACCTTTACCGCTGTACTCGATTCCCCTGCCGCCGGGCCAGCGGTTACGATTCTTTTCGACCGCTTTTCTACCTCCCGCGCTATTTCTTTTCTTAGCTCTTGTTGTCCCGGGGTAAGTTCCCGTCGTCCAGCCGACGCAGTCGAGACCATCGCACGCAGTTCATCGACAGCCTTCAACAACAGTGAAATCAAGTCTGCGCTGGGCAGCTCATGCTGCTCACGAAAGATGTCCAACAGGTCCTCTACGACGTGGGCAAACCCTGCAAGTTCACCGAGTTCCAACGAGGTTGCATTGCCCTTGATGGTATGGGCAACGCGGAAAATACTGTGCAGCAGTTCCGGATCAGACGGACTCGATTCCATCTGCACCAAAGCTTGCTCCATCGAGTCCAGACCCTCTTCCGACTCAACGAGGAACGACGCGAGAACGGCTTCACGGTCGAAATCGGCCATCTCTACTATCCCTCCTCTCGTCTGCGCCCGCCGGCAGCGACCCGCTAAACGTGCTCGAAATTCTTGATCGTCGTCACGCCGTCGGAAATCTGAAAGACCAACCTCCGGCCATGCTTTCCCGAGACCTCTTTTTCCAATACCGGGATCCCCGCAGCACGAAGAAAATCTTCTGCCAGCTGAACATTCCTGGTCCCCAGCGACTGCAACGGATTGTTCCCGAACGCGCACGACCCCCCGAAAATCTTGGCCTGCAAATGCCGGGTTTCGCATCCCAGCGCCACAACCTGCTTCAGCAGTTCCGGATTGGCCACATTGCCGTAGCGCAGCCGGTTTGGCCCTTCCCCAACTCCCTCGGGCAGAAGATAGTGGTTCATCCCTCCCGCTTTCTTGTGCCTGTCCCACAGACAGATCGCCGCGCACGATCCCAAAATGGTTGAGATAGCAATCGGTTCGCGGGTCACGAACACCTGCCCCGGATACAGGAAGTGCCTGGCTTCGTCAGCACTCGCCTGCTCATAACTCTTCATGAATTCGGCGGGCAGCACTGCCGGATTGAACTTCTCGGTCATGCTCTCATCCCCGGTTCCTCACTCACTGACGTCGACTGCACGCCTGCGCCAAACAAGGGCCTAGCCGCTTCCTCGGAAAGAAGTTTGAACAGCTCCATGTCGTGCCGGTCGAAGGCAAGCTTCTGAGGAAGCAGACGCAAGATCGCAAGTATCGCTATGGTTTGGTTTGCCAAACGCAGAGGAATAAATGCCTGCACCCTGGCCAATGCCCCAGACCGCCCCTGACCCGGGAGTTCCACATGGCATTCCCCACGCATCACGCGCCGAAGACCAATCTCGCCCAAGGCACGGGGCAAGTCATACTTCTCGGGATCGATTCCAAAGGACCAATAAACCCGGAAGCTTGCGCTTCTGCGATCAACTCTGAACAAACCAATTTCCTCGGAGCCGAGAAAATTGGCCACAATCTCGCGTAAACCCTCAATCGCATCCTCTTGACCCCGGCTCTCGGCCAGCCGCTTCCGCGCCGCTTCCAGCCGTACATCGTTCATCGGGTCGGCTCCAGAAGGCTTCGCCGCAGATCCGTTGCTCTTGTCACCATTCATGACGGTTCTTGTTGACTGATTTTCAACACGAAGGAAATGCAAGACTGCTTCCGTGCCTTACTCACCCAAATAACTCTGCAACAACGCCACTAACTCAGATCCATTCACCGGCTTGGTGATGTAGTCATTGCACCCACTCTGAAACCCGGCCTCCATGTAAGATTCTTCGCCGCGAGTAGTGACAAGAACTATCGGGATCTCGCGTGTGCCCGGTTGCTGGCGCATCATCTTGCAGGCCTCGAATCCATTCATGCCCGGCATCACCACATCCATCAAGACCAAGTCGGGGTGCTCTTGCTTTGCCTTCTCTACCGCTTCCCGCCCGTCGCTCGCAGTCACGCACTGGTAGCTCGTGCGCCTTTCCAGAATCTCGCGCTCCATCATCAACGCTGTCTTGGAGTCATCCACCACCAGGATTTTCTTTGCCATTGTTCTCCTCGAACCGTGGTGCCGAGGTCGCTGAACCCTTGGATACACTAGCGTTCCCATCCAGCGACCCACAATGATGTCTATCACAACCGAGATTACGTCGGTAATTACGGAGGTAATTTAAAGCTAAAGTGTAGAGTGGACAATCCTGTCCGCTGCCCTTGACGTTGAAACGGATTTCCAATTATTTGCTCAAGTATGATGCGTGTAGCTAATTCGCCGGCGGCAACGGTCCAGCCACCCATGTGTGAGCGTTCTTTTCGTAGAGAATCGGATGAGGAGGCCGCAATCCGTGAAGAACCCCGCGAATAATTTGCTCAAGCGCGCCCTGCTGACCTCAGCCATGCTGGGCGTTACTTTTGCTCAACCTGAGGGAAGCTGGTTTACCGTCGGCCGCGGAAGTCTCTGCGTGACCGAGGGCACGATCGAGAAAGCGGCGGGCGATCGCCTGACCGTCGATGCCCCTAAAATGCGCGCCTACGTGAATGCACACACCTCACAATCCATCGAGGTGCGATTCACCTACCGTGGCCCAACCCGGAAGGAATCCGCGCTGGGTTCGGGAGAGCAGCGCCGCCAGTTCGGCCTGAAGTTGCGCGCTCACGATCCCTGCAACCTCGTCTACGCGATGTGGCGCATCGATCCCGAATCCAAGCTTGTGGTCTCGGTGAAACGAAATCCCAGCCAGCACACCAGCGCAGAGTGCGGCAACAGCGGCTACCAGAATGTCAAACCGCGCAAGGCCACCGCTGTCCCTCGCTTGCGCTCCGGCGAGACCCATACCCTCCGCGCCGAAATGAACAAAACAGAACTGCATGTGTTCGTAGACGACCGCCAGGTCTGGGAAGGAGACGTCGGATCCGAAGCCGCCAATCTCGAAGGCCCACTCGGAATCCGTTCCGACAACGCCAGTCTCGAATTCACTCTGAAAGCCGGCGAATCCCCCACCCCGCACCCCGATTCCGTAGCAGCCTGCAAATCCGGCCCCGAAAATTCAGACTGAACGATAGGCGGTTCATGTAGAGCGGACACTCCTGTCCGCTGCCTTGACTTTGAAGCCGTTTTTCCTCAACGCAACGAAGCTTTCCCATATTGGGATAGTTTACTGTTTAGTAATTGGGTACCCCCCCTCCCCCTCTTTCCACTCAAAATCTAGAAAACAAATAACTTATTTTGCGACTATGTGCTAGATCTTTGAGTTTACAGGAGTTACGCGCAAAATCTAGATAACATGAGAGTTAGCTTGGTCCGCGACTTGGCTCACTGTCCCTTTTTGGGTCCTCCCGCGCTGGGGCCGAAAGGGTGCATCCCGCCCTCCCTTAGGCGGACATACCTGAGCGAACTCGGCATTAGCAACGACGTCGCGGGCTCACCCGATTACGCGGATCAGATTGTCAAAGATCGACTATTATCTTGTGGATAATTTACTTCAATAAAGGTTATCTAATTTGAGGATGCGGGTCAATGGGAGAAGTGCGCCTGGCTTTGAATTACGGTTTTCAATTGGAACCTCTTATTTAAGCAGAGACTCGTCCCACATGGACGGTGCGTCTCACGTTCCGTCGCTGATTATTTCTGCGTGGCGACTAGCTGACCATTCTCCACCCGGATGTTGCCCACGTCATCGGGCAGCTTCAGACGGTCGCGTTGTTCAGTGAGTTTCTTCTGCAGTGCGCCGCTGACCATTGACACTGGAATGCTCAGGTCACCCACCTTGAATTCGGTGGGATCGAAAGTCGCGTAGCCGTCCTTGGAGCCGAGATGCCCGGCGAGCGTGACGTAAACATCCTTCCCGCCGATCTGGGTAACGAACTGGCCGCGGGCCACGTCGCCATCGAAATTGACCTTGTAATCCTTGACCTCAGGCTCGCCCTCGCCAATGGGCGCATCGGGCGAAGCGGGAACGGTCGTAGGCAGGCCCGGGCCGGATTGGGCTGCGGAAGCGTTGCCACCACCCATCGCGGATGATGCAGGGATGGTCGCAGGAAGTGCGGCCGCTGCCTGCGCCAGTGCGGCGGTGATTTCGTCCGAGCTGAAATGAACTTGCGCGGGAGCCTCGCCGGGGCTCTTGGGCTGTTCCAACTGCTCCAGTTTGTTTTCGAGCGACTGCACATTTGCAGCCGCAGCTGCGGGCGATTGCGCGGGCGCCACGCTCTGTGGTTTTTTCAGTACGAGGAATATGGCTATCAAGGAGGCAGCCAGAGTGGCCACGCTGATAATGCGGTCAACCTTCCATTTCATGCACACGCCTCCCGTAGCAACACCAGATCTCTATCTTACCGGGCAGGGGCGACGGAATCACGTGACGGAAGGCACTGGTCCCAGGGTGACTTTGGCAATGCGACGTCTAGCTCGCGCTTTGGGAAGGCTTGACGATGGCTACAGAGCCTGGGGTCCAGAGGTAATGGCGCTTGCACAGAACACACTCCGCATCCAGTTGGTCATCCTTCGCATGGAACTGGAGGGATACATCGTTCTCTTTCTCGTTGGTCACCATCAGATTCAGGTTTTCGCAACAGGTGCAGCGTACGAAAGCGGACTCGCCCGGATTGAGAGTCAAAATGTACATACGAACCCAACTTTATGGATGAGGGATTTCGCCGCTTCGTTGCTTGTTCATCAGGCCCCCATCGACTCCAAGACGATGTAATGGACCCTCAGGCGGCAATGCCAATACTTGAGTCTAAAACACAGATTAAATGGACGGCGAGCAGCAAATCAAATCAAAACCTGATTCCCCGGCGCGGGGATTCGGTTGTGAAAGAAAGACAATTAAGGCAGATTCTGCTTCCGTTGATTTTACTTCGATTGATCCATGGTGATGCCCTGCGCGCCCGGCTGTTTTTCAGCTTTGGCTTTTTTCGTGGCCATGGTCTTATCGACCCACTCATCGGCGGTTTTCAGATCTGCCGCCCGGGCCGCTGGGTCATCGCATTCGACGTCCGCCTTCTCGCGGTACATCAGATTCATATAGGCCATGGCATCGTCGTAATCAGGCCGCAACTGCAGGGCTTTGTTGAGGGCGTCGATGCCATCCTGAATATTGGCCCAGTTCTTTTGCTTGAGGTCTTGGCAGGTTTTCTTCTGATTCTTGTCCTTGGCGTTCAATTGCTCATCTGGCTTCATGCCCAGCTTGGCACGTTCCTCCATGCGCGGCTGGTAGGTCTGGGTCCAGTCAATCACGCCCACCGAGTAGTAAGGCTCGGGATCATTAGGATCGATCTCGAGGGCTTTGCGATAGTAGGTCTTGGCGTCTTCAAATTTCTTCATCTGCAGGTAGATGTAGGCAATTCCTTTGACGCTATTGATGCTCTTGGGATCACGCTGCAGTACGGCCTTATACTGGTCAATGGCCTCCTGTCCCAAGCGATTATTGTCTTCGGCGTCGACTCCAGGAATGTACTGCTGAGCGTAGGCGGTGGCCAGATAGAGGCGGGCATTGAGCAGACTAGGATCGAGGGTGACCGCCTGCTGGAAGTGATCGATAGCTTCTTCGTAGCGCGCGTTCTTGTAGGACGCTACTCCCTTATTTAACTGGTCCCGTGCCCTCAGCTTGTTGCAGCCAGCGGCCGACAACAACAGTACACCGACTGCCATGAGTGCCAGCACCCGCACGCTCTTTTTCATTGCCTTTTAAGTCTCCCTCGCCAGGATTTCCCGGGATCACAAAAAACTACGAACACACCCCTGCAAGGGGCGCGGCTCATTGCAACAACAGTGGCTGAGCTTCTTCTGATAGCGCCGGTATCTTACTGGCTGTCGCGAGGGCATCTTGCCGTTCGCCTGTGGGGGCGGGACGCCCCACGACAGCCGCCGGGACGGCGGCGCTACTGCAATTCTATAAATGAAAACTTCGCCCGCGTGCCTAGCCGCCGGCTTCGATCTTGGCAGTGATCAGACCAACCTTGTCTACGCCTGAGGCATGCGCA
>Ga0187818_10000536_pt1 | contig 13894 bp, 14 predicted proteins | sample NC_wetland_sal_i_14_FD_130581 | JGI IMG/M metagenome (GOLD analysis project Ga0187818, IMG submission 130581) | Wetland sediment microbial communities from Neuse River Estuary, North Carolina, USA - SO4_3 | ecosystem: Environmental > Aquatic > Freshwater > Wetlands > Sediment | place: USA... | reverse complement strand
TCTGTCGAGAGATCGCCCCGGTGTCCTCGAAGCGCGCCTGCACCGATGGCGCATCCCACAGAAGGCGGGTCGCATTCTCGACGTCCTTCAATGCCCTGTCGAGGCGAAGCGAGAGTTCCGCCGCGAGCTGCGTGTCCGGGTCGAACAGGACTCCTCCGGGCCGGATCATTCCACGACCGAAACGGCTTCCGCAGATTGCTGCGGTCATGTTGAGGAAATCGCCGCGAATCCGGCCACAATACGCAGCCGTTGGCAGATAGCCGACATCGCCCGCCAATGCTCCAAGGTCCCCGGTATGGTTTGCGAGACGTTCGAGTTCGAGCGCGATCCCGCGCAGTACCTGTGCTCGGGCGGGAGCCACAGTGCCGCTCAGGCCCTCGACCGCCTCACAATAGGCGGTTATGTGCCCGATTGAACTATCTCCAGACAGTGTCTCGACCAGATGGATCGTACGTTTGCCCGGTCCGCCTACAAGCGCGGGCTCGATGCCACGATGCTGGTACCCGAGTGATATCTCCAGGTGGAAAACCTGCTCACCGTGACACTGGAAGCGGAAGTGCCCTGGTTCGATGATTCCCGCGTGTACCGGACCGACCGCGACCTCGTGGACCTCGTCTCCGTCTATGGTGAAGAAGTCGGTTACACCAGGAAGTGGCACTTGAGGAATACCGTCAGACGACCGATAGGGCGGGTGGAAGCGGATTGGCTTGAGCCACGGATGGCCTTGCGGCTGAACTTTCCATTGTTCTGCGATTTCGCGCTCGAACCAATGCGCCTGTGGGCATTCGAGCGCCAAACACGGGTACACCTCGTCCGCCAACGTGCTGATTGAGGAGAGGCTGCTCGTGACCGAGTCGGCCAGTATGCCTATTAATTGGATGTGCCCATTTCCCGTTGGCGTGCCGAAAAAAGCGGTCAGGCTGGAGCCTTTGTTCACGGCTGAGATTATCGCGGCCCGGAACTCGTCCATCGGCAGGCACGGGATGCTCGCGAGCGGCACTGGCTCGCCGTTATGGAAAGATGGAACAGATATGGTCATGCCGGGCTCAGCCAAGCAGGCGCGCCGCTTCCCGAAGCGCGCGAGCTAATACCGGAGGTACGTAAACCCCCATCATCACGACTGCCGCACCGAGCATTGCAGGAACGGCGCTCAACGCGAGACTTCTTTTCGCAAATGCAGCAACGTTCTTGCTCGGAGTCCCTTGTGCCATCGCGAGCGCAGGGGCAGCCATAGCCGCCAAAATGATGGCCAAGAGGCCCAAATACACAACCGCCACGAACACCTGACCCTGGTCCAGTGCAGACTTCAGGATTGCAAACTCACTAAGAAACGGGCCGAAAGGCGGAGATCCGGTAATCGCGAACAATCCCAACACCCACAAAAAACCCGAGGCTGGCAATACGCTCAAAGCGCCGGCGACATCGCTGATGTTTTTGGTGCGATAAACTGCCAGGAGGTTTCCGGCCACCATGAAAAGCATCGCCTTGGTCAGCGAATGATTAATCACATGGAGCATCGCTCCGAACACTGCGGTGCCTCCAAGGCCAACGCCGACGGCGAGAATGCCCATGTGCTCGACACTCGAGTAAGCGAGCATGCGCTTATAGTCAGTCTGGCCGGTAATAAATATGGCAGCCACAGCCATTGAGAGTAGACCAAAGACGAGTAGGAGTCGGCCGCTAAAATCGGCCAAGCCGCCTGCAACGCAGATCTCCTGGGTCCGGAGTATGCCCAAGAACGCGCAGTTGAGCAGCGCACCCGATAAGAGCGCGGATGCGACCGAGGGAGCTTCGCTGTGGGCGTCCGGCAGCCACGTATGGAATGGCGCGAGTCCCATTTTCGTACCATAGCCAACGAGGAGCAGGACAAAAGCCGCCTTGAACCACGGAACATTCAAATGATGGGCGTGCCTGGTGAGGTCCTGCACCGCGAGAGAGATGGTAGAACCATCCGGATTGGTAGCCGCGACCGCCAGGAAGAAAATGCCCAACAGCGCAAGCGCGATTCCGACGGAACAGATAAGCAGATACTTCCATGTCGCTTCGAGCGACCGATGATGCCGATGAAAGTAAATCAGTGGGGCGCTGGCCAGAGTTGTAGCCTCGATCGCCACCCAAAGCAGCGCGAGATGCTGACTGACGGAAACCAGGGTCATTGCGGCTAAAAAGAGAAGGAGACAACCAGTGAAACTTGCCTCGCGGGCGTTGGAGAAAAGAAAGCCCTCTTCGAAATCGGCACGTGGATGGCTTCGTTCTTCGCGGAGATACGCAACGGCGTAAAAGCTGGCCGCGAGGAAGAGAACGCTGGTGAGGGTCTCAAAGACCCTTCCTAACGGGTCTTCAGCGAGCCAGCCGCCCAATGCGGGTGTGGGCGGGACAACCCAAGTTGCAAGACTGAGTGCAGCCTGCACCAGCGCGGCGGATAACAGAAGAACGCGGCGGTACCGATCCGATTGAACGAAAAACGCCACGGCCCCGGCACAGGCGGGGATTAATACGAGTAGTCTAACCATCAAAGCTCGTCGGTAAGACTTATCAGTTTGTCCGTGTCGATATGATTAAATTCGCGGCTAATGTGAAATATCGCAATGCCCATTACGAACACTCCTACAAAGACATCAAGCAGAATGCCGAGTTCCACGAGAATCGGAAGTTCCAACGCGACTGCGGCGCCAAAAGCATACACGCCATTTTCGAGAGCCAAGTACCCCAGTATTTGAGTTAGAGCTTTCCGCCGGGTGACTATCACGATCAGGCCCACCAGGATGGTGAAAAACGCCGCGGGCATGAGAAGGGGAGACGAAGCCGATTGAGCAGGAAGCTTCAATCGTTGTCCCAGCCAAAGTGAAACAGCCAGAGCGACAGCGCCTGACATGATCGAAAGATTATAACTGATGAATGGCTCGACCTCGCGCGCGGTCTCCGCTTCGCGCATGGCCCGAAACAACAACCATGGCAGAAAGAAGCCTTTGACCACCGCGCTCGTTAGGGGAAGGAACACGCCGGCAAAGGACAACTGTCCATCTTGCGCGGCAATAGCGAGAATCCCGAGCATCATTCCTTGTATCGCGACTGCACGGATGCAGGCCGCCAAGCGGCTTGAGCTCAGGAGCCAGAACCCGGTAAGTACCAGGAGGACGAGAACCGCATCAACCAACTGGCTCATGACCTCCCGTGCAGTGCGAGTGTCAAAGCCAGAGCCGACAGCACGATGGCGGCGAGCAGCAGTTGCGGGACGCGAATGAGCCGCAGGCGCGCCATTGAGGACTCGATTGCGCCGGTAGCTATTCCCAGGGCTAACATGCCGACTAAACCGGCGCCCGCGTCCATCCATCGATTGCCGGAGTGCCAAGGTACGGCCACCCCAACGATGATCGTGCCAAAGAGCCACAGCTTTAGCGCGGCACCATACTCGATCATCGCGAAGTCGGGACCGCTATGATCGAGTACCATCACTTCATGAATCATGGTCAATTCCAGATGGGTCGTCGGATCGTCCACAGGAATCCGCGAGTTTTCAGCAAGATAAACGACGATCAGCGCGGCGAGCGTGAGACTGAGCATGGGAGCGGCGCCCATCCACGTGCCGGTGGAAACCGAGGCCAGTAACGGGCTGAGTGACAGGTGCCCGGTTTGCTTGGCCAGCGCCGCTAGCGCCAGAAAGAAGGCTGGTTCCGCGAATGCGGAGAACGTCACCTCACGGCTTGCGCCCATTCCTTCGAAACTCGACCCGGTGTCGAGCGCTGCCAGGACCGTGAAGAAACGGCCCAGAGCCATAAGATATGCGACCATGACAAAGTCGCCCGAAAACGCCGTGAATGCCGGGAACCCCCCAAACGGGATTAGCGCGATGGCACAGATGAGGGACGCGAGCCCGACCGCCGGTCCCATCCGGAAGATCCACGATGTCGTGTGACTATAGACGGCGCCCTTGCGCGCAAGCTTCCAGAGGTCCCTATACGGTTGCAAAAGCGGCTGCCCCACGCGACCCGCCAGCACAGACTTTGTGCGGATGATAACTGCCGGTACCAGTGGAGCAAGCACTCCGGCCAATATCAGCGGAAGTAGCGATCCCGAAATCATCATTCAGACGATTTGCCAGAGTAACAGCACGACAAGCGTGACCGCGATATACAGTACATAAAGCTGGACCTTTCCCTGTTGCAGCGGTCGTAGCGAAGATAGTCCGCAGCTGATCGCATGAAACATCGGCCGAAAGATATAGCTCTCGTAAGGATCATCGGTCTCCGTGTAGAACTTTGCGTGTTGCGGAAATAACCCGCGCGGTCCCTCGAGGACACGGCGCGTCTCCAGAAGCAGCCCGAAGGTCTCCGTAAGCGGCTGCGCAAATGACGATGCGGTGTACTGCATCCGCGGCGACGACTGTACATACCCGCAGTCCCAGGTTGCGGCGGTGCGGACGCGGCGCCGCGCGAGTGCAATGACCCGTCCGAAAATGAGCAGCATAGTAACGCCGGCCACCGCCGCTCCAAAATAGCTTACGAGCGCCACCGAATGGGCGGTTTCCGCGAGGCTTTGGGCGACAAGAATTGGCGGGAGTCCGGTTACGGTGGAGATCAGCGGGCTCATCGACCGCACAACGCTCGCACCGAACAGGCCAATCAATATGCATCCAGCCGCCAATACAAATCCGGGCAGCAGCATGGCGAGTGCGGCCTCGTGTGCGTGTTCCGCGTGATGAGTTCGCGGTTGACCCAGAAACACGATGCCGAATGCCTTCGCGAAGCAGGCGGCGGCCAAGCCTCCGATCAATGCGAGTCCCGAGATGCTGGCCAGCATCGGAACGCTGCTGGAACTGTCAATCGATACGGCCCCTCGGAAGCTCGCCAGATAAATCAGGAACTCGCTGATGAAACCGTTCAGCGGTGGGAGACCCGAGATAGCCGCCGCGCCAATCAGAAAGGTCGCGCCGGTGCCTGGCATTCGCCGCAGGAGGCCTCCGAGGTGGTCGATTTCGCGAGTATGCGTGGCGTGTGCGACGTTTCCGGCACCGAGGAAGAGCAGTCCCTTGAAGAGCGCGTGGTTCAGCACGTGAAGCAGTGCACCAGCAAACCCCACGATCGCTGTAGACGGCACGCCGACGCTCAAGCCGACAATGCCCACGCCGAGACCCAGCGCGATGATGCCGATGTTCTCGACGCTGTGGTAGGCGAGGAGGCGTTTGAGGTCGTGTTGCGCAAGCGCAAGCAAGACACCCAGGATGCCGGAAGTGAGCCCGACCACGCATAGCACCCATCCCCACCAGGACTGCGGCGGCCCCAGGAAAGCAAGGATGCGAATAAGGCCGTAAATGCCCGTCTTGATCATGACGGCCGACATCACCGCGGATACATGACTGGGTGCAGCGGGGTGCGCCTCGGGAAGCCAGACGTGTAATGGAACAAACCCCGCCTTGGTACCAAATCCGACCAGCGCAAGCACAAACAGAAGTCCCGCACCCGAGGATGCGGTAAAGCGATCGAAATCCAGCGACCCATTTGCCTTGCCAAGCAGGACGAACAGCACGAGCAGGAACGCTGTGCCGATGTGGCTCGCTACAAGGTATATCCACCCTGCGTGACGGGTGCCCTCTTTTTCGTCTTCGAAAGTGACCAGAAAAAACGACGACAGCGCCATCATCTCCCATGCCATGAGAAACAGGATCCCGTTGCGGGCCAGCACGACGACTACCATGCTGGCGACCAGCAGGTTCAGGAAGAACCACGGTGGAGCGAGCGCCTTTCTGCCCCGGTAGGTTTCCAAATATTCGGTGCCATAAAGCGCGGCGAGCGCGCAGATTAGGAAGATCGGCAGTAGAAAAAACGCCGAGAGTGCATCGAGTCGGAGAAAGAAGCTGCCGTATGGTACATCCCACGCCATCCGCAGTGACTGAGACGGCTCTCCAAGCGCCACGCGCGCTGAAGGAACAGCTCCACATACACAACCAAAGACGACTCCGCTGGCGCCGATAAACGTCGGCCAGCGCCCGCGGTTCGCGGCGATTAGGCATCCCGTTGCGCCAGCGGCAAAAAAGAGCAGCGATGCGAGGAGCATCGTCATTACTCAGGCCTTGGCCTCCGCCGTCATCTGCTCCTGCGCCCGAATCGCCCCTTCCACCCGTTGGAACTCAGCAAGAAGTTCCGAGGGCGCGGCTCGACGGGCGAGTGCCGCCTTTAATTGCGCGTCATGGAGCGCGAAGGACAACCGCGAAAGCAGGTGGAGATGGGCGCGAACTGTTGGACTGATCAGGAGAAAGATCGCAAATACCGGTTTCCCATCAAAAGCCCCAAAATCGACCGGACGCTCCACGAAGAACAGTGAAATCGACGCACCGGAACTACTCAAAATGATCGGTCTGCGCATGTGAGGTATAGCGATCCCGTCGCCGATCGCAGTTGAGCCCAAGGCTTCGCGCGCCAACAGCAGTTGCGAGACCGATTCGCAATCAACGCTCGCCGGCAGAGCCAGCGCATCAACTATCGCGCGCAAAACCGCCGGCTTATCGGCGCCGCGCAATCCGTAAAAGATGCCCCCGGCGCGCAGGCTCTCAGTCAGGGCAAGTTCCGGAACCCCGGTGAGCTCGGAGGCTGCAAAAATCTCCGTAGGGACGTTGATTTCGCGAGATAAAGTCCGCTCGAGCAATTCGCTCCGATGCAACAGATACTGATCATTGACCCGATCGGCCCGTAAAATCCCGCGCCTGATCCACTCGCGGACCTTCCTCTCCGAGACCTTTAGAAGCTTCGAGACCTCTCGAACGTTCAATTGCATAGGCTGCGTTCGACCCCACACAAATCACGCGTAACCTCTCTCCCAGGGACAAACGACCGACCGTGATCGAAGTGCGGCCGAAAGTCGCTCCGGCGAAGCTGGCGCCCCGCATCGCGGGCGATAAACCCGGCGCGCCGCAAAGCGGCGTCAGAGAAATCGCGCTCGTCAGGCGAAACGTTCAGGAATCGGCCCTGTCGTAGGTCGGCACGCGAAAAATCAATCCTGTTGAACTCTGGCTTGCTAAATAGCTGACCAACCAGAAGACGTTAGCTCTGATTCTTTTGTCATCGAGCGTAGAATAGTGTATTCGTAATCCAACGCACGTGTCAAATATTGCGGGTCGCCGCTTACCTGAATGTGAACGAACGCACTGTTCTCAAGCTTGTGTCTGAGGGCGCTCTGCCCGGCGTCAAGTGGTTCCACGGCGCGTTGAGGTTGGCAGCGTGCCTCGCGCGCCGCGCAGGATGCTCAACCTCGCGAGCTGCTTTCAGCCAACCCACATCATTCCGGAGCTGGAGGCGACGACCAAAATGGGAGTGGTCGAGGAGCTTGCCGCACTCGCCAGTCGGCTCGGCCTGGTGCGTGACAAGAATTGGTTCGTAGGCGCGCTCATCGAACGCGAGAACATCATGCCCAGCGCAGTGGGCAACGGGGTCGCCTTCTTGCACACCATGTATCGCCATCCCGAGCATGTGGTGCGCCCCTTCATGGTGCTCGGACGCTCGAGCGACGGTGTCGATTTCGATTCCCTGGACGGCAGGCCGACACACCTGTTTTTCGTGCTCGGTCTTAAATTTCACGAACTGCACCTTCCATGGCTCGCAAAACTGTCGCAGATGTGTGCGCGACCTGAGGCTATCCAGACACTTATGGCCGCTGCCACGGCGGACGAGGTTTTCGTTGCCCTCTCTTCCGCTGAACGTGATTTGGCCTACCCATCGGCGACCGAGATGACGAAGAAGCTGCCCTGACACTGCAACTACTCGCCGGCAGAGAGAAAACAGCGGAGCGACCGTATTGGAAGTAAAGGGTCGCTCCGCTCTCATGCGTGAAAAGGCCGCGTTCGTTCGAGACTCGTTCTATCGATAGCCATTACACCCGGCCAAGCCCGCGCACGCGGGATGCCACAGCACGTCGTTGATCCAGGTTTTTTGCGGTCCGAGCTCGCCGCCGCATTTTCCGCGGTTCGCCAGCCCGTTCAGTTGCGCCCTGTTCTTGAGGTACCGCGCGGTCATGCTGCTGTACATCGTAGCCTGCGGATCGGGAGGGTTCACCCACTCTTTTAGAGTCTCGACCGTAATGCCAGTGCGCGCGGCGGCTTCTTCAAGCCGCACCCCTTGCTGGAGCCGCCTGCGTGCGGCCTCGTACCGGTAAAATCCGATGATCCCCCGGCTCGCCGCCACCGAGATTGATCCAGGCGAGCGCCTGGGAAGTGGAGTCGGCCTGATCGTCATGCTTGGCATTGGGGAAGGTGATGAGTTCGTGCAGATACTCGGCCAGCCAGGGCGCTTAAGACGAAGCCATTTTCGATGGCCGCGCTCTGAGCGTGAAGGCGCATGACCTTGTCGTGCTCCGGGGCGCACCCTTGCACCGATTCGCACAACCCAGGATTACAGGCTTTCTGATCGGAGCAGAGCGCGATGAAAAAGCGCCCGCACGCGGCCAGGAACTCGTCGCCCAGGGACTCTCGGTACGGCGACCCCTCACCTTCAGCAGGGGCCGTTCCGCCGAAAAGCAGCCGAAATCCAAATACAACTCTTTTACTTCTAGAGGAACTACTCGAGGCTTTCGGATGGCTTACTGACTGGGTCCATATACGAGAGTTCGAATCCGACTCGCTCCGCCAAGCAGTCTTGTCCGTAGAGGAGCGACTCGAACTGCGGCAAACGAAATGCCCTCCGCGTGTGCGGATATATTCGGATAGAAAACGTGTAATGCCCTCGGCCCCGTTCAACCAACTGCCCCTGAAAGAGTTATTTCCAAAAATAGTGTGGTCAAAACGAGCCCATCGGAGATCGCAGTCCCAGAACACAGTTCCCGTCAAGTCCGCCCCGGAGAAGTCACACCCGCACAGTGAAGCGCCCTCGAACCGCGCCCCCTGAAGGTCGGCTCCAGAGAAGTCCAACCAGTCGAGATTCGATCCGCGGAAGATCTCGCCGGAAAGGTGTCGCTTTTCCAAAGGCGTGAACGCGACCCTGCGGATATTGTGGCTGTGGCGCAGGCGGTTGCTTTTGACGAAAAGTTCGTAAAACAATGTAATTCTCCGCCGGCATTGAACTATTTTGTAAAATTACGTAAATTCTAGCCAATGTCAAATTTCCCAAAAGCAATTGGACCTTCTGACGATCGGCTCCTGACGCTTAAGGAACTGGCCGCTTACCTGAGCGTCAATGAGCGCACACTTCTCAAGCTAGTGTCGGAAGGGGACATTCCAGGCGTCAAAATCGGCAACCAATGGCGCTTCCGCAAGGCGATGATCGATACCTGGCTTGACGACCAGATGCTTGGCGTCGCCCCGCGCCGCTTTGAAGTGCGAGGCGCACCGTCTGCGCCGCAGCGGATGCTGGCGCTCGAGAGCTGCTTTCAGCCGAGCCACATCGTCCCCGAACTCGTCGCGACCACCAAGCTTGGCGTGGTTGAAGAGCTCGCTGCCTTGGCCAATCGTCTCGGCTTGGTTAGTGACGAGACCTGGTTCGTCCACGCCCTTATCGAACGCGAGAACATCATGCCGAGCGCGGTCGGTAATGGCGTTGCGTTCTTGCATACGATGTACCGCCATCCGGAGCACGTGGTGAGACCGTTCATGGTGCTGGGAAGGTCCGCGCGCGGAGTCGATTTCGACGCATTGGATGGCAAGGTTACGCATCTTTTTTTCGTCCTCGGTCTCAAGTTCCACGAACTGTATTTGCCGTGGCTGGCGAAGCTCTCGCAGATGTTCGCGCGAGCCGAAGCGACGCAGGCATTGCTCGAAGCGCCGGATGCCACAGCGATCTTCGAAGTTCTGTGCGGAGTTGAGAGAAACCTGTTTCCCGCCTTCCAAAAGAGGTCGATCGCATCATGAATGCTCTGAGTCGAAAGGATCCGAGCAGCCTTACGCCTCTGGGCGCTTGGGTGAATGAGATGGCGTCGTTGACCCGGGCCAAAAGCATCATCTGGTGCGACGGCTCGGAAGATGAGAGACGCCGTCTGACTGCGCAGGCGGTCGCGGCTGGCGTGCTGACGCCACTCGACCAACGCAGGCGCCCCGGTTGTTATCTTCATCGATCGCACCCAAGCGATGTCTCGCGCACTGAGGAGCTGACCTACGTTTGCACGCCGAGCCGCGAGGAAGCCGGGCCCACAAACAACTGGATGGACCCGGCGCAGGCCCGGCGTAAGCTCAAAGGCTGGCTTGAAGGTGCATACCGAGGCCGGACGATGTATGGGGTCCCTTACGTGCTCGGTCCAGTGGGGTCGCCTCTTGCCAAGGTCGGAGTGCAGTTGACCGATAGTCTCTACGTCGTTCTGAGCCTTGGCATCATGACCCGGATGGGAAGCGTAGCATGCGATCTGTTACGCACGGCTGACGATTTTCAGCGGGGCATGCATTGCACTCTCGACTGTGATCCGAAGCGACGCCTGATATGTCACTTTCCGCAAGACAACATGGTTTGTTCAGTTGGAAGCAACTATGGCGGTAACGCCCTTTTGAGCAAGAAATGCTTCGGTCTCCGCATCGCCAGTTATCTCGGTCGCAAAGAAGGGTGGCTGGCCGAGCACATGCTGATCCTCGGGCTCGAGAGCCCGCAGGGAGAAATCACCTACATTGCCGCAGCTTTTCCGAGCGCATGCGGCAAGACCAACCTGGCAATGCTCACGCCCCCGGCCGCTTTCAAAGGTTGGCGCATATTTACCGTTGGGGACGATATCGCCTGGATGCGGGTGGGCCGAGATGGACGCCTATGGGCTATCAATCCCGAGGCCGGTTATTTCGGGGTGGCCCCCGGAACCAGCGCGCGCTCTAATCCCAACGCGACGGAAATGATCCGGAGCGACACGATATTCACCAACGTCGCGCTCACTCCTGATCATGACGTGTGGTGGGAAGGCATGGAAAGCGAACCTCCTGCCGGCATCGTCGACTGGCAGGGAAAACCTTGGACATGGAAGTCGGACCACCCTGCTGCCCATCCTAACAGCCGTTTCACCTGCTCCATGATTAACAATCCCGCGTACACGCCGTATGCGGACTCACCCGAAGGAGTGCCTATTTCGGCGATCATCTTCGGCGGCCGTCGGGCCACTACGATTCCGCTGGTTCTTGAGTCGTTTGACTGGGCCCATGGCGTCTACCTCGGCGCAGCCATGGGCTCGGAGACCACAGCTGCAGCGAGCGGCAAGGTCGGTGTTGTGCGCCGCGATCCGATGGCGATGCTCCCTTTCTGTGGCTACAACGTCGCCGATTACATTAGTCACTGGTTCGGCATGCACAGTAAGCTTGCCCATCCGCCCAAGATCTTCATGGTCAATTGGTTCCGAAAGGATCGAGACGGTTCGTTTCTCTGGCCGGGGTACGGCGAGAACATGAGGATCTTGAAATGGGTCGCAGACCGTGTGCATGGCCGTGTCGGCGCCGTTCAAACCCCTGTCGGCCTCGTTCCTCACAAGCCGGACTTGGATCTTGCAGGGCTGGATATTACCGCGGCGCGCCTCGATGAAGCGTTCGCTATAAAACGTGAGGAGTGGGCCGTTGAGCTTCGTTTACAGGAAGAATTCTTCGATCGGATCAATGCTGATCTACCCAGAGAACTCGAAGTCCAGCGCGCGGCACTAGCCGCAGCACTCGAGCTTTGACCGAAGGTCGCCCCGGCCAGATTGCCAACGGTAGCCGGGTTCTGGAGAGTCATGAAGCCATCCGAGGTTAAAGAGTTGAAACTTGCAACACCCGTCTGGGTGTGGATTGTCCGCTTTGGTAAGGGCCGTTGGTGGCCGGGTAGGGTGGAGGGGATCGCAACGACAAACGGCCTGCCGCTCGTCAAGGTCAGGTTTGAATCTTTTTCGCGTAGCCGACATCGAGCTAATCCGCCTGTTACGGTCGGCTTCACCACCGCACCGATGAGACGTCTCGAGCGCCGCAACATCAGTGTGAAGGGCAGCGATCGCCCGCGCTTCGTGCCAACTTCTCGCCTGCGAAAGCCGGAGATGCCTGCCCCAGTGGGCTCACGTCCTGTCGAAGCAGACTCAAGGCTCTCCAGCGAAAGCATCGGCGCAAATGGCGCTCACGGCCGCTCGGTCGAGGAGGGATCACATGGAAATGAGACGATGTCCGCTGTGCTGGGTAAGAGCTGAGTACGGGGTTATCGAGCATCTTCGCCGGGATCATCGCCGCAGCGAAATCGAAGCGCGCGAATCGTGGTGTCGTCCGGAAGCGTGATTCGGGCGGGCAGCTTCTCGCCGACCGTAACAGCATCTGTCAGCGCGGCCCCGAAATCGAATAGGTTCGGCCATTTCCGCGGATTCTTCGCGGTTGCGATCTTGCCGTCGGATATGTTTCGCAGCGCATACGCGCGATCCCCGAGCAGTCCACTTTCGGTGACTTCGGTTGCGGTCAACTGCTCGCCGATCATGGATTTAACCGGGTAGCGCCAGAGCTCTTCAACTAGGCCAACCAATCTCGACGCCGCATTTGGCATGATGGGGTTCCTCAACTTCCAGTTGCTTCTGCCCGACCTGGATCTAAGCGCCCTGACCGCGTGGCTCCGAGCTCCGTCGGGCGCATTCCCGAACCGCGTCTTTGAGTCGGAAGAGAGCTACCTCTCAACGACGTCGTTCTCGATGCTGGAGATGAAAGTCATCACGTCGTCGCGTTCCCGCTCCGGCACGTTGAACTTATCAAGCGTCGCCACCAGGTGTTTTTTGAGCGCAGTGTAATCGTCTTGGTCGATTCATGCCCTCGTGGGAGGTCTTCATGTCGCGCCCGAGGTAAAAGGTGGGCCCGCCGGCCGAGGCGGATATGAAATCCACCAGTAGCTGTCGACCGCGCGCGGTTATTTGTATCAGTGCTGCGAGGACTCGTCCAAAAGCGTTGCAAACGCGGGTCGCTGCGCAGCGGCGGCAGGAGGTCGTCCGCAACAGCGGCGATCGCATCTAACCGCCGAGCCGAGAATAGAGCGAATCCTTCGATGTAACCGGCGGCATGGCGTGCCCTCCATTCGGCGCAGCGTTCTGTCACTGATTCGCGGAGCTGCGCTTCCTGCTCTATATGGCACTCGGCTGAATCAAAGTCGAGTTTTCTGTGGCCTGACGGGATCGGGTCCGGCAGACCCTAGCAGAACGCGGAATGCCGCCGTCCGGTGCTCCGCAGCGCAAAGGGAAAAATCACCGCCGACGCGAACACCGCCGCGCGAAGATGGAAAGAGACAGAATTGACGTTGCGCGCCCGCCCATGAGTGGGTAGATTCGAACTCCAAACGTTGTCTACTGTTCGATGTCACCGGATTCCGCGCATAAGCGTAGTGAACGAAGGGGACCGAGGAGATTCGAATAAGAGCCGAATCCCCGGCGAACATATTCTCTGCAGCACGGATGCTTTTTTTCGAGCTGAATAGTGTGCCAAACTCGGGACGAATTCCGCACATCGAATCCCAAAGCGTCTCGGGGGTTCGAATCTCCCCCTCTCCGCCGGGCAGTCCGCTCCAAGCGCGACAGTTTCCATGACTCAACAGCCGGCGAAACTCTTCAGCCGGATTCTGGGACCAGTCGGTCGACCTGATGCGGTAGATATTCCAATGGCATGAGCAGATGCCAGGAGGATCCTTGCCAAGCCTTCGAACGGAAGTGTTGCAACTTTGAAAACGGCGACTGAGGAGGTTCCGAGAGGAACTGGGCGGCGAGGTCTCAGGCAGCCAGATCGAAGAGCTGGTCGATGAACTGATTCTGTTGGAGAACATCATTCTCGCTGACCCACCGTGCCTGCCCCTTTCGGATCATATGCACCGCCTCATATCCCTCAATCGTTCGCCGGGCAGCTTGGAACTCACGAAAGTTTTGCTTAGCTTTCACTCGTCGTTTGATCACTCGATGATCCTGCTCCAGGATGTTGTTCAAGTATTGGACCGGTCGATGTCGGCAGCGGCGGCGCAGG
>Ga0187818_10000535_pt1 | contig 13896 bp, 12 predicted proteins | sample NC_wetland_sal_i_14_FD_130581 | JGI IMG/M metagenome (GOLD analysis project Ga0187818, IMG submission 130581) | Wetland sediment microbial communities from Neuse River Estuary, North Carolina, USA - SO4_3 | ecosystem: Environmental > Aquatic > Freshwater > Wetlands > Sediment | place: USA... | reverse complement strand
GTAGTAGTAAAAGTCGTCCTTGGGAAAGCCGCACATATCCACGATGCCGAACTGCGAGTTGATCGAAGGCCAGCCATAGGGCGTGGGTTCGCCGCGGTAATCGAAGCCGGTCCAGGCAAAGCCTCCGGCGAGCCATTCACGGGCAGCATAGAACTTCCACCACTGTTCGGCAGTTTCCGCCCACGGCGGGTAATTCAGGTCGTAGGCGCTCACCCAATTGCGCAGCTTGTCAGTCGAGTAAATGCCGCGAGTGGCCACGGTGCTGGCCGTTTCCGAGCCCACGCAGGGTTTTTTCGGATGCGCTTTGTGCCAGCCATCCGGCACGTTCAGGTTGTAGTTGAAGCCCATCACATCCAAGGAATCAGGGAAGTGGGACTCGAAGGTCCCGTTCACCGCCGATGTGCAGGGGCGCGTGGGGTCGAGCTCGTACGTTCGCGCCACCATGTCGGCGATCACGCGCTCGCCCTGCGAACTGCTCTGCAGTATCCACTCTTCGTTGCCCATGGACCAGAGAATGATCGAGGGCGAGTTGCGATAGCGCTTTATCATCAGCTCGAGCTGCGCCATGCCCTCCGGGTTCGAGCTCATCATGCGGGTTTCGCACATCATCATCATGCCCAGACGATCGCAGGCCTCGACCCACTCGGGCGTAGGCATGTTATGCGACGTGCGCACGCCGTTCGAACCCATGTCTTTCAGCACCGCCACGCGGTACCATTGCAAACGGTCAGGAAGCGCCGCACCGACGCCGGCGTGGTCGTGATGGTTGCAGGTTCCTTTGATCTTCACGGACTTGCCATTGAGGAAGAATCCTTTGTCCGCGTCGAAGACCGCAGTGCGGATGCCGAAACTGACACGCTCGGCGTCGCGGGGCTTGCCGTTGGATTCCACCGTGACCACTGCCGAATACAGGTTGGGCGACTCCGGAGACCACAAGGCGGGATTCGCCAGATTTGTGGTTGCTGTGAAGGTGGCAGAGCCGTCGGCAGCGACTGATTGCGGCGCCGCTTCGGCGGTGGCTACAACCTTTCCCGCCGCGTCGAAAATCTGCCAGCGCACGCGGCAGCTCTCTGCCTGCTTGCCCTGGTTCAGCACCACGGTTCCAAGACTTAGCGCGCCCGGCTTGTTGTCCCTGGTAGATGGCGCTTGGCGAACGTAGCTCTCCCACTGCCCGAGGTGCAGGGCGTCGGTCTTGATCAGCCACACGTGCCGGTAAAGTCCGGCGCCTTCGTAGAACCAGCCATCGCCAAAACTGGCGTCCATGCGCACGACGAGATAATTCTTGCCGCCGTAGTTGAGAAAGTCGCTGACGTCGAAGCGGAACGGGGCGTAGCCATTGTCGTTGCGGCCGATGAAGTAACCATTCAGGAACACCAGCGCGTCGCGGAAAGCACCGTCGAATTGCACGGCCACGCGCCGCCCGGCGTCTTCTTTGGGAATGTCAAAAACGCGGCGGTACCAGCCCACGCTGGTCTCGGGATAGCTGCGGCCCAGCGGCTTGTAGCCGTGGGATTGCAATCCGTCGTCGTGCACAAACGGCAGCTCAACCGCCCAGTCATGCGGCAGGTTCAGTTTTCTCCACTTGGAATCGTCAAATTTCTCCGTGGCGAAGTCGAAGCCGCCCGACTTGGAAAAATCCCCCTGGTCCTTGCCAAAGCCCAGATCGCGCGCCGGATCGGTGGCGTGCCCCTGAAGGAACTTCCAGCCAAAATCGAGTAACCAATGCTCGCGCGGAGCCACTGCGGCCAGAGCCTCGGCCGAGGCTGCGCCGGGATAAGCGGCGAGCAATGCCTGGGCACGGCTCACCGATCCGGCGACCAACGTTGACGCGGAAAGCGCAATACCGGAGCGAAGCAGATCACGACGGGTAAGAGATGACATTCGGGCCTCATCAGACGAATCAGAGATGAATTGCAGTCCTGAGTGCACCGAGATCGAGACTCAGCCACGCGCCCAAAGCCCGAGCGCTCAGGACTTCGCATTATAAGCCTGGAGCGCACGGGGTTCGAGGGAGAGAATGGCCTGCTCTATTTGCTGGGTAAGCGGGAACTGACGGCGGGACTGAAACCGCTCGGACTCTATTTGTCTTCGTGCACTTCGCCCATCCCCACGATCCGCGCCGAGGTGCGGAACTTCCTGTAGTCGCGAAAGGTGCGGTCACCCTCAGTGTTGTAGCCCTTAAACAAGGCGACGCGCGCATCGAGCTTGTAGGTCAAGTGCTTGGGCAGCCAGATTTGGTCGTCCATCCGCGTCCGCTCGAAAGTCATCCGCGTTCCTTTGTGGATGCGCGCCAGCACCCATCCCACCGATGCCGTGTCCATCGCTTCCGCATCCACTTTCGCCAGTTGCATGCTTTCTTTGTCGATCCACAATCGCCCGCGAAATTTGGAGACGAACTTCTCTTCCTTGTCGTGCAACCCGCTGCTCGGTCGCGGTTCGGCATCAATCACCCATGCCTCCCGGCCGTCCACCAGTTCCGTTCCCACCAGCTTGAAATCGTGCGAATCCGCGATGGCGCTCACGAACTTGCGGTTGTCCTCTTTCCGTTTTGCTTCTTTCTCCTCTTCCTGCTTTTTGCGGTCTTCCTCCGATTCTGCTTTGTGCTTGTCCATGACCTTTTGGATCTTCTCTTCTTCCTTGGCAGCCTCTTTCGCGTCGAGCGGCTTGTCGTCCTTCTCAATCATCCGCCACACTGGCTCGCCATAGATATTGATGACCTCATACGTTCTTATCTCCGTGGATTTCGTCAGGCCGCCGCCGTCGATTGTCTTGTCCACGTCGCGCTCAATGAAGGTGTAGTCGCGCTCCTTTTTGTAGTTTTCCTGGAAGTTCTGCGCCACGATCCGAGTCAGTTTCTGCATTTGCTCAGGCGTGAGTTTGCCCTCGGCGTCGGGAGTCAGATCGGGCCTGGGGTTCTCACCGGTCTTCGACTCGCCTGCCGCGGGCGGAATGCTTTCTTCAGCATGCTGGGTGGAAGTCGCCGCGGGAGAGCCGCGCTCAACCGGCGGACTTGTCGCTGCAGGCTGGCCCTGTTGGGTCAGCGCAGGCAGACCCCACATGCAGAAAAAAAGCGTCAGCCCCCAGATCTTCATGACCTTATCTTAAGCTTCTTAGAGAGCCAGAAGCTGTTAAAGGATGTTTTTTGACATCGAGCCGGTTCTCCGGGTTGAGGAGGATCGTTCGCTCTTCTCTGCTAGCGCGGATTATTCATGAGGATTGCTGCGGTTTTGAAAGGGCGCGGCTTCCAGCCGCGCCCTTTCAAGGCAGCTCCATGATGGTGCAGGGCTAGACAGTTTTGGGATTCGGCGCAGGCTGCTCTACCGCAAGATGGCGGCAAGTGCGCCCAATAACGTCCTGGGCGGAACTGGACTCCACGAACTGGAAGCCATAGCGGAAGGCGTTCCTCTGCCGAACCAGGGCGTGGACCTCGACTTCTCCGAGCGGCAGATTGAATTCCAGGCGAACCACTTCGCCGATGGGAACTTCCACCATCAACATGGCAGAAACTCCCGACTCGCTGATGTCGACCGTTTGTCCTCGAACCACAGCGCTGTTGCGCGCGTAGATCCGGACGTTGACTTCCAGCTTGAACCGGCGATGACGGCGGGCTTCCACAAATTCCTGAGCCAGACCGGTCCCGAACTGACCATCCACTTCCAATTCGACGCTCCCGGACCAAGAGCCATGCCGGGCCAGAACTGCCGGTAACTCACTATTTAGAGTGCGTCCAACGGCAGGGCGAAAGCAAGCGCAAAGGGTCCCGGTGTAAGTATCGGCACGATACAGAGAAAACTTTAGACGACGCGGCGCCCCGGCCAATATGGCTAGTCGCTTACGGGTGGTCGCTAATGATCAATCCCGTGCCTTGTAGGCCTTCCCCAGACACTCGGCTTGGAACAGTCGTTCATCCACGCGATGCAGCCGCTTCTCCTGGGCCTTGGTCAACAGCGGATAGTGCTTGATGTCGAACAAGTGATACACGATGAACCATATCGGTTGATCGGTCGTCATCCAATTCTGCCGGTCGAAGCGCTTCAGGTTCACCGGCCGCGAGTAGCGCCGCAGGGTGCGCTCCCGCCGCAGATTGAAGTAAGAGTTGAAATAGCTGAGCGCCAACTCGCGCAGCGACCGGTAAACCGGTTCACGCCAGCGGCATCCGGTGTAGTTCGACTTGGCCACGGCGCCCCAGCAACCGTCCTGGCGGAAGATGGCGATGACGTGGTCGGTGTCGTGATCCGCCTCGAAATCGAGCAGCAGCGGAGGATACCCGATCGCCCGCAGCGCCGCCGCGGCGAAGATCGCCCCTTCCAGACAGTGCGCAGTCTCTCCCGCCAGCACCTTGCGCGGAGACCAGGCCGTGTCTTCCAGGTGATACGGCATCTCATCGAGAAACTTCTGGATGCCGTGAGGATCTTTCAGGCGGCGCAGCTTACGCAGTTCGGCGGGCGTGAAGTCCAAGTGGTCTGTGGTCATTCGTTTGCCGGTATCCTTAGCCGCGTTGGCGAAGTCCCTAATCGCCCTGTCATTCCGAGCGTAGCAGGATTGTCCGCGGAGCGGACAATCCTGCGAAGTCGAGGAACCTGCTTTTAGCCCGCGTATTCTGCGGATCAAGCTCCTGATATGGCGCTCGAAAAAACGGTTGTCAGCTCCTGCGGACTATCCACCAGAACGTCAGGAGGTTCCTCCGCAAACGTGTGCGCCGCGAAGCCGTAGGTCACGCCGATTGTCCACAGTCCGGCATTGCGCCCGGTGCGCACGTCCACGTGGGAATCACCGACGATCGCCGCCTGCTCCGGGCCAGCACCGCTCTCGATCAGCAGACTGCGCACGCCCTCGGGATCGGGCTTCTTGCTGGGGAAGCTGTTGCCGCCATAAATGTGCGAGAAAAATGGCCCCAGTCCAAGTTCCTCAACGATGGCCCGCGACGGATTGACCGGCTTGTTCGAGAGCACAGCCATTTTGCGCGGCATGCCGTTCGCGGAATGCTGGATCGCCGCCAGCGCCTCCGCAATCCCCGGATAGACCGTGGTGTGATCGAGCTTGTGCTCCCGATAATACGAAAGAAAGAATTCCAGCCCCTTGCGCACCAGCGCTTCGTCCGCCGCTTCGCCGCCGAGCGCGCGTTGAATCAGAATCGGCGCCCCGTCGCCCACGTAGCTGGCGATGACATCGTCGGGCAACTCGGGCCGTCCGATATGGCGCAGCGCAGCGTTCACGGAATGCACCAGGTCAAGGCGCGAATCAATCAGCGTGCCGTCCAGGTCGAAGATCACCAGTTTGATCGAGTGGGGGTCGAATGCGCGGCGCGTCTGAATCATACGCTCTCAGGATAAAGCACTCAGCGGTCAGCCGTCAGCATTCAGCAGTTAGCAATTGGCAGTTAGCCGTTGAGGCCCATGCCAATTTTCAGAACGTCCTCGCTCGCAAAATTCCAAGACGCCGCTTCCTGGAAGCTGTCCACGGACACTGGCTCTTCCCCTGCCTTCTCACTTCCTCCAGCCCTTGCTGGCCAACCATTCCTGCCCGGCAATGTCCTCGGCCGGTCAGGCATGTTGAGCGATCAATTCGCGCAGGCGTGCTGCATTGTTGACATGCACTGCTTCCATCCGGGGGACGTAGGCGCCGCCCAGTTCGCCTGCCTCCAGCAGTTCCTGTCGCAAACGCAGGTCTTCCGCGCGCATGGCGATCAATTCGCTTCGGAGGGCTTCATTGAGCATGACAGCGATTATGCGGGAAAGCCGGGGCTTGACATGAATCTATATTTCTAGTAATGTCGAAATATGGCCGCGCCTTCCACCAAAACTGCTCCCTCCGCCAAGTCCGCCGAACGCGTCGCCAAGTACGCCGACATGTTCTCCGCCATGGGCACCGAGCCGCGCCTGCGCATCATGCAGCTTTTGCTCTCTGCGCATCCTGAGGGACTGGTCGTCAGCGACATTCAATCTGAGTTGGACATCCCCAACTCGACCCTTTCCCACCACCTGGACAAGCTGCGAACCGAAGGCCTGGTTGAAGTGAAACGCGAAGGCACGTTCCTGCGCTACACCGCCAATACGGAGGCCCTGCAGGAATTGCTGCAGTTCCTCTACGCCGAGTGCTGCACCCGAAACAAGGCCCTGAGGCCGCAAGACATCGTACAAATCTGCAAATAGGAGTTACCCATGAGCACGGCCGAAACTACCGACATCAAGGAAGTTGTGAAACAGAAATATGGCGAAGCCGCCTTGCGCGTGAAATCCGGAGGCAGTTCCTGTTGTGGCGCGACCTCGGCCACGGGCTGCGCCGATCCCATCACTTCAAACCTCTACGACGTCTCGCAAATCGGGCAGATTCCCGAGGAAGCCTTGCTGGCTTCGCTCGGCTGCGGCAATCCGACCGCGCTGGCTCAACTCAAGCCTGGCGAGACCGTCCTCGACCTCGGCTCCGGCGGCGGCATTGACGTTCTGCTTTGTGCCCGCCGCGTCGGCCCCACCGGCAAGGCCTACGGTCTCGACATGACCGACGAAATGCTGGCGCTGGCCAACGAGAACAAGCGCAAAGCGGGCGCTGAGAATGTTGAGTTCCTGAAGGGCGAGATCGAGAGCATCCCGCTGCCCGACAACTCCGTTGACGTGATCATTTCCAACTGCGTCATCAATCTCTCGGCCGACAAGGACAAAGTTTTGCGCGAAGCCTTCCGCGTGCTGAAACCAGGCGGCCGGTTTGCTGTCTCTGACGTCGTCACTCGCGGCGAGATTCTGCCCGAGATTCGCCGCAGTGTGCTGGCCTGGGTGGGCTGCATGGCGGGCGCATTGGACGAAAACGAATACCGCAGCAAGCTGGCGGCAGCCGGTTTCGAGCAGATTGAGATTGAGCCCACGCGCGTCTACCGGGCCGAAGACGCCCGCGAAACTCTATCCGGGCAGGGAATTGATGTGGACGCGATCGCTCCGCAGGTGGATGGGAAGTTCCTGAGCGCTTTCATTCGCGCCGTGAAACCTGTCCGCGAGACTAGTGCTTGCTGCGGGCCAACATGCTGCAACTGAATTGACGGAGGAGGATCGTGATGCCGCAGCATTACAACGTTCTATTTTTGTGCACCGGGAACTCGGCGCGGTCGATTATGGCGGAGGCGATTCTGAACTTCAAAGGCCGCCCGACTTTCACGGCCTACAGCGCGGGAAGCCATCCAGCCGGAAAGATTCACCCGCAAGCCATCCGGCAACTCGAACTGGCGCACCTGCCCGCCACCGGAATGCGCAGTAAAAGCTGGGATGAGTTCGAGCAGCCGGGCGCTCCCCGTCTCGATTTCGTATTCACCGTATGCGACAACGCGGCTCGGGAAGTCTGTCCGGTATGGCCAGGCCAGCCGATCTCGGCCCACTGGGGCATCCCCGACCCTGCAGCAGTGGGGGGAAGCCGTGAGGAAGTAGAACGAGCTTTTCGCGAAGCTTTCTTTACGCTTGAGCGGAGGATCGGCCTGTTCCTGAGTCTTCCTCTCGCCAGTCTTGCCAGTCTCGCCGTCAAGAAGGAAGTCGACAAGATCGGACGGCAATGAACCGCAAACTGCGCTCGCGCTGCCACTGAAGCTGGAATCTACATGAACATCAACGTTTCGTCTCGTCTCCGCTTTCTCGATCGCTATCTCACGGTATGGATTTTTGCGGCCATGTTGATCGGCGTGGCCGCAGGATGGGCGCTGCCTGGAATCGTGCCTTTCCTGAATCGCTTCAGCGTGGGCACCACCTCCATTCCCATCGCCGTCGGTCTCATCCTGATGATGTACCCGCCGTTGGCCAAAGTCCGGTATGAGGAAATGGGCGAAGTCTTCCGCAATCGGAAGGTCCTAATTCTGTCCCTGGTGCAGAACTGGGTGATCGGTCCGGTGCTGATGTTCGCTCTGGCAATTGTGTTTCTGCGTGGGTACCCGGAGTACATGGCGGGCCTCATCATGATTGGGCTGGCCCGCTGCATCGCCATGGTGATCGTATGGAACGAACTGGCCAAAGGGGACACGGAATACGCTGCTGGTCTGGTCGCCTTCAACTCCGTGTTTCAGGTGCTGTTCTACTCCGTCTATGCGTGGGTGTTCGTCACGCGGCTCCCGGAGTGGTTCGGGCTGCACGGTTCGGTGGTACAGGTCTCGATTCGACAGATTGCCCAGAGCGTTTTCGTCTATCTCGGGATTCCGTTCCTGGCTGGAATGCTGACGCGCTTCGTGCTGGTGCGTGCACGCGGCAAGCAGTGGTATGAGAAGAGCTTCATCCCGAAAATCAGTCCCATCACTCTCATCGCCCTCCTGTTCACCATCGTGGTGATGTTCTCGCTTAAGGGCAGTTATATCGTGCGCCTGCCCTTGGACGTGGTGCGGATCGCGATTCCGCTGCTGATTTACTTTGTCGTGATGTTTCTGGTTTCGTTCTACATGGGACGCAAGCTGGGCGCCGACTACTCGAAGACGGCAACCTTGTCGTTTACCGCCGCCAGCAACAACTTTGAGCTCGCCATTGCCGTCGCCGTGGCCGTATTCGGAATCAATTCCGGTGAAGCGTTCGCAGCCGTCATCGGGCCCCTGGTCGAAGTCCCAGCCCTGATCGGCTTGGTGAACGTTGCTTTGTACTTTCAACGGCGCTACTTCCGCGAGGATGCCTCAGATCTGCCCACCATGCCTTCTACCGAGCCTGCAGGACCGAGTTTGTGAGAAGACATGTGGGACAGCCGCCCTCGTCTGTCCGGTCGAGCGGAAGCTCGACGGCGTTTGGTAGCGTCCTAACCCGTGTCGCTACAGGTTTGGCCAGTCAATTCCTTGGTTCGCGATTGTTCGAGAGAAGGAGAGTTGAGAAATCTCGAACAGCCAGTGGCTTGAGAATCTAATGTTCCCGAATTTCACAAGATCGGGTGGTTCAAGGGCGTTATCGAGTCGTGATTTTGGTATGGCATTTACGAATGGCAGCCATCGGTACCTAATCCATTCCATGTCGGTGCTGAGTACCACGCCGGCTCCGACAACTTCCATGGAACGTTGAGGATATGAGCCAGTGCAGTACAGCAACATGACATCGCCTGGTTCGGTTGGGAATGGCGCATACTTGGGGTCAGGATCGTACTCGCCCGATTCCACTAAACTTTTCCCAGGCTGTTGTGGGTCCCCGAAGACAGCAACGAAATACTTATGAGATTTCACTTCGACTCCATCAGATTAGGAAAGTGAAAGGCCCAATGTCCGTTGGGCCTCTGAATCTTGTTTACAGGTAAACCGCCGAATCCAATTCTACACCTTCGGTTTTTCCCTACTTTTCCAATTCCTGAGCTCCGTTTACAATGCAACAGGCCCGCGACCATGGCGCGCTAAGGCGCCAGGCCCGTAAGATTGCATCGGAGGCTGCCCGAATCCAGCACAGGCAGGAGTCAGGGAACCGGATGGCGACCACAAAAACCGACCCCAAGCTGGCCAGCGGCTCAAAGAAGTCCCGGCTTTATGAGGGGCTTACGCCGGAGCGCCTCATCCAGGCCTACCGCCTCATGTACACTTCCCGGCGCATCGACGACCGGGAAATCCTGCTCAAGCGGCAGCAGAAAATTTTCTTCCAGATGTCGGGCGCGGGGCATGAGGCCATCGGCGTGGCCGCCGGGCTGGCGCTCAAGCCGGGATACGACTGGTTCTATCCTTACTATCGCGATCGCGCGCTGTGCCTGGCGCTCGGGGTCACGCCCTACGACATGTTCCTGCAGGGCGTAGGCGCCGCCAATGATCCCAGTTCCGGCGGTCGCCAGATGCCCTCGCACTGGAGCTATCCCGCGCTTCACATCGTCACGCAGTCATCGCCCACCGGATCGCAAATCCTGCAAGCTGTGGGCTGCGCCGAAGGCGGAAGATATTTCGCCCGGCGGCCCAAGGCGGCCGAACTTCCGTCCCCACCCTTCGCAAAGAACGCGAAGGATGGGCCACCCAGTCCTGTGCTGGACTACCGCCAGTTCAAGAACGTCACCTTCCAACCCGACGAAATCAGCTACGTCTCTCTCGGCGACGGCACTTCCAGCGAGGGCGAATTCTGGGAGGCGATGAACGCGGCCTCCCTGGAAAAGTTACCCGTCATTTTCTGCGTGGAAGATAACGGCTATGCGATCTCGGTGCCGGTCGAAGTGCAGACCGCGGGCGGGAGCATTTCGCGCCTCGTCTCCGGATTCCCCAACTTCCATTTCGAAGAAGTGGACGGCACCGATCCCGTCGCCAGCTACGGAGCTTTTTCGCGCGCGGTCGAGTACTGCCGCGAGGGGCACGGTCCCGCCTTCGTGCATGCTCACGTCATCCGTCCGTATTCGCACTCGCTCTCCGATGATGAGCGCCTCTACCGTCCCGACGCCGAGCGCGAACGCGACGCCCAGCGCGATCCCGTCACACGCACCCAGATGTTTCTGCTGCGCGAAGGCATCCTCGACGACAAGGGCATTACCCAGCTGGAAAAAGAAGTCGAAGCGGAACTGCAAGCCGCGGTCGATCTGGCGCTCGACGCTCTGCCGCCCGTACCTGAGTCCATCACGAAGTACATCTACTCGCCTGACATTGATCCGGCTTCGCCCGCTTTCGAAACCCAGCCCGCGGTGCCCGAAAGTGCTGGCGCTCCTGATGGCAAGAAGGCCGCGACCAAGACCATGGCCGATCTGATCAACGCCACGCTGCGCGATGAAATGAAGCGCGACGAGCGCATTGTCATCTTCGGCGAAGACGTGGCCGACGTCAGCCGCGAGGAATACTTGAAGCAAAAGCTGGTGAAGGGCAAGGGCGGAGTCTTCAAACTCACTTTCGGCCTGCAGAACGAGTTCGGCGGCGACCGCGTCTTCAACTCGCCGCTGGCCGAGGCCGCCATCGTCGGCCGCGCCACCGGCATGGCCACCCGTGGATTGAAGCCGGTGGTCGAGATTCAGTTCTTCGACTACATCTGGCCGGCGATGATGCAGATTCGCGACGAGCTCTGCGTCATCCGCTGGCGCTCCAACAACGGATTCTCCTGTCCGGTGGTGATTCGCGTCGCCATCGGAGGATATCTCACCGGCGGCGCCATCTATCATTCGCAATGCGGCGAGAGCATCTTCACGCACATTCCCGGCCTGCGCGTGGTTTTTCCCTCGAACGCGCTCGATGCCGCCGGCTTGCTGCGCACTGCTATCCGCTGCGACGATCCGGTGCTCTTCCTCGAGCACAAGCGTCTCTATCGTGAACCGTTCGGCCGCGCTTCCTATCCCGGACCGGAGTACATGATTCCCTTCGGCAAGGCCAAGATCGTTCACCCCGGCGACGACTTGACCGTCATCACCTACGGCGCCGTCGTGCCCCGCGCGCTGCAGGCCGCGCAAAAGCTCGAACGCGAGCAGGGAGTGAAGGTCGAACTGATTGACCTGCGCTGCCTGAATCCCTTTGACTGGGATGCGATCGCGGCCTCGGTGGCAAAGACGAACCGGGTCCTCGTCGCCTACGAAGACACGCTGAGCTGGGGCTACGGAGCCGAGATCGCCGCCCGCATCGCCGATCAGCTCTTCGACAAGCTCGACGCCCCCATCCGCCGCGTCGCCGCCAAAGACGTGTTCGTCGCCTACCAACCCATCCTGGAAGACGCCATCCTGCCCCAGCCGAATGATCTGTTTCTTGCGATGAAGGAGCTCGCACAGTATTAGACGCTACGGTTTTAGGCTGCGGAATCAGTTGGATTGTGCCTGCTTCGCCAAGATTGCCTTCGCCCGTGCTGCCATCCCATCCGCTTCCACCGTGCGATTGGTCTTTCGGAGCAACACACTGTAGTTGCTGAGTATTCTGGCAACATCCGGGTGGTTCGTTCCGAGCGTCTTTTCCTCGATAGCTAAAGCGCGTTTGTACAGAGCCTCAGCTTCTTCGTACTTGCCTTCCGACTCGTAGAGCACGGCCAAGTTACTCTGGCACACAGTGACGTCGGGGTGTTCCGGTCCCAACACTTTTTCATCTATGGCGAGAGTTCTCTTGTATAGAGGCTCCGCATCGTCGTACTTACCCTCGCTACGATAAAGCTCAGCGAGATTGTTCAAACTCTTGGCGAGGTCCGGGTGGTCAGGACCGAGTGCCTTCTCCTGGATCTGGAGTGAGCGCTTGAGAAGGGGTTCAGCCTCAGCGTATTTGTGTTCGCCTTGGTAGTTCAGAGCTTGGTTGCTCAGGCTCGTCGCGTAAAAGGGGTGATCGGGTCCAAGTTTCTTCTCGACAATGGCTGAAGATTGGGCGTAGAGAGGCTCGGCCTCTGCGTACTTGTGCTCCATGCGATAAAGCTCGGCCAGATTATTCAAGCTGCGGGCTACGCTCGTGTGGTCCGGTCCAAGAACCTTTTGCTGGATGGCCAATGCGCGTTTCTGGAAATCCTCGGCCTCGGCATACTTACCCTCCGACTGACAAACGACGGCCAGGTTGTTGAGAATGGAGGCGATGCTAGGATGCTCCGCGCCTAGGCTCTTCTCCATAATCGCCAAAGAGCGTCTGAAGAGAGTCTCGGCGTCTGCATACTTCCCCTGCAGCCGATTCAGTTCAGCCATGTTGTTGAGACATGCCGCAACGTCGGGGTCAGCGCGAGCCTTCTGTGCGATGGCCAGAGCCCGCTCGTACAGCAGTTGCGCTTCTTGGTATTTCGCTTCCGTCCGATAAACTTCGGCAAGGTTGTTCAGAGCGCGTCCCAGGGTAGGGTCGTCAGGTCCGAGGCTCTTCTCCAGGATTCCTACCGACCGTTTGAAGACTATTTCGGAGTCGGCAAATTTGCCTTCGGTCTGATAAAGGGCCGCGAGGTTGTTCAGACTCTTGGCAAAAACGGGGCTACGGGACCCAACAAGTTTTTCTATTATCGCCGCGGATCTTTTGTAAGCCGACTCTGCTTCCGGATAATTCGCGGCGCCGGCATACAACATGCCAAGGTCGTTTAAACTCAAAGCTACTTTCGCGGAACCGGGACCAAAAGTCGTCTCAGCTACTCGAAGAGCCTCCTGGGCCGTGGGGATGCCCTCGGAGTACTTCCCCTGCTGGTATAGCCGGTTATCCTCATCCCGTAAGCGCTTCCAACGATCCCCCTGTGCCCAAGACAGATCGACAAGGCACAGAGCGACAAGAAGGCTTAACAGAGCGCTGTGACAGAGACGCATCGCAGCTGCCCCTTTTATTCCCCGAACAGCGCCTTATAAATCCCGCCGCCCAGCGCTCCTCCGATCAGCGGGGCGACCCAGAACATCCACAACTGCTGCAATGCCCAGCCGCCGGCGAAGATCGCCGGACCCGTGCTGCGCGCCGGATTCACGGAAGTATTCGTTACCGGGATGCCGACCAGGTGAATCAGGGTCAGGCAGAGCCCGATGGCGATCGGCGCAAATCCTTTGGGCGCGCGATTGTCGGTTGCGCCCATGATCACCATCAGGAAGAACGCCGTCAGCACGACTTCGGCCACGAAGCCCGCCAGCAGGGAATAGCCTTGGGGAGAATGTTCGGCGTATCCATTTAACGCAAACCCGGCATGCACATCGAAGCCGGTCAATCCGTTGGCGATGATGTAGAGCACGCCCGCCGCCGCAATCGCGCCCACGACTTGCGCGACCACGTAGGGCAGAAGATCGGAAGCAGGGAAGCGCTTTCCGACCACCAGTCCGACGCTGACCGCCGGATTGAAGTGGCCGCCCGAGATGTGTCCGATGGCAAAAGCCATGGTTAGAACCGTGAGTCCAAAGGCCAGGGCGACGCCGGCATATCCGATGCCGACGTTGGGAACGCCGGCGGCCAACACGGCGGCGCCGCATCCGCCAAAGACCAGCCAGAAAGTTCCAAAGAATTCCGCTGCTGCACGTTTACTGATGGGCATAGGGGGACCTCCTCAACGTAATTATGGGAATGGGTGATGTGGCCCGGGAAGCTGTGCGGCC
>Ga0187818_10000532_pt1 | contig 13926 bp, 9 predicted proteins | sample NC_wetland_sal_i_14_FD_130581 | JGI IMG/M metagenome (GOLD analysis project Ga0187818, IMG submission 130581) | Wetland sediment microbial communities from Neuse River Estuary, North Carolina, USA - SO4_3 | ecosystem: Environmental > Aquatic > Freshwater > Wetlands > Sediment | place: USA: North... | reverse complement strand
TATCTGGGCGCCGTGCACTTCAGAGCCGAGGCCTTTACCGGGACCGAAGACGAGGCTCAGAAGATTACGGAAAGTCTGGGGACTTTTCTCAGTCTTTTTCACACCGCGGAAAACACGGTTTCTACGCCCGGCCCCGATCCCGACGTCAAAGCATTTTTTGACAGCCTGAAGGTTGAGCAGCAGAAGAATCGCGCCGTGCTGACGGCGACCGTGCCCCTCGGCTTTATTCGGAAGGCGTTAGCCGAAGCTCCTGCCGAAGTCACGCCACAGCCCGTACCGCCAAACCCGGCGCCGAAACCGAGAGCAAAGAGCCCGCGGAAGCCGCCACGGGACTGACCGGGCCCTCGCGACTGGCTGATCCAACCGCGGTCGAAGGAGATTGGGCCAGTGCCGGTGCAACTTTTTCGTGCCGCGAGCGTCGAATCAGATTACACCATGAAATCCGGAGCGCGTGTGCCGACGTACTTATTCGCTGGCCCGAATCCGCCCGGCAGGTAGAATAGCCTTGCATGACTAGCCTTCCTCTTCCACTCGCCGCCTTTGTCGCCGGCCTGGTGTCGTTTCTCTCGCCCTGCGTATTACCGCTGGTGCCGGGATACGTGTCGCTGATCTCCGGCGTGGGCGTTGAGGAACTGAAGTCGCACGAGTCAAACTTACTGCGCAAGACGATGTTGAATTCCGTCAGCTTCATCCTGGGTTTCAGCGTTGTGTTCATCACCCTGGGTGCGATCTCGACGGAGGTCGGCCAGTTGCTGGCGCGCTACAAATCCATGCTGGCGCAGGTGGCTGGCGTAGTGATCGTCCTGTTTGGGCTGCATTTGACGGGGATTTTTCGGATCAATGCACTCTATGCGGACAAGCGTCTCCATGGTGTGAAGGGCGGGAGCACGGCGGGAGGAGCGTTCCTGATTGGCTTTGCCTTTGCGTTCGGCTGGACCCCTTGCGTGGGCCCGATTTTGGCAGTGATCCTCGGCTTTGCCGCCGCCCAGGATTCAGTCTTCAAGGGCGTGGCTCTGCTCACGGTGTATTCGATGGGTTTGGCTGTGCCATTCCTGCTGACCGCTCTCGGCATCGAGCGTTTTCTCAGGTTTTACAGCCGCTTCCGCGCCCATATGCATGCCATCGAAGTGGCCAGCGGCGCCTTGCTGATTGCATTAGGGGTGCTGCTCGTGTTCGGACGTTTTACTGTCATTTCAAACTACTTGTCTTTTCTGAATCGATTTGCTCTGTGAGGGGAGTTTCTTGTGAAGCGTGATCCGGTTGTCATCATCGTAGTGGCGATGGTGGTTTCCTTGATGCTGGTGTTGGGGTTCAACCTGGCCCGCCGGCCGCCGCGGGGAACCACATCCGCGGGCTTGCAAACCAAGAACGGACTGGCTCCTGACTTTGCTCTGCAGGCACTCGACGGCAAGACCGTCCGCCTGTCGGACTTTCGCGGCAAAGCGGTAGTGCTCAACTTCTGGGCGACGTGGTGCCAGCCTTGCAAGATCGAGATGCCATGGTTCGTCGAGCTGCAAAAACAATACGGACCCGACGGGCTGCAGTTTCTCGGCGTGGCTATGGATGACGCCAGCACCAAGGATATAGCGGACTTCGCCAATAGCATGGGCGTAAACTATCCCATCCTCATCGGCAAGGAAACCGTAGGCGACGTTTACGGAGGAGTGCAGTTTCTGCCGGAAACGTTTTTTATTGACCGGGATGGCAAAGTGCTGGACAGGATATTCGGACTGAAAGGCCGCGGCGAGATCGAAGACGATATCAAGAAGATCCTCGGGCCGGGTAAGGTGGCACAGAAGTGACGCGGTGTTGCGGGGACCTTCGGCCGGTTTGACGGTTAGCGGGCACGAGGCAGACGAACGACATTGAGCCGACTATTTAAGATCGCATTCTACATTGCGCTTTTCATCGCGCCGCTCCATGCGCAGGATTCGTTCGGCAGGAAAGCCCCGTCCGTCACCATGTCCCCCGTGCCGGTGGCTACTGTCACGCGCGGTAAAGCCAGTATTGTAGAGCTGCAGTTTCGCGTGGCTTCAGACTTTCACATCAATTCCAACAAACCTGCAGCGGAATATCTGATTCCGACCACTCTAAAATTGGAGCCGCCTACCGATATCGTGGTAGGGAAAATCACGTACCCGCCGGGTCAAGAGATGAGTTTCGCATTCGCGCCCGATGAGAAACTCAGCGTCTACAGCGGAGGCTTCACTTTGTCGGTACAGGTGCGGCCGTTGTCGAGCGTGCTGCCTAGCAAGTACGAACTTCGCGGAACGCTTCGTTACCAGGCTTGCGACAACGCCACCTGTTACCCGCCCAAAAAGTTGCCGGTAAACTTTGAAGTAAAGGTGGTCAAAGTACCGCCGCCGCCCAAGAAGAATCCCGGCCAGAGCCCCCACGTGCACAATTAGCGACGACTCCTAGGCTACTTTCGTCTCCAGAATCCCGCCATTACCTAATAAACGGAACGAGGCTACCCTCGTGGCCAACGACGTTCGCCATAACTTATCCCGCGGTTACCTCGGTACCCTTGGGCAAGGCCCAAAAGTGCGATTTAATCAGCGTATCTCGGTACGTTAATCGCAGACCGGCCTCTTGTGGTGGGCGAAGCCGGCTGGATATGGGGTTGAGGCAGCAACTTACTTGCGCTGCCGAGCGTTGTCCAATGCAGTTTTTCAAAAAACGCCCGCCAACTCCTCGAGCTTTGGCCGACGCCACTCCCGACCCTTCAAAAGCGAAAGACCAGCTGCAGGAAGATGACGTCAGCTTCCGCATCCTGTTCATGAATAACCCACAGCCGATGTGGGTCTACGACCTCAAAACCCTCCAGTTCCTGGAAGCCAACGATGCCGCCGTGGCTCATTACGGATACTCCCGAGAGGAATTCCTGAGCATGCGGCTCACCGATATTCGCCCGCGAGAAGATGTACCCCGTTTGCTGGCAAGTCTGGCCGAAACCCATGTCGGGCTGCAATACTCTGGCAACTGGAGACACACGCTTAAAGACGGCCGGCTGATTGAGGCGGAGATCGTTGCTTACTCTCTGGTTTTTCGAGGGCATGAAGCCGAGCTTGTCGTCGTACGCGACATCACGAAGCAAAAGCAAGCTGAGGACGCTCTGAAGCAAGCCGAACGGAAATACCGGCTCATCTTCGAGGAAGCGACCATCGGCATTTACCAGACGACTCCCGATGGACGGCTGCTGGTGGTGAATCCGGCGATGGCACGAATGTACGGCTACGACTCCCCCGAGGAAATGATGGCCGACGTCAACGACATTCGACTCCAGCTTTACGTGGACCCCACTCGCCGCGACGAGTTCAAGCGTCGGCTGGAAGAACAAGGAGTGGTGCAGCATTTTGAGCTACAGGTCTATCGCAAGGATGGCAGCAAGATGTGGCTATGGACCAACGCGCGCGCTGTCCGCGAAGGCAACGAAGTCGTGCGTTACGAGGGCACTTTCGAAGACATCAACGAGCGCAAGCTGCTGGAAGATCAGCTTCGCCAGGCACAAAAGATGGAGGCCGTGGGACGGCTGGCGGGCGGAGTGGCCCATGATTTTAACAATGCACTCGCCGTAATCACCGGCTATAGCGACCTGCTTCAATCGCAGCTTCCTGCCGGTGATCCATTGCTTAAGAATGCGGAAGAAATCGCCAAAGCCGGACGCCGTGCCGCCGCACTGACCCGTCAGCTTCTGGCTTTCAGCCGCAAGCAAGTCATTCAGCCGGTAGTTCTCGATTTGAACGCGGCCACTAGCGAATTGGAGAAAATGCTGCGCCGGCTGATCGGGGAAGACATCGAAATCACGTTCAAGCGCGATGAACACTTGGGACGGGTGAAAGTGGACCCCGGACAGATTGAGCAAGTCCTGATGAATCTTGCGGTCAATTCCCGGGACGCCATGCCCCAGGGCGGCAAGCTGTGCATTGAGACCGCCAATGTTGAACTGGACGAAACCTACGCCCGCCAAAACGTGTACGTCACGCCCGGCTCCTACGTCATGCTCAGCGTCAGCGACAGCGGCTGTGGCATGGACAAGGAAACACAACTTCACATTTTTGAACCCTTCTTTACCACCAAAGAAGCCGGCAAAGGCACCGGCTTGGGGTTGTCCACCGTCTATGGAATTGTCAAGCAGAATAACGGATATGTCCTCGCCTACAGCGAACTCGGACAGGGCACAACCTTCAAAATCTATCTGCCGTGCGTCAAAGAAGCAGCTGAACATCCCGTCGCCGAAGCCCCGAAGTCACTTCCCCGCGGGACAGAAACTATCCTTCTGGTGGAGGATGAAGAGCCGCTACGCAAGTTGGCCCGGACTTGCCTGGAGAGCAATGGCTATTGTGTTCTCGACGCTCCCGACGCTGCCGTGGCCCTGGAACTCGCCAAAAAGCACACCGATCGCATTCATCTGCTGCTGACCGATGTGATTATGCCTGGGGTGAGCGGGCGCGAACTGGCGGATCGGCTGGCGGCGTTGCGGCCCGAGGTCAAGGTGGTCTACATGTCCGGTTACACCAACGATCTAATCGACCAGTATGGCATTCTCGATCAAGGTACTGTGCTTATTGAAAAACCGTTCTCGCTTCACTCGCTGCTGAGCAAGGTTTACCAGGCGCTGCACGGCGGGCAGAGCGGGAAAGCCGCAACCGCCAACTAGCAAGGCTGCGGGAAACTCTGATTTTGGGTGGCACAGCGCGCTGCGGTAGCGGTTTCCCACTCATTACGCGCTTTAGCGCCCGAGGTCTATGCATCTAGGAATTCCATAGCTCCGGGCAATCCTACTTCCCGCGCTGTCCTTTTTCGATCTTCGCCCACGTATCCTTCAGCGCCACGGTGCGGTTGAACACCGGTTTCCCCGGGATCGAGTCGGTATCTACGCAGAAATATCCCAGGCGCTCGAATTGGTAGCGGCTGCCAGCGGCAGCGTTGGCTAATGAAGGCTCGACCTTGCAGTGGCTCAGCACTTCGAGCGAATTCTGGTTGAGATTCGCAGTGAAGTCCTGACCTTCCTCGAGTTGGTTCGGATCTTCTTTGGTAAAGAGGTTGTCGTAAATCCGCACCTCGGCATCAACGGCATGCGCGGCCGAGACCCAGTGGATAGTGGACTTCACCTTGCGTCCATCGGGCGGAGAATTTCCGCCTCGTGTCGCGGGATCGTACGCGCAGTGAATTTCGATAACCTCGCCCTTTTCATTCTTCACGACGTTCGTACACGTAATGAAATAGCCATAGCGCAGCCGGACCTCACGCCCCGGGGAGAGCCGGAAATACTGCTTGGGCGGGTCCTCACGGAAATCGTCCTGCTCGATGTAGAGCACGCGGGAGAATGGTATTTTGCGCGTGCCCGCGCCCGGATCTTCGGGATTGTTCACCGCTTCCATCTCTTCGACCTGATTCTCCGGATAGTTGTCGATTACTACTTTCAACGGACGCAACACGGCCATCACGCGCGGCGCGCGCTTGTTCAGGTCTTCACGAACAAAATGTTCCAGCATCGCCAGCTCGATCACGCCTGTTGTTTTGGACACGCCGATCGCTCCGCAAAAATTGCGGATCGCTTCCGGCGTATAGCCGCGCCGCCGGATGCCGCAGATCGTCGGCATGCGTGGATCGTCCCACCCGCTTACCCGGCCTTCCTGCACTAGCTGGAGCAGTTTGCGCTTGCTCAGCAGCGTGTAGGTCAGGTTGAGGCGGTCGAACTCGATTTGCTGCGAAGGAAAGATGCCCAACTGCTGGATGAACCAGTTGTAGAGCGGCCGGTGATCCTCAAACTCGAGCGTGCACATGGAGTGCGTGACTCTTTCTAGTGAGTCTGATTGGCCGTGCGCGTAATCGTACATCGGGTAGATGCACCACTTGTTTCCCGTGCGATGGTGTTCGGCGTGGAGGATGCGGTACATCACCGGATCGCGCATATTCAAGTTCGGCGAGGCCATATCGATCTTCGCTCGCAGTACGCGCGAGCCATCCGGGAACTCGCCTGCCCGCATGCGTTCGAACAGACCCAGATTTTCTTCGACGGGACGGTTGCGGAACGGGCTGTCCTTGCCGGGTTCGGTTAATGTGCCCCGGTACTTCCTGATCTCCTCCGCCGAAAGATCGTCGACGTAGGCCTTGCCCGCCTTGATGAGCTGCACCGCCCATTCATGCAGTTGGTCGAAGTAATCGGACGCATAGAAAAGACCGTCCCAGTGGAAGCCGAGCCACTTGACGTCCTGCATGATGGAGTCGACGTACTCGGTTTCTTCCTTCTCCGGATTGGTGTCGTCGAAGCGAAGATTGGTGTGGCCGCCAAATTCATCGGCCAGCCCGAAGTCGAGGCAGATCGCCTTGGCATGGCCGATGTGCAGGTAGCCGTTGGGTTCGGGTGGAAACCGCGTTTGCACGCGCCCGGCATACTTGTTGGTCTTGAGGTCGTCGAGGATGATGTCGCGTATGAAATTGGAAGGGGTGGTTACAGGCGCAGGAGCGGCCTTCATGCCAGGTTCGGTTTGGGGATTCGAGGCACTCATTGCTACTTGATCTTAACGCAAGAGAACGGAGGCTGCCCGCGATTAGGGAACAGTCTGAATAGCTTGGTCAATTCGCGTCAGGGTTGTCCCCCGGCCTAAGACTTCCAGCGTTTCAAACAACGGCGGGGCGTTCTTGCGGCCGCAGACCGCAACACGGATGGGCTGGAACATTTGGCCAGCTTTGATTCCCAGTTCCTGAGCTGCGGCACGGAGAGACTGATCCAGAGCATCGTGCTTGAACTCGGTGTTGGCCAGTACGTCGCGCGCCCGCGTCAGAACCTTTAGCGCCATGGCTGCGTCTCCCTTTTGTGGGATGAGCTCGGCGGGGTCGTAGCGGGGCAGTTGCTCGAGGAAAAAGAAATCGGCTGCGGTGAGCACGTCGCGCAGCAGCTTGATGCGCTCCTGGATGAGCCGCGTGATTTGCAGCATCTTGGCGGGGTCGACGTTGTAGCCAGCCGCTTGAACGATTGGTAGCAGGCGGTTGCTCAGGTCTTCTGTCGTCAGACCGCGGATGTGTTCAGCGTTCAGCCAGACGGCTTTTGGATCGAAGGTTTCTTCGGGCGCGAAAATCTGGGTCGTCCCTAACGGGACTCGGTCACTTGTTGCTGCTTCCCCAGCACTGACATGCTGGGCTAAGCTCGACCGCCGCTCCGCGGCTGGAGCATGGCCGGATTGCGCGAGCGGGACGCTCGCGCCTACATCTTTGAAATTTACCACCGCGTTGGCTCGGTTGATACCTTCCAGCGAAAATGCCTCGACCAACTCTTCCCGGCTCATCTTTTCGCGGTTGTCCTTCGGCGACCAGCCCAGCAGGCAAAGAAAGTTGATGAAAGCTTCTGGCAGAAAGCCAGCGTCGCGATACGTGGTCACGCTCACAACCGGACCGTGGCGGCGTTTGGAAAGCTTGGTTCCATCGGGCGCAACCAGCAAAGGCAAGTGTGCGAACTGCGGCGGCGCAACGCCGGCGGCTTCAAATATCAGAATGTGTTTGAACGTGTTCGTGAGATGGTCCTGGCCGCGAATGATGTGGGTGATGCGCAAGTCGGCGTCATCGGCGCACGAGGCCAGATGATAAGTCGGCATGCCGTCGCTGCGCAGAAGAGCGAAGTCTTCGATGTCCGCAGCCAGCTTTCTCTGCTCGCCATAAACGCTGTCGGCGAAGCGAATTTCGTCACCGCTCTCGTGGGGCACGCGGTAGCGCAAGGCAAAAGGTTCTCCGGCGGCGGCCCGGCGGTCGCTCTCTGCGCGGGGAAGCTCCCGCATTCCGGGGTTAAACAGCCAAGTTCCCTGTGTGCCCGACTTCTCGCCGTCCCCAGCGTGCGCCGGAGTGAAGTCGCGGTAGGCGAGTCCCTTCTGAAAGATCGCTTCGGCCATCTGGCGATGAAGCGCCAGGCGCTCGGACTGCTGGTATTCCTCATCCCAGCCCAACCCCAGCCAGCGCAATCCTTCAAAAATGGAACTCACCGAAGCTTCGGTGTTGCGCTCGACGTCGGTATCGTCGAGGCGCAGGATCATGGTCCCGCCACTATGTTGGGCGTAAAGCCAGTTGAAGATGAAGGTGCGCGCACTCCCGACGTGCAGAAACCCAGTGGGCGAAGGGGCAAAGCGGACACGAGGACGGGCCGGGCTGGAGTGGGAAGGATTGATCATCAAGGGTAACCAGTTCCGATGTTACGGGCGAACAAAAAGCAGCGTCAAGTTGAGCCTGTCAACTGTCCCTGGTAACCGCGGTAATGGTTACCTAAGATGACCTCCGCTAGCCTGTCTTTTGTGTCATCTAAACCTATTGTCTTGTTGGGGACGGTGTGAAAACATGAAGGGCGTTCGAACTCCAGACAATAAGGGTTAACAGGAGAGCGGAGAACTGTTTCTAGGCATATGAACAGTATCGCCATCAGTTTGGTCATCGTTCCGGGAGTCGTCGCGCTGCTGCTGTTTCTGCTTTTTACCTATCTGTACGAGCAGAGCCGGCAACCCTACTTCCGGGCGTGGCAGTTCGCCTGGGCGGCGTACACCCTGCACTATGCCCTGGACGCTTGGGAGGCATTCCGCGGACCCTCAGCCCTGGTCGCATTTTTCGGCTATCTGTTGCTGGTAGCGATGGCGCTTTGCATCTTCGCCTCAACTCGCCTGATGCGAGAGAAGTTCCGCCTGCGTTGGTATGACATAGCGCTCGGCTTGGGAGGAGTGGCAGTCGCTTTGTGGAATTTGCAGGCGCACATTACCGGCGGAGTATTCCGCCCCGAAGTGCTCCCCAATCCACAAACGCCACTGAATATCGGCCTGGGCATCGTGCTCCTGTATTGCTCCTTCTACTTTTATCGTCACGCCCACCGCAAGAATTCGCTTGCCTTTACGCTGCTCGCAGTTTCGCTGGCGTTGTGGGCGGTGCTGATGGTCTTCGGAGAACTCCGCAATCCGTTCGCAGCCATGTTCGGGACGGCAGGACATTTCCTGGGGCCCATCCCACAGATGCTGCTGGGCATCGCCATGGTCATGGTGCTGTTTGAAAACGAACGCAATGCGGTGCAGGAAAATGCGCTAGCCTTCTCCACCCTGGGCGTGGACCCGATGAGGTTGCTCTCAGCTGATGATCTTATACCCAGCTTGCAAGGCATCCTGGACCGACTGGTGGCGCCTTTGCCCACTGGGCGGGCGGTCATCTGTGTTTCCGAACGCTGGCGCGCCATGCTTCCCTCGGTGCAGCGTGGATTTTCGCCTGAGTTAGTCAGCAAGATGGAAAAGAGCGGCGCCGGGGAATACATCTCCGAACTTTCCTATCGCCGGGGCGGATTCGTGACTTTTCGCAATATCAGTGAAATGTCCGAGCCTCTGCCTGCGTTTCCCGGCGCCCGGTTCGAGCAGTTTCGCGAAGTGCTTCGGGAAGAGAACATCCGGAACATTACCGCGGTCAGCCTGCAGACTCGAGAGCACAATTTCGGGGTAATCCTATTCCCGCATGCCGCGCGCAGCATGTTTGGATCCTCCAACTTGCGCTTGCTGATCGGCCTGGCGCTGCAGATTGGGCTGACCCTGGAAAACTACGTGGTCATGCACGACGCCCAGCGTCGCACCAAAGAGTATGAGCTTCTGACCCAGATTGGCCAAGCCATCAGTTCGCGTCTGGACCAAGATGAAATTCTGAGGACGGTTCACAAGGAACTCGGGCAAATCTTCGATACGGGCGATTTTTATGTCGCCTTTCAGGAAGGCGAGCACATCCGCTTTGAGTTCGAAATTGAGAATGGCCAAGTCCTGCCGAAGCGTTCGCGCCGTTATGCCAACGGCCTGACCGAGTACATCCTTCGCACAGGCCAGCCGCTGCTGATCCGGTCAGATCTGGAGAAAACCCGCGAGCGCCTGGGCATTACCTACATCCCGCCGCGCCCAGCCAAGTGCTTTTGCGCCGCACCCATCCTGCTCGCGGGCAAGCCTGCCGGGGTGATGGGCGCCATGAGTACGGAGCGTGAGTATGTCTTCGAGGAGCGCGATCTGGAAGTGATGCAGACGGCCGCGGGACAGGTTTCGGTCGCAGTGGAAAATGCCCGGCTGTTTGCCGAGGAGCAACGCAGGGCGCACCATTTTGCCTTCCTCAACAGCATCTCAAAGACCGCCATTTCCAGCGAAGATGCCGAGCAGATGTTGGCTGAAATCGTGGGCCACATCCAGAAAAACTTCCGCTTCGATCACATCGGCATCGGCATCTTCGATTACACGCGCAAAGACATTGAGATCAAGGCCGAGGCCGGCACCACAGCCAAGGCATTGGGCACGCGCATCCCGCTTGGCGCCGGAATCCTGGGACGCGTGGCTCGAACCGGCGAGAGCGCGCTGGTGAAGACGACCAACGAAGCAAACTTGCAGGGAGTGTTACCGGATTCGCGTGCCGTGCTGTGCATCCCCATCAGCTACAGCGAGACGCTGCTCGGTGTCCTCAACGTCGAGAGCCGGCAGGAGGACGCTTTTTCGCCAGAAGATGTCCTGATCATGAACACGCTGGCCGACTTGCTGGCCACGGCGCTGCATAATTCCTTTGTCTTCCAGAAGCTGCAGCAACAGTCGATCACCGACGGCCTTACCGGCGTTAAAACCCGGCGTTTCTTCTGGGAGGCTCTTACTTCCGAGTGGAAGCGCGCATCGCGCTCCGGGCGGCCATTCTCGGTCGTTCTGATTGACCTCGACAAGTTCAAGGAAGTCAATGACACCCTGGGGCACCTCGAGGGAGACCTGGTGCTGGCCCGCGTCGGCCGCCTGCTCGAGCAGAAGTGCCGGCAGTCGAATGTGGTCGCGCGTTACGGCGGCGACGAATTCATCATTCTCATGCCCGAGACTGGGGTCGAGCAGGCACAGATCCTGGCCGAGCGCCTTCGCCTCTGGCTTTCCACCGACCCCATGCTCCAGGAACACCTGATTACCGGCAGCTTCGGCGTGGGCAGCTTTCCGGTGCATGGCTTCACCGCGGAAGAAATCATTCGCGTCGCCGATGCCGGGATGTACGTGTCCAAGCATGCTGGCGGAGACCGTGTTTCCACCGCCGATGAGTTTGGGGATGACGAGACCGGGGCGGTGCAGCGGCAACTGATCTCTGGTTACATTGAGGGTTTTCTGCAACGCGGACACACCGGTCCCGAGCACCTCGATGAACTCCTCACTACGCTGAAGAAGCTTTGCGGCGGCGAGGATGGAGAGGGAGCGTGCAATGTCGAAGTGCTGCGCGACTCGATTGAAGCCCTCACCCATGCCGCGGAACTGCGCGAACTAAACGGTGTTGGTCATGGAGAGATGGTGGCTCGCTATGGCGAGCTCATGGCACGTGCTCTCGGTTTGTCAGCGGAGGAAGTCGACGGTTTGGGGTATGCCGCCCGAGTGCATGACGTGGGCAAAATCTTCGTTCCCGAGCGCATCCTGAACAAAGCCGGTCCGCTCACCGAAGACGAGTTCTATCTGGTAAGAATGCACCCCCATGTGGGCGGGGAAATCCTGGCGACCATAACGGGCAGCGAGATGCAGCAGAAAGCCGTAGAGCACCATCACGAAGCTTTTGATGGAAGCGGCTATCCGTCCGGGCTTCGCGGCGAGGAGATTCCTCTGTGGGCTCGCATTCTGGCGATCGCGGACGCCTACGTCAACATGACCACAGACCGCTCCTTCGCTCAGGCAAAGACTAGCGACGAAGCTTTGTCAGAACTGGAAAGGCTGAGCGGCGTCCGCTACGACGGCATGCTGGTCCGCATGTTGAGGCGCGAGCTGAAGACTGAAAAGGCACCGACCAGGGGGAACTGAGAGCGCCCCATTCCACATTCGATGTAGGCGCCGGCGTCTCGCCCGTGCAAAAAGTGACAAACCTGTTTTGCCCGGCTGCACGAGCGTGACGGTCGCGCCTACATCGCTATACACTATCTGCTCATGTCCGTCGCTCTCTCGCTCAGCAATAAAGTTGCTCTGGTCACCGGCGGTTCGCGCGGCATCGGCGCGGCCACGGTGCGGATGTTCGTCGCCGCCGGCGCCCGCGTGATGTTCAACTATGAGAAGGCGAAAACGCAGGCGGCGCAGTTGGTAAAGGAACTTGGCGAAGACAAGTGCGCCGCGATGGCCTGCAATCTCTCGGGAACCGATACCGCCGGTCATCTGGTGGCGAGTGCGGTAAAGAAATTCGGACGCCTCGATGTTCTGGTCGCCAACCACGGCGTCTGGCCACCTGAAGACGTTCCCGTCGACCAGATGTCCGATTCACAATGGCGCAATACGGTTGCGATCAATCTCGATAGTGTTTTCGCCCTGATCAAACATGCCGTCGCTCAGATGAAGAAGCAAGCAAGCTCGGACGGCGCCGCTGGACATATCGTGCTGGTCAGCTCCACCGCCGGACAGCGCGGCGAAGCCTTTCACTGCGACTACGCCGCCACCAAGGGCGCCGTGATCAGCATGGTCAAAGGGCTCTCGACGGAGTTGGCTCGCGACCGCATCTATGTGAATTGCGTGGCTCCGGGCTGGGTGGAAACTGATATGTCGATGCCGGCCTTGAATGATCCGCCAACCCGGGCCAAGGTTTTCGCGACCATCCCCCTGGCACGGGTAGCCAAGCCGGAAGAGATTGCAGCGCCGATCCTGTTCCTGTGCACGTCGCATGCCGGCTTCATCACAGGCGAAATCTTCAACGTCAACGGCGGAGCGGTGTTGGTGGGGTAGGAGAAACGCAGGCTCGGGCCGCGCCCGAGCGGGACGCTCGCGCCCACATCGAGCCCAGGCAGCTACAATCAGTCTCTCAGCGTCTAACCACAGGAACAATGAAGTATTTTTTATCCGCAATTCTGTTGACCGCTATCAGCTTCGGGCAGACAAACCCTTCTGAGCCGCCTGCGTCTTCCCAGGCCATTTCGGTTGACCAGGAGAATGCCCGCAAGGCCAAAGTTCTCCTCGACCAGATGCTTGACGCTCTGGGCGGCAATGCCTATCTAAACATCGAGGACATCAGCCAAGAGGGTCGCACCTACGGCTTCCACCTCGGCCAGTCTGAGGGAGTGGGAGTTGTGTTCTATCGCTTCTACAAATATCCCGATAAGGACCGCATAGAGCTCACGAAGAAGCGGGACGTCGTCTATGTATACCGAGGAAACGAAGGCTTCGAGATCACATACAAAGGCACGCGCTCGGATGATCCCAAGACGGTAGCCGACTACTTGCGCCGCCGCCAGTATTCGCTCGACTGGGTAATCCGCCATTGGCTCTTTGAGCCGGGCATCGCGCTTTTTTATGAAGGTGCGACCGTGGCCGCGGAGAAGGACGCGCAGCAGGTCACAATCATGAACGCGCAGAATCAGGGCGTGACCTTATACATTGACTCGAAGACGCATTTGCCGGTCAAGAAGACTTTTTCCTGGCGCGATCCCGTCGACAAGCAACGCAATGTGGAGGATGAAGTCTACGACAACTACCGTCCGATCCAAGGCGTCATGACGCCGCTCAGTGTCACGCGCTACTACAACGGAGACATGTCGAACCAGCGTTTCTTGAATTCGGTGAGCTACAACAAAGGGCTGAGCGATTCCATGTTTAACGCCCAAGTGACGTACGACCCGGACAAGCCTGCACCAAAGAAGTGATCCGGGCTCCCGCCCGTCCTGTTGTCGGTCTAAGCCCCTGAGAAGCAACCGGTTAACCAGAAGGCCACTCGCCGGGGTCGGCAAATACCCACGAACTGTGGCTAGATTGCCACAGTCGGACTTTGATGCTCGGGCGGTAAACTATTCATAAGCCCATAGATATCTGAAGTGAGAGCCTGAAACACGAACAAACAATTCGTGGTGCCGTGGAATGTGAAGGCGTTGGCCTGCATAGCGGTGCCCCGGTCCATCTGCGTATCCTGCCGGCAAGGGCGGGCTCGGGCATCGTGTTTCGCCGTGTGGACCTG
>Ga0187818_10000531_pt1 | contig 13926 bp, 11 predicted proteins | sample NC_wetland_sal_i_14_FD_130581 | JGI IMG/M metagenome (GOLD analysis project Ga0187818, IMG submission 130581) | Wetland sediment microbial communities from Neuse River Estuary, North Carolina, USA - SO4_3 | ecosystem: Environmental > Aquatic > Freshwater > Wetlands > Sediment | place: USA... | reverse complement strand
GCTTGCCGGGTTCGTCCAGCGGATGGGCCTTGCCCGCAAACACGAACTGCACCGGGCGGTTCGGATCGTTGACCATCGAGGCCTGTTTCTCGATGTCTTTCAAAATCAGATTGACCCGCTTGTAGGTAGCGAAGCGGCGGGCGAAGCCGATGGTGAGCGCATCCGGACTCAGCACCCGTTCCAGCCGCTGCAGCACCTCGCGTGACTCTCCGCGGCGTTCTGCTTGTTCCACCGCCCGCCGGCGCACGAACTCGATCAGCTGTGACTTCAGGGTGAGATGCGTCTCCCAAAGCTCGCCGTCGTCCACATCCTCGATGCCTTCCCAGATCTTGGCTTCGCTGCTGCGCTGCTGCCAGTCCGTACCCAAGTGGCGATCGTAAAGACGGAACATATGCGGGGCCAGCCAGGAGGGAACGTGGACTCCGTTGGTGATGTGTCCGATGGGAACATCATCCTCCGCCTTGCCGTGGAACAAGCCGGTCCACATGGCGCGGGATACTTCGGCATGCAGCGCCGAGACGGCGTTGGCGCGGCGTGAGAGGCGCAGCGCCAGGACCGTCATGCAGAAGAGTTCCTCGGTGTTTTCCGGTTTCTCGCGCCCCAGACCGAGCAGGCTTTCCTGGGTGAGGCCCAGCGCCTCGCGCAAGGGCCCAATGTGCTCCTCTACCAGAGCCGCGCTGAAGCGGTCGTGGCCGGCCGGGACCGGAGTGTGCGTGGTAAAGACGACCTCGCGGGACACTCGGGGAACCGCGGCCTCGAAAGTGATGCCTTCGTCCTCCATCCGCATGCGAATGGCTTCCAGCACCGCAAACCCGCTATGGCCTTCATTCAGGTGAAGCACTCCGGGAGAAATCCCCAACGCCTTCAACGCGCGCAGTCCTCCCACGCCCAGCAGCACCTCCTGACGAATCCGGATGCGGAGATCCCCACCGTACAACCGCGACGTGAGCTCGCGATCTTCGGGAGCGTTCCCTTCCACATCTGAATCGAGCAGCAGCAGGTCGCGGCGTCCCACTTTCACGCGCCAGACCTTGGCGTGAATGCGACCGCTGCGCGTCTCAATCTCCACGACGACAGGCCTGCCGTCTTTGCCGATCGCTACTTCCATGGGCAAGTGATTCAGGTCAGTCTCGAGATATTCTTCCCGCTGCCATCCTCCCAGATCGAGCCGTTGCCGGAAGTATCCCTGGCCGTAGAACATGCCGATGCCCACCAGCGGGATATCAAGGTCGGAGGCGCTCTTGATGTGGTCTCCGGCCAGCACTCCCAAGCCGCCCGAGTAAACCGGCAGAGACTCGTGCAAACCAAACTCCGCCGAGAAATAGGCTACGGGGTGAGGCCGCAGCACACCGGCATGCCGGGCGCCCCAGGTGCGATCCGCCTCCAGGTATTCCAGCAAACGGCGGTAAGCATAGTTCACCCGGCTATGCAGCGTGAATTCCGTCGCACGGTTCTCCAGTTTCGCGAGAGGAAGTTCTCCCAGCAGCGAAATGGGATTATGGTTCAGCTCGCTCCAGCGGGCCGGATCGAGGTCGACGAATAGACTGGAGGAGTTGTGGTCCCAGCTCCACCACAAATTGCGCGCGAGTTCCCAAAGACGCTCCTGCAACGGAGCAATAAATCGGTCCAGGGCGCGGGCTTCGCTGACCACCGGAGCCACCTGGGTGGCAGCTTCGGTCAACATTCGGATCTCTTCTTCGCCAAAAACGCGGGCCTCGATGGTCTGCACCACCAAAACTCCCTGCAACACGCCGCGGTCAATGAGCGGTACTCCAAGAAACGATTGATACGCTTCTTCACCGGCCTCGCGAAAGTACTTGAAGCGGGGGTGGTTCTTGACCTGGCTCACGGCGACAGGGCGCAATTGTTCCGCCACTAGGCCAGTGAGCCCTTCGTGAACTGCCATTCGCAGATGGCCGATGCATTCCCGGCGAAGTCCCACGGTCGCGGCCAGTACCAGATTGGCGCGATCAGGTTCGAGCAGATAGGCCGAGCACACGTCGGTTCTAAACCGCTTGGCGACGAGCGCCACGACGTTCATCAGGATTTCCGCCGGCTGCCCGCCTTCGGCCCCCAGGTTTCCTATCTCTTCCAGGGTCAGGACATTCCATGCATCCCGCGAACGTGCTTCTGGCTCCACTTCCTGTGCTGCTTTGTCGTATCGGTCCAATTCTGTTTCCCCAGTCTCCGGGAGGTCATACTCCATGGGTCTTGCTACTCATCATGTCATAATCCGCAGCCCTTGCGCGGACAGAAGCGGCCAGCGGAGAGATTTTATTTTACGGGCTACAGGGATGCCGCGCGAGGCCTCCACAGGTCCGAAATCGAGTGCCCCGCAAAAGGTGCGTAAAATAAGGAAAACGCGGATTGCTTACACCGGCGAGTAGGAGTAAAATTCGGGCCAATCCAGCCTTACAAGTCGAAGATGGAGCGACCAGCCTGGCATTTGGTGGTTCGAGCACGAGACTCGCGCGACCTTGGTCCCGCGAGGAAAGACACAAACAGGAGCCCGGCGCCCGCGTGTTCAGCGGCGTGGCCGCAGACAGGCACTGCCGACGCTTCACGACCTTGCTTACGTATCTATCCAGCCCCTGAAGTAGCGAGATGAGGAGTGGCAAGATGGAAGGAAAAGTCTCCCGCGTGGTTCGACTTGGTGCAGGTTTACTGGGATTGATGACCCTGGGATGGGTCCTGACCGGCCATGCCGCCAAGCCCATCCTGGAGGGGCTGCCCACGGACTGGACGCACCGGCATATCGTCTTTTCCCAGCCGGCGACGGCGGAGTTGGCCGCACTCTCTGCTCGTGATCCGCGCTACTGGCAGCAGTGGTACCGGCAGAACGTCGCGCGCGTCCTCTCAGACGACGTTGAGACTTCCCCCGAGATGGTCTCTTGGAGCTTCCGGCGACGGACGATGAGCAGCATACATCGCGACTGGGCAGAGGGTCTCGGCCCCCTCGGCACCGTCGGAGCGGGCAACTATCCCGCCAAGTATTCGTTCAGTGTCACCACGGCAAACTGCGGCGATGCGGCCACACCGGACTTTGTGGTTTTCAGCACCGGTTTGACAGGCTCGGGAACGCAGGCCAGCATCGTTGCCTTTGACAATCTATATTCCGGATGCCCCATCGGCACCGTACCTTCGGTCTATTGGGCCTACAACACAGGCGGGCAGATTCAGACTTCTCCCGTATTTTCGCGCGATGGCTCACAAATCGCCTTTGTGCAGACGAGCGGCGGCGTTGCCAGCTTGGTTTTGTTGAAATGGCAAGCCTCGACCACTGAGACTGTGAGCGGTCCGGGATCTCCCACGTTGTTCCTCGCGCCGTCTTCGTATTTCGGCTGTACTGCGCCGTGCATGCTTGCAATCCCCTTAGAGAGCGGCGGCGGGATTGCCACCGCCGACACCACGTCGTCAGTTTTTTACGACTACGTGGGCGACACCGCCTGGGTGGGCGACGCCAGCGGCTGGCTCCATCGGTTCACTCCCGTCTTCAGCGGCGTTCCGGCCGAAATCAGGACGGCCCCCTGGCCGGTTCAGGTGAATACAGCCACGCCCACCGCTCTCACCAGTCCCGTCCATGATCACGTGTCGGGAAACGTCTTCGTGGAAGATCGGGGAGGGTTTCTCTACGCTGTGAGTGCGGCGTCTGGAGCGGTGACCACGTCGGGCCGGTTGGAATTCGCTCCTGCCGCCGGCGTCGTTGCCGGTCCGGTCGTGGACCCGAACGCTCAGAAGGTCTACATGTTTGCCTCGAACGACGGCAGCACCAATTGTGCGGGCGTTGCCTGCTCCGGGGTCTACGTATTGGCCACGAATTTCACTGGCGGCACAACCGGAACGGAAGTTGCGGTCGGCAGCAGCAGCGCGGCTCCTAATCCTATATATGACGGATCCTTCGACAGTGCCTACCAGACTTCATTAAACGGCACCGGGAACCTCTACGTTTGCGGAGATACGGGGATCAATCCCACGCTGTACCGGGTCCCGATTACGGGCGGAACTTTGGGGGCTGCCGTGTCGGTTGCGCCGCTGACTGCCGTTGGACAACATCGCGCCTGTTCCCCGGTAACCGACCTCCTGAACCCAAATGCCACCGGCGGCGCGGAGGAGCGGGTGTTCTTTAGCGTGATACTTAACGGCTCCGCAGCGGCATGCGGCACCAAGGGCTGTGCCATGAGTTTCGTGGATATGCCGTGGCAGGGCAAGACTGCTTACCAGGTGGGGCAGGAGATCCTGATCTACTATCCACCGGGCAAAGCGCTCTACATCTACGTGGCTACCGCGAGCGGCACCTCGGGAGCGACTGCGCCCACCTGGTCGAACACCGTCGGTGCGGTGGTGACCGATGGCACCGTCACTTGGCTTAACCAGGGAGTCAGCAGTCTTGCTGCGCCGGGGAATTGGATAGCCGGTCATACATACGGTTTTCGCACGCGTATTGTTGACAGTAAAGGCAACGAGGAGTTCGTCTCGGTAGGGGGGACTTCGGGGGCTGTTGCTCCCAGCTGGGCCACAACGCCTGGCCTTACTACCACCGACAACACGGTAACTTGGGTCAATGAAGGCGCGGTGCCCGGCGCTGGTTTGCCCGCGGCCGGAGGCACCAGCGGAATTATCATCGATAACACCGTCAGCCAGACAACGCAGGCGGGAGCTTCTGAGCTATACTTCAGCACTCTGGGCACCCAGAATTGTCCCAATGCGCCGGCCAGTGGCTGCGCAGTGCAGGCATCTCAATCTCAATTAAAATAGATGGACCAGGTTTCCTCCTATGGCTATGAACGATGTCTCTGACAATCCGCGTACTCCCGTTATCAAGAAGCCGTATGAAAAGCCAACCTTCCGCTACGAACAGGTTTTTGTAACCACCGCCCTTTCGTGCGGAAAGGTGGCTGGCACGCAGGGCAATTGCCTTCATCTCGGCAGCGCGTCATGAAGCCTCTGCTGCCAGCATCCGGCGAAGCCCATGCAGTCAAATGCGAACTGGCAGGCGAGGTGCTGCGCTCGTCTGGAACTTTGCGTCTGCGGGTGATGGGCTGGAGTATGCTGCCCACCGTGTGGCCCGGCGACACGCTGGTGGTCGAACGGGTGGAGAGCGGCGCGGTTTCCGAAGGAGATATCATCCTGTTCGGCCGCGACCGCCGGCTCTTCGCCCACCGCGTGGTAGCGAAGAGCAGCCCGGCTGGAGATACGAAGATTCTGACTCGCGGCGACGCCATGCCGCAGCCGGACCTGCCCTTCTCAGAGCGCGATATGCTGGGAAAAGTCACATCGGTCGTTCGCAATGGAAAATGTATTGAGCCGAGCCGGACTCCGCGCCTTTCCGAGCGCGCGGTTGCAGCTTTGGTTCGAAACTCGGAAATCGCTGCCCGTGTCGTTGTGGGCGTACACGGCATGCGTCAAACGTCGTAAGATCGAGTCATCCTTGCCAGAGTTAACCGCCGAAGTCGAACGTCTCAGCCTCGTGATCGAAATCGGGCGCATGCCCGTCCGCGTAAATACGACGGACCCCGATTTCCTGGCCATGCTCGAGCGCCGCTACTCAGGCTTTCTAGGCTCCTCAGAAAAAGCTGAAATGGAATTCGACGTCGAACTGGTTCAGCCGGGCTTCGTTCAACCCAGCTTCGTTCAGCGTGACTCAGTTCAGCCGGGCTTCGCCGATCCCGATGCCGGCGTGCGCGTGACTCACCAGCGGGGCCGCTGGTCCCTGACTCGCGGCGATTTTCGTGCCGAGTGGAATCCGGCCGCCCGGAGGGGTTCGATTCGCCAGTCGGCCAATCCCTATTCGATCGATGCCGTGCTTCGTATTGTGCACTCGCTCGTTCTGGCCAGGCAGGGCGGTTTCCTGCTGCACTCTGCCAGCGCCCTGCGCAACGGGAAGGCATTCCTTTTCGCGGGAGTTTCTGGCGCGGGAAAGACCACGATTTCCCGGTTGGCTCCTCCCGACGCCACCCTTCTAACCGACGAGATCTCCTACGTCCGTAAACACGACGACGGTTATGTTGCTTTCGGCACTCCGTTCACCGGGGAGCTGGCCAAGCTGGGCGAGAACGTTTCGGCGCCGGTCGCCGCACTCTACCTGCTCGCGCAAGGCCCGGAAAACAGGATTGACCCGGTCGCGCCCGGAGAAGCCGCCCGGTCCCTTCTTGCCAATGTTTTGTTTTTCGCGGAAGATGAGGAACTGGTGCAGGCCGAGTTTCATTCCGCTTTCGAGTTCGTAAGCCGGGTACCGGTTTCCCGCCTTACTTTTGTGCCCGACGCCCGGGTGTGGGAGTTGATTCGATGAGCAGGCTTTTTGTGGCGCGGAATCCCCGGGTAGCGGCGCGCTGTCTCGACGGCGAAATGATGATTATGTCGGGGCGGGATTCGACTCTGTTCACCCTGAACCGGACGGCCACCATCCTCTGGCAAGCGGCGGATGGGACGACCCCGCTGGATGAGATCGTGCAATCGAAGATTTGTCCGGCGTTCGATGTCGAGCCTGCCGAGGCCCTGCACGACGCCGAAAACGTGGCGCGGGAACTTGCCAGCCATGAAATCCTGCAGATTTCCGAAGAACCGATCCCGCCCGCGACTGCATTGGCCGGAGAATCCCGATGAGCGGACTGTTGCAGGAGATGACCGAGAAGGCGCTAGCCCTGAACATTCCGCTCAGCGTCCAACTCGACCTCACCTACCGCTGCAATGAGCGTTGTGTTCACTGTTATCTCGACCATGATGATCATGGCGAGATGACGACCGAGGAGATCAAGCATCTCCTCGACGAGATGGCCTCCGCGGGCGTCTTCATTCTGACCCTGAGCGGCGGCGAGATCTTCGTACGCAAGGATTTCTTCGAAATTCTCGAGTACGCCCGCCAGCGGACCTTCTGCGTTAAGCTCAAGACCAATGCCATTCTGATTCGCGAGGCCGAGGCGGCGCGCATCCGCGATCTTGGCGTCGAATCCATCCAGATCAGCATTTACTCCCATCGCCCCGAAGTTCACGATGCCATCACGCTGGTGCGGGGCTCCCTCGAGCGCTCTCTGGATGCAATTCGTTTTCTCAAGTCGCAGGGACTGCGCGTCGTCATAGCCAACGTTCTGATGATCCAGAATGTACAGGACTATACCGGAGTCCGGGCGCTGGCCGAAGAACTGGGCGTAGAGTCGACGCTCGATCCGACAATCACTCCCATGATGGACGGCAACCGCTCGGTCCTGAGCCTGAGCGTGGACCAGAGCGCCCTGCAGCAGGTTTTCCGCGACACAGGTCTGGTGGGGAATGTGGACGAGTTTTGTGCGGTCGCAGCCCCCGCCGATGAGAACGCGCTCTCATCCCTGCCCTGCAGCGCCAGCCATACCACGTGCTATGTTTCGCCCTATGGCGACGTTTTTCCCTGCGTTCAGTTCCCGCTTCCCACCGGCAACGTGCGGAAACAGCGCTTTCTTGACATCTGGCGGCACTCGGATCAGATGAATGAAGTGCGTTCGATCCGGATCAAAGACTTGACCACCTGCACCCAGTGCTCTCACGTATCAAACTGCTCGCGCTGTCCCGGGCTGGCGTTTATGGAAGGAAACATGCGCGGGCCCTCGACGCAGGATTGCGAAAAGTCATTCGCGAGGACCGGAGTTCCGTCGGCAAATATGTTGTCGAAGAGGCGCGCAGCGGCGAATCTGGTGCAGATTCGCGCGCTTCCGGCATTGGCGAGCGCGTCTGCTTAACTCGTGCCCGCGCCTCTCACCAAAATCATGCCCGGGACTGGCGCCACGCCCGATACCGAGTGGTCCACACTGCTAGCTGCGTGTTCCCGAGCGCCGTCCGAAGAGAAACGCAGCTTCCTTCTGTCCCAGCTTCGGCAACCGGTTCGCTGGCAAAGACTGTTTGCCCTCGCCGATGAGCATGGTGTCCAGCCACTCTTATACGAGTCGCTATCGCGCCTTGAGGGAGCGTTTCCTGCCGATCAGATTCGCTCTCTGCAACAGAGCTGCCAGACCAATCTGCACAAGGCCCTGTTGCTTTCGCGCGAGTTGATTCGAATCGTCGAGCCACTGTCTGCGCTCGGCATTGAGGTCATGCCTTACAAAGGCCCGGCCCTGGCCGAGATTCTCTACGCAGACATCGCCTTGCGCAAGGCTGGCGACATCGATCTGTTGATCCATCCGGAGGATCTGCCTCGCGTCCGCGATGCGGTCCGTGAGCTCGGATACACGCCGCACGACCATTTTTCCGCCACGGAAGAACGCGCATATTTGAAGTCGGGATACGAGTACGCCTTCGATGGCGTAGCCGGGCCCAACCTTCTGGAGTTGCAGTGGGCGATTCAACCGCGATTCTATGCGGTTGATTTCAACATCGACGGCCTGTTCCAACGGGCAGTGACCATCACGGTGGCAGGGAGGCCGATGAAGACTCCGTCGCCTTCCGACCTGCTTCTCACTCTGTCGCTACACGCGGCCAAGCATGTGTGGAGACGCCTCGCCTGGCTCTGCGATATCGCGCAGCTGATCAGCCTTCCCAACCTCGACTGGGACTGGATCGGACCGCAAGCCAAGGACTTAGGAATATTGCGAATCTTGCACGTCACAATGCTCGCGGCCAACCAGTTGCTGCGCGCTTCTATCCCTGCCGCCGCGCAGAAGATTTTCACAGAAGATCGCGCAGCGCCTGCGCTGGCAGAAGAGATCGGGACTCACATCGTCGGCGAGTCTGCTTTCAATGTCGAGTCGCTGGCGTATTTCGGCCTGATGATGCGCCTGCGCGAAAGGCGGGCAGACCAGATGCGATTCCTCGCGCGCCTGGCGTTCACGCCGGGTCCCAGCGAATGGGCGGCGGTTCACCTCCCCGAACCTCTGTTCCCGCTGTACCGTCTGGTCCGCCTTTCTCGTCTGGCGGCGAGACTGGTCGGCGCTTGACTGGAAAGTTCTGACAAGGGAAAGTTGTGGCGCTTTAGACCGGCTGCTCCGCTGGCGCGGGCTTCCAGTCCTGCAGGTACAGAAAGAACATGGCCACGCTTCCGAGCAGCGGCACGGCCAGTCCCGCTTTGAGAGTGCCAAAGCGTGTTGACGCCACGCCAACCATCCATGGCAGCGATCCCCCTCCGAGGTTGGAAAGCGTGAACATAACCGACCCGACTCGGGATGCCGCCATACCGAATTCCCGGGACATCAGCGAAATGGTGATGGGATAAACAGCCGAAAGGCCCAGTCCGGCAAGCGAAGCACTCGCGACCACCCCGGGCAGGTTATGCGACAGCACCAGGCCCACCATTCCGGCACAAGCAACCAGCAATCCCACCTGCACCAGTCGAACGTCATCCAGCGTGCGCAAGAGCAGCGGCGCCAGCCAGCGGCCGAGCATGAGAGAGGCATAGAAAAAAGATGGAGTCATCAGCGCCATAGTCAGCGTCAAGGTCCCCAGGCTCTTCGCATACGAAGCCACCCACAATCCGAAGCTGTTCTCTGTGCCCACATAGACAAAGAAAAGAATTCCCAGGACGGGCAGGGCGCGGTTTCTCCAGTCAATGCGCGGGCTCTGCTGTGCGCCATCCACGCTGACGGCCGGTTCGACGATGGAAGCGGGCATGGCCGCGATGCCTACCGCTACCAGGAAGGAAAAGCCCGCCACCAGGTACAGAAGGACCGGAATCCGGAGGCTCTTCGCTGCGGCCGCCACCAGAAACGGGCACGCCACCGCCCCTGCGCTCCAACAAAAGTTAAGCGTATTCAGGGACGCGCTCCGCCGCCTGGGATTCACTTCTGCCACCAGCAAATTTGCAGCTGGAACTGCCATCCCCAGCCCTATTCCATACGCCGCGATGCAGACCATGCCCAACGCCTTTGAGCCGGCGAGCAGCAGGGCGATCCCCGCAGTCACCAGCAGAAGGCCAGCCTTCATCGCGAAGCGATATCCGCGGCGCGCAATCAACCAACCAGAGAGCGCCACGGCCACCGTCGCAGCCAGGTATTGAACGGTGAACAAAACGCCTGCCTGGGAGTAGTTCAATGACCACCGCGCCGATAGCGTTGGCAGCATCGGGCCGAGCAGCACGGTCACAATGCCGATGGGGACGAACGCCGCGTACGCGGAGAGAGTCAGAGCTCTGGCGGAGCCCGGAGCTTGTGCTGTGTCAGGAGCGGGCATGAAGGTGGCTGGGGCGTTTATGTTATCACTGCGCCAGTGCAGCACGAGGGCCTGGTGGTGGAATTGCGCGAGCTCACTTCCCGAGCTTTAGCCTGAACGGGGAGCCTTCCCGGTGGACTCCCGCACCACCAGCTCGGGTTCGATGGCAATTTCCGCCGGGTATTCCTTCCTGCCTTCAATGCGCTCCAGCAGGCTCTGGGCAGCCACTTCTCCCATGCGGCTCAGCGGCTGCCGTACCGTGGTCAGACTGGGAGTCTGCAAGGCCGCGCCGGGAATGTCGTCAAACCCCATCACCGAAACATCCTGCGGAACGCGCAGCCCGTGTTCCTGAAGCGCCCGGATCGCGCCGATCGCGGAGATGTCATTGTAGGCGAACAACGCGGTGAACGGTTTCTTGCGCGCCAGCAACTGCTTGGCAAACGGATATCCCAACATCGGCGTGGCGTCGTCGCTGTCGATCTGCACGACCAAGTCGGGATCGATCTTCAACCCGATCTGCTGAGCTACCCGGCAGATCGAATCCCAGCGGTCTTTCGAATCAGAGCTGATGGGATTCCCCTTCATGAATGCGATGTGCTCGTGCGACAGGCTCTTCAAGTGGCAGAGAGCCAAAACTGCCGCCCGCTGGTGATCGAGGATAATGTTGGTGACTCCCTTGATCTTCTTGTGCCCGGCTACGGCCACCATGGGCAACAGCGGCCTTTCGTGCACCGTCGTATCCACCGTGATGAAGCCCTCGACTCCGCGCTCCGACAGGATGTGTGAATACTGTTCCAGCAAGTGGGGGTCGTGGCGGTGGGCCACCGTCAGGAAAAAATAGTTGTGCTTCCTCAGATACTGCTCAATGCCGCTGATCACGGCGGAACCGTAGGAGTCGCCAATCTCTTCCGCGATCACTCCGATGGTATAGGTCCGCTTATTGCGCAGAGTCCGGGCAAAGAAATTCGGACGGTAGTTAAGTTCCTTGGCCGCGGCGTGGATTCGATTCTTGGTTTCCTGGGGAATGGAACGGGCCGACGGTGCATCGTTCAGAACCGCCGACACCGTCCCGGGAGTAAGCCCCAAATGCCCGGCTACCGTCTTGAGTGTGACTGTCGTTGAATTCTGTTGAGACTTGCTATTCTGGCCCATGATTCGCACCCTTGAGGTGCCTCCGTTATCCTTTGGCGTAACGCTCACTGTTCGGCCTCGATCCGCTTACGGCGTAGAACAGGATGTACAAATAGCAGAATGTTGCAATGATGAGCGCGTAGTGAATGCCTTGGCCCCAGCTCAGTTCGCCTTGGGTCATCGTCGGATAGTGGGCATGATTAATGGCGTCAGCAATCTTGCCGACGATCCAGGGGATTACGGCTCCGCCGACAATTGCAGAGTTCAAATGGCCCGATCCATCGCCCGTAAGCTGCCCAAGCTCTGCGATACCGCTTGTGAAGATACAGGGGAACATGATGGAGTTGAACAGGCCTACGGATAAGATGGACCACATCGCGACAGGTCCATTGGTGGCAACCGAAACTGTTACCAGCAGTGACGTCATGATGGCGCAGAACGCCAGCACCCGCGAGGTTTTCACCTTCTGGAGGACGGCCGATCCAATGAACCGGCCAACCATCGCTCCGCCCCAATAGAGAGATATGTATCGTGCCGCAACCGCCTTAGCGGCAAGGTAGCGGGCCGCGGGATCTGCCACGTTTGAGGCGAAGTGCCCGATATTGTCCAGCGCAAGATAGTTGGATATCGAGCTCCCTATCGCAACCTCGGCGCCGACATACACGAAGATTCCGATGGCCCCAAAAACCAGGTTCGGATGCTTCCACACGGAATCTTCAACCTTCTGACCGATGTGGTGCTCGGCGGTTTCCATCTTGGGAAGTCGGAAAACGGCAAACAGCACCGCCAGCAGAACGAGAACAATCGCAAAAAAATAGACGTAAAGCCTGACCACTGCATCCTGCGACGCGCTTTGGGCCGCTGCGCTCACCGCTTCTTTCAGGATCAGCTTGGCCCCAACCCAGGGGAAAACGGCAGTCCCGAGAGAGTTAAAAGCCTGGGTCAGGACCAGCCGACTGGAAGCGGTTTCGGGCCTGCCCAGAACGGCCACATAGGGATTCGCCGCAACTTGCAGCACTGTGATGCCGGCGGCGAGGATCAACAAAGCCGCCAGGAAGAAGGGGAAGGAGGGGATCTTCGCGGCTGGATAGACCAACAGGCAAGCCGCAACCATAGTGCTCAGCCCCACGATAATCGCCCGTTTGTATCCGATCCAGTCAATGATCTTCGCCGACGGAATAGAGAAAATAAGATAGGCGAAAAAAAACGCCGTTTGAATCAGGAAACTCTGAGCCAGGTTCAAGTTGAAAACGTTTTGCGCGAATGGAATCAGCACGTCATTGAGCGACGTAAGCGATCCCCATATGAAGAATAGCGTCGTCAAAACGGCCAGTGGGGCACGGTAGTCCTGCTCGGTCCCGGGCGCCGTCATTGTGGTCGAAGTATTGGGGGTGGTGAGTGCCATAAGTCCGTATCCATCCTTACAAAAGCTGGGGAACTGGGAACCTCGCATCATAGCATCGAACGGCAGGCAAAAAGCAGCATTATTCTTGGGTGCAGGCCGATCTTGGCCTCTAGAAAATCGTTTCTCTAGCTCAACAAGCTTCTCGGTCGCAAAGCTGCTCTCCGCCGCCGCACAGATCAGATTCTTCATCACGCCAACTCACGTCCAGCGCCGCGCGGATTCTCTTCACTCCGCTGTACTGCGCGAGTATGCAGGTTGACCACTAGGGAAACGAGTCCGATGGTGGCGGCTGGTGCAAGGCGAACGATGTGCGCCGGGTCGGCGGTCACAGGCGACGGACAAAGGACGGTCGGAAAAAGGCCGGCGGTCAGGTGTGGGCAACGGCCCGCTGCTCGGTCAGCCGCTGGCCGAAGAAGTTCAGGCACTCTTCCATTCCCTCGCCGCTCTTCGCGGAAAGGCGGAAGATTTGCATTCCCGGCCGCACCGCCTGAATATTCGCGCGCGCCGCTTCCCAGTCGAACTCGACTACCTTCGCCAGATCGTTCTTGGTGACAACGGCGACGTCAGCACTGTTGAAGATCGTCGGATACTTCAGCGGCTTGTCTTCTCCTTCCGTCACCGACATCAACACCAGCCGCAAATTTTCGCCCAGATCATATGAAGACGGGCACACCAGGTTTCCCACATTTTCAATGAACAGGAAATCCAGCTGATGCAGATCCCACTCCTGCAGCGCGTTCTCGACCATCGCCGCCTCCAGATGGCAGAGGGTCCCGGTCGTGATCTGCTTCACCGGCGCCTTGCTTCGCGCCAGGCGGACGGCATCGTTCTCCGTCGCCAGATCACCGACCAGCGCCGCCACGCGATATCGCGGCTGCAGCTCGGTGAGCGTCTTCTCCAGAAACGTGGTCTTGCCCGAGCCTGGGCTGGAAACCAGGCTCACGACAAAGACTCCCGCCCCGCGGAACTGCTCGCGCAACGCGCGCGCGATCAGGTCATTCTGTTTCAGGACATTTCGGCGCACTTCGACCAGGCGTGGCTCGCTCATTCCTGCACCTCCAAAGCGAAGACTTCCAACTCCTTGCCTTGCAGAATGTCGCGCGTGGGCGCGCCGCATTCCGGACAGGCAAACGACTGGATCGAGTCCAGGGTTCGCCGTCGCTGGCACTGCGGGCAAAACACGACTACCGGGACGTCTTCCACGATCAATTGCGAACCTTGCAGCGCGGTGTCCTGGCAGGCCATTTCATAGGAAAATAGCAGCGCGTCCTTGACCACCCCGG